>Ga0208297_1000166_pt1 | contig 171127 bp, 131 predicted proteins | sample LMS_cellobiose_e_FD_187367 | JGI IMG/M metagenome (GOLD analysis project Ga0208297, IMG submission 187367) | Rumen-fistulated moose microbial communities from Alaska, USA - LMS_cellobiose_enrichment (SPAdes) (version 2) | ecosystem: Host-associated > Mammals > Digestive system > Stomach >... | reverse complement strand
GAATAACTATGGGCAATGCAATGTGAGTAACTGGAGTCATATCATTGCTGTATCTGCAGGAGGATATCATACTGTGGCCCAAAAGGATGATGGTACTTTAGTAGCAACAGGCAGAAACAGTGATGGGCAATGTGATGTAGCAAACTGGCATGATGTCATCTATTTTGCTGCAGGAGATTCTCATACTGTAGGTCTGATAGAAAATGGAACGGTAAATGGAACGGTAGTTGGAACAGGATCTCAGGATGATGGCCAACTCAGTTTTAAAAACTGGCGCAGTATGCTTGTAATGTACTAACCCATGAATATATTATAATTCAATTGTGTCAACAAGGAGTAACCAATAATGCTTTTACAAGGTTTATCAAGACAACAATATCAACTTGAAGCGAAGCCCTTTAGCAGCGGCGGCGAAGGGGATGTTTACGGAATCGTCGGGTTGAAGGATAAAGTTATCAAGGTATATCATCCGGATAGAATCTCTACGGAGATGGAAGAGAAGCTAAAGGTAATGGTTAGGCGTCCGCCCGATATCAGCGTGCTCTCTCAGGTGGCTTGGCCTTCAGATCTTGTATATGATTCGGAAGAATCTTTTTGTGGGATGGTTATGCCCAGATTGAGTATCAATGCAGAGTTGAATGATATATATAGGTATCCCTCCAAAATCAATATCTCATATCGGCAAAAGCTAATCATTGCACAAAACATGTGTGTGGTCGTTTCCAAATTGCATTGTGCCGGGTGTGTGATTGGTGATTTCAACCCTTTGAATGTTGGAATCAATACAGCAACAGGGAGGGTAGCGTTTTTAGATACGGACAGCTACCATATAACTGATGGGAACAAAACATATCGGTGCAAAGTATGCCTTGATGGATATGTAGCTCCTGAACTAATAGAAAAATGCGAGGCATATCCTATTGATGCTTATGCTAATGCGCCTCTTCCTACATTTACAGAGGAAACGGATCATTTTGCATTAGCCATTCATATTTTTAAATTGCTTATGAATGGCTTTACTCCTTTCAGCGGAATCAAAAAGACACAAAGGGCATCAATGGCATCTCCCGGAGTCGGTAATCAAGCGATAAAAGAAGACCACTATTGCTTTAGGCCGGGATACAAACCCATGTCGATTGCGGTGCCATCAATTAATATATTGCCCGTAGAAATAGCCGACTTGTTTAACAGAGCGTTTATAGACGGAAGAACAGATCCAAAGTTGCGTCCATCGGCTGATGAATGGAGTAAAGCGATAGAAAACTACAAAAACTCAATAGTAGTATGCACGAAAAACAGTGCACACATGTACAGACAGGATTTAAAATGTTGCCCCTGGTGCGATGCAATTGACGCATATAACAAGAGCATTAGTCACGGGCAAGAGAAAAATCGAGACAGCATGCAGCCAGGCTTGAATGTTTTTCATCCTACTAAAATGTGTACGTCATCTCCAGTCGAAAAGAGCGTTGTTGAGAAGCGATTGCCAGATAATATCCCCCAAAATACTGACGACTGGACGTATACGTCATTCCCAATCGAAAAGAGCGTTGTTGAGAAAAGATTGCCAGATAATATCTCCCAAAATGCTGACGACTGGATGTAATTTTTCGGGTACAATCAACAACTCGATAAAAATGATATCTTATCGTAAAAATATGGAATCGTAGGAAAGAAAAAATGGTATATGGACTAACTAAGCGTCAATATCAACTTGAAACGAAGCCCTTTAGCAGCGGCGGCGAAGGGGATGTCTACGGAATCGTCGGCTTGAAAGATAAAGTAATCAAGGTATATCACCCGGATAGAATCTCTACAGAGCTGGAAGAGAAGCTGAAGGTAATGGTTAGGCGTCCACCCAACTCAAGAGTTCTCTCCCAGGTGGCTTGGCCGTTGGACCTTGCGTATGATTCAAGGGGCTTTTTCTGTGGGTTTGTTATGCCCAGATTAAGTATCAATGCAGAGCTGAACGATATATATGGGTATCCTCCTCGAACAAACATCACTTATCAGCAAAAACTGATTATCGCACAAAACATTTGCGCAGTTATCTCGGAGATTCATAACGCAGGCTATGTGTTTGGGGATTTCAATCCCAATAACATAGGAATCAATACAGCAACAGGGAGGGTAGCGTTTTTAGATACGGATAGCTACCATATAACTGATGGGAACAAAACCTATCGGTGCAAGGTATGTCTTGATGGGTATGTAGCTCCCGAGCTGATAAAGAAGTGTGAAAAATATCCAATTGACGCGTATGCCAATGCGCCTCTCCCAACATTCACAAAAGAAACGGATTATTTTGCTTTAGCCATTCATATTTTCAAACTACTGATGAATGGGTACACTCCTTTCAACGGAATCAAGGAAACACAGCGAGCCTCGACAGCATCTCCGGGAGTAGGCAATCAGGCGATCAAGAGAGATCAATACTGTTTCAAACCAGGGAACAAACCTATGTCCGCGGCTGTACCACCGATAGATGTATTGCCGACAGAGGTAGCTGATTTGTTCACTCGGGCTTTTATGGATGGAAGAATAGATCCAAAGCTGCGTCCATCGGCGTACGAATGGTATAAAGCATTAGAGAGTTACGAGCAGTCACTGGTTAAGTGTAAAAAGAATAGTACCCATATGTACAGGCGAGGCTTAAAGCGTTGTCCATGGTGCGATGCAGATGAAGCTTATAAAATAGCAATTGCGCCGACACAGCGTCCCGCGCCAGCGCAAAAGACCTTTGCTCAACCGGTACAACCAGTTTCTTCTTATACGCCTCCTGTAACTCCGCCTATATACACGCCTCCTGCAAATCAATCACCATACACTCCCCAATCAGGTAGTTCTTCCCCTGCTTCGCCGAAACAACAGGGAGGGTCTACTCAGGGCAACGGTGGGTATACTGGAGGCAGAAGAAAACGCAAGGGTTGGCTATTGCTGGTTGTAATAGCAATACTCGCTTTCTTATTTTTTAAAACTGACATATTCCAATCGGTTTTTGAAACAAAAGCAGATGGATCAAACCAATCCTCTGTCCAATTGATTAATGATCCATATGAGATCGGAAAAACTCTCTACTTTGGCCATTATGAACAAGATGGCAACCTTAGCAATGGTGCAGAAGCCATAGAATGGATTATTCTTGACAACCAAGGAGACGCTGTAATGCTAATCTCAAAATTGGCTTTAGAGAATAAGTATTATGATGAGAACTCAACGGGTTTTTCATATAAATCAGATTGGGAAAACTGTACTTTGAGAAAATGGTTAAATGATTCTTTCTATACGAAAGCTTTTAACAATAATGAACAATCGAAAATTATACTATCAACGGTTTCTTGCTGTAATAAAACTAGTGATAAAGGATATACAAAAGATAAGGTGTTCTTACTGTCTGATGAGGAAGATAGAAAGTATTTTAGAAAAAGCTATAGTAATATGTGTGCCCAATCAGATATGGCTTTTAATACAAACGGAAGCGGAATTCAAAATAACACTACATGGTGGCTTAGAATTACAGAGAACGCTTCAAAGTATGCTCCGGTCGTATGTCCTTCCCCGTCGTGGACTGGTACAATGCGGGGGGGCTATGAAGATGTATACATGACTCGCCACGGAGTTCGTCCGGTTATTTGGATGAAAAAGAATTGAATAGTAAGTAAATCCATAGGATAAAGTTGTAATTATTCTTTATGATCGTGAAGCAAGCGATAGCAAAGAGACATAATAAATCGGAAAGTGCCTCAAGATGGCGGTATGCCGTCATTAATTGTAAAGCCTTTGAAATGATAGAAAGAGAAGCGAGGCATAATGCATGGCCAGCTGAAAGGGGACTTTCCCTTTATGTTACAGTAGATGATAGTGTAAAATATTATTTGCTGTCCGGGAAGCAAAAAAACAAGACAATCTATTATCAGTTTCAAGTCTAGTATTGCATTTTATTGAAGGATTTTATATAATACATTATTAGGAGGTGAGTGGTATGCTTCAAGAGATTTTGGAATACTATAAGGGGACTAAGATTATCGCTCCCATTGCAAAGGGCCTAAAAGGGCACTTTTCTGATGTGTGTCTTGATTGCAATTGTATAGATTGTGATTCGGATTCAAACTGTTCTAACTGTGATTGATCTATATTTGTAATTGTGAAATAAAACTCTTAAAGTCTTATGATTTTAGGGGTTTTATTGTTTCTGTATAATTTATGGAGAAAAAACAAATGGAACTGAAACGAGCTTGGTTAACCACAAATCGTTCTTGTAATAATCATTGCAAATGGTGTTATGCTCAAAATGCGATTGGTCAAGATATGGACTATGAAGAGGCTTTACATTGTATCGATGTTTTAGCGGATATCGGCATTACTACTATAGTATTAATCGGGGGAGAGCCTACATTATATGAGCATGTGGATAAAATAATCAATTATATTAAACATAAAAATCTAAGAGCAGCAATGACGACAAATGGAAGGAAGTTTGCTGATTATGATTTCGCAAAACAAATTGTAGATTTAGGTGTGGACAGTATAAATATTTCTCTGAAGGCTCCTACGGAGAAAAAGTATCTTGAAAGAACTGGTGCCTGTGGTCTCTCTGAAGCAATTCAAGGATATCATAATTTAGAAAAATGCGGGTTTCGTGCCTCTCTATCCTATGTGATATGCAGTAACGATAAACAAGAAATAACAGAACTAATCGAATCTCTACACGCAAACAAGTTAGAAAATATGCTTTTTCAGTTTGCAAAGCCAGTAATTGAGAAGAATAGCAAGGAAGTACTATCAGTACAAGAAATGGCTGAGATGGTTGAGTTTATATATTGTCAGATGAAAACCAGATTTGTGCCATATATGTTTGAACTATCCTTTCCTTTTTGTACAATTAAGGCAAGCATATTAAGCCGTTTAATGGAAGAGAAAAGAATAACATCATGCTGTCATGTACAATCGCAAAAAGGAATCGTAGTTGATACAGATTTCACAGTGTTGCCATGTAATCATTTTGTCGGAAGACCTTATAGCAGTACGTTGCGCGCTGATTCAAAGAAATCTATTGAAGACATTTTTTCTCTTGAAACGGCCTTGTCGTTTAGGCGCGTAGCAAGAAGGTATCCATCTCAAAAATGTATTAATTGTAAAATGTGGGATGCGTGTGGTGGTGGTTGTTTCACAAGATGGTTTTTCACAGATCCGATGAGTTGTATTCCCGGATTCAAAGAATAAACTGAGACAATTGTCATGTATGATGGGCACAAAATTCCACCATATCGCAAGTTGTTTTCTCCCGTGATGCACATCAACAAATAAAAAAATAGCCCCCAAGCAGTAATATCTCGACTGCTTGGGGGTATTTGTTTACTCTTGAAATGTACAAGTAACCACAAACTGTTTCGGCGCATGACCGGAGTAGTAGAAGGGATAACAGGTCATCAGGATCAGGTGCTTCCCTTCGATCACAGGGATGCGCATCTCCTGGTCACCATCCAGGATCTCGGTCTGCTCCACAATGTAGGTGTAGGACTTGCCGTTGGGCATGGTAACCACGATTTCGTCCCCGTAGTCTATGTCCTTCAGGACCAGCAGGTGGTTCCGGTTGCGGTGACCGTAGACGACGCAGACGCCCTCCTTCCCCGGCTTTGCGGAGGTGGGCAGCCAGCCGGGAGCCTTGTCCAGTGTGGATGCCTCCACGTTCCCCGCCACAGAAATGTTCTTGCCCAGGATCGTCAGCGTAAAGGCCATGCCGCTTTCCACAGTAGGCTTAGGCGTAGTCGCGGGGCTGTGCGGGCTGCCGGTCCTGCCCGGTCGGGGCGTCCCTTCCTGTGTCGGGTCGTCAGATACATACGGGGTCGGTGCCTCAGTGGCCATCGGCGTGGGTCCCGGGGTGCTGGTCACTGGGATCGCCGTAACCGGGAAGACGGTGCTTTCCACATACGGGATACGGATGACTATGGGCGTCATGGTCGGAAGAATGATCGGATTCCTGGTCGGCTGGATGATCGCCTCCGGGGTGCGGTCCATCTGCTCCCGGTAGATGAGATACCCGAAGGTGCCCACCACCAGGATCATCAACAGGACCAGGAGCGTTATTACGATTTTTGCTTTCATGATTTCTCCTTATCAGTCTGAATATGGTCTGCCGAACATATAGATCGGGTAATTCTTGGATTCCCACAGGTCGCGTACGATCACGCGCCCGTGTCCGCTGGAGGCTTCGCACACCTTGCCGTCGCCTATGTAGATGCCTACATGGTGGATCTCCTTCCACCGGTGGCAGCCCTCGCATTTGAGGTTGACCCAAAAGACCAGGTCTCCCGGCTGGAGCTCGCTTCGGGCAACGGTCCGGCCCCGGTCATAGCAGTACTTGGCCTGACCCGCGGCGTTGGTGTACATTCGGTCCCCCAGCGCAGGGTCCACCTGCTTTATGGACCAGTAGGCAAGGCCGGAGCAGTCGAACTTGTTTTCACCCTTCGCGCCCCATACATAGGGAGCACCCAGCTTGGACAGGGCCGCCTTGACCACTTCCGCGCCTTTGCTGTTGCTGGGCAGATGGGTCATAATCTCTGTCAGGTCCGCGCCGTTGGTCAGATCCACGCCGATCAGTGCCGCGTAGAAGGTGAAATAGCGGGGCGACATCATCTCCTCCAGGATCTCCATCTGGTAGTCCGTGAACCCGTAATACCGGGCCGCCTCCTTATAGGTCATGGCGTCCTGGGTGATCGTCAGGTACAGCACGGTCTTCATGACCGGTTCCACCTCCGGGATCTTCCCGTCCTTATCCGGCGTGGGCTTCGGCACAGCCGCCTCCTCGTCCACTTCCTCCTCCACTCTGGTCCTGTAATAATATTGGTTCATGACCCGGAAGACGGCCCGTATCCCGGCCTCGTCCTCGGTGGAGGGTGTGATCACATCCCGGGGATTCGTTTCGTCCGTGGTCGTCAGCACCGAGTACACGGCCAACACGTCGTTCCAGTTATTGACGGAGGCGGAGTCGCCGTCGTTGTCGCCCTTGTAGACCACCTGGACTTCATCGTAGCGGGAATCCTGCTCATAGCTCTGGACCAGGTTTTCGATCTCCTGCTCGTAGTCGGCGTTGATGGAGCGGACAATATCCGACATGGGCCGTCCTTCCTCCGTCTCGTTGGACCAGAACAGGCCGAAGGCTGAATTGAGCAATACAGCGAATACGCCAATCATGGCGATCACCAACACCGCTACCCAGCCTCCTTCCAGGATCGCCGTTATCAGGGCTTTGACCGCTTCCGTGATCGCCCTGACCACCGCGGCCAACAGCTTGGAGGCCGCCTGTCCGACCTTCACGGCAGCCTGTCCTGCCTTGACCGAGGCCTCCTTTGCGGCCTGTGCCGCTTTCGCGGAGGTCTGTGCCGCTTTCTGTGCGGTCTTCGCTGTCTGCTGCACCGTCCGCGTGGTTTGCTGTGCGGTGCGTCCGGCGTCCACCGTCTTGCGAGTGCCTTTTACAGCCTTTTCCGGGGCCGCAACTGCAAAACGCGCTTCTTTCTCTGTTCCCGGCAGGATACTTTTCGCCGGAGATACTGCCCGATCCTCTGCTTTTGAAACGGAAGCGGACGGGGCACGACCATACGGATCCTGTACCCGTAGGCCGGATGCGTTCTTCTGCCACTCCGACCGTTTTGTTTGCCCTTGGGCATGAGCCCTTCCTCCTTCTTCTGAAATGGAGGAACCCGCCGAAGGGTTCCTGTCGGCGGGCTCCATGGTCTGTTGATCTATGCTTCTGTCCCGGTAGGTCAGATGCTTCTTCATGTTCTCCCTGGCCTGTGCGTCAGGCTGACCGCTTTCCGTCACAGGCTCGATGTCGGGATCGGTCCGAGGCGATTCCTGTATATGGCTCTCCGTGGTATATCCGGGCTGCTCGGCTTCGACCGTTTCTTCACGTCGGATCTCTGCATCCGCGGTCGATTGGTCCCTGTCAGTCAGGCGTTTTTCCTCGCGCCTCTCCTGAAACTGTCGGATCGCCCGTTTCCGCAGCGCGGTCCCGGCTGATTCCAACGCGGATCCGGTCTTGTGCAAAACGGTCCCTGTGTACGATTCCACCTTCTGCTCTGCGTACTGGCCAGGGGAAACATCCGGTTGCTCATTTACCTCATCTCTGACCTTCTCGACGGCTGCCTGAGTATGCTTGACTACATTCTTTGCTACATGGTCCTTCGGCATCTTCCGGCTATCCGAATGGTCTGCGACAGGCTTTGCCGCATCTCTTGGCACAGTACCGGCGTTTGCACGAGTCGAAGCAGCCGGGCTGGAAACGGGGATGCGTTCTCTCCCCTGTGTAAAGCCTCCTTCCGGCGCACCGTTGTCTCTCACTTCCTCACGAACCTGCTCCCGGTGCTCTCGGATCACCTGCTGCCGTGGCATATTGCGCGCAGATGCCGTTTCATGGGTGCTGTCCATGCGGGGAGCATTGGACGCGGCAGCATTGGAAGATGAAATGGACGTTTTGGGCAGATCGGCCGGATGCTCCTTGCCCTGGTATGGGATCGGTTTCTCCCAACACGCTTCCGGGGCAGTTGCTCCCCAGGAATCAAGGGGAACGCTCTCGGGGGTTGCTCGCTCTATCTCCTGCCCAATCTGCCGGCCAATCTGCCGGGGATGAAGCTGCTTTGAAAAAGCCTGTTTCCTGCGCTGATCCACCTGCTTCGGCTCTGTTTTTCTTGCAGAGGGCTTCTTATCTTCCATGGTCCATCACTCCTCCGTGCTTTGCCCTTCGGCTTGGTTCGAGATCATGGTCTTGGTGGTGACCAACGGATACAGGGGATTGTCCGAAGGAATGCGGTTGATGAACGGGATGATGTTCCCGCCGCAGAGGATCAGACCGTTGCCCGTAGGCGCGTTGGCCACGGAGGACAGCTGCTCCGGGGTGATGCTCAACAGGTGCGACAGCGTGTTCCGGGCGTAGGCGGACTGATTGAACAGGACCAGCAGCTCGGAGTTGGCCAGCATGGTCTGAGCCCGGTGGCTCTGGAGCATATCGTCCACGTCCTGGGTAATGCCCGTATAGCAGGCGTAATACTTCCGCGCCCGCTTCCATTGGGTAAACAGGAACTCGGAGCTATGTTCGCCCATAAGGAGCAGATAGAACTCGTCGATGAACACATAGGTAAACCGTTTCTTCGCCGCGTTCTTCAGGATGCGGTTGTAGATGGAATCCAGGATCACCAACATGCCCACCGCCTTCAAAGAACTGCCTAGGTCCCGGATGTCGTAACAGATCAGGGAATTGTTGGTGTTCACGTTGGTGGGCTGAGCGAAGATGTCCAGCAGGCCCTCGGTGTACAGCTCGATCTTCAAGGCCAGGTCCTGGGCATCCTGCTCCGGCTGCTCCCGCAGGCACCAATAGAAGTCCTTTAGGGTGGGAGCCGGGCCTCTGGAGCCTTTGTTGATGTAGTCCGAGAAGACCATGGTGATGGCGCGGGAGATGATGGACTTCTCCTCCGCCGTGATGGAACCGATCATCATCTCACAGAAGGAGGTCACGAAGTCCGCCTTTTCCTTGCAGGCGTCCTTGGCACGGGCGTACTCCGCGCCCATGTCCAGGGCGTTGATATGGTTGGGAGAGTTGGCGGAGATGGTGATGACTTCCCCGTGGAGGGATCGGACCAGGGGCGAATACTCCCGCTCCGGGTCGATGATGATCACGTCACAGTCGCCCCGGGCGGCCAGCTGGAACATCTCGGTCTTTGCGAACACCGACTTGCCGGAACCGGAGATGCCCAGGATCAGGCTGTTTCCGTTCTGGAGCTCCCCTCGGTTGATAAAGATCAGGTTGCCGGTGATCTGGTTCCTGCCGCAGTAGACCCCGTGGGTGTGCTCCAGGCTCTGGGCCCGGAAGGGCATGAGCGTGGCCGCGTTCTCCGTGGTCATGGTCCGCAGGGCGTCGATCCGGCGCAGGCCGTAGGGCAAGGCGGTGTCCATGCCCTCCCGCTGCCGGTACTTCAGCACCTCGAACTCACAGCTATACTTCCGACCGGTGGAGACCAGCGTGGCGGTATCGCTGTCCAGCTGCTTTTTGCTGTCCGCCAGGTGGATCATCGTCACGGTCACGAACTTCAGCTGCTGATTCTCCTGAGTCAGCTTCTTGAGCAGGTTCTCCGTCTCCTGCTGCTGTTGTTGGATGTCGTAGGGAAGCGTGGCGGACCAGTTCAGGTTCTGGTTCTGTTTCTGCGTCCACTTGGCGGCGTTGGTGGCGATGCCCAGCAGGATGTTGTTGACCTCCTTTACCGCTTCGCTGGTGGGGATAGAGACCAGGTCGATGGATAGCATGAGGTTGCGGCCCATGTTGCACATCTCCCCGATCATGGAATCCTTCAGGATGGTGGGATAGTCCTTGAGGTACAGGACCCGCCCGTACCGCTTTCCGATCCTGATATAATCCGGCTTATAGGAGAGGAACGGCGGTGCGATCACGTCCAGGAAGGAGTGGCCCCGGCGCATGAGGGTCTTCATATTGAAACGAAAAAGCTCCTCCTCGCCGGGATGGAAGAAGTCGTAGAACACCCGCAGGCGTTCCTTGGCGTCCAGTCCCACGCATTTGGAATTGAAGGCGTTAAGTCCGGTTTGCAGATTGGTGGCGATGGTCCTATAGTATTGGGAAACATCGTCGTGCCGGTCATGGAAGGAGGACACGGTGGCGTAGATGGAATGGGTGATCCGATTCCCCACCTTGGCGTCTGCCAGAAGGATGTCGTTCCGGCCCTGTACTAGCGGATCCAGGTCGTTCCCCGGCAGAGGGATCAGGTTGTCCCGTATGGCCCGCTTGGGCTGGGTCCGATTGAAGATGGAGATCTTGGTAGTCGTTCCCGGCTCCTGGCTGTTCAGCAGCTCCCCGTAGGATTTGATAATCTGCTGCTTTGCGTCTATGGATGCCACGGCATAGTTGATATCCGTGAGCTGGAAGGTCTTGGAGTACTTCTCCTTCCCGATCTGGAAGATGCCGTTATCCCATATCCGCTGGATGGGGATGGCGTGTTGTACGGACCGAGGCACCTTGTAGGGTTCACGATCCCGTTTCTCTATGGTTTGCAGGGTCTTAATCAACCTTCAGTACCTCCTTATACTTGGGGTTCGTTTTCAGCACTTCGGCGTACAGGTTGTAGGGATGGCAGACCAGGTGCCTGGGCATGAGGAACTCCGAGCGAATGAACTGCACCAGGAACCGCTCTGCCGTCATCCCCTGAAAGCGGACGAAACCTGCCAGAGCGAAGGGGATGGCCACCAGGATGCACAGCCATCCGATCACCTCCACGCCTACGAACCGTCGAAGGCCGAAGTAGATGCCCACCGCCGACACAATGGCCAGCGCGGAGCAAAGGAGCTGCCGCTTATTGAGGCCCATGAGAATGGACTCCTCATATTCGCGGATCTCCTTGACAACGTAGGTTTCCATTGGAAAACCTCCTTTTTCCAGAATTTGAATATAAAAAAGACGGCGATCTGCCGTCCTAAATCGAATCGACATCCTCAACGATTCCCGTATTCTTCGGTATACTGTAGTCGAAGGGATGGTGATTGTAATGAAATGGTTGTTGATCGGCTGTATCGTCGGATTTCTGTTCGGGATCGTTTTGAATCTTCCGAAGCTGATCGGGTTGGGGCTGCCGGTGTTGTATTCCTTGGTTATCGTGTGGGTCCCCGGCTGGTCTACCGCCCATCCCGTCCTCTCCAACGGTATCTTCTATGGATTGATCGGATTCAACGTCCTCCTCTGGCTGATCGCCCTCGGGCAGGCCGTGTATGACCGGATCGTCCAACGGCGGGTCGAGCGCATGGAGATCGCCCACGCCATCCGAAAACTGAAACAGCAACAGATCGCCCGATGAGGCGATCTTTTTAGAAACCGATCATTTCCTTGACCACGCGCTCGCTCATCTTTACCGCACCGACCAGCACCAACAGATTGAAGATCAGCTCGCCCATATAGCTCCATACCATCTGCACCGCCGAAGCGTTGGCGTCCGCGATCTGCGGCGGCGACGCCGCAAACGCCGAGTAGATGATGCAGGCGATCACGATGATCGCGCCCTGCAAACACACGCCCGCGTAGCTTTTCAGGTACTGCCATCCTACGCGGGAGGTCCCCTCCCCGGCGAAGGTCGCCAGAGGTATGGGGGCCAGCGCCGTGTACATGTACAGTTGGAAGAACCGGCTGTACACGGTCAGGATCATGACGAAGGACAGGACCCACACCAGCAGGGAGCTGATCATGGCCACGATCCACAGGGGTATGGAATCAAAGAAACCGCACTCTAGGATCTTCTGTTGGATCACATCCGGCAGCGTGACACCCTGGGTCAGCACATTCCCCACGTTCCCCGCGATCCTCGATATGATCCCCTGAGCTATGGAGAAGATGGCTAGCAGGATGTCCATGCTGTAGGTCACAGCGCCTTTGGCTATGGCAAAACGAAGAAACAGCTTCAGCGCCTGCTCCGGGCGTTTCAGTTCAGAGAAGTTGGTCGTGGTCCGCGCCACGCCGATCACGAAGAACAGGACCAGCAGCGCGTATGCGATGGACTTCATGCCACCGTGGATGTTTGAGATGATGCTCCAGATGGTGCCGCCCCGGAACTCCTGAGGTGAAGTTGTGAGCAGCGTCCATATCTCCTGCATCTTCTCCGTCCAGGTGGCAAGGGCTTTCAACAGGTTTTCAAGTACCCAGTTCGTTCCCATGGTTCACCTCCTAACGGGGGCAGGCGCATGGTCTGCCCCCTTCGATTGTCCTTGCCTGTTCTCAGCCGGTGATCAGGGTCAGGATCTCTTTGGTGAACACGATCACGATGCCGCCGGCAATGGTCATCATGCCGTTGGCCCGCTGCGAAGGGTCGTGGGACTTGAGGCTCAGACCCAGCTGCAACACGCCGAAGCCCAGCAGGATGATGCCCACGGCCCGGATCAGGCCGAAGATGAAGTCGCTGAGCTTGTTCACGACCGCGATGGGGTCGCCGTCCGCAAAGGCGGTGGTCGCAAAGGCGAACACCAGAACCAGGATGCAGAAGACGGTGAACAGGGTACGGATGGTTTTGTTTTGCTTCATTCAGGTTTTTCCTCCAATTCGTTTTCGTCGAGTAAGATGTATCGTTCAGCGTTATCAAAGTTGAAGGCTTTGACAAACGGGATATAGGGATAGGCTTTCGATTTGTGGATGTAGGGCGGGTAGCCACCGTTCACCGTCATGCGGATGTTCGGATGCCGGTTAAGGTCGTACTTATCGTCCATCACCGCGGGAAAGCCGCGAATAAACAGCAGGGCCTTGCTGTTGTCAAGCAGACGCACTTCGTCCGGGGTCATGAGCTCCCGGCCCGCAGTCTGCATGTTGGTGGAGTAGCTGCCGTTTTTGCCCTTGGTCTGCCCGTGGGTACGGGTGTCGATGGTCTCCTTGCCCAGGAGTTTGGAGATGTATTCGTGGGTACTCTGCTCGTTGCCGCCCAGATACAGGAGCGTATCACAGTTGCCGGTTATGGTCTCCCACCCGTGCTCCTTATACAGTCCTTTGAGCTGGGCCAGGTTCTGAACGATGATCGTGGCGCTGATCTCTCGGGAGCGCATGGTGGCCAGAGACTTGTCGAACTCCTCCGGCAGGGACACGTTGGCAAACTCGTCCAGCATCATCCGCACATGGATCGGCAGCCGTCCATGGTACACATGGTCAGCCTGATAGTAGAGCTCCTGGATGATCTGGGTGTAGAGCATGCCCACGAGGTAGGACAGAGACGTATCGTTGTCGGGGATAACGGCGAAGATGGCCGTCCTCATCTTCCCGATGTCGCTGATGTCCATATCGTCGTGGTCGGTGATCGAGCAGATCTGGTCCATATTGAACGCTGCCAGCCGGACCGCCAGGGAGATGTTGATGCTCTTGGCCGTCTTGCCCGCCGCCTGTTTGTAGATACGATACTGCTTGACGGCGATATGATTGGGCTGATTCATGCCCAGCTGATTGAACAGCAGGTCCAGGGCAGACACATAGGTCTCCTTATCCTCCCGTACATCCGCGTAGGACAGCATCTTCATGATCATTCCGAAGTTCTGCTCCTCCTCCGGCGCTTCGTAGAGAAGATAGAACATCATAGCCTCCAGCAGCGCGGTCTCGGCCTTCTCCCAAAACGGGTCGCTGCTCGCGGCGTTCTTCGGCGTGGTGTTGCGGATCAGGTTGGTGATCAGCTTCAGCACGTCCTTATCGTCCCGGATATACCGGAAGGGATTGTACCCGTCCGATTGGGAGAAATCGACCAGGTTGAACGCCTTGACCGAGTACCCTTTCTCCAGCAGCAGGTGACCGACCGCGGCCAGGATCTCGCCCTTCGGGTCGGTCACCACAAAGCTGCAATTGCACTCCATGATCCCCGGCAGCGCCAACGACCGGGTCTTGCCTGCGCCGCTGCCGCCCAGGGTCAGGATGTTCAGATTCCTTCGGTGCTTATGGGTGTCCATGCCGATCCGCACATGACGGGTCAACGGAAAGCTCTGTTTCTGTGCCAGCTGTCCGTTCAGCTGTTTGGGGTCGCCCCATTTGGCGGAGCCGTGTTCCTCGCCCTGGCGCAGATTGGGTCGCGTCCCGAAGTAGACCAGCCCGCCGAAGCCGTAGAGCGCCAGGCACAGCAATATGCTCTTGGGCGTGTTGGCGCACCATTCGATCTGCCAAGGGGTCTGTATCCGTTCCGTCAGCCGGTTGAACACGTCCAGCAGGCTCCCGCCCAGGCAGGGGGCCAGCAGCAGCGCGAACCAGATCACAGGCAACAGGAGGACCGCAAAGAGCAGCAGGTCCTCCTGTTTGGTATTGTTCCGATTGCCTGCCATACGATCAGCGGACCGTCCTCACCTTGTAGGGGCGGAGCTTCTCAAAGTGTTTCAGCACCGCCACGACCTTGCCACGATACAGGGCGTCCTCGGGGAGAACGTATCGAAGGCGGGACAGGGCGTTGATCACGATGTCCTTCTGTTCCTTGGTGAGAGTTACGCTATAATACTTCAACGGCACACCTCCTATCGTTCCTTATCTTCCCTGGCCTTCTTTTTCCGGCGAACAGGGGCGGATGCCTCCTGCTCCCGCTGTTCCAGAAATGCACGATTCGCCTCCAGCTGGGCAAGCACAGAGGGCTTGTTATCGTTATGCTGTTCCTCCGTCGGACGGCTTCGGTCGGGCTGCCTGGCTTCGGGCTGTTGCCTGGCATCGCTTGAGCTTCGCCTCGACGGAGTATCTTTTTTTGACGGTTCCTCCTTGTCCGGCTCCACATGGGTGTAGCCGATGCGGTCCAGGATATGATTGACCAGCGGGATGCTGCGGGCGGCGATCACCACGTCCACCTTCCCGTCCTCGGACTTCTTATCTACGAAAGGCGCAAACAGCACCTGCTTTTTCGCGGAGGCTTTGAAGTCCAGATACTGCTCTTTGGTCATGGACAAAACCTGAAGCTCCTCGCCGGAGCGCAGGAGCTTCATGATGGAGGTCTTGCCGTAGACCTTCTTATGGTTCTTTGCCCAGGCGGCCAGGATGGCCGCCAGGTTCTTGGCTGCGGAGCCGGTCAGCCGAATGGCGACCTCGCTCCCGTTCACCACCATGCGGACGACTTCGTCCGCCGCTTCACCGTTCATTATGTTACCTCCTTAATAAGTATAGTCGCGTTCCGGTTTCTCCAGTTCCACCTCCTCGCTCAGTTGCTGCTTGATCTTCGGGGAATCCGCCAGGATCTGTTCGCAGAGCCGAAGCTCCTTCCGGCAGTTGCGGATCTCGGCATTGATAGAAGCGACCTTCTCATATACCTCGTTTCGTTCCGCCCTCAATGCTTCCAGATCCACACTCTCCAGCTTCCGCTCTGCCTCCAAATACCGTTTGTAATCCTCCTCGATCCCGGAGACGCCTTGGGTGTAAAGTTCAGGGACATCCAGCAAATGCTCCACGGTGGACAAGGCCGTATACAGCTCTTTCCGTCGCTTCTTCTTGCTGTTCCAGATGATCCGGCTCTTGGTCAGGGCTTCCACCGTCCCGTTGATCTCGTCCATCTTCGCCCGCAGCTGGGATGCCGTGTCGATCTTGTTCCGTTGAAGAAAAGCGGCCTGAGCCTTGTACTGCTCAAACCGCTTCAGCTCCTTATAGCTCACCCGCGGGTACTGTGTCCGCTTGCCCTGCCCTATAAAGCCGAGAACGTACATCCAGGACACATACAAAGCACGGAAGCCGTGCTGCTTCCCGTAGGGTACAAACGCTTTCTGCACCTTGGGCAGGATGACCTCGAAGGTGGGATCGGTCATAGCCCGGTCGATGAACCTCCCGATGTCGTCCTCGGTCCAGGTCTTTCTCTTGCGCTTGATCCGGTACGGGTGCGAATACCCGTCAGGGACAAACGAAGGATATGCGCCGTGGTGCCTGACCGTGTACCCGTGGTCCTCCATTAGAGCATAGAACCCACCCAGGTCCATGGCCTGGGACAGGCACTCCTCCACGTCCTGGTCGAACATCTCCCGCAGGGTCAGCACTCCCGCCTGATGCAGCTTCCACTCCGCGTAGGATATGGCTTTTCCGTCGGTCTCCATGACCACGGACAGACCATGCTCCCGACACAGCCGGTCGGAGATCCTGCGTATCTGCTGATAGTAGGACTGTGCCGTGCTATGGTATTTCTTCCCGGTCTTGAAGCTGACGGAGTTGATGGCGATGTGGTTATGGATGTGCCCCTTATCCACATGGGTGCCGAGTACGGCCTCATAGTCGGAGAGGTGTTCTCGGATGAACCGGATACCCAGCTCATGGGCCAGCTCCGGCGTGATCTCCCCCGGCGCGAAGCTCTGGATGATGTGAAAGGCCTGGATGCCGTCCGTCTTTCCGTATCGCTCCTTCGTCGCACGCATCTGACGGGCGGCGTCCTTGGGGTCGCAGTACTGACAGTAGGTGAAGACGGCATCGTCGGTCTTGTCCGGATTTCGAATGTACCGGATCAGCCGGTCAAGACGCATGTTCTTGGAAAGGATCTTGGTTATCGCCATGTTTTCTCCCACTCACGCATGAGCCGTAACACCTGCTGATAGGTACGCTTGGCCTCCCGCATATCGCTCTCGGTCACCGTTCCCACCGTGTTCACCTTACGGACCAGCTGATTGAAGTTGACGCCGATCCTGTCGATTGCGTCTGTCAGCTCCAGAAAATCCGCGTTGGGTCGTTCCTGAATAGGACAGTTCAAAACCATTTTACGGATGAGGCCAGCGCGGGTCAGGCCGGTCCTCCTGCAAAGATCATCGAATCGCTCTCCTTCCTCTTGGTTCAGCATGATGTGAATATCAACCGTTCTTTTCCGCAACTGTTCACCTCCTTATCTTTACTACCGAGTAGAATTCCGCTTGCGGCATAGGGTCTTAGGGCAAAACGCCCTAACAAGCTGCGTTTGTGGATACAAAGGCGATGCTTGCAAGGACAATGGCCGTCGCCATTTGTCCTTCTTTCTGTGTGGTCAGCACTGGCCCTCGGGCACGGTGCTGAATTTGTGTAATCCCTAAGATGTTGATTTTTGGAATCTCAATGGGTATACTGGAAGGCCGAAGGGAGATGGTAGAAATGAAATCTTTTGTCCCGCGGGACAAGATGAGCAAGCGAGCCCGCAAGAAACTGGATGCTCAAAACCGTACTACCTGGGGATTCAATCCCACGACTAAGATCGTTAAAAGCAAAAAGGTCTACGACCGGAAGAAACAGTCTCGGAACTACGAACCGTATGATTCCCGAGGCTGTTTTCTTATGCCGTATTCCGCGTGAAGTACAGCCTTTATCGCTCCTCCTCCGGGGCTTCCTTTTCCTTCTTGCTCTCTCGATACTGTTCCTGCCGGTGCATGAGATCCTCGTTATAGTCCTTGCCGAAGTCCGGGGTATGGTCGTACACCTTATAGGAATCCTTCAACATCTCCTTGATGTTCTCCGCGGCGTTCCGGCCCTGCTCGTCATTGTCCAGGCCCAGGTTCACGAACCTGATCTCCGGGTGGTCGATCAGGTATCGCTGAAGGGCAACCGGGGAGCAGCCGCCCAGGGATACCCTATGAGCCGGATACTGCTTCTTCATGTATCCACACAGGGTCATGTGGGAAAGCAGGTCGATGGCACTCTCGAACACCCAAACCGAATCACAGTTTTCCTGGGGGATGGAGAAAGCGTAGGCCTTGTTGCTGCCGGGGGCATCAAACTTCCCCTCGTTGAAACAGGCTCGGGTGCAGGCATACTTTGCTACGCCGTCCTTGTCCTTGCCGACAAACACCACCTGGGGCGGGCACCGCTTTTCGACACGTTCCCCGTTTTCATCCTCGTACACGAAGGTGTTGGACTGGTAGATCAATCCCTCCTTCATGTACTTGGAGACCAGCTTTGGGGAGATCCCTCGCTGGCACAGATAGGCGTATGCCGCCTTGCTGTTGTCGTTGGGGATGGGAAGCTCAAAGGCGGGGAGCTCCTTTTCCTCCATTTCCGCCGCCTTCGGCAAAGGGCGATCATCTATCCCCTTCTCGCCCAGCAGCGTCTGCATGGCCTCCACAAAGCCCATGCCCTCATACTGGGTCAGGAAGGAGATGGCCTTTCCGCCCATCTGGTGGCTGAACCAATACCAGCGGTTCCCCTTCATGTACAGGCTGTCGTGGTCCTTCATCTTGTACTGGTTTCCTTCGCGCTCCAGCTCGTAGCCCCGAGACTGGGCGTATGCTACCAGGTCGATGCTGTCCGCAGCGTCGATCTGTTCCTGTGAATAGCGTTTCATACTACTGCTCCTTCTCCATTTCATTCAGCCTGTCAAAATCATCCAGTTTATACTGCTGCCTGGATTCTTTTCGCTTTTCTACAAGTGTCATTCCCTTATCCTTCGGACGATAAACAGCCTCATATTCCATCCAAGCCTTACGTCGCCAGTCATACTTGTTTGCCCATATTTCCATTCCTTCCCCAAGGAAAAGAATAAGACCCGAGCGCATATGCGGTTCAATAGCCTCGAGAAAATCATAGACGGCATCGCAGTCATATTCGATAGGACCGCCAAACTCTATCATCATTTTTGTACCTGATAGGTATGTATACATGAGTTCACAATCAGGAAAGGCATAGTCTGCCATCTCTTCCAGTTGATAAGGGTCCACGTCACCTCGAAGGATCAGTTTTCCCTGACAAGCTGCGTTATAACACATTGATTCTCACCTCTCATATTCATTTTCTATTCGTTCAGGGGCGTCCCCGCCACGGTCGTTGCTGTCTTCGCCTATGGCTGCGCTCTCATGCTTGTCCAGGTTCAGCATGGCGTCCAGCTCCGTCAGGCGAGCCGTCTTCTCCTTCAGCTCCTCCTCCTGGGCAAAGGGCTTGGTCAGTTCCTCCTTCAGGTTCTTCTCCTGGGTGTGCAGTTCAGCCAGCGTCTTCTCATACTGAGCTTTCCTGTCCGAGATCCCAGCAAGAGCGTTGTCAATACGGGTGATGTTGCCGATAGCGTCCTCGCCCAGCTTGATCCAGTAGGAAAGGGTGCCCTGGATCCGCATCTCAAACTGCTGTGCCAGGGTGTTGTAGGATACAAACAGCTCGAAGCCCATGTACTTCCCCAGCGGCGATTCGGCGCTGGACTTCTTGGCGGTGCAGGCGGCCAGGATCGCCATGCCCGCCGCTTTCTTTTCCTCCGGGCCGTAGTGGAAGCCGGAAACGGTCATGCCCGCAAAGCCGTCCACCTTGTTCTGAGCATACAAGGCCATATCCGTGTCGCACCCGGCGATGCTCTCCTCCGTCAACCGGATGTCCCGGGGGACCTTCTTCAGCAGCCGGTCCTCTATGGAGTATCGGGTGGACAGGTAGTTGGATTTCAGGAGCTTCAGCTTGGACACCTGGACCTCCAGATCCATCTTCTCCTTTATGGCGGGATTTCCGGTGGCTAAGGCCTTGACTTCCGCGTAGGTCAGCGCCGTCTCGTCCACATCCTCACAGGACCGGGCGGGGCTCTTGCTGGTCATGATCTGGCCGATGAACTTCTGCTTGTTCTCTATGGTTTGCCACATATAGGAATCGAACGTGCCCTCGGTCACATACCGGTAGATCTCGACCTTGGGATTGTCGTTGCCCTGGCGCAAGATACGGCCCTCGCGCTGCTCTATGTCGCTGGGCCTCCAGGGGATGTCCAGATGGTGCAGAGCGATCAGCCGTTTCTGTACGTTGGTCCCCGCACCCATCTTGGCTGTGCTTCCGAGAAGGATTCGCACCTTTCCGGCGCGGACGTTGGCAAAGAGCTCCGCTTTGCGGGTCTCTGTGTTCGCTTCGTGGATGAAGGCGATCTCCTCCTCCGGGACGCCGCGCTCGATCAGCTTTTGCCGCAGGTCGTCGTATACGTTGAAGTTACCGTCGTTGTGTGGCGTGGACAAGTCGCAAAACACCAGCTGGGCGGAACGCTGTTCGCTGCTCTCCTCCCATATCCGGTAGATGTTGTCCAGGCAGGCGTTGACTTTGCTCCGTTCGTCATCCGGGAGCATGGGGTTGTTTAGCCGCTGATCCAGCGCCAGCTTCCTGCCGTCGTTGGTGATTTTCAGCATATTATCCTCGCTCGGCTCCACCTGACCGTTCCGGACTTTCTCGGCCCGGTCAGCGAATGAGGACACCATCTCCTTCTGATACTCGCTGGGTTTAATTACCTGATTGTGGTACTCCGCCTCCGGCACAGGAAGGTTGAGCATATCCGCCGTCTGCACGTCGGCGATGTCCTTGAACATGGACACCAGCTCCGGCAGATTAAAAAAACGGGCGAACCGGGTCTTGGCCCGATAGCCCGTTCCCTCGGGGGCAAGTTCAATGGCAGTCACCGTCTCGCCAAATGTGGACGCCCAGGCGTCGAAGTGCTGCAGGTGGATGTCCTTCAGGCGCTCGTATTGAAGGTATCGCTGCATGGTGTACATCTCCGTCATGGAATTGCTGATCGGTGTTCCCGTTGCGAACACCACGCCCTGGCTGTCCGTGATCTCATCCAGATACCGGCACTTCATATACAGGTCGGAGGACTTTTGCGCCTCGGTCTGGGCTATGCCAGCGATATTCCTCATCTTGGTATACAGAAACAGGTTCTTGTAGTAATGTGCCTCGTCTATGAACAGCCGGTCTACGCCCAGCTCCTCGAAGGTCACTACGTCGTCCTTTCGTTTCTGACTGTTCAACCGTTCCAGCTTTGCTTCCAGCCCACGCTTCGTCTTCTCCATCTGCTTTATGGAGTACCGTGCGCCGTCCTCCGCCGCCAACGCTTCTATGCCCGCCGCGATCTCCTCGATCTGATCCTGGATCGTCTCGATCTGTCGCTCGATGGATATGGGGATCTTCTCAAACTGGCTGTGGCCTATGATCACGGCGTCGTAGTCGCCGGTGGCGATCCGACCGCAAAACCGTCTGCGGTTCTGCTTCTCAAAATCCTTTCGGGTCGCCACCAGGATGTTCGCCGAAGGGTACAGTTGCAAGAACTCGCTGGCCCACTGTTCCGTCAGGTGGTTCGGCACCACGAACATACTCTTGTGACAGAGACCCAAGCGTTTCAATTCCATGGCCGCAGCCGTCATCTCGAAGGTCTTTCCCGCGCCCACCACATGGGCCAGGAGCGTGTTCCCGCCGTACAGCACCCGGGCTATGGCATTGGTCTGGTGGGGCCGGAGGGTGATCTCCGGATTCATGCCGGGGAAGGTCAGATGGCTCCCGTCGAACGACCGGGGCCGGGTGCTGTTGAACCGTTCGTTGTACAGGGTCGTCAGCCGGTCCCGGCGCTTCGGGTCCTTCCAGAGCCAGTCCCGAAACGCCTCCTGGATCAGCGTCTGCTTTTGCTGGGCCAGGATTGTCTCCTTCATGTTCAGCACCCGCTTATCCTTGCCGTATTCATCCTCAATCACATCGTAGACCCGCGTATCCTTCAGGTTCAGGCTGTCCTCAATGATGCTGTAGGCGTTGACCCGCTTCGTGCCGTAGGTGACGTTGGCGGACACGTTGTACGGGTCGCTGCTTTTGCCTTCGATCCGCCACTCGCCGCTGATCTCGGAGTACCGCACCTGCATGAGTCGTTCCGCTCTCCACCCCGGCTGAAGGAGCTCGAAGACGAATGCCTTGATGTCCTCCTCCGGGATCCAGGTCGCGCCGAGCCTGACGCTGATCTCGGATGCGGTCAGGTCCTTCGGCTGGACCTTTTCAAGAGCCGTGATGGACACGTTTAGGGCTTCGGCAAGATCGCTCTTTCCCGCCCCTTGCAGTTTCTCCTGTACCGCCCTGTGGGTGGCCAGCTTCTTGCGCACGTTCCCGGACAGGAACTCATCGGCGGTGACAAGGGGATACGTTTTGAGGTCGATAAAGTCTGGGTTATAGAACCCGGCATACGCCGTCCCTATATCCCGGAACACGATGCCCGTGAGCTCGGCTTCGATCTCGTCCTCACTCTTTCCGGTCAACCCGGCCATATACGGCAGATCGACCTTCGCTTTCTCAGATAGGGATACGGTCAACGCTTCGGCGGCGGTGTCCACATGGGTGATCTCGGTCCGCGGGCGGATGGTCCGCTTGGTGAACATATCCGCCTTTCGTGCCAGCTTCCCGTTTTCATCCAGCACTTCCAATGAGCACAGCAGCGGGTAGGACGAATCATCCGAAAACGCCATGCTGTTGCCGCGGCTGTTGAGCAGGCCGTACTTCGCGGTATAGGCGTCGTACAGGTCGTTCAGCTCCTTCTGGGTCGCTGCGATGGCCGCGTCCGTGAAGGATTCGTCCAGCTGCCGGTTCATGAGCTTATGGACGCAGTCCCGGATGCCGGTCATACCCCGGATGCGGTTCTGCGCCGTCAACGGCACCTCGATCTTGGTCATGATCGAGTTCTCGCGGAAATAGATCTCACCGTCCACAAGCGTATAGGAAAAGTTACGGACCGTGGGATCGGCAGGAAGGGTCGTCTTCGCCGGTCCCTCCAGTTCGTCCTCCTGTTCAAAGGCCACGACCTCCCCGTGGATGTTGGCTATGGCGTCCCGCAGCTGTTCGCCCAGGTCCGCGCCTTCGATAGGCTTCACGGTCTGGCCCATGCCGAAGCGTGTGCTTTCCTCCGTCAATTCGCCCAGGACCATATCCGGGTTCTTCAGGAAGTACTCGTTGATCGGGTAGCCCAATTCGGACTTGCCGACATGGAGCCAGTCCTCGTCCACCTCCATGGGATGATCCCGCACCTGGAAGAACAGGATATCCGCCACCACATCCGTGCCCGCATTGGCACGGAAAGCGTTGTTGGGGAGCCGGATCGCGCCCAGCAGCTCGGCCCGCTGGGACAGGTACTTTCGCACGGACGGATTGGCCTTGTCCATGGTCCCGCTGGAGGTGATGAACGCCACCACGCCCCCCGGACGGGTTTTGTCCATGGCTTTGGCAAGGAAATAGTCGTGGATCAGAAAGTGGTTTTTGTCGTACCGCTTGTCCGCCACGCTGTAATCCCCGAAGGGCACGTTGCCTATGGCGACGTCAAAAAAGCTGTCCGGGAACGGCGCGTTTTCAAAGCCGTCGATCTGGATGTTTGCTTTCTGATAGAGCTGCTTGGCGATCCTGCCGGTCAGGTCGTCCAGCTCCACGCCGTAGAGCTTGCTGTCCGCCATGCTCTCGGGGAGCATCCCGAAGAAGTTGCCGATACCGCAGGAGGGCTCCAGTATGTTCCCAGTCCGAAAGCCCATGCTCTCTATGGCCTGGTACATGGCCCGGATGACGACCGGCATGGTGTAGTGCGCGTTCAGGGTGGACGCCCGGGCGGACCGATACTCCGCGTCTGTCAGCAGCTCCTTTAGCTCGGCGTATTCCCTGCTCCATTGGGGTTTGGCCTCGTCAAAGGCGTCAGGAAGCCCGCCCCAGCCCACATATTGGGATAGGACCTGTTGTTCTTCCGGCGTTGCCAGACGGTATTCGGATTCGATCTGTTTCAGCGTCCGGATGGCGGCGACGTTCCGCTGGTACTTCTCCTTGGCCCCGCCTTCGCCCAGGTGATCGTCCGTGATACGGAAGTTGAGTTGCTGTTCAGAGACAGGTTGAGGCGGTGTCGGTTCCGGCTTCGGAGGCTCCCTCTCCCAGGATGGGCGGAGGTCTATGACGACGCTGTTGAGTTTGACTTCCTCTGCTGGCTCCTGCGCTATATCTTCCGAAACGATCTCCGCTTCCGGCTCCTTCGCTCTCAGGGGCTCATATGCACCGGAATACTCAAAGAGCTCGTTTTCGCCCGGAAGATACAGCTTCCCGTTTTCGATACATTGGAATACGTCTGCCGGAGAATGGGCCGCGGCGTCGTAGAAAGCGGCATGGGAGTACGGGCCGCCGTTATATGCGGAGATGCCCATATCGTTGCTTCTAAGATCGTTGGTCACATCCTGAAGCGTCCGCCCTTCTTCCAGTACACCGATGGGGATGAAGGTGAATCCCTGATACCGAAACAAATCGTCAGGGGAAACAGTCTTTTCAGACTCCTTCTCCGTTGCCTGCTCCTGTTCATATGCGTCTTGAGCGTCAGTGACCAAGGCACTGTAATCCAGGGCGGCCAGGTACTCCTGAAGCTCCACAAGGGAATCCGTCTTTACCTCCCGGACCACCTGATCGTCTATACGGTACACGATCCTGAACCGTTCCAGGTCCGCAAACACGGTGATCTCGTATGTGTCGTCCTCGTCCCTCGCATATACCAGCGGCACATGGGACAGGTCGGAGAAGTCCGCACGCTCACCGAACTCGTTTTGGAGGTACATATCGATCAGCCATTTGGCTCGATCCAGGTCGGTTTCTTCCTCCAGTTTAGCCATGCCAGCTAAGTCGGATTCCATTAAGAACCGATCCTGAGCGATCAGCGTTTCTATCCGCTGACGGGCCTTTGCCCAGGTCCATTCGATCTTCGCATACGGCTTGGTCAAGTCGCCATGACTGAAAGAGACGCCTTTGCCGTCATAGGAGATGTTGTCATTCCCGTTGTAGGATCCGGAGATACCATGCAAACCGCGCAGGTATCTTTCCCTCTCCTTGCTATCCGTATGGAACCGGAAGAAGGTATAGATGGACAGCCGATCACTACTGCCCGCTTCCGTATCCGGGCCGCGCAGGAGCCGGTCGATCTCGTCCAGCGAAATGAACCGCTGAGGCTGCGGGTTATAGTCCTCGGCTACATGGAATCGAACCGGCTCCCTCTGCAAGTCCTCCAACTGCCAGAGCAGTTGCAGCGGACGATGGTAGGGAAAGCGAAGCAGATCGGGATCGTCAGCCAAGGCGTTTGTGAAGGTCCGCCACTCGTCGATCAGGGCCTGGAGGGAATCAGGCTCATCCATGCGCGACACGATCTGTTCGCGCTCATTGTCAAAGGCCCCTGACAATGCGGTGAAGGTCGGCAAAAAGCCCTTCTGCTGCCCTTCTTCGCTAAGATCATGTGATATTAGCAAAAGTCGTTCAGCCAAAGTCGCGCGCTCGAACAGATTGACGCGCAGCAGCTCCTCCCTGGGCAAATACCTTCCCAGGTCCAGCAGCTCCCGTATCCGTTTGGCCGCTTCCTCCCAGGACAGGGTCATAGTCATGCTGCCCTGCACGGTATCGCCCATGGATATGTGAAAGCCATTGGGGTCGTACCATACGGCGTATTGCCGCCCATCCAGATAAAAGCCCATACCGTTGGTGCCGTAATGCTCCCGGAGAAACACCGTGTTTTCTTCCGGCGTGTGGTCCTTCATATAGTAGGCGCAGATGATCAATCTGCTGTTCTTATCGTTTGCGCCGAGGGTCAGCGCCTCGTCTATGACCTGCTGGGAGTATCGGAGCGTCGGTCCGGCTCCCGTGTCGTCCATGTCCACGGCTTCGATGTTCTGGACCTCAAAAAGGGACAGCTGCGGGGCGGGTTGCCTGACCCGCTTCGTGTCCCGTTTGAACTGTCGCTCCTGTTCCGGAGTATCAAATAAAGAAGCGGGGAAGGCTTCTTCCACCGCTTCTTCTGTCTCCATTCCGGTTAACTGTAGATCAGGTCCCTGACCACGATCTCCTCCGCCCGGTTCCGGATGCTGTTCATCCGCTGCACCCACAGCATCTGGTCCGACGCTTTCAGACGCTCGTTCACGCCCTCCGCCTGGGCCAGTTGCCGGGACAGGGATTCGATCTGCTCCCGGCACAGATCGTTGATCTCCATGAGATGCTCCGTCAGTTTGCCCGACAGGACCAGCTTCGTCAGCGTCCCGTCCTTCTTCCCTTCCAGATACCGCTTCCGCATCCGCCCGTACTTGCCTATCGACCCGGGCGGCTGGCTGTCCAGCACCAGATTCGGGATCTGAAAGTCTCCGACCATCGTGTAGCTCAGTTCCATGGCTCTTACTCCTTTCGTTTTCCTTTCCACCTACAGTATCGCCGATCCCGTTCCCTTTTGCGAGGATGTCGCGGGATTCTTTTTCAACGGCCCGCACCGTGCGCTCGATCTGGCGCAGGATCATCTCCGAAATATCGGCGGACGCTTCCCCCAGCCGGGAGACGGTCTCGACGGTATTGAAAAGGGCGATATGATCAAAGTCGTCGTCCGGGATAAGCTCGTTGGGATCGAAGCCCAGCCGTTTCAGTACGGTATACGCCACGGAATCCGCGACGGTCCCCTGGAAGATGGCGTCCAGGTCCTCCTGATCGGTCAGCGAGCTGCCGTACAGGTCGTGGCGCAGCGCCTCCAGATAGTCCCCGGAATTGTCCATGACCGCGTTCATGACCGTCCCGAACAGGACGGTGACCGGGTCCGTAACGTCCCCCAGGTCGCCGAAGCTGTTTTGCAGCTCCTCCGAGATCCGGGGGTACATATCCGGCTTCGCCTGCCACAGGGAAAAGGGGATGTTCTGCCGGGAGTTCGTGTCCGATACGTCGAACACATACCGCAGGTGCGGCTTTTCCTCTGAGGTGTCGATGAGGGCGATGCCCTTGGCCCCTCGGTTCACCCAGCGATGCAAACGCTCGTTCCACAGCCCGATCTCCGCACAGGCGGTCGCCTCCGGCTTTTGCGCATGGATTAGAATCTGATCCCGGAACGGGTACTTGTAGAGCCAGGCAGCGGAATTAAGAAACGACTTCCAGCTTTCCGGCGACGCGGTGACGGAACGGGAGGTCTCCAGGGCCAATCGCGAAATCTTTTCCAGCTTCGTCGCCATTTATTGTTCCTCCTCTCTTCATCTTTCCATGTCACCGTCATCCCGGGAGCTGAACTCATCCATGGCGTAGGGGAGGATCAGTAGGCTACTCTGGGTCTGGAGGAACACCTCCGGCTGGGCGAATACCCTTCTATACTTATCCAACATGTCCTCCGTAAGCGAAGTGAAGTCTTCCTCACCCAAGCCAACGATAAGAAAAGGCCCGCACAGGACATCATATGCTTCTCCAGTCTCGTCTCGCAGCGCCCGGTTCATTTCCATTCCGTTCAGCTTGCTCTCCTCGTTGCAGATGATGGCCACCGGGTCCTCGAATGGGTACGTCACCTCTATGTGTCCCTCCACTTCATGCTGGAGCGACCTCAAGCCGGGATCGATCTCTTTGGCAAACGGTGGCTTGTAGGGTTCGACACGCAACACGTTCATGCGCTTGTGCCTCCTTTCTCCAATCGTAATCGTTCATGGGCTCTCATCCACTCCAGGAGACTGTCCCGGAGTACGAACCGTTGATTTCCGAGGGATACAAAGGGAAACGAACCATTCCTTTCCAGCATGGAAAGGTCGGTGTTGCTCAGGTGAAGCAGGGTCATTAGATCCCGGATGGATAGGATGGGTGGGAATTGGGTGATTAGCATCTGTTCCATACTGCCCTCCTATCGCTCCATATTCTCTGACGAAGGCCCCTGTCGAGAGTCGTCAACAGAGAAATCACGGGCAAGGATAGTGGAAACAGGCTCTCCGGTTTCATATTGTATTTTGCCTGGTTGGTTCATCCATAGACCGGTTAAAGGTTCATACCATTGACGCCAAACATTCCCGAAATCGGTGTTGTAGGATAGATCACCATAGATGGTATGGGGCTGGAGTTGTTCCAAGGCAGCAAAGACCTGTTCTTCGGAAAACAACCCTTCGCTCCAGAAGCCCACCTCATAACCGTCCGGCATCCGGTCGTACATGCAGACTTTACAGCTAAAGGTGCTTTCCAATAGTTCCTTTACCCATGTCATATCTGCCGTGTTCGACAGGCGAAGGTCTGCATCTACTCTCATAAAGTCGTCCATCCTGCCCTCCTATCGCTCCAATTCATCCTGGCTGTCCTTTTCGGGTTCGTTCCGAAAGGACAACAGTTCCTGAACGCTTTTCCCACCGTCTTCGTAGTCGATGTACCCTTCTTCCTCCAGCCATTCACCCTTCTCCTTGTCGAAACGGTGCCGCCAATAGGTGTTGTCCTCACCCTGATAGACGATCTCCCCGGACACGGTATGAGGAGTGATCTTGGCAAGAAAGGCCCAGGCGGCATCGTCCGTGTAGTCGGTGTATTCTCCGAACCACAGATCAAAGGTCGTATCCGTCACATTATCGATCACCGTCTCCCGTAAACAAAAGTCACGTTCCGCTTCCTGGCTGATTTCGTCCATGTCCAAATCACGAGAAAGAGTGATCAGTGCATCAAAAGTAGCGTAATAGCTCATTGTTCTCCTTTCCATGGACAGGGGCGGCTGTCCGCCGCCCCCGTTCATATCGTTACTGCTTCCTGTGTTTTCGGGCCCGCAGGAACAGGCCGCCGGATGCCGTCAGAAGCAGCAATCTGACTGTCAGCAGTGCCTTGAGGCCCATCCCTTACGCCTCATAGCCGCGCTTCTTGCGGAGGTAGATGATCGCCACCACGCCACCGGCCAGGAGCAGCAGGACGCCGCCGCACAGTGCGGGGAACTCCCACCAATCGCTGTTCATGCCCAGCTTGACGAACTTGTTGTTCTTGATGATCATCTCATAGGGGGCAGCGTCGCTCATCTCCTTGGTGATGGTCAGCTTTTGCGCACTGATCGGGAAATACCCATCGGGTACGGTGGTCTCCTCCACCCAAATGTCGCCGAGGGGCATACCGTACAGGGCGATCTCTCCCATACCGTCCACCATGAGCTCGGTCACATTGCCCTGGGTATCGTAGAAGTAGGAGCCGTCGCTGTTCCTGACGAATTTGAGGGTTTCAAAGCCGTTGTCGGACTTGACCTTGATCTCAAAGCCCGCGCCCATAAGGGGGTTGCTGGAACCGGCGTCGATCTTCTTGATCTTCACGCCGGTGGGCCGGTTCTCCACCGTCACCATCTTCGGGTTGCTGACGCCGTTGCGATCCGTCAGGACGACGCTGATCTCGTCCTCCGCGATGTAGCCGGTGGGCGGGACCTCGACCAGCTTGTACTCTCCGGCAGGCAGGTAGCGGAACTCCACATGGCCGTCGTCGCCCACATGGAAGAAGTCCTCGCCGTCCTTGGCCCAGATGCGGTAGTCGTTGTTGTTGGACACGATGACGCTGCGAAGGCCGCCCACCTCCCGGATCTGATCCACCAGGATGGTGCGGATCACCTGGTCGTCCATGTTCCGGAGCTGGAACTCGACCAGAGGGAACGGCTCGCCGGTGAACAGATCCACCTTGTCGATCTGGAGGCAGATGGGCTCGTCCGTGATCTCGGTGGTGCCGGTCACATGGCCGTAGTAGTCAACCACGAACTCGAAGGAACCGGTGTTGATGGTGAACCCTTCGGCGGCCTGGGTCTCGGTGTAGGTGTACCGTCCCGCGGGCAACTCCATCAGGATGATTTCGCCGTTGAGATCGGTTTCCTTGTTGAACACCACCTCGCCGGCAGCGTTCTTGATCTCGATGGTCGCGCCGTACACGGGCTTGCCGGTGGTCAGATCGGTCTTTTTGAGAATGACCTGGTTGGGCATGTTGGTCCGCTCGAACACCAGGGTGGTCTTGTCGTCGGTGGTCAGCTTGACCTCGATGATCTCGTCCGACAGGATGAATCCGGCAGGGGGCACGATCTCACGGACGTAGTAGGTGCCCACCGGCAGATCGCAGGAAACGGCGTACCCGGTGCGGTCCGTGATCATGGTGCAATAGAGCAGCCCGTCGGCGTCCCTGACCTCATACTCCGCGCCTTCCAGCATACGGCCCGCCTCCATGTCGTCGCTCTTCCAGATGGCGATGTTGCCCATAAACCGATCGTTCCAAATGGGCTCGTCCGCATACTTCTTGTTGTGGCCCTTCACGGTCAGAGGATAGGACTCCTCGGACATATGGATGGTGTTGTCGGGGAGCTTCAGTTCTCTCAAATAGTAGGCACCGAAGGGCAGCGTGGCGCTGGAGACGGCCATGCCGCTGGCGTCCGTGGTCAGGATGTCCACCAGGGTGTTCTTGGGGATGACCCCGATGGCTTCCGCGGTGTACAGGCCGAACACCGTCCCTTCCAGGGCGCCGGCCTCGAATTTCATGGTCTGCTTGTTGAAGTGATCGGTCCTCTTGACGATCTTCACCGAGGTGGGGATCCGGTTGTTGATCGCGGTGACCTCGCCGTAGACGATGGGCGTATTCTGGTCCTTGTAGGCCAGCGTGACCGTCTGGACGGACGGGTCGAGCTCATACCCGGCAGGGGCCTTGGTCTCCTGCAAGGTATAGGTCCCAAAAGGGAGCAGCCCGGTCTCCGCGATGCCGTCCGCGTCCGTGGTGATCGTAGCGACCACCGTGCCGGAGGCGTTCTTGACGGTGAACTCGCAACCGGCGAGGCCGCCGTTCTGGTACTTGGGCGTATGGAGCTGGCCGTATTCCGTGGCGGTGGCAGTGGTGCCCACCAGGGCTTCGCCGGTCTTCTTCACCCGGATGACGCCCTTGGCCGTCTCGTTCTGGACCTCCAGCGTCGTGGTCTCGCTGGCCCTGACGATGACGGTATTCACCATGCCGTCGATCACATACGGACGGACGGTGGACAGCTCCTTCACATAGTAGGTGCCGCCGTTCATGTTGTCCAGGAGCACCGTGCCGTCCGTGCCGGTGGTGACTTCGGTGATCTTGGCGGTGCAGGCAGCGTCGGAATAGACGCCGAACTTGACCCCGGCGAGGGGCGCGTTGTTGTCACCGAACTTCTTGATCTGAAGCTTGCCCGCGGCAGGGGTGTTCACTCCAAAGGAGGCGGTGGCCACGACCTGGGCGGTGTTCGCGCAGAGAAAGATCTTCTGCAGGCTGTCGTTGGAGGGGATGTACGCCGTCATGTTCTCCAAAGCGCGGGTGTCTTTGCCGGTGGCCGTGATGGAGAAGGTCTGGCCTGCGGCGGTCAGCGGTGCGGTGATCGTCAGGGTCTCGCTCTGCCGTCCCGTGAAGCCGGTGAGCGTCACGCCGGAGGGCAGGCCGGAGGTATCCAGGGTGTACCCGGCGTTGATGTTGGTCAGGTTGACCGTGGTGGTGCCGCTGTACCCGGTGCCGGACCGATCCAAGGACAGGGCGGAGGGCGTGAACTCAATGGCGTGGCTCAAGGTCTGCTTGTCTCTGGCCATCTGCAACAGCTCGTCAGCCCATTCCAGCACATGCTCATATCCCAGCTTCGCACGGATCTGATTGGGATGAGCACGGCGGTTGGTGAAGGAGTAGCTGCCAGGCTCACCGTTTTCACTGAGCCAGAACCGGATCGCGTTGGCCGTCGCCTGTCGCGCTTCGTCCTCTGTGAAGCCATCCGGCGTATTGCATGGATAACCGTACATGAGGATGGTCTGAAGTCCGGCCAGGGTGTTCGCCCCGAACACGGAAGAAGGGGGCGTGGCGGTATACGACGCGCTGTGGGGGTTGCCGGAGGTATGCTCGATACAGTAGCAGACCTGACCGGTGGATTCGATCCAGTGGCGGGGCGTATTCAGATCCTTCCAGCGACCGCCGCTGTAATACTCCAGGTAGTCAAAGGCGTTGTTGCGCTCGGACTGGATCGTTACGTTCTCCGGGAACGCGCCCTCCGCATGGGCGGGACGCATGGGTGCGAAGGAGAACAGGCAGACCAGGCTCAGTGTGAGGGCCAGGATACGGGTGATAGTTCGCTTCATTTGTTTTTCCTTTCTGATATAAAATTACTTCCGGTCAGAAGCCGGAAGCTGTTGTTCTTCCAGGCAAACACAGAATCTGCATTTGCCGGTTATGGGGTTATATCCCTGACAACTACGGCACGAATCGTCCTTGATGTCTCGCGGTGCCTTGTCGAAGTTGGGGACTTGCTGCATAAGGTGTTCATAGAACATGTGCTTTCCTGTGGTAAAAAACATGGTTCTCTCCGTTTCCGTCAGGGGAACGGGTCTCCTTCCGTATCCGAGGCAAGGAGGATGCTGACCTGCTCCGCTGTCATGCGGAGGAACACCTCCCATACCTCGGGTATTGATGCAAAGGCTTGGATGTGCTTGGGCATGGCGATATGCCATTTCTCATATAGGAAGCGAATGATGGACAGGCAGCTGTCCGTTTCCCCATTGGCTTCACAGGCGATGAACAGTTGCCGCATATCGGGGGAGAAAGAACAATCCATGCTTCCGGCCAGCTTTTGAGCTTCATCCGCCATGTGCTGCTCGCGGATGCTCATGCCCATGAGAAAGCCGTTGATGCTCAGATAGCTGATGGCCGCCGATGGGCTCATGTAGCTGTATTCGGAACAACTGGACATAACAGACAAGTCACCGGCTTTGCGCTTCTTATGTCTTTTGCTCATACGCATCACCTCTCCTGCTCCTTGGCCTGTTCCTGTTCCCGTTTTTTCTGCCACCTCTCCTGATAGTCCCTCAGCAAACCCATGATGATTTCCTGCATCTCTTTCCCGGTCGTACCTTCGGGGAAAAACTTTTCAACGGTACTGAAGCGGAAGGTGATCGTTTCATACATGGGCTTCTGGACCGTAAGTACCCTGTCGATTTCCTCATCCGTGATCGTGCCATCCTGCGCCATCTTTTTCAGCTTCTGAGCCTGAGACAAAGAGGGTGATGTCTGATCGCGTTCCATGACTTCTTGAACAACGGCTTGATCGGCTGGATTGAGGTGAGAAATTGCAACTGCTGGGTTGAATGCAATTTTGCCATCATCAACAGCGTGTTGTAATGAAGGAATAAGATGGTTTAAGCGTATGTACCGTTGAATTTGCTTTGCGCTTTCACCTGATTCTTGTGCAACGACATCCCTCGCAGTTGTACCTTTTAACTTCTGGTCAACTTGACCAGAAGTTGAAATGTCACGACGCGCTCCTTGATGTTTAAGTGCATCTATTTTCATTTCAAAAGCCCTTGCTTTTTCCATGTCGGACGGCTTTTCTCTCTGGCGAAGATTGCTATCCACCATGAGAATGATAGCGGTATCATCGTCCACTTCCTTGATAAAGCTCGGGATCCGGCAGATTCCGGCGCGCCGACACGCTTCCACGCGGTTATGGCCGGAGATGATCTCATAGGTTTCGCCGTCCGCTTTCGGGCGGACGATGATCGGGGAGATGACTCCATTTTCTTGGATGCTCTCGACCATCTTCGCCATTTCATCTTCTGAATATGGATTAAATGGCTGATTCGGAAACGGGACAAGGCTGTCGATTTCCAGCTCCAGCGGTCTGCCGTCCGGCTCCGGTTCCTCGACGCCGTACATCTGTTCGTAGGTCAGCGGAGCAAACCGGTCTTTACCGATCTCACTGCTGTTCATTGGCAACTACCTCGTTTGCCAATACTTGATAGGCTCTTGTGAGATGGTTCCAGGACATATAGCTGATCAGGCTCATGCCGTGCGCCTGAGCCTCGGATGCTTTCACAGAGGAAGGCAACTCGGTCTTGTACACCTTGTCTCCATATCGCTGCCGAAGGTTTTCTACGTTCGTGCGCTTTGCGGTGGACACATTGTTCCGCCTGACGATTACGATGCCTTCCAGATATAGTTCCGGATTCATCTTCCGCTTTACATCGTTCATGGTCGAGGTGATCTGTTCCACGCCTTCCATGCCGAAGAACTCCGGGTCCACCGGAATCATGACGCTGTGGGAAGCTACCAGGGCGTTCTGCGTCAGGACGCCGAGGCTCGGAGAACAGTCGATCAGAATGCGATCAAAGCTCCACTGAAGCTTCTCCACATAACTACGAAGAAGATACGGGGCCTCCGGCTCATTCTTCAAGGAACGCTCAAAAGCCAGCAGCTGCTTGTCTGCGGGCATGATATACAGAGGATCATATTTCGCGGGGACGATCCCTTTCATGGGATCAACATCGACCCCGTTCATGATGTCCACCAGCGCATTACGGATCGTATACTGACTGCGCTTGACCTTGCAGCCCAGGCCACGGCTCATATTGCCCTGACCATCCATGTCGATCAGCAGGACCCGCTCACCCATACGGGCAAAACATGCACCGAGGTTGATTACAGTGGTCGTCTTACCGACGCCACCCTTTTGGTTTACGATTGCTGTTACTTTACCCATTTTCTTTGCCTTTCCAGTAAAATGTTGATCGTATCCCATCTCAGGCCGCCGTCCTCGCGCATATCCTCTCGGACCCCCGCCTCCCGGCCGGGCCGCCCAATGCTGTGACGCGTTCAAGGCGGAAGTATCATTCTGTCGTTACCTGATCGGGCTATTCGGTTGTCAAGGTGCGGGGCTGTGATTTTTGCCCCTCACCTATAACCGGTGTGAGAATTGGATTTTTGAAAGGTTTTTGGATAATATATAATCTGGGCCGATTGAGGAGTGGAGAAGCGTGGAAAAGGGCAGAACAGAGGACTCGTCCAATATGTCCGAAATGATAAAGCTTGTTCCAATGGTAACTACAAAAAATGTGCTAAAATGTGCTATAAAGTCAGATTATCAATCCAAATCACTCGAATAGTTTTTTGATCCTTATACGTTTAGCAGGTTGTTATTCAAATTAGGAAAACTATGTGCTACAGTATGTGCTATAACAGCGAAAAAAGAAAAGCCCCGAAAACGTAGTGTTTTCGGGGCTTTCTTGGCGTGCCTGACACGGTTCGAACGTGCGACCTACAGAGTCGGAGTCTGTCACTCTATCCAGCTGAGCTACAGGCACATATGCAAAAATTCTTAAATTGTCAAGGTGATTAGACCTTCAGCGTCGGAGTCTAACGCTCTATCCAGCTGAGCTACAGGCACAAACGCAGCATGGTTATTATAGCCTCGGCGGGGGCGTTTGTCAATGGGGAAAAGCTCACTCCCCCACAGACAGGGCGCAGAGGCGGGCGATCTCGTCGCCGGCCCCGGGGGCGGTCAGGGTGCCGTCGGCATGGAGGACCAGGGCAAAGGTGCCGCCCAGGGCCAGGCCCACCACATCCCCTTCGGCGGCCAGGGCGGAAAGGAAGGATCCTTCCGGAGGCAACAGGGGCGCGCAGACCAGCGTCCCCTCCAGCGTCAGCCCCACCAGAAGGGTGGCGCTGCTTTGGATGGCGACGATGTCGGCCCACGCTGACAGATCCGGTCCTTGGGAAAGCAGGGTGCCGTCCGCTTTGAGCCCCACGGCGGAAAAGCCGGCGGGACAGACCATGCACAGGTTTTGCCAGCCCTTTCCCTGATCGGGCTGGCTGCTGAGAAGGGAGCCGTTGCGCCGCAGGCCCAGCAGCACCCTTTCCCCGGCGCTCAGGGATTGGATGTCCGTCCAGCCCGAGAGGGCGGACAGATCCGAAAAGCCGCAATGGAGCCACGTCCCGTCTGCCCGGAGGCCGAAGCTGTCCCAGGGACCGCAGAAGATGCGCACCACATCCGTCCAGCCCTCCGTCTCGCATTGACCGTAGGCATCGTCCCCGGCGGCGAGCACCCGTCCATCGGCGGTGAGGCCAAGGGTGTGGGCGTATCCGGCGGCCAGGGCCACCACCTCCGTCCAGTCCCCCGTTTCGCATTGCCCCAGGCTGTTGTCCCCGGCGGAGAGGACCGCGCCCCCCTCCGTCAGGAAGGCGGCGTGACCGTGGCCCGCGGCCAGGCGGTGGCTCTGCAGGGCGTCCCGATGGCGTTGGAGCCGATCCTGCCGGATCTGATCCTCCGGGGTGTGCCCTTGGGCATACAGAAGGGCCAGCGCCTCGTCCGGCTCCCCGGTCATGGCGCAGGCGATGGTGCGGGCCCGCTGGGAGGCGTCCGCAAAATCGCCCAGCTCCCAAAAGAGCCGGAAGGCCGCCTGCTCGTCCCCCTCCTGAAGCCGTTGCTCCGCCAGGGCATACCGGCAGTGGTCCGCCCGATAGAGGGCATCCTCGAAGCCCGCCACGGCCAAAAAGGCGTCCCGGGCCTCCTCCAAAAGACCCTCCCTCTCCAGGGCCTCCGCCTGACGATAGCCGCAGGCCATGACCTGTCGGGGGGCGTCCTCATACTCCCCCAGGGACGCAAACAGCTCCCGGGCGGCGGCAAAATCTCCCTCGTCCAAAAGAGCCTGGGCCTGAGCATAGGTCAGGGCGTCCAGCACGTTGGCCGCCCCTGCGGCCTCCGCCTGCGCCCCCAGCTGCTCCGCCTGCGCCCAGTCCGTTTTGTCGCCGGCGGCCAAGGCGCGTTGGGCCAGAAACTCCGCCCGATGGCCCGCCCACCAATACAGGGCATAGAGTCCCCCCAACACCAGCGCCGTGGTGAGGAGCATGCCCAGCAGGGGGAGTCTGGTTGTCTTTTCGGTCTGTTCCATGGGGCCTCTACAGAAATTTGAGCAAGCTTTCGATGAGATAGTCCGTGTTCACCCCGGAGGCGGTGGACAGGACCAGATACACATCGTCGATGCCATATTTTTCGATGTATTCGGAGATGGTCCAGGCGGCGTGGGCGCCGTCATAATAGGCGCCCCGGACATCCGTGGCATGGACCGTTTCATAATAGGGGGTCAGAAAGGGGACGAAGGCGTTGGAGAAGGAGTCGCCGATGACCAGGCAGCTCCGCCCGCAGTCCACCCCGGTTTCAAACCGCCGCCAGGGCCCCTGGGTGCCCCCCAAAAAGGCCATGTAGGTGTGACTATTTTCATAGATGAGGGGGGCCTCCCGCTCGCTGCCGTCCCAGGCGACGACATACCCCTTCACCGGGGTCTCGGGGATCATCACCTCCAGCACATCCGGCTTGTGGGTGGAGCGCAGGTTGGGGTTGCTGTTGAGCATGCTGCCATAGAAGTCCCGATAGGTATGGAAGGTGTAGCTGTCATAGGGCTTGGGGTCGATGCCCAGGGTCGAAAGCAGGGCGTTGGCCGTGTAGCAGGCGGCCCGGGGGGTCCAGTGGTGGTCGGTGGTGAAGAACAGATATTCCCCATCCAGCAGGGGCTGCTGCAAAACCGCCTGGACGCTGACCATATACACGCCCTCGTCGCTATAGGCGTTGATGGTGTTCTCCAGCTCCCCGCCCCAGCTCACGAATTCGCCGCTCTGCAGATTGGCCGCCACCCCGGGGAAGGGGGGCTGGGCGAAGAACACATGGCCGTCCGGGGGTAGGACCGCCCGATAGGCGTTGAGGGTTTTGATCATGCGGCGGATGTTCTCCGGAGGGAAGGTATAGACGGTGTGCACCGAGCCGTCGGCCCGGGTGCAGGTGAAGAAGCAGGGGCCGATGGTGGACAGGTCCTTTTCCGCAGGGGCGGATGTCGCCTCCGGCCGAGGGGTGTCCACGGGAACCTCGGTCGGCTCCACCGTCTCGGGCGCCGCCGATTGCTCCGGCTCGGGCGTATCTGCCCGGGCGGGCTCAGGGGTCGTCTGCTCAGCCGTCGGCGTGGGCTCCGGGGTGACCGGTTCAGCCGTCGGCGAAGGTTCCGGCGTCCCGTCGGGCGCGGCGGTGACCCGGTCCTCCCCCTCCTGGGCGAAGGCGGCCACCTGCCGGAACAGAGCCTCCTGATCCCCGCCGTCGGCAGGGCCGCCGGGCAGGGCCGCCAGGCTCATGATCCGATCCGCCCTGGCCACCAGCCGATCCCGCTCCGGCATGTTGTCGCTGAGATAGCTCTCCAGCCCCTCCATGAAGCGGCCGCTCTGCACCGCCTCCCGGGACAGCTCCGGGAACCCGGCCAGCATCCGGTTTTCCAGCTCTGAGGGATGGGGCGACTTCTCCCCCACCCAAAGCAGTAGCGCGCCCAGCCCTCCGAAGAGGACCAGCATACCATATACAAGAAGAAAGGACAGCTTGTTTTTCATAGGCTAAAACCGGAAATAGATGAAGGGATTGTAGCTCTGCCGCACCAGAAACAGCACCGAAACCAGGCCCACGGCCACGGCCACGAGGGTGCCCGCCGGCTCCAGCAGGACCGGGTGTCGCGCCGCCAGCTGCTTCACCCCGGGCAGCAGGGGCATGGCCGCCAGGCAGGCCAGAGGCAGGAACAGGGCATATTGCCGCAGGGCGGCCAGGGCGCCCTCGTCCATCCAGCCGCCGACGCCCCGCCCCACCAGGGCCGAAAGATGGGCCATGAGGGCGGGCATGTCCGTATAGTAGAAGATGATCCAGCCCACGACGGCGGCGATCAGGGTGAACAGCCACCGCAGGAACCCGGGGACATGGGCCCACAGCGCCGACAGGTCCTTGTCGATGACCAGCAGAAGGAACCAATAGAGCCCCCACAGCACAAAGTTCCAGGCGGCCCCGTGCCAAAGCCCGGTCAGCGTCCAGACCACCAGCAGATTCAGCAGCCGGCGGCCCTTGCCCCGGCGGCTGCCGCCCAGGGGGATATACACATAGTCCCGGAAGAAGCTGCCCAGGGAGATATGCCACCGCCGCCAAAACTCCGTGGGGGAGGCGGAGCAATAGGGATAGAGAAAGTTTTCCTTGTAGGTGAAGCCCAGCACCCGCCCCAGGCCGATGGCCATGTCGGAATAGGCGGAGAAATCAAAGTAGAGCTGCAGGGAATACAGCAGCCCGCCCAGCCAGGCGCCGCCGATGGACTTTGGTCCGGCGCCCGCCGGCAGAAGAGCCAGAAGGAAGCTGCCGCAGGTGTTGGCCAGCAGCACCTTTTTGCCCAGGCCCAGCAAGAAGCGGCGCATGCCCCGGAAGAAATCCTCCCCGGTGGTGAGCCGCGCATCCAGCGCCGGCGCCACATCCGCATACTGGACGATGGGGCCGGCGATGAGCTGGGGAAAGCAGCTCACATACAGCAACAGCCGCCAGAAGTTCTTTTGAACGGCGGTCTTGCCCCGATACACATCCACGGTGTAGGTCAGGATCTGAAAGGTGTAGAAGGAGATGCCGATGGGCAGCCGGGGGGCGGTGAAGCCCAGGTGAACGCCGAAGAGGGGCTCCAGCGTGGACAGAAGGAAGCCGGCATATTTGAAGTATACCAGCCCCGCCAGGGAGCCCGTCACCCCCAGGATGAGCCAAAGCTTTTTTGCGGCAGGGGACGCCGCCCGATCCATCCAGCGGGCCACGAGATAGTTGAAAAGGGTGGTGCCGATGAGCAGCAGCACCATGGCCGGCTCGCCCCAGGCATAGAAGAGCAGGGAGAATACCACCAAAACGCCGTTGCGCCAGCGAAGGTCCCCGCTCATGAAATAGAGGATGAGCAGCAACGGCAAAAACAGCAGCAGGAATGTGAGTCCAGAAAAAACCATGCAACAGCGCCTCGGCGAATAGATAGATTATTTTACCATCTTTTGGCGGGAGCGTCAATTTATTGGCGCTTATTCCCGGAGAGATCCGTCCGATTATGCCTCCGCCGCCCCCTGCAAGCCCACGCCGATCCACATGCCCTGGTGCACGGGCACCTCCGGCTCGGTCTGCAGCCGCCCCTGCAGCTCCGGCAGCAGGGCCGCCCGCCCCGGCTCCAGCAGGAGCACGATGGTGGACCCGGCCAAATCGAACCGGCCCTTCTCCTCCCCGCGGCGGAAGGAGCCCCCCTCCCTCAGGTTGACGATCCCGCCCACGATCAGGGCGCCGATCTCCGTTTGGACCACGGGCCCGAAATGCTCTGTGTCCAAAAGGCACCAGCTGCGCCGGTTCAGGGTGAATACGGGATAGCGCTCGCAGGCGATGGGCTGCACGCTGTGGAGCTGGCCCTCGATGAAGTGATTCGGGCCCTGTCGGCCATCGTCGATATAGCAATAGTGGTGATAGTCCGAGGCGCAGAGCCGAAAGATTAGGCAGAGACCCCCGGCGTAGCGGCTCGCCAGAGCCTCGTCCGTCAGCAGGTCCTGCAGCCGATAGTGGGAGCCCTTCAGGGCGAAGCTGCTATCCTTGTGGATGGGGAAGGCGCTCAGAAACCCGTCGCAGGGGCTGATCAGGTGCCCGGGGACCGTGTCCATGGGGACCGGTGCTCGCTCCCGCAGGAAGAATTCCCGATAGGAGCGGAAGGCCGCCAGCTCCTCCTCCGTCAGGGGGATGTCATTCTTTTGGGCGAAGCGGCGGATATAGGGCCTGGACCAGCGGGAGCATAGATATCGGACCACAAGCCGATCCGCATGCAGCCCCCGGATCAGCTGCAACAGGCCCCGGCCCAAGGCCGTGCCATAGAGAAAGCGGACGGAGCCGTCGCTTTTGGGCGTGCCCATCAGGATTCCCTCCGCCGCCTTTTCCGGCGCCTGCCGTGGAGCATAGGTTTGCGCCGCACCGACAGGGAGGGCTTGCGCACGGGAACAGGCAGCAAGAAAGCCACCGTCATCAGCCCCAGGACCAGAGGCGCCAGGAAGGGCAGCGGCCAATGAAACCGCCAGCCCGCCCACACCAGCAGGGGGAAGACGACCGCCGCGCTGGTCACGGGGAGACCCAGATAGACCTTTCGACGGCCGGTGTCCCAATCCTGGCGGGCCTCCTCGTCCACATTGAACCAGGCCAGGCGGATCAGGGCGCTCAGCACGTAGAGGGCGCAGAGGACGGTCCGAAGTATCCCGGCGCTGAGGGAATAGACGATCAACGCCGGCAGGACGCCGAAGCAGACCAGGTCGCTGAGGGAATCGATCTGGATGCCGAACCGCTGTTCGCTGCGGGTGCGCTCCCGGGTGGCGGCGATCTTGCCGTCGAACATGTCGCAGACCCCGGCGATCAGCAGGCAGAGAAGGGCGCGGCGCAGGTCGCCGTTGAAGGTGAAGAGGATGCCGTAGAATCCCGACAGCATCCCTATATAGGTGAGGATCACCGTGTAGTTGTATACACCGAGCATGGCCAGGTCCTCCTGTTTTTCAAAAAAGGATGGAAAGCCGTCCAAAAGAACTTCAGGGGGGAATTTGCCTTGCATCGGATACCCGTCCCCCCTGTGCTTCCCGTTTCGGCACTGATTCCCTTCACGGAAGGGAAGCGGTGCGCAAAGCAAAATCAGCCGTTCCTCACACCCGTTCCACGGACAGCCGAACGGCTTCCCCGTTGATGTCCCAGTCCTTCTCGTAGCCGGAGAGGGCATCGCCGATGCCGTCGGCCAGGGTGTCGGCGGCGATGTCGGCGGCGTATTTCCCGAACACGGCCTTGACCTTATCGCTGCCGGCATAGCCCACGCGGATGTGGTCCGCCACCTCGAAGCCCGCCTCCTTGCGCATGGTCTGAAGCTTGCTGGTGAGCTCGCGGACGAACCCCAGCTCGATGAGCTCCGGTGTCAGATTCGTGTCCAGGACCACGGTCAGCTGCCCGTCGGTCTCGGAAACCAGCCCCGCCTTCTTCACGGCGGTGACCAGCACATCCTCCTCGGCCAGCTCCACCGTCTGCCCGTCCGCCTCAAAGACGAACCTGCCGCTCCCCTTGATGGCGTTCACGATCTCGTCCCCCGCCCCGGGCTCGGCCATCCTGCTGCGGATGGCGCCCAGGAGCTTTCCGTACTTGGGGCCCAGGGTCCGCAACTGGGGCTTCACGGCATAGCTGATGAAGCTGGAGGCGTCGCTGACGAAGGAGACCTCCCTCACGTTCAGCTCCTCGGCGATGATGGTCCGATATCCCTCGCTGAGCTCCTGTCCCTGGACATACATGGCGGAGAGAGGCTGGCGGATCTTCATGGCGGCGTTGTTCCGGGCGGCCCGGCCCAAGGTCACGATGGCGAGCACCTCCTCCATGTTCTGCTCCAGGTCGGCGTCGATCAGGCTCGGATCCGCCGCGGGGAAGTCGCACAGATGCACGCTGAGGGGCGCGTCCGGCTCCACCTTGCGGACCAGGTTCTGATAGATGGCCTCGGCCATGAAGGGCACGAAGGGGGCGCTGACCAGCGTCAGCTCCTTGAGCACGGTATACAGGGTCATATAGGCCGCTTCCTTGTCCGCGGTCATCTCGCTCCCCCAATACCGGTTCCGGCACCGGCGCACATACCAGTTGGACAGCTCGTCCACAAAGGATTGCAGCTCCCGGCCCGCCTCGGTGATCCTGAGGGCGGCCAAATCCCCGTCCACGGTTTGGATCAGGGTCTGCATCCGGGACAGGACCCACCGGTCCATGAAGCTCAGATTCTCCCGCCGGAGCGCGTGCTTCGTGGGATCAAAGCCGTCGATATCCGCATAGAGGATATAGAAGGCATAGGTGTTCCACAGGGTGCCCATGAACTTGCGCTGATATTCGCTGACGGCCTCGCCGGAGAACCGGGAGGGCAGCCAGGGGCTGGAGCCCGTGTAGAAATACCAGCGCACGGCGTCGGCGCCCTGGGCGTTGAGCACATCGAAGGGGTTGACCACGTTCCCCAGGTGCTTGCTCATCTTCTTGCCGTCCTTGTCGCAGACCAGGCCCAGCACCACGCAATTTTTGAAGGGCGCTTCGTCGAAGAGGAGGGTGGCGATGGCCAGCAGGGTGTAGAACCAGCCCCGGGTCTGGTCGATGGCCTCGGAGATGAAGTCGGCGGGATACCGGCGCTCGAACTTCTCCTTGTTCTCAAAGGGATAGTGCCACTGGGCGAAGGGCATGGATCCGGAGTCGAACCAGCAGTCCATGACCACGCTCTCCCGCTTCATGTGCCCGCCGCACTGGGGGCAGGTCACGGTCACGGCGTCGATAAAGGGCTTGTGCAGCTCGATATCCTCGGGACAGTCGGGGGACATGGCCTTGAGCTCCGCCTTGCTGCCGATCACGTGGACCTTGCCGCAGTCCGGGCAGATCCACACGGGGAAGGGCGTGCCCCAATAGCGCTCCCGGGTCACGGCCCAATCGATGACATTCTCCACGAAGTTGCCCATGCGGCCGTCGCGGATGGTTTCGGGGATCCAGTTCACGCTTTTGGTGAAGCGGACCAGCTTATCCTTCACCGCCGTCATCCGGATGAACCACTCCTCCCGGGCATAGTAGATGAGGGGCGTGTCGCAGCGCCAGCAGAAGGGATAGCTGTGCTCGAACTGGGGAGCGCTGAACAGCTTCCCCTGCCGCTTCAGGTCCTCCAAAACGGGCTTGTCCGCGTCCTTCACAAAGAGCCCGTCGAAGGGGGTGCCGCCGCACAGGTGGCCGGAGGTGTTCACCAGCTGCAAAAACGGCAGGTCAAAGAGCTTGCCCACCCGGTTGTCGTCCTCGCCGAAGGCCGGGGCGATGTGGACCACGCCGGTGCCCTCGTCCAATGTGACATAGCTGTCGGCCACCACCCGGTAGCCCTTCTTGCCCTTGAACTGGGCGCTCATGTCGAAGAGAGGCTCATACTCCGTGCCCACGAGATCGGAGCCCGGGAAGGATTCCATGATCTTGACATCCTCGCCCAGGACGCTCTTTACCAGGGCCTTGGCCAGGATATAGACCCCGTCCTCCCGGCGGGCCTTCACATAGGTCTCGTTGGCGTTGACGCAGAGGGCCACGTTGCTGGGCAGCGTCCAGGGGGTGGTGGTCCAGGCCAGGATGCAGGTGCCGCTGCCGTCGGTGAGATAGAACTTGGCCACGGCGGAGGTCTCCTTCACATCCTTGTAGCCCTGAGCCACCTCGTGGGAGGAGAGGGCCGTTCCGCAGCGGGGGCAATAGGGCACGATCTTATAGCCCTTGTAGAGCAGGCCCTTGTCATAGATGGTCTTCAGGGCCCACCACTCCGACTCGATATAGTCGTCGTGATAGGTGACATATGGGTCGTCCATGTCCATCCAGTAGCCCACCCGGTCGGACATGTCCTCCCACTCGGACTTGTATTTCCACACGGACTTCTTGCAGCCCTCGATGAAGGGCTCCACGCCGTATTGCTCGATCTGCTCCTTGCCGTCCAGGCCCAGCTCCTTCTCCACCTCCAACTCCACGGGGAGGCCGTGGGTGTCCCAGCCGGCCTTGCGCAACACATCGTAGCCCTTCATGGTCCGGTAGCGGGGGATGATGTCCTTGATGCTCCGGGTGAGCACATGGCCGATGTGGGGCTTGCCGTTGGCCGTGGGGGGGCCGTCGAAAACGGTGTAGGCGGGGGCGCCCTTGCGGAGCTCCACGCTCTTCTCGAACACATGGTTCTCCTTCCAGAAGGAGAGGATCGCCCTTTCCCGGTCCACAAACTTCAGATCCGTCGATACCTTGTCGTACATAGCTTCCTCCAACATGTTATTGAAAAACAAAAGGCCCTTCGTCCCCGTATCCAACGGGGCGAAAGACCTGGTCCTCCGCGGTACCACCCGCCTTGCATGGCCCGAAATAGGCCATGCCGCTCGTTCTGCCCCTGTAACGGAGGGCCGCCGGAGGCCGCTACTCGTTTTCACGGTCCCGCTCCCGGGTGATCTCGCCCTTGGGCCCCCTGCCGCCTTCCACCGCCCGCGGCTCGCTTTGAAGGGGAGATCATGGGCTACCTGTCCCGATCCACGTTTGGTAGTAGTATACACGGATGGGAACGATTTGTAAAGAAATGTTTTAGTTCGTGTACAGAAAGAAAAGGCGCTGCTTCTTTGCAACGCCTTTCCTCCCGTGATTTACTGGATCGATATCATTTTTCAGCCGATTCCTGGGCCGCTTCCGGAGCCTTCTTGGTCGTGTCGGCAAAGTAGATAACGCCCTTCTTGTAGAGGATGCGGCCGGTAAGGATGCAAAGGGGGATGGCGACCAGGATCATCACCATGGCCATGGAGGACTTCAACTGTCCGCTGATGGCCAGGATCATGGTCAGGACGAAGGGCAGGATGCAGACCCACAGCTTGTTTTTCATGATGTGCTTGCCGCGCTGGGGGGCCAGGAAGCCCACAGCGATGGAGCCGAAGAGAGCCGCCAAGAGATAGTTGCTGGCGCTGCTCGCTACGGAGGACTCCAGGAACGGACGCAGGGGCACTATGAGGAACATGCCGATGATGAGGATCACGATGGTCACGATGGAGGAAACGCAGGTGGAGATCAACGCGATGGCGTCGCCCGCGGTGGTGTTTGTCTCCACGCCCGCGATCTTCTGCGCGTTCATGACGCAGGGGATCTTCAAATTCATGATGTTGCCCGTGGCGAAGGTCAGATAGCTGGAGGAGCCCAAGATGGGCGTGTACAGGCCAACCTCCAGCACGCTTTGGACGCCCAGCATCATGAGCACGGTCAGCAAACCCGGCAGAACGGCCTGGGGCTTGGGCCAGGCGCCGAAGACGATGCAACAGATCACCGGGATGGCGATGGCGTACAGCAGGAAACAGATCATGAAGATGCGTCCGGTCCGATGGGCCCATTCCACAAAGGGGTCAAGGCTGTATGCGGTAACTTCCTTTTTTTCTTTTTTAGCCATATGCTTTCCCCTCCTCTCACTTCTTCAACAGGAATTCAACGGCCACCGCGGCCACGATGCCGAAGATCATGCTCAGCCCGATGGTAAAGTTGCCCACGGCCCGGATCTTCCTGGACAGCATGGCGCAGATCAGCGTCACCACCAAGCTCGCCAGGAACGCTACGGCGTGGGGGATGCTGGAAAACAGCAGCAAGGGGATATACACCGCGACCACCGCCATGGGAATGCAGGTGATGGCGATATTTCCCCAATCACTGGTGCTCTTTGCCTTCATGAGGCCGGTGGAATACTTTTTAGCGAACAACGTGACCACGATGGGCCCAACGACCACGCCCAATGTCATCACCAGCATGACGCCGGTGTAGTTTTCCGCCGGGCCAGAGAGCAGGCTCCCTAGCTCCACGCCCATGCTGGACACGGTGTAGTTGGCGGCCATGGTCTCATACTGCAAGGCGCCGATGACGGACAGCCGCCACCAGGGCCAGACGCTGCCCATGGACGCCGCCAGGATCAAAAACCCAATGAGGATGGCCAAACTGGGTACAAGGGACGCTGAGATCGTGGAGGTGATGACCTCTTTGATCTTCTCCTCGCTGATGCCCTGCTCGAGACAGCACTGCTTCGCCTTGCGCAAGGAGATCAACGCATAGGCGATGATCGCCAGAAGGCCGCACCCGACCAGCACATATAAGAGAGGACTGTTGGCAATGGTACTTCCCGTCATATTTTTTCCCTCCTGTTTTGATTGGTGTATCTCATGTGTTTTTCACACGAGGACCCTTATTTGTGCTCCTGGAGCCAGCGAATGGCCATGTAAACATGGGCGGCGGCACCGATGGGCAAGGCGCGCTCGTCGAAGCGCACCGCCGGATGGTGGGCCGGGTGTTCATACCCTTCCTTGCTGCTGCCGGCAGCCAGGAACATAGGAACGGAAGGCACCTTCACGGATACATGAGCGAAATCCTCACTACCCCCGCCCTTGGTGCTGGACGGCACGCGCATGGCGCCCGGTCCCAGAAGCTCCTTCATGTATTTTCCGGCGCAGTCCGCCACATCGGTATCCGCGATCAACGGCGGCAGCAGCTTCTCGTAGACGACCTCCACCTTCGTCCGATAGGCGCCGCCGATGCCTTCGGCGATCTCCCTAAGACGCTTTTGCGCCCATGCCATCTTATCGAGGGACATGGTGCGGATGGTGCCGGACATCTCGGCCGCGTTGGGGATGATGTTGTGGGCGTCGCCCGCGTGTATGGTGCCCACGGAAATGGTCAAAAAGTCGCACAATTCGGCTTCCCGGGCGAATATCTCCTCGATCCCGCAATGGATGTGACATATGGATGTGATGGGGTCGATGCAAGCCGCGGGCATGGCGCCGTGGCCGCCTTTGCCCGTGACGATGATACGAAAGCGGCAGCTGGCCGAAGCGCCTGTGCCGCCCTGGGGAATCAGCACCAGGCCGGAAGGGAACGGCGCGCCCGCCGCCACATGGATCATTTCTGCGGCGTCCACATGAGGATCCTCCAGTACGCCCGCGTCCACCATGTCCTTAGCCCCTTCGCCGGTTTCCTCGCCGGATTGAAACATGAGCTTGACCTGGCCTTCCAGCAGTGCCTCGTTGTCCTTCAAGAGCTTTGCGGCGCCAAGGAGCATGGCGGTGTGCATATCGTGTCCGCAGGCATGCATCTTTCCCGGACACTCGGACGAAAAGGGCTCGCCGGAAACCTCCTCCAGAGGAAGGGCGTCCATATCAGCCCGCAGCAGGATCACCTTCCCACCCGGCTTGCCCACAAGGACCGTATACCCGGCGGCGCCCACCTTCTTAGGCTGATACCCCATTTCCACCAGCCGGTCCCATACGAACTGCTGCGTGCAGGGGGTATCGAGCCCCAGTTCCGGGTGCCGATGCAGCGTTTCGCGCCATGTCCGCATGTCGCCCGCGATGGCGTTAGCTTGCTCCAGGATCGAATTAGGTATGTCCATTCCGTCATCTCCCCTCGCTTGATTTTCAATAAAAGTGTATCAAATGTGCATAAAATCGGCAAATACCTGAGGTCGATACCCTTATAGACATCGCCTATATCCCTGATTCTTATGGACAAATTGACAAATAACGGAATTTGTGAAATACTGTATGAAATGGTGTATAAAGATAAATCATGCAGGAAAGGCTCCGCCATGAATCTGGAACAATTGCAGTATATCTGCGCGATCTACGAAACGGGCTCCATCAATCAGGCCGCCAAACGGCTGTTTGTATCCCAGCCTAGCATCTCCAGCGCCGTGCGCAAGCTGGAGCAGGAGCTGAACTTCGATATCCTTGTGCGAACTTCGGGCGGTGTGCAGTTTACGGAACGGGGTCTGGTCCTGGTGCGATACGCGAAACGCATCTCTGAGGATTGCGCCGTGATTTCCAGCATGAGCGACCAGGCCCAGCGGCGCTTCCGCGTATTGGCTCCCCGCTATTCTCCCCTGGAAAACGCCTTCACCAGCCTTTGCGCCGAACTGATGAGCAGCGACGATTTTGATACCTACGATATGGCCCTCCTCAGCACCGACTGGGAGGAAGCGCTCACCACCTTGAGCGAGAACCGGGCGGAGCTGTTTGTAGGCATCATGCCCGGCAAAGCCAGCGAGCTCTCCCGCCTGAAGGAACAGCTGAACGCCTTCGGGCTCGTCTTGAAGGAGCTGGCGCGGCTGCCCCTGAGCGTCAAGCTGTCCAAGACCCATCCGCTGCTGCGAGAGGACCCCTTTCCGTTTGACAAGCTGGTGGAGTACCCCATGGTCGAATACCGGCGCGATCCCAATCTGCCGCCACCGGTCATCGGTATGCAGCAGCTGCCGTTCAATATGCCAAAGAGCCGGATTCGTGTGGACATCGGAAACATGCGGACCCAATTTATCGCCAAGACCAAAGCCTGGGGCGTTTGCGCCAAGCTTCCAACCTCCCACGAAGAAAAGAACGGCGTTCGATACATCGACATCCCCGACACCAGCTTTATTATCGGCTATCTTCGCGACCCTCGGCGACCCGTCAGCCAATTGGAAAAGCGATTCCTTGCCTTGCTCAAAGAGGAATTGGCCTTTTTGGCGCCGTAGCCGGATATAAATGGGCATCCCCCCGGGATCTTCCGAGAGGGATGCCTTTTTCGTATGGTTCGCTTGTATGTGTCGCTCACTCGTGGAGCTGCCGCTCCCGCATCAGCTCGTCCCGCTTGCCCTGGACGCGGCCGTAGCAATAGGCCAGCAGGCCCGCGCAGAGGATGTTGACGACGCCCAGACTGGTCACGCGCAGGTTGGATAGTCCGATGCCCAAGTTCATGAGCATGACCGCCAGCAGCATCCGGCAGATGTGGTTCATGTGCCGGATCCGGGAGTCCAGGTCGCTGTTGAGCTCGAACTCGCCCAGCTCGCTTTTGCGGCGGAAAAATATCCACATAGCCATCCGGCCGATGTACTCCGCTCCCATCTCCTTCAAAAACGACTCGTAGGCCACATCCCGCTTGCGGAACTCCTCCCGGACGATGTACGCACCGGGCTCGGTCTTTTCAAAATAGTAGGTGGCGAAGCCCACCCGACAGAGGGTCCAGCCCTCCGCGGCCATGGAATTGAGCCAAAGCTCCTCCTCCTCGAACTGCCACACCCAGAACCATCTGACTACCTTCTTGGTTTCCATATCCCCCATCCTTTCCTTACGCCTGCGAATCGTCGTTCCCGTCGTCCTTCTTTTTCTTCCGTCTGTCGTAAATCATGCCGAAGCACAGGCCCCAGCACAAGCCGATGGGCATCCACAGCCCCAAATTCTTGGTGGCAACGCCTATGGCCACGCCCAGGGCCAGCCCTTGGCACATGCCCAGGACCATGCCCGCGTTGGCCTCTTTTTCATTCCCTTCCGGCTTCTCGGGCTGTTCCTGCTGCTCCTGAAGCTCCTTCCTTGTATCTTCCATCACGCGTCCCCTCCCAGCACGTTTTCTCCGTTGTCCACCAGCTCCCTGAGCCGATCCAGCTCGTTATGGAGGGCCTCCCGGCCCTTGTCCGTCAGGGCGTAGTCCTTGCGGCGGCTGTCGTCCGCCCCGGGGACGGATTTGATCCATCCCTTGTCCAGGAGCCCGTTCAGGGCCCCATACAATGTCCCCGCCGCCAGACGCACCCGACCGGCGCTCATCCGCTCCGCTTCCTGCATGATGCCGTAGCCATGCCGGGGCGTCACCAACGACAGCAGGATGTAGTACACCGCCTCCGTCAACGCCGTCTGTCCAACCATGTCCTCACCTCCTTTATCGGTCGCCGTTATATCGGCTATCGTTATATCGTAGTTGCAGTATATCGCCTTCCGATATGTTTGTCAACCCTCTTTTTCAAAAAAAGGCAGAAAAAAAGCCCTGACAACGCAGGGCTTTCCAAGAAGGTCGCTTATTTCTTCAGGGCGTCCCGGATCTCGGTGAGCAGCTTCACTTCCTCGGAGGGCTCGGGATCGGGGGCCGGCGCGGGGGCGGGCTCCTCCTTCTTCCGGCGGAGCTTGTTCATGCCCTTCACCATCATGAAGATCACCAGGGCGATGAGCAGGAAGCTGACGATATTCTGGATGAAGTTGCCATAGCGGATGGCAGCCTCCTCGATGCCGGCAGCCTCGTCGGCAGCCTTGAGAACGATCTTCAGCGTGGTGAAATCGACGCCGCCGAAGAGCAGACCGATAATGGGCATGAGCACATCGTTCACCAGGGAGGTGATGATGGCGGTGAAGGTGCCGCCCATGATGATGCCCACGGCCATATCCATCACGTTGCCACGGGTGATGAACTCCTTGAATTCAGCTACGATACCTTTTTTCTCCATTGTTTTTCTCCTTACTTTTGGAATATGGAACAGTATATCACCCTCCCGCTCCTTTGGCTACTCTTTTTTGCAGAAAATGGGCCGGAGGGGCCCTGAAATTTGACAGAAATATGGCGATCGTGATTCCTTTTTGACGATTAGCACTCTCCTATTGACAGTGCTAATCTTCTGTGTATACTGTGCATTGTAAGGAAACGAACGGGGCAGGCTAAAGGAGAAACGCCCCAAGGGAACATGGAAGATATGGAAAGGAAGTGTTAGCTATGTTGCCCAGTATTTTCGGAGAAAACCTGTTGGATGATCTTTGGAACACCAGTTTTGACCGCGACTGGTTCAATGCGGACCGGGAGCTCTATGGCAAGCATGCCAAGAATCTGATGAAGACCGATGTGCGGGAGAGCGACACGGGCTATGAGATGGCCATCGAGCTGCCCGGCTTCCAAAAGGAGGACATCAAGGTGGATCTGAAGGACGGTTACCTCACCGTCAGCGCTCAGAAGTCCCTCAACAAGGAGGAGCACCAGGGCAAGAAGATCCTGCGCCAGGAGCGGTACTCCGGCTCCTGCAGCCGCACCTTCTACATCGGCGATGTGAAGGCTGAGGATGTGAAGGGCAAGTATGACGCCGGCGTCCTGACCCTGGAGTTCCCCAAGGAGGATCAGCGGAAGCTGGAGGAGAAGCGGACCATCGCCATCGAGTAAATTGATTATCTGCGACTTTTTCTCTTTGTACAAAGAAGAAAAAGTCGCCCAAAAAGAGAAACTCAAGAAGGGGTGCAGCTTCCGTAGGAAAAGCTGTGCCCCTTCTTAAAGTTCTTTTGGGCGTCTTTTCTTGAAAGAAAGACGCAAATTCTGATTCTTTCTCTATTTCTTTCGGCAGATATACAAGAGATGGCTGGAACTGCCCAGCAGCTCCCGCCTCTCACAGTGCAGCAGATGATAGGCGGAAAAGAGCCGAAAATCCTCGTCGGTCATGGCAAAATCCGCCCGGCCCTCCGCCAGCTCCAAAATGCCGTCCGTGGCCACGGTGCGAAGGTGCGCCACAGGCTTGTCCGCAAACAGAGCCTCGAACTCCGCCACATCATAGCCCGTGAACACCTGCTCCGAAAAGTGGCGAACGCGCATGTCCTTGTCGAAGTTCTCCTCCATCCCCGCACGGAAGGTATAGGGCTCGGGTTGCAGATAGTTGTTATACAGGATGGCATGGACGGAGAGGAAGGCAAACATGAGGATCCCCGCCGGCCGAGTGACCCGAATGGCCTCATCAATGGCCCGGTTGACGCCGCCCTTGCCGTAGAGGTGATACATGGGCCCCATGGACAGCGTGAGCTGAAAGGAATCGTCCGCCCACCGCCGAAGATCCAGGGCGTCCCCCTGGACCGCTTCCACGTTGGGATATCGGGCCGTGTTCCCCTGCAGGAGCTCAAAATTTTTGTCCAGCAGCTCCACCGCCGTCACCTGATGCCCCTTTTCGGCCAGGACCGCGGTATACCGGCCCGTGCCCGCCCCCAGCTCCAGCACCCGGCAGGGGTGGGGCGCCTGGCGGCCGATGTAGCTCATGGTGGTCAAAAACTCCAGCTGCCCATGGCGGCTCCGGGTGAGCCGGGTCTCCTCCCGCCCGTCGCCATAGATGCCGTTCAAAAGCTGTGTCCGCTTGTCCATAGCTTCAGCCCACGGGCTGCTCCGCGGTCAGGGGAATGTCGATGAGCATGTTGCCGGCGCCGGACATGACCGTGGGAAGCTTGCCGTCCCACTTGGACACGGTCTGATACCGGATCAGCAGCTCGGAGATGGACTCGGTGAGGATCCGGTTGGACTCGGCGTTGGCTTCCGCCAAAACCTTGATCTCGCTGGCCTCCGCCTCGGCGGCGATGACCCGCTTCTGGGCCTCGGTGTTGGCGATGACCAGGGCCTGCTCCTGCTCGGTGCGGGTCTTGATCAGGTTCTGTTCCGCTACCTGCTTGGCCTCCACGGCGTTGATATATTCCTCGGAGAAATCCCAGTTGATGATGTTCAGCTCGTTGATGAAGATACCGTAGCCGTTGAGCTTGTCGTTGAGCCCGTCGTCCAGGAGCATGCTCACCTCCGCCCGGCTGCTGACCAGCTCCACGGCGGTATATTTGGCCGTGACCGCCTTCAGCACCTCGTTGACGGCGGGGGTGATGAGGACCTCTTCAAAGCCCATGCCCACGTTTTTATAGACGGTCTGGCTGTTTTCCTTTCCCACATGATAGTTGACGGCCACCACGGTGGTGATGGTCTGCAGATCCTTGCTGAAGGCCTCGGTGTTCACATCCAGCTTCACGATCCGGTTGTCCACCACCACGATCTTCTGCACGAAGGGCACCTTGAAATGCAGGCCCTCCTGAAGCACCGTGTCCTCCACCTTGCCGAAGGTGAGGGCCACGCCCGTGTGCCCCGCCGGGATCACCACGAAGCTGGAGCCCAAAAAGATGAGGGCGAATACCACCACCAGCACCAGCAAAACCACCTTGAAGGGGGCAAAATTCCCTGCTTTGTCCTTGAACATATGCTTTAGCTCTCCTTTCTCGGTTCACAAATATAGATCACGTCCGGAATGCTCCGCCGGCTCCGGGGCCTGTTCACCCGCTGCCCGTCGAAGGCCAAAACGGAGCTGTCACCGCCGTCCATATTGTAGGCGGCCTTGCAGCCCAGGGACGCCATGAACCGGGACAGCTGCTGCAGGTTCATGCCCTTGGAATAGTTGTCCCGGCGTCCCTCCACCACCACGAAGCAATAGTGCCCCGGGGCATAGTAGCCCAGCACCGTCCGGGGATTGGCCCCGGTGAGGCTGGAATTGAAGGTCTCCTTGGCCTGACCCTCCTCGTCCAGCAGGGCGGGGCCGAAGCACCAGGCCTGCCAGGGGTCCATGGCCAGGATCTGCTCGCTGCTGGTCGTATTCCCATCCAGGGTGAGCATGGTCCCGTCCCGAAGGAGCACGCAGGCGTCGTAGCGGGGGTTGTCCACCTGGCGGGCCACCACGCCGTTGGTCACCACGCAGCCGAAGTTCCATTTGCTGATGTAGTCCCCGTTGATCATCAGCAGGGCGTCCTCCCGGGCCATCAGCTCCAGCACATCCATGGGGTTGTTGGCGCTGGCGGAGAGGGTGTCCTTGGCCCAGGCGGAACGGAGGCTGGTGATGTCCTCGATATAGATGTCCGCCACAAAGCAGACCATGGGCTTGGGGAAGCCCTCCGGGTTCTCGATTTTTTCGATCCGGATGCTCACCTTCTCGCTGACATAGCCATCCTCCGTCTTCACCGGCTCCCCGGCGGCGAACACATCCGCCGGGTGGTCCCCCCCGTGGAGACAGTCCGGCGTGGGCGTGGGGGTGGGCTCCGGCGTGTCCGTGGGCACGGGGGTGTCCGTGGGCGTCGGGGTATCCGTGGGGGTGGGCGTGGGGGCAGGGGTCAGCACGATCTGGATCACCTCCGCCGTGGGCACAGGGGAAGGCGTGAGCGCCGGGGTATCCGTGGGCGCGGCCGTTGGTTCCGGCGTGGCCTCCACCTGGACCTGGGCCGCCCCCTTGCAGCCCGCCAGCAGCAGGGCGCCGATCATGAGCATCATCCAAAGCGCAACTCGTTTCATGCTACCCATTGTACGATATTTCCCCAAAATGCGCAACAGGAAAACGCCGGACCCGGGCCTCGCCAAAAAAGAAAAAGCCGCCGAGGGGTTCGGCAGCTTCTTGTTGAACGACGGGCTTATTCTTCGGTGAAGGAATCCTTGTCCAGGCCGCACACGGGGCAGGTCCAATCCGCGGGGACCTCCTCCCAGGGGGTGCCGGGGGCGATGCCGTTGTCGGGATCGCCGATTTCGGGATCATAGACATAGCCGCAGGGGCAAACGTACTTCATGGCTGGTTCTCCTTTCGCAGTGTTGTTGATAGGTTCATGCCTTCCACAGGCCGTGGAGGTTGCAATAGGCATAGACCGCCTCCACCTCGTCCCCCTCGGTGAGGGCAAAGGTGACTTCGGGGGCCTGCTCGGGGGCCAGGGCCTTGCGCTGGTTGCCGGCCTTGGTCTGCAGGCTCACCCACTCGATATAGTGGGCGGCCACCATGGGATGGGCCACAGAGCCCACCTGGACCTTGACCAAATTCCCTTCCCGGGTCCAGACGGGCACATGCTTCTCCTGGGCGGCGTCGGTGGTGTTGGGGACGATCTCCTTCATGGCCTGGCCGCAGCACATGGTGGGGCAGGCGGAGGGCTTCACCATGGCGACGATCTTTCCGCAGCTTTCACACACATAGAATTTCTGTTCCATAACTCCTCCTCAATAGTTGTTGGCGGACACTTCAAAATAGCTCTGGGGATGGGCGCAGGTGGGGCAGATCTCGGGGGCCTTGGTGCCCACCACGATGTGGCCGCAGTTGCGGCACTCCCACACCTTCACCTCGCTCTTCTCGAACACGGCCTTGGTCTCCACGTTCTTCAAAAGGGCCCGATACCGCTCCTCATGGTGCTTCTCGATGGCGCCCACGTTGCGGAACTTCTGGGCGAGCTCGGCAAAGCCCTCCGCCTCGGCGGTCTTGGCGAAGTCCTCATACATGTCGGTCCACTCATAGTTCTCGCCCTCGGCGGCGGCCAGCAGATTTTCCGCGGTGGAGCCGATGCCGTCCAGCTCCTTGAACCACATCTTGGCGTGCTCCTTCTCGTTGTCGGCGGTCTGCAAAAACAGAGCGGCGATCTGCTCATACCCCTCCTTCTTCGCCTTGGAGGCAAAGTAGGTATACTTGTTCCTGGCCTGGGATTCACCGGCAAAGGCTGCCTGCAGATTCTTTTCGGTTTGGGTTCCGGCGTACTTGTTCATAGCGTCTCCTTTTCTTCGGTTTATTGGATGGGTTCAAAATCCGCCGCGCCATGCTTGCACAGCGGACACACGAAATCGTCGGGCAGGGTCTCGCCCTCATAGACATAGCCGCAGATCTTGCACACAAAGCCCTTCTTCCCCTCGGTCTGGGGCTGGGGCTTCACATGAGCATGATAGAAGGCATAGGTCATGGAGGGGGCGTTGCTGATGACCCGGGCTTCCGTCACATCGCAGATGAACATGCCGTGGGTGCCCAGGTCGATATATTGGATCACCTTCAGGGACATGACGGCGTTCACATACTTGCGCAGCATGACGAGGCCGTTGTCCGTCCGGGTCAGCTCCTCGCCGGCAAATTTGTCCGCCGTCCGGCCGGACTGGAAGCCGAAGTTCTCGAACAGGCTGAAGGGGGCCTCCTCGGAGAGGATGTTCAGGTTCATGATGCCGGTCTGCTCGATCACGTGGTGGGAATAGTTCATCTTGTTGATGGTGACGGCGATCCGGTTGGGCTGGTTGGTGACCTGGGCCACGGTGTTCACGATGAGGCCGTTGTCCTTCTTGCCGTCGCTGGAGGTGACCACATAGAGGCCATAGCCGATCTTGAAGAGGGCGGTCATGTCGTTCTTGTTGGCGGTCTCGGAGGAGAGGGCCCGATAGTTTTTGCACAGCTCCGCCGCCAGGGCGTCGATCTGCTCCTTGTTTTCGCCGTTCATGGCGGACTTGAGGTGGACCACATTCTCCGCCAGGGTCAGATTCTTGCAGCCGGAAAGCTTCTCCTTCATCACCTTATAGGCCATGGGAGCCCAGGAGCCGTTTTCGATGAAGGCCACCGTCCTATTCTGGAAGTTCCGCTCGGTGAGATGGTCGATGAACTCCCGCATGAAGGGATAGATGTCCGCGTTGTAGGTGGTGGTGGCGAGGACCAGCTTCCCATAGCGGAAGGCGTCGGCGACGGCCAGGGACATGTCCGTCCGGGCCAGATCGTGGACCACCACCTTCGGGCAGCCGCCCTGGCGGAGCTTGTCCGCCAGCAGCTCCACGGCCTTGCGGGTGTGGCCATAGACGGAGGTGTAGGCCACGACGATGCCCTCGGACTCCGGGGTGTAGGAGGCCCAGGTTTGATAGAGCTTGATGTAGTGGCCCAGGTCCCTGTCCAGCACCGGCCCATGGAGCGGGCAGATGGTGGCGATGTCGAGCCCCGCGGCCTTCCTCAAAAGGGCCATGGCCTGGGCGCCGTATTTGCCCACGATGCCGATGTAGTACCGGCGGGCCTCGTCGTCCCAGGGCTCGGTGCGATCGAGGGCACCGAACTTGCCGAAGGCGTCCGCAGAGAAGAGGACCTTGTCGGCTGAATCATAGGTCACCATGACCTCGGGCCAGTGGACCATGGGGGCAAAGACGAAGGTCAGGGTGTGGCGGCCCAAGGTGAGGGTGCCGCCGTTCTCCGCCACCAGCCGATCCTTCACCAGGTCGGGGCCGAAAAAGTTGTCCATCATGACGAAGGCCTTGGCCGTGGCCACCACGGTGGCGCCGGGATAGGTCTTGAGAAAGCTGTCGATGTTGGCGGAATGATCCGGCTCCATGTGCTGAACAATGAGATAGTCGGGCTTGCGGCCGGCGAGGGCCCCCTCCAGATTGTCCAGCCATTCGTGGGTGAAATTCTGGTCCACGGTGTCCATGACGGCCACCTTCTCGTCCAAAATGACATAGGAGTTGTAGCACATGCCGTTGGGCACCTTGTACTGTCCTTCGAACAGATCCACCTTGTGGTCGTTGACGCCAGCGTACAGGATATCCTTGGAAATCTTCATAGTCACGCCCCTTCTTGATTTGTCGAGTTCATTATACTATACTCACAGGAGAAAAGGCAACAGAAACATTCGCAGGGAAAGAGAAGCCTGCGGAACATTGGAAAAGCAAATCGGAGCTTGCAGAGGTTTATGATAATGAAGAAAACGATAGAAGAACTGCTTCAATGCCCATATTGGATCGTTGACATATTGCCGTCGCAAGTGGCTAAAGACAGTCCCGGGCAATACTTTGCTGTGGAAAAGTATTTCCTGCAGGGCAATCGAATGAAAAAGATAAAGCAAAAACACATCGACCTGATTCTGAAGCTGAACTGCTACAGGGACATATCCATGGACGATGAAACCGTCATCAATCCGTCACCGGAGTATATTGCCAAGGAGATGAAAAACAGGCACCTCTGCATTATGATAGACGAAGGCATGATCCTTTCCGAGCCGGACGACACGTATTTGACTGTTTTTAATCCGGATCCGCAGCTGATGGAGCTGATCCGGCAGATCGCTTCCGGCGAGGGCCTTTTTGTTTGGAAGCCCGCCTTCGAACTTGAGCAGAAGCGAACCATCTGAGGTGAACCCATGGCCTATATCGTTGAAATACAAGACTTTTCCGCCCCCGAGCTGGATGTGTACGCCCGGCTGACGGAGAACCAGTTGAAGAACCGGCTGCACCCGGAGGATGGCTTATTCATCGCCGAGAGCCCCAAGGTGATCGGCACGGCGTTGGACAGGGGACTCGTCCCCGTGTCCCTGCTCACCGAGCGGCGGCACATCATGGGGTCCGCCGCGGGGCTGCTCCCCCGGCTGGGAGACATCCCCGTCTACACGGCGGACGACGGGCTGTTGTCGAAGCTCACGGGCTATGACCTGACGAGGGGCGTGTTGTGCGCCATGCGCCGGCCCGCGGAAAAGACGGCCCCGGAGGTGCTGCAGGGAGCCAGGCGGGTGGCGGTTTTGGAGAACATCGTGGATTCCACCAACCTGGGGGCCATCTTCCGCTCCGCCGCCGCCTTGGGCATGGACGCGGTGCTCCTCTCCCCCGCCTGCTGCGACCCGCTTTTGCGCCGGGCGGTCCGGGTGAGCATGGGCACGGTCTTTCAGATCCCCTGGGCCCGGCTCGATTCTCTGGACACCCTGAAGGCGGCGGGCTTTGCCACGCTGGCCATGGCCCTAAAACCGGACGCCCTGCCCCTGGACGATCCCCGGCTGCAAGCCTATGACAGGCTGGCCATTGTCCTGGGCACTGAGGGGGACGGCCTCGCCCCATCGACCATCGCCGCCTGCGACCACGCCGTCATCATCCCCATGGCCCACTCTGTGGATTCCCTGAACGTGGGGAACGCCGCCGCCGTGGCCTTTTGGGCTCTGGGCCGAAGGAGCTGAGATGGAACGGTCTTTTTCCCTCCATTCTTGCACCATCACGGTTTCAGGGGACAACTCCGCTGCCCCTGCGCTCTACACCGTGTCGGAGGCCGCCGAAGGCCGGGCCCTCTTCGACGCCCTGCCAGGCCCCCGGCCCACGCTCATCTGCATCGACGGGGTGGACTGGGATCGGGATCTGTCCCCCTGGACCGCAAAAAAGGTCTTTCGGGGCGGCACGGACTTCTCCGGTGGAGCGGAGGCCTTTTTGCGTTTCCTGTTAAACGAGATTATACCCGCCGCCGAGGCGGACCTCTCCCCCGCCTGGCGGGGCATCTTCGGCTACTCCTTGGCGGGGCTGTTCAGCCTGTGGGCCATGACGCGGACGGACCTTTTCTCCCGCTGCGCCAGCGTGTCCGGCTCTTTGTGGTTCGACGGGTTCGCGGACTATTTGGCCGCTCATCCCCTTTTGGGGACGCCGGAAAAGGTGTATCTTTCCCTGGGGGACCGGGAGGAACAGACCAAAAATCCCCGGATGCAGCGGGTCCGCGTCGCCACGGAGGCGACCCGGGCCATTCTGGAAAGGCAGGGCATCCCCTGCACCTTTGAGCTGAACCCGGGCGGCCATTTTCAGGATGTTCCCGAACGCCAGCGGCGAGGGGTGATAGCGCTCCTGTAGCACGCCCGGTGGACGGATCGGCATAGTATATACCACCGAGACCCTGAAAAAAGGAGGATATACCATGCTTACCTTCACCAACCAGGCCGCCCTGTCCTACCGGAACCGGGTGCGCTATTCCAATTTGACCACGGGCCAGATCGTCGACGCCCTGACCATGACCAAGGAGGCCCTGACCGCCGCCTATGGGCCGGAGGAGGATGTGACCTATGTGGTGCGCCTCAGCAACAACGGAACGGCAGCTCTCACGGATCTGACCCTCACCGATGATCTGGGGGGCTATGCCTTCGACGGCGGCACCCTATACCCCCTTGCCTATGTGGAAAACTCCCTGCGCTTCTTTGTGAACGGGGTGGAGCAGGCTGCCCCGGCGGTGGTCCCCGGCCCGCCCATGGTCGTCTCTGGCATCTCTGTGCCCGCCGGCGGGAACGGGCTGCTGATCTATGAGGCGACGGTCACCGCCTTTGCGCCTCTGGGGGCGGACGGAACCGTTGTCAACACCGTCACCGCCACCGGCGGCAGCCTCGCCGCGGCTGTCACCGCCTCCGCCACCATCACCGCCGGCAGCGGGCCGGAGCTCAGCATCACCAAGGGCCTGTCCCCGGAGACCGTGGGCGCGGATCGACAGGTGATGTACACCTTCACCATCCAGAACGAGGGCAATGTCGCCACTGCGACGGGGGACGATCTGACCGTGACGGACACCTTCGACCCGATCCTCACCGACATCGCCGTGACGCTGAACGGGGCGCCCCTGCCTCAGGCCGGGAACTATACCTATGACGAGGCCACCGGCGTCTTTGCCACCGTGGCCGGCGTCGTTTCCGTGCCCGCCGCCACCTTCACCCAGGACCCGGTCACCGGCGTGTGGACCGCCGAGCCCGGGGAGACGGTGCTGACCGTGACGGGAACCATAGAGACGGCGTAAAGGGATAGTATTTGCCGCTTTTTTCTCTTCGGTGAAGAGAAGAAAAGCGGCGCAAAAAAGAGAAGCTTAAGGATATCAATGGGGAGTATAACTAAGCCATACTCCCCTCTGAAAGTTTTTTGGCTGCACCTTTTTTACAAAAAAGGTGCGAGCTTTCAATTAAATCCTATTAAAAGCCAGCTCCGCCTTGAACAGATCCCCGTCCACCGTCAATGTCAGGGCGCCGCCGTTGAGCTCGGTGAGGCTCCGGGCGATGGAGAGGCCCAGGCCGCTGCCTTCGGTGTTCCGGGATTCGTCGCCGCGAACGAACCGCTCCATCAGCTCCTCGGCGGAGATGTTCAAGGGCTCCCGGCTCACGTTTCGGAAGGTGATGCCGACCCGTCCCTCCCTAACCTCCGTGGACAGATACACCCGGGTGCCGGAGAGAGCATACTTGCACACGTTGGACAGGAGGTTGTCGAACACCCGCCACAGCAGCCGTCCGTCGACCCGGATGTGGGGCTCCGAAGGATCCAGGGTCGTCACCGGGACCAGGCCCGCCGCCTCCAGCCGCTCGGCATATTCCCCCACCGCCTGGGAGAGGAGCAGGTTCACATCCGTGTCCTCCTTTGTGACGGTCATGTTCCCCGTGGATGCCTTGCTGGCCTCCACCAAGTCCTCCGTCAGCTTCTTGAGCCGCTGGCTCTGCCGATCCAGCACCTCCAGATATTCCGGGGCGCGCTCGGACTCCAGCCCCTCCTTCTTCAGCAGATCCACATAGGAGATGAGGGAGGTTAGCGGCGTCTTGAGATCGTGGCTCACGTTGGTGATGAGCTCCGTCTTCATCCGCTCGCTTTTGAGCCGCTGCTCCGCCGCCAAAACCGCTCCCCGGCCGATGCTGTTGAGGCGCTGAGCGTGCTGCTTTTCCGAAGGGAGCAAAAACTTTTCCGGCACGGGGGCCATGTCCCCCTCCGCCATGCGCTTCGCCCCGTCCTGGAGCTTTTTGAGCCCGATGACAAAGGCGAAGAGAGCCGGCGTCAAAATCAGCTTTTCCAGCAGCCAGAGCACCGCCACCGGGCCCCGGCCCCAGCCTGCCACCACGATAAACTCCGCCAGGCTGATGCCCGCCCAGATGAGGGCCGTCTTCCAGATGAGGGGCAGGTTTTTGAGCACATACCCCAGCCACCGTACCCCCGCCCAGGCCCAGCGCAGGATCCAATAGAGGATGGTCCCCTTCAGCAGGGTCCCGGTCTTGCAGCGGACGGCGAAGGTCATGCAAAGCAGCAGGCCCAGGGCAAGGAGCAAGGGCAGGAACAGTCCAAGCACCGTCGCCGCCCGATCGGTGAACACCTGCATGCCGCCCCCCAGCACCGCCACCATGCCCAGGAGCACCAGTTCCAGGGGGAGCTTATCGAACCAGTTTCGGCTCACCTCAGCGGTGCCGGTCCGATGGCCCGCAAAGACCAAAAGGAAGATGAACAGGACGATGGTCAGCAGAAGGCACACCGCCGTCACGGGGATGACCCAGTTGCGGCAGGCGATGAAGGTGTTGACCAGAGGCAGCAGGATGGAATACCGGTCCACCACGGGGAAGGCGCCGTCGATGCCGTAGGCGATCTGAACAGTCCGCAGCTCCCGGAGCCGATAGTAAGCATCCAATTGCCAGGTGTCCTCCACTTTCTCGATGGTGGCACTGGTAACCCAGCTGCTTCGATGGAGGACAAATTCTGCCTCACGGGCGGCGTCCTCGGTGGGATAGTTCTCCACAAGGTGGCGCACGGCGCCCGGCTCATTGGCGACGGTGAGAGGTCGCTCCCGATAGGCGATACAGTCCGAGGGATCCCCGTTGGTGAGGAGCAGCTCCCCCGCTTGGGAATGGACCGCAAAGCGGAAGTTGGTGCGGCCGGGGCCCAGCGAAATCGGCAGATCTATCGCCGGCCAGGTCTCGATCTGCATGGTCTCGGGGAGCTCGGTCTGGATGATCTCGGGGGTCTCGGTCCTTTCGGGGATCTGCTCCGTCTGCGAATGGTCAGCCGGGTCGGGAGCCGGCGTCACCGCCGGTTCCTGCGTAGGCTCCGGAGTCATGTCCGAGAGCATGGCTCCCTCCGTTCGCTGCGGCTGCGGGGTCGTCTCTTGCTCATGCCAAGTCAGTGCGTTCCCCACCAGGTTGATCTCCCGGTTCATGAGATACTTCGCCGCCTCGTCGAACAGCCCCGCCCCGCCATCGTTGAAGACATTGTACTGGAACAGGGCCGCCACGCCGCCGGCGCCCAGGATGGTGCCCATGGCAAAGATCATGAACAACACGCCGGCCACGATCCGGGCCGCCAGAGTATATTTCCATTTTCTCATTTTGTTTTCCCTCCCATGTTCACGTTCTCGAAGCGATAGCCCTTGCCCCAGATCACCTTGATGTAGCGGGGCTCGGCGGGGTCGAATTCCAGCTTTTCCCTCAGGTGCCGGATGTGGACCGCCACGGCGTTTTCCGCCCCAAAGGGCGCCTCGCCCCACACCTTCTGATAGATATCCCTGGGGGAAAAGACCTGCCCCGGGTGGCTCATGAGGAGCTTCAAAATGTCGTACTCCCGGGGCGTCAGGCTGACGCTCTCCCCGTCCAGGGTGACGGTCTTGCTCGTATCGTCCAGGGACACGCCGCCGATGGTGATCGTCTGGGGCCGCTGCTCGCCGCCGCCCAGCTGCATATACCGCCGCAGCTGGGACCGGACCCGGGCCAGCAGCTCCACCGGGTTGAAGGGCTTGGTCACATAGTCGTCGGCCCCCAGGTTCAGCCCCAGGACCTTGTCCGTGTCCTCGGACTTGGCCGTGAGCAGGATCACGGGCACGTTGCTTCTCTCCCGGATGCGGGTCATGGCGGTGATGCCGTCCATCTGGGGCATCATGATGTCCAGGAGGATCAGGTGCACCTCCCCCTGATCGAGGGCCGCCAAAGCCTCCGACCCCGTATAGGCGGTGAGCACCTCATGGCCCTCCGCCTCCAGATAGATCTTCAGCGCGCTTACGATATCCCGCTCGTCGTCACAGACCAAGATGCGATACATGTTCTCTCTCCTTCCCTCTTTTCAGGGCCATCATATCGGAAAGGGGATTAAGAAACAAGGCACGAAAGTTTAAGAAGTGATTAAGATGATTTTTCTTTTGCCGCTTTTTCTTTTCGGTGAAAAGAAAAAGCGGCGGAAAAAGAAAAGCTTAAGAAAACAAAGGAGGCCATGCGCATAGCACAGGCTCCCCCTTACGCTTCTCTTTTTTGGCACTTTTTTCTCTTCACCGAAGAGAAAAAAGTGCAAGAAAAACCTTTATTCGTCTATAAGATCGTCCTCCACCTCGTCCTCGTCCACCCAGTCGGGATCCTGCTCCACCAGGAGGCGGAGGACCCGCAGGTTGTTTCGCTTGAGGATGGTGATCGTCAGATCCTCGAAGGTGAAGCTCTCCCGCAGCTTGGGATATCCCCCCAGCATCTCCACGGCCCAGCCGCCCACGGTGGCGTTGTCGTCGTCGATCTCCTCCTCGTCCCGGTCGAACTCGGCGAAGAAATCCACCAGGCGCATGTCGCCGTCCACCTCGTAGGTGTGCTCCTTCACCTCCACGAACTCCTCCTCGATCTCGTCGGACTCGTCCCAGATGTCGCCCACCAGCTGCTCCAAAACATCCTCCATGGTGAGGGCGCCCATGGTTCCGCCATACTCGTCGGTGACGATGACCATATGCCCCTTCTTGCGGCGCATGGTGTTGAACACATCGTCCAGCGGCATGGTCTTGTGCACAAAGATGGGCGGCAGCAGCAGCTTTTCGATGTCCGCATCCGGATTCTTCACCAGCGCCTTATAGAGATGGTTCAGGTGCAGAATCCCCACGATGTTGTCCATGGTCTCCTGATAGACGGGGATGCGGGTGTAGGGGGAGGCGAAGGCCACCTTCAGCATCTCCTCCCGGGAATCGTCCAGATCGATCCCCACCAGATCCACCCGGGGCGTGATCACCTCATAGGCCAGCACATCCCCGAAATCCAAGGCGCTCTGGAGCAGGTCCGCGGTATCCTCGTCCACCACGCCCTCGTCCTCCACGGTCTCGATGATGGTCTCCAGATCGTCCTCCGTCACCGCCGGACCGCTATTCTGTCCCCGCTCCCACAGCCGGGAGATCAGGCGCAGCAGCCGTTCAAAAACCCAGGTCAAGGGCCAGGTGAGCCCCATCCACAGCCGCAGCGGCACCGCCGCCACCGCGCTGAACCGCTCGGGCTGGGCGCTGGCCAGTATCTTCGGGGAGATCTCTCCAAAGGTGATGATGAGCACCGTCATGACGAAGGTGGCCACCCAGGCGCCCTTTTCCCCCATGAGCCCCACCGCGATGACCGTGGCCAGGGAGGAGGCGCCGATATTCACCAGATTGTTCCCCACCAGAATGGAGATGAGGGCCTTTTCAAAGCTCTTTTTCACCTTCAGGGCCAGGCCATAGGCCCCGCCCCTCTCCTGGGCCGCGTGCTCGAGGCGCAGCTCCTGGGCGGCGGAATAGGCGATCTCCGAGCCGGAAAAGAAGGCGGAAAGAACGATGCACAGCAGGATGAGCAGGGTGTTCACGATCATAGCTCGCTCCCTCCCGCCGGCAGCCGGTCGTCCTCGTCGTATATCTCGCCCACCAGCTCCTCCAGGATATCCTCCACGGTGACGATGCCCAGGGGGCGTTCCTCCGCATCCCGGACGATGGCGATGTGGACCCGCTGGCTGGACAGGGTGTCCAGCAGCTCGTCGATGGGGGCGCCGGCGGTGACGAAGGTGGGCTTGTCCATGACCCGGCTCAAGGACACATGTCCCCGACGCTGGATATAGGACTTGAGATATTTGCGGATCTGCAGCATGCCCGCCACGTTCCCTTCCCTGTCCACCACAGGCAGGCGGGAATGGTTGGTTCCCTCGATCAGGGAAACGATGGTCTTGGGCGCCATGTCCCGGCGCAGGACCGTCACCTGGTCCCAGGGGGTGAACACATCCCGGACCGGGGTCTCGGTGAACTCCAGGGCGCTTTGGACCAGCTCGGCCGTGTCCTCGTCCACGCCGTTCTCCTCGTCGGGGATGATGGAGTCGATGATATCGTGGAGCTCATCCTCGGTGACCGTGGGGTCCTCCTCCTCCGGGACCCGGGCCAGCCGTTTCAGGCCCTGGCTCACGCCGGTGAACAGGTGGATGAAGGGTTTGAGCACCCGCATGAGCACCAGCAGCGGCGTGGCGCAGAAGAGGGCAAACCGCTCGGAGCAGGCCTTGGCGAAGGATTTGGGGATCATCTCCGCCGCCAGGAACACCAACAGGGCCGTCACCACCGTGGTGACCGCCACCGCCCCCTCGCCCCACAGGCGGGTGGCCGTCAGCGTGGCCAACGCCGCGCTGCCGATGTGCATGATGTTGTTGCCGATGAGGATGGCCGACAGGGCCTCGTCAAAATGGTCGAGGATGTGGATGACGCGCCGCGCCCGCCGATCGCCGTCGTCCGCATAGCTCATCATGCGGATCCGGTTCACGGTGGACAGGGCCGTTTCACTGCCGGCAAAGAAGGCGCTGCACAGCAGCAGCACCAGAAAGAACAGAACAAGGCCAAGGGGGAATTGCCCCGCCGCCTGGGGAACGGACTCGTTCAGCAGCACATGTATGGGAATGCTACTGGGATCTGCGTCCACGGAAAAACCACCTCACTGTTGGGAAGAATCGTTTTTTTGCGTTCCCTTTCCTTTTCAGGAACAGAAAAAGGAACCGAAAAAAGAAAAGCTCAAAGGAAGATGAACAGTTTTCCGTTCATTCATTATCCGAAGCACAATGCGGCAACGGGCTATGCAGGAAAAACGAACGGCTTCCATTCCGTCAAATCCATGCGTAAGCGCAACGCAGTTGCGTGTCGCATTGGCGCAGTACGGCGGATTTGACACCTCTCGGGCCCGCCGCCCGGTGATCCGAAGGATCATAGACGGGGCCGCAAAACTCGAATCGGCGAACCGAAGATTCACCGATTCGAAAGCGAAGCGCTTCAGGAGATCATATCTCCCTGGTGGGCGATCAAGGTCGCGTCATAGACGCCGTCCACCCGCATGAACTTGTCCACAAAGCCGGTTTCGCTCTGCCGGATGCGCAGCTCCACGGTCATCTCAATGCCGTCCCGCTGGACGGTCTTGGACTTGATCCGGCCCTGGGGCAGCTGGGCCACCATCTGCTTGATCTGCTTGGAGGCGCTCTCATCATAGTGGAGGATCAAAAGATAGGGCATGGTGGACCGGCCCTTGATGACGGAGATGAGGATCATGCACAGGCCGATGAACACCGCCGCGATGATGCCGGCGATGAAATAGCCCGCGCCCAGAGCGATGCCCTCGGCGATGGCCCAGAACATGAACACGGTGTCGATGGGATCCTTGATGGCGGTGCGGAAACGAACGATGGACAACGCGCCCACCATGCCCAAGGACAGCTTCACGTTGTTGGCCATGAACATGATGACCGTGGCCGTGACCATACAGAGCATGACCAGGCTCAGATTGAAGGTCCGGGAGTAGATGACTCCGGAGAAGGTGATCCGGTAGATGAAGAATACATAGAGCCCCACCAGGAACGCGGCCAGGACCGTGAGGATGGTGAGCATAGGCTGATAGTTCTGCAGCTGCAAGATGTACTGAAATACGTTGTCCATTGTTTTCTCCTTTTCCTGCGAATGATTAAAAGTCGAACTGACGGCAGTAAAGATATTTGCTGGCCGCCGTGTGCTCCGCCGCGTTCACCTGGAGAAGGGAGCGCACATAGCCGGGCAGATATCTGTTGAACTTGACCTCCAGGATGCATCCGTTTTCAAACTCCGTGGCCGGAAAGGTGGGCACATGGGGGTTGAACAGATCCGTGCAGCGAAGAGCGGTGCGGATGTTTCGATCGATGGTGACGCGCACATCCTCCAGAGGGAAGATGAAGGGCTCCCGATCGTAGTCCACCAGGACCCGGGGCCGCCAGCCCTCGGTCCGAAGGGCGGCATAGAGCTCGGCGGCGAAATCCTCCTGCCGATGGAGGAGGAAGCCATATTCCCCGGCCAGGATGGCGTCGCACTGCTGCCGGGTGATGAGCAGGCTCTTTTTGCCGATGAACTGGCCGTTTTTATGCTTGCGCTCAAACTTGATGACCTTGTCGGACATGTCGTAGATGCGGATGCGATACTTGTCCCGAAACTCCACGCCGTCGACCTTCTCCCCCACCGCCCGCTCAAAGGGCGTGTCAAAGTAGAGGCTGCGGATGAAGTAGGTCCCGCCGTTCTTCACGGCATGGGCGTCCTGGGACAGGGTGAGCCGAAGCCGGGTGGCCAGAAACTCCGCCTCCCCCAGGCTGATCAGATATTTTATCTCGTGCCTGTATTCCATCGTTCACTCCGTCCGGCCAAACAGCTCCATCATCTTGGAATCCGTCAGCTTGTAGTTGGTGTTCTTGTTGATGTATGCCTTCAGATACCTGAAGTAATACTCCTGATAGTGGTTGGCATAGCCCTTCACGTTGTTCAGGTGGGCTCTCCAGTTTTTCACCGTCAGGCTCCAGCGGGGGAAGTCCCAGTCGATCTCCGAGGCGATGTTGCCGGAAAGCTCGTCCACCTTGGAGACGATCTTCTCCGGAGAGTATACATCATTGGTCAGCTTGGCGCAATACTTCAAAAAGATTTCCACAAAGTCGTTGTTTTTCAGCAGGGATCGGGACAAAACCGTGGAAAAGCCCTGACCGGCTCCATGTCCCTTGGGGTGGAAATACTTGGTGAAGAAGTCCCGCCGATAGCCGTTAGTGATGGAGTCCTCCTTGTCGTCGTTCCGGGCCATGGCGTCGTCGAAATCATAGAGGATCCAGCGCCACTTGTTGTCCTTTTCGCTGGAGCGCCACCACTTGATGTTGCCGGAATCGTTGTTGCCCACCAGAACCTCGACGGCGCAATAGAGAGCATAGTTCTCCACATCGATCTGGGAGCAAACATACTCATAGTCCCCATAGTTGCTCAGATCGCAGTTTTTGCTCTCGCAATAGCTGATGAGGGCCTTGTAGTCGTCCACCGCCTTGGGGTTGCCGGAAACATAGACGCCGTTGCCCTTCAGAACATCGATGCTGTCCTTGTTGGTGACGGAATAGTGCTGGGCCAGAAAAGCCCGGCTCACCTTCTCCCGCAGGTTGTAGCAGCCCCAGTATTGGCCGTTGAGATACAGGGCGGTCTGCACATAGGCCTGGGTGCAGGTGTCCAGGCCCGCATCGTCGATGAGGCCCAGGATCATGATGTCCCGCAGCTTGGTGGCCACGGCGTCCTTGGCGGAGCAGCGCAGCACCAGCGATTCATAGCTCTCGAAGGGCCGGTTGGAGAAAAAGGGATAGTCCAACGTGGAGCCGCCGAAGCCCTTGCGGGCGATGAGGGCGAAGTTTCGCTGCTTCTGATACCGGGAGAAGGCGCCGAAGATGCGGATCATCAGATCGCTCTCGAACAAAACCTCCTTGCCCCCGGGGCTGGTATAGGTCCAGTGGGCCTGCCGCTCCCACTCCCGGCCCCGCTGATTATAGTTGGCGCCCAGTTTCCGATCATTGGAAGGGGTGGTCCATTCCGTGGCCGCGGTCTTGCCCTGATAGTGGCTGCCCACCACATAGATGCCATAGTCCACGTTGAAAAGGTTGTCCGGGTCGGTGACCAGGAAGCACACGGGAAGGGTGGAATCGTGGGCATCGGTGGTCTGGGTGTCCCCCACGATGATATAGGTGTTGGAGACCACGGGGCTCTTATACAGGGTCCCGTTCTCGCTGAACGCCCGGGCCCGAAGCACCGCGTTTTGATCGAAGGTCAGCTGCTCCCCCGCCCGATAGCGGGTGGAGACCTCCGTAGGGGTGGTGCAGTCCAGGGTATAGGTCACATAGGTCCCGTTGGGGACCTCCATGCTCACGGTCTGCGCCCCGTGATAAACGCCGCTGTCGAGGGAGACCGCCGGCGCATCGCAATAGGCGCCGCCCAAGAGGGGCGCGGTGTTGGCCGCCCCCTGGGTGGGCGTGTCGCACAGGCCCCAGGTGTCCCCCACCTTGGCATAGGAAACACAGGCGACGGACTTGGGTACCGTCACCCGGTCGATCAAGGTGCCGTTGTTGTCATAGAGATAGAGGGTTTCCCCCTGACCGGAGACGGAGAAATTCAGCGTCCTCGCCCGCATTTCGGCGGTGACGCTCTTCTCGTCCTTGCCCTCCAGCGGAAGGCTGCCGCTCATGTAGAGGATGAGATATCCTTTCCCGGCGATACTCGTTCCCTCAGGAAAAACCCATTTTGTCGGCTTTTTTTCGCTGTCCGAAAGGGAATAGCCGGCAAGAGAAACGCTTTGGTCGGAGCGATTGTAGAGCTCCACCCACTTGCCCTGATCGTCATCGTCAGGGACCCCCTTCGCATCCAGCTTATAGCGATAGCCATCGGAGAGGATCTCGGAAAAGGTGATGTCGTGAACGCCCACATCCGGGTTCCGCTGCTTGTCGAAAGCGGCATAGCCCGCGTTGGTGTTAGGATAGCCGGGGGTGGGCTTGTCGGAGGATACGAAGCCCCCATGGGTGTCCAAATCCCCGGAGCCGGTATAGCCCCGGATCATGCTGCAGTCCTTCTGCTGAGGGCCGAATTCGCACATATCCAGGATACCGCCGTTCCGGTCCACCAGGATGACGGCATCCCCTTTGCCACCGGAGAGATTGAAGGGCAGGGAGATATATCCCTCCACCTCCCCCGCCATGCACCAAAGGAGCATATACTCCCCGGCGCCGATGGTGGTACCCTGGGGGAAGGTGAACCGATAGGGCTTGCGCAAATCATCGCTGAGGCCGCAGCCAGACAGGTCCACGGGAGCGTTGGTGGTGTTGAACAGCTCCACCCAATCGGGGAACTGGCCGTTGGGGCCCGCGGTGGTGGTGCCGTTGCGGGCCATGAGCTCGGAGATATAGACCCCGTTGTGCTGGGCCGTGGTGCCCACACTCAAGGGCGTGTCGCTCTCGGCCAGCTTCCGGCTCTCCTCATAGGCGGCGATGCCCGCAGGGGTGTTGGGATACAGAGGCGAGGGCAGCATCTCCGTGTATTTCATGCCCACATCGTCCCAGCTCAGGGTATAGCCGGTGTAGATGGCGGGGATCTCCATGGTGAAGAGAGGCTCCCCCCCGGCATTGGTGAGCCGGATCACATCCCCGGCCCCCAGCTTGAAGTCGGCGATGAGGGCGTTTTCCACCTTCTCACCGGTGCACCAAACCAGAATATAGCCATCGGGCGGCAGCACGGTGTTGTCGGGGAAGATCCACAGCCGATCCTCCCGGTCGGAGAGGCCCCAGCCGGAGATGTCCTGCTCCACGGCGGCGGTGTTGTGCAGCTCCACATAGTCCGGGTGGTTTCCTGCACCGTCGGAGACGACGCCCGTGTTGTTGGTCATGATCTCGCTGATGACGATGTCCGTGGTCAGCTGAACGGAAACGGTTTCCGCGGCCTTCTTCTTTCGGCAGGAGGCCCAGCTCACCCCGATGATGAGCAGCACCACCAGCAGTATGGCCACGGCAGGCTTGACCATCGCCTCTTGTGCGCGCCTACGCTTCATTTCCTTTCCTCGTTTCCTGAATAGTCGTTCGGTGTATCATCATAGCATACGGAGGAACGCTCTTCCAATGGGCTGGAACCAGATTTTACAGTCTGTATACATTCCCTCCGGATTTTTCCCTTCGTCAAGCCTCCGGTTCCGGGGTGGAGCCTTCCTCCGGCTCCTCCTCGGCATGGGGCGCCAGCGCCACGCAAACCACCCTGGTCCCCTCGTCCACCCGCATGAGGCGGACGCCCTGGGTGGCCCGGCCGATGTTGGGCACCTGGGCGACGGGGGTGCGGATGATGGTGCCGTCGTCGCGAACCAGCATCATGTCCTCGTCACCGGAGGTCATCTTGCAGCAGGCCAGATCCCCTGTCTTTTCCGTCAGGTTCATGGCCGTGATACCCTTGCCGCCCCGGCCCTGGGCCCGATACTGATCCTCGTCGGTGCGCTTGCCCATGCCCCGTTCGGTGACGGTGAGCAGCGCGCCGCCGGGCAGGATCTTGACCATATCCACCACTTCGTCCCCTTCATCCAGACGGATGGAACGCACGCCCTGGCCGCCCCGGCCCGTGGCGCGGACATCGGTTTCGGAGAAGCGGATGCACTTGCCCTTTTTGCTGGAGATGAGGAACTCGTCCTCGCCGGAGGAGACCTCCACGCTCATGAGCTCGTCCCCCTCCAGAATGGACTGGATCAGCAGGCCGCCCTTGCGGATGTTGCTGCACTCGCTGATGCGGGTCTTTTTGATAAGGCCCTGCCGCGTGGCGGTGACAAGATAGCGGGTGTCCTCCTCGCCCCGGCCGCCGGGATACATGGCCGTGACCTTTTCCCCATCCTGCAGCTGAACCAGGTTCACCACGGGCACGCCCTTGGAGGCCCGGCCGGTCTCCGGGATGGCATAGCAGCGGACCTTGAATACCCGGCCCCGGGTGGTATAGAAGAACAGATCACTGTGGGTGGAGGTGACGAACATTCGCTCCACGAAATCCTCTTCCTTGGTGGAATGGCCCATGACCCCCCGGCCGCCCCGGTTCTGGGTCCGATACACATCGGGGGAGATCCGCTTGACATACCCGAAGTGGGTCATGGTGACCACCATGTCCTCCTCCTGGATCACATCGTCCAGATCGATATCCTCGAGAAGCTGGGTGATCTCCGTCCGCCGGGGATCGGCATACTTCTCCTTGACCGCGAGGGCCTCCTGCTTCACGATGTCCATGAGCTTGTGCTCGTCGGCCAAAATGTCCTGAAGCTCGTCCACCCGGACCTTGAGGGCCGCTTCCTCGTCGTGAAGCTTGTCCCGCTCCAGGCCCACCAGGCGCTGCAGGCGCATGTCCAAAATGGCCTGGCCCTGCCGCTCGGAGAGGCCGAACCGCTCGGTCAGCCTGGCCTTCGCCTCCTGAGCGTTGGCGGATGTCCTGACGATCTGGACCACCTCGTCGATGTTGTCGGTGGCGATGATGAGGCCCTCCAGGATGTGCAGCCGCTCCATGGCCCGGTTCAGGTCGAAGCGGGTGCGGCGGGTGACCACATCCTTCTGGTGCTCCAGATAGTAGAAGAGCATGTCCCGCAGGTTCAGGATCCGGGGCTCCCCGTCCACCAGCGCCAGCATGATGGCGCCGAAAGTGTCCTGCAGGGCGGTGTGTTTATAGAGGTTGTTCAGGACCACCTGGGCGTTCACATCCCGCTTGAGCTCGATGACGATGCGGGTGCCCTCCCGGTCGGTCTCGTCCCGAAGGTCGGAGATGCCCTCGATCTTCTTCTCCTTCACCAGCTCGGCGATGCGCTCCACCAGGCGGGCTTTGTTCACCTGGTAGGGGATCTCGGTGATGATGATCCGGCTCCGGTTGGCGCTCATCTGCTCGATCTCAGACTTGGCCCGAACCACGATCCGGCCCCGGCCGGTCCGATAGGCCTCGGCCACGCCCATGCGGCCCATGATGATGCCGCCCGTGGGGAAGTCGGGGCCGGGGATATACTGCATAAGATCGTCCACGGTGATGTCCGGGTTGTCGATCATGGCGCAGAGGGCGTCCGTCACCTCGCCCAGGTTATGGGGCGGGATGTTGGTGGCCATGCCCACGGCAATGCCGCCGGAACCGTTGACCATCAAATTGGGGAATCGAGAGGGGAGCACGGCAGGCTGCTGCAGGGTTTCATCGAAGTTGGGCACGAATTCCACCGTGTCCTTGTCGATGTCCGCCATCATCTCCGTGGCCATCTTGGAAAGCCGGGCCTCGGTGTATCGCATGGCCGCGGCGCCGTCGCCGTCCACGGAACCGAAGTTGCCGTGGCCCTCCACCAGCAGATACCGGGTGTTGAAGGGCTGGGCCAGGCGCACCATGGCGTCATAGACCGCGGTGTCGCCGTGGGGATGATACTTGCCCAGCACATCGCCCACGATGCGGGCGCTTTTGCGGAAGGGCTTGTCGGGCTGGAGGCCCAGCTCGCTCATGGAATAGAGGATGCGGCGGTGGACGGGCTTCAAGCCGTCCCGCACGTCGGGCAACGCCCGGTCGGTGATGACCGCCATGGCATAGGAGATGAAGCTCTTGCTCATCTCGTGCTCCAAAAGCATGGGGACCGTGCGGGCCACGATGCCGTTGTTCTGGTTGCCGTTGTTGTTTTCGTTTTCGCTCATGTGTCTATATCCTCTGCATCTCTACGCTGTCAAACATCCAGATAGGTGACCAGCTTGCTGTTGGCGATGATGAAGTCCCGCCGGGGCTCCACCTGGTCGCCCATGAGCAGGGTGAAAAGGCCGTCGGCCTGGGCCGCGTCCTCCACCGTCACCTTCAGCATCATGCGGGTCTCCGGGTTCATGGTGGTGTCCCACAGCTGCTCCGGGTTCATCTCGCCCAGACCCTTGTACCGCTGGATCACGGGTTTGGGATCCCGGCCGATCTCGTCGAGACACTCGGCCAGCTCCTCGTCGGTATACACATACCGCTCGAACTTGTTCTTCTTCACCAGATACAGGGGCGGCTGGGCGATGTAGACATAGCCATGTTCGATGAGGGGCCGCATGTGCCGGAAGAAGAAGGTGAGCAGCAGCAGCCGGATATGGCTGCCGTCCACATCCGCATCGGTCATGCAGATGATCTTGTGGTAGCGGAGCTTGGTTTCGTCGAAGTCCGTGTCCATGCCGGCGCCGAAGGCGGTGATCATGGCCTTGATCTCGTTGTTGGCCAGCATCCGGTCCATACGGGCCTTCTCCACGTTCAAAATTTTGCCGCGCAGGGGCAAAATGGCCTGGATGGTCCTGTCTCGCCCCATCTTGGCGGAGCCGCCGGCGGAATCGCCCTCCACGATGAAGATCTCGCACTTGCTGGGGTCCTTCTCCTGGCAGTCCGCCAGCTTGCCGGGCAGGGCGGCGGAATCGAGGACGCTCTTTCTCCGGGTCAGCTCCCGGGCCTTGCGGGCCGCGTCCCGGGCCCGGGAGGCGGTGATGCACTTTTCGATGATGAGCTTGGCCTGGGCCGGGTTCTCCGCCAGATATTCGCTGAGCTTGTCGGCCACGGCCCCGTCCACCAGGGGACGGATGTCGGCGTTGCCCAGCTTAGTCTTGGTCTGGCCCTCGAACTGGGGCTCCTCCAGCTTCACGGAGACGATGGCGGTGAGGCCCTCCCGGATGTCGTCGCCGGAGAGGGGCGCATCCGTGGCCTTCAAAAAGCTGAACTTCCGGGCATAGTCGTTGACCACCCGGGTCAAAGCCGCCTTGAAGCCCACCAGATGGGAGCCGCCCTCGTGGGTGGCGATGTTGTTGGCATAGGTCAGGATGAGCTCGTTGTAGCCGTCGTTATACTGCATGGCCACCTCCACGGAAGCGGTCTCCATCTCCCCCTCCATGCGGGCGCCGGAGAAATAGAGGGGCGCGGGCTGCAGCAGCTCCTTGTTTTTGTTGAGGAAGGTGACGAACTCCCGGATGCCGCCCTCAAAGCAATAGCTTTCGCTGCGATGGGGCTCCACCCGCTCGTCGGTGAAGGTGATGCGCAAACCTGCGTTCAGAAACGCCAGCTCCCGCAGCCGCAGGCGCAGAGTGTCATAGCTGAACTCCAGGGTGTCGAAGATGTCCGGATCCGGCCAAAAATGGACGGTGGTGCCGGTCTCCTCCACCTCACCCGGCTCCACATGGACGCTGTCCAGGGGTATGCCCCGGGAATAGTCCTGAACGTGGAGCTTGCCGTTTCGGCGGACCTCCACCCGGAGCTTTTCCGAAAGGGCGTTCACGCAGGACAAGCCCACGCCGTGAAGGCCGCCGGAGACCTTGTAGCCCCCGCCGCCAAACTTGCCGCCGGCGTGAAGGATGGTCAAGGCCACCTCCAGGGCGTCCTTGCCGGTTTTCTCATGGTAGCCCACGGGGATGCCCCGGCCGTTGTCCCGAACGGTGACGCCGTTGCCCTCGTGGAGAAACACCTCGATATGGGTGCAGAAGCCGGCCATGGCCTCGTCCACGCTGTTGTCCACGATCTCGGTCACCAGCTGATGCAGGCCCCGCTCGTCCGTGGAGCCGATGTACATGCCGGGGCGGCGGCGCACGGCCTCCAGCCCCTCCAGCACCTGGATTTGGGAAGCGTCATAGCTTCCGGTCACTTCGTTGCGAATGTCTTCCATGCTTTCGTTCGTTTCCTTTTCTTTGTTGCAATACTTCTTTATACCTCGATCAAACGGCCGTTCCCGGCCCGGAACACCTGAAGCTGTTCGTCCTGAACCGCGCCCAGCTCATTGAGATGGGTGCAGGTGATGAACCCCTGGCATCCTTCGATGGCCGAAAGGAGCAGCTCCCGCCGCCGCTGGTCCAGCTCGGAGAACACATCGTCCAGCAGCAGCACCGGCTTCTCCTGCCGAAGGCGCTCCATGAGGGCGATCTCCGACAGCTTCAAAGACAGGGCCGTGGTCCGCTGCTGGCCCTGGGAGCCATAGACCCGCACATCGCTGCCGTTGAGCTCCAAAAGAATGTCGTCCCGATGGGGCCCCGCCGAGGTGAACCCCCGGAGCAGATCCCTTTCCAGATTCCCCACCAGGGCGTCGGCGATGGCCTCCCGGATCAGACTCTCGTCGGCGCAGGAGACATTGGGCTCATATTCCACCCGAAGCTCCTCCTGGCCGCTGCTCATGTGGTCGTGCAGCTCCCCCGCCAGCTCCTTCAGATCCCGACAGAAGGCGGCCCGCTCAATCTCGATGCGGGCGCCCAGGCGGCTGAGCTGCTCGTCCCACAGCTCCAGCATGTCGCCCCCGGTCTCCAGGCCCTCCTTGAGCAGGTTGTTCCGCTGCTTCAAGGCCTGGTTATATTGCTGCAGGTCGTAGTAGTAGGCGGGCTTGAGCTGGGAGATCTCCATGTCCAAAAACCGCCGCCGCTCCGCCGGACCGCCCTTGACCAGGGTCAGGTCCTCCGGGGAGAACATGACCACGTTCAGGCAGCCCATGAGCTCCCCGGACCGGGCCACGGGAGCCCCGTCCAGAAAGATGCGCTTGCGCTCCCCGCTGGTCAGCTCCTCCCGGATGGAGCGGCTTCCGCCCCGGGTGACCAAGTTCAAAAGGACCATGGCCTCCATCTCGCCCATGAGGATAAGCTCGCCGTCCCGGCTGGTGCGGTGGCTGCGGCCCAGGGCGCACAGGAAGATGGCCTCCAGCACATTGGTCTTCCCCGCGCCGTTGAGCCCGGTGAACACCGTGAGCCCCGGTTCAAAGGGCTGCTCCAGATCCCGATAGTTGCGGAAATTATGCAGTTTCAGCCCGGTTATGCGCAAAAGCCCATACCCCCACAAGAATACCGCATTATACCATATCTTGTTTTGTTTGTAAACTATAATAGGAAACAAAACGATCTTTCGCCCAACATTTTGTGCTTTCGTCAGCAAAATTCGGGCAGCAAAAAGGCCCTTCCCCGCGGAAGGGCCTGCACCAAGGTCAGAACAGCTTATTCATTTTCACTTTCGCAGCGATAGGAAGCGCACAGGCTTTCATTTTCCCGGTCGCAGCTGTCGCCGCAGCAGCTCACCTCGATGTGGTCCAGATCGCACCGGACCCCCTCGTGGTTATAGGCGCAGCTGGTCACATCGCAGCCGATGGTCTGTTTCTTTTCCATTGTCAAAACCTCCTTGAATGATTCGCCCATAGTCTGCCCTGGACGCCGTTGGGATATGCATGCCCCGGGTCAGCTGCGTCGTTCATCCAAAAGGTCGCAAAAATCAGTCCTTCTCCCCGCCCAGCATCCGCGTGTAGCCCGTGCCGTGACGCACGCAGCGGGAGACCCGGGAAAGGGTGGCGGAGGAGATGTCCACGGTCTCGATGACCTGCAGATAGGTTTTTCCCTCCATCAACAGGCGGGCCGCCGCCAGCCGGGAGGCCATGTTCTCCACCTCCTTCTCGGTGCATAGGTCCGCAAAAAAGGCCGCGCAATCCTCCTGGGTGCGCAGCTTCAGAATGGTGTCGAACAGCTCCGGGATCAGTTCCTCGTTTCTCCGTTTTTCCATGACTCCCTCCCGCGACAAAGCATATTCGGGGTCTATTCCCGCAAAAACCGCCGGAGCGCCTCCGTCTTGGGCGCCTCGAACACCTCCCCGGGCGTGCCCGCCTCCGCCACGGTCCCTCCCGAGAGGAAGGCCACCCGATCGGAGGCCTCCCGGGCAAAGCCCATCTCATGGGTGACCACGATCATGGTCCGCCCCTCCTGCTTGAGGAGCCGGATCACGTTCAAAACCTCCTTGGTGAGCAGGGGGTCCAGGGCGCTGGTGGGCTCGTCGAAGCAGAGCACGGCCGGCTCCATGGCCAGAGCCCGGGCGATGGCCGCCCGCTGCTGCTGGCCGCCGGACAGGGTGTGGGGATAGCTGTTTGCCTTGTCCTCCAGGCCCACCTTCCCGATCAGGTCCAGGGCCTTTGCCCGCAGCTCCGGCCCTTTTCCCTTCTTCGTCAGAGTGGGGGCCAGCATCACGTTTTCCAGCACGGTATATTGGGGGAACAGATGGAACGCCTGAAACACCAGCCCAAAGGCCCGGCGACTAGGCTTGAATCCCTTCGCCTTGGCTCGGGCGGCATCGAAAAGCGTTTCCCCGTTCAACCGCAGTATACCACGATCCGGCGTTTCAAGGAAGTTCAAACAGCGCAAAAATGTGGTTTTTCCCTCGCCGGAGGGCCCGATCAGGGACAAGATCTGCCCCTTCTCCAAAGTCAGATCCACATTGTGGAGCACATCCACATCGCCGAAGCGCTTGCCCAAGCCGATGATCTCCAGATATGCCATAGGCCGCCCCCTCACTCAAAGTAGCTGAGCCGCGCTTCCTCCCGCCGGAGGAGCCAGGAGAGCAGGCCCGAAAACAGCAGATAGAACACGCCCGTCAGCAGCAGGGGCCAGATGAGGCCGTGGGACTTGATGTAGGCCTGCCCCGCATAGGTCAGCTCATAGATGGCGATGATCCGGGCCAGGCAGGTGTCCTTCACCAGGGTGATGATCTCGTTGCCCATGGGGGGCAGGATGCGCTTGTAGACCTGCTTGAGCTGGACCCGGAAAAAGATTTGGCTGCCGGTCATGCCCAGGACCTGACCCGCTTCCCGCTGGCCCCGGGGGATGCTTTCGATGCCGCCCCGATAGATCTCGGAGAAATAACAGGCGTAGTTGAGGATGAAGGCCACCGCCGCCGCCGTCATGCGGCCCGTCGCCCCGCCGCCCCACAGGTTGTACCCCTTGTTGATGAGGCCCGGCCCATAGTAGATGACGATGAGCTGGAGCATGAGCGGTGTGCCCCGAACCACCCAGACGATGGCCCGGACCAGGGCACGCAGTGGACGAAAGCGGCTCATGGACCCGAAGGCGATCACGAGCCCCAGGGGCAGGGCCCCCAGCAGCGTGTAGCAAAACAGCCGCAGCGATTGGCCGAAGCCGCCAAGCAGGTTGAGCAGGACCTCCCGCAGCATGGCCGTTACCGGGCGATGAGCTTGGCGTCGATGCCATAGAGGCTGGCGATCTGCTCCAGCGTCCCGTCAGCAAACTTCTCATCCAGGAAGCTGTCCAGCAGGGCGGCCAGGTCGCTCCCCTTGCGGAAGCCCACGCCATACTCCTCGGCGTTGAGGGCCTCCACCTGCACGAGATCGGGATAGCTGGTGCCCTCGCCGATCATGGCGCCGGCCATGAGCTGGTCGATGATGCAGGCTTCGCTGGTGCCGGAAGCCACCTCCAGCAGGGCGTCGGCCTGGGACTGCATGGCTACCGTCTGCCAGCCGTTCTCCCGGGCCAGCTCTTCCGCCGCCGAGCCCGCCTCCACGGCGAAGGTCAGCTTGGTGTAGTCAAGGCCCTCCGCCTTGTCCTCGGGAGCAACCACCACCTGGGCGTTGCCGCAATAGGGCTTGCTGGTCTGCATAGATTCCATGACGCCGGTGGTCAGGGTCATGCCGTTCCAGATGCAATCGATGTTGCCGGCGTTCAGCTCCAACAGCTTGCTGTCCCAGTCGATGACAGTGAACTCAGCAACCACGCCCAGGCTCTCTGCAAAGGCCCGGGCCAGATCTGCGTCAAAGCCGATCCACTGCCCATCGGGGCCCGGATAGTCCATGGGCGCAAAGTCGGTGATGCCCACCACCAGCTTGCCGTTGGCCTTTATCTTTTCGGAATCCGTCTCCTCCGCCAGGGTGAAGGGAACTGCCAGAGCGGTGAGAAGAAGCAGAGCCGTCATGAGGATCGCGATGTACTTTTTCATTTTTCATATCTCCTTGCCTGTGTACTGGATGCAGTATACTTTATTACGCTAAAGTTGTAAAGTATTTTTCCGAAAATTTTCACCGATTTTTTTCAGAAACAAAAAATCCCCCTCTCTTTGCGGAAAAGGGGACATTTATTCCGTTGTGCCGGATTACACCTGGATCCCCCGGGCGGCCAGCTTCATGCGCTGCTCCTTGGAGAGGATCTTCTTGCGCATGCGGATGCTCTTGGGGGTCACCTCCACCAGCTCGTCGTCGGCGATGAACTCCAGGCACTGCTCCAGGGTGAAGATCACCGGCGGCGTGAGCCGCAGGGCCTCATCGGAGCCGGCGGCCCGCATGTTGGTCACGTGCTTCTTTTTGCACACGTTCACCACGATATCCTCGTCCCGAGCGTTCTCGCCCACGATCTGCCCCTCGTACACCGGGATGCCGGGGCCCACAAAGAGCCTGCCCCGATCCTGGGCATAGAAGAGGCCATAGCTGGAGGTGTCGCCGGTCTCATGGGCCACCAAGCTGCCGCTGTTGCGGCTTTCGATGGGCCCCTTGTAGGTGTCATAGCCGGCGAAGATATGGCTCATGACCCCGTTGCCCTTGGTGTCGGTGAGAAGCTCGCTCCGATAGCCCATGAGGCCGCGGGCAGGGATGATGAACTTCACCCGGGTGCTGTAATCGCCGATGGCGGTCATGTCCGTCATCTCCGCCTTCCGGGCGCCCAGCTTCTCCATGACCGGGCCCATGAACTCCGTGGGCACATCGATGGTCAGCTCCTCCATGGGCTCCAGCGTCTCCCCGTCGGGTCCCTCCTTCAGGATGACCTTGGGCCGGGTCACGGCAAACTCATACCCCTCCCGGCGCATGGTCTCGATGAGGATGGAAAGATGGAGCTCCCCTCGGCCGCTGACCTTGAAGGTGTCGGTGGACTCGGTCTCCTCCACCCGCATGGAAACGTTGGTCTTGACCTCCCTGAAGAGCCGCTCCCGGATGTTTCGGCTGGTCACATACCGGCCCTCGCGCCCGGCGAAGGGGCTGTCGTTCACCTTGAAGAGCATGCTCACCGTGGGCTCGTCGATATGCACAAAGGGCATGGGCTCCACGCAGCCGGGGTCGCAGGCGGTTTCGCCCACGTTCAGGTCCTCGGCGCCGGCCATGCACAGGATGTCTCCGGCATGGACCTCCTCCACCTCCACCCGATGCAGGCCCTCGAACCGATAGAGCCGGGAGATCTTGGCCGGCCGGACCTTGTTGTCCTCGCCGCCGCAGAGGACGATGCTCTGCCCCCGCTTCGCCACGCCCCGCTCGATGCGGCCCACGCCGATCTTGCCCACATAGTCGTCATAATCGATGGTGGAAAAAAGGATCTGCAGCGGCGCCCTATCGTCCATGGCGGGGGCCGGGATGGCCTTCAGGATGGTGTCGAAGATGGGCTTCATGCTGTGCTCCAGCTGATCCGCCTCATAGCCGGACATGCCGTTGCGGGCGGAGGCATAGACGATGGGGAAGTCCAGCTGCTCGGCGGTGGCGCCCAGCTCGATGAACAGCTCCAGCGTCTCATCCACCACCTCGTCGGGGCGGGCGTCGGCCCGATCCACCTTGTTGATGACCACCACGGGCACCTTGCCCAGCTCCAGCGCCTTCTTCAGCACAAACCGGGTTTGGGGCATGCAGCCCTCAAAGGCGTCCACCAGCAGCAGCACGCCGTCCACCATCTGCAAGATCCGCTCCACCTCGCCGCCGAAGTCGGCGTGGCCCGGGGTGTCCACGATGTTGATGCGCACATCCCCATAGCTGACGGCGGTGTTTTTGGAGAGAATGGTGATGCCCCGCTCCCGCTCCAGATCCCCGCTGTCCATGACCCGATCGACGCCCACTTCGCTGCGGCGCAGCACGCCGGCATCCTGCAAAAGGTGATCCACCAGGGTGGTTTTGCCGTGGTCTACATGGGCGATGATCGCAACGTTTCTGATTTCCATTGTCATTCCTCGAATAAGTCCGTGATTCGTTTTTGAAAAACCATTTCAGTATATCACATTTTTCCGCAGGTGCAAGCTTTTTTGCTTCTCAAGGGCAAAAGGGATAGAATAAATTTTGCCGCTTCTCCCAAAAGAAAAGCGGCATTTGTAGCTGGAAAGATTTAGATAACGATCTCTTTTGTTCTCTTAAGCTTCCCTTTGCTCGGCTCCTTTTTCTCTTCACCGAAGAGAAAAAGGAGCGCACAAACCATCCCGATCTTACCGGGCCAGGCGCATGGCCACATAGCGCAGGATCGCCTTGGCGTCCATGTCGGTGACCTCGTCATCCCCGTCCATATCCGCTGCCTTCAGCTGGGCGTCGGAAAGATCGATGAGCCCCGCGTCATAGCGCAGGATCAGGGAGGCATCCGCGGCGGAGACCAAGCCGTCCCCGTTCACATCCCCCTGGCTCAGGCGAATGGCCGGCTCGTCCGTTTCCCTGGCGGTGGGCTTGGGCGTGGGCTCATCCTCGTCCACCAGCTTGATGAAGTCCTTGTAGATATAGCCATACTTGCCGGTGCTGTTCACCTTCAGGAAGTAGAAGCCGCTGTCCTCCGCATACACGGTCACCTCCGTGCCGCTCTTGAGGCCGCTGGTGACCAGGGCATAATTGGTGCCAGGGCCCTTGCGCATGTTCACGCCGCTCTTGATCAGCTTGCCGTCCTCCGCATTTTCGATCATCTGGCGGGTGGGCTCGGTGAGGGGACCGGTGGGCGTGGGCTCCGGCGTGTCCGTAGGCGCCGGCGTGGGTTCCTCCTTCAGGGGGACCAGGCTCTCCGAAATGATGAAGCGGGCGGAGCCATAGCCATAGACATCCGTGCCTGCCACATTCAGATAGTAGTACTCACCCTCCTGATAGTAGATATAGACCAGCTGATCCTGATACCAGTTTCCGATCACCTTCCCGGAGCCGTCCGGGGTTTCCCGGATCGCCAGGACGCTGGAGGTGATGAAGCCCAGGATCGTTCCCTCCGGCTGCTCCGGCTCAAGGGTGGGTTCCGGCGTGGGCTCGGGGGTCGGTTCCTCCGTGGGTTCCGGCGTGGGCTCCTCGGTGGGGCCCGGCGTGGGCTCGGGGGTCGGTTCCCCCGTGGGCTCCGCCGTCGGCTCGGAGGTCGGCTCAGCGGTGGGCTCCGCCGTGGGTTCGGCCGTGGGCTCTTCCGTCGGTTCCGTCGTGGGCTCTTCCGTCGGTTCCGTCGTGGGTTCAGCGGTAGGTTCGGCCGTAGGCTCGGCAGTCGGCTCCTCGGTGGGCTCCGGCGTGGGCTCCGCCGTGGGCTCCGGCGTGGGCTCCTCCGTGGGCTCCGGTGTCGGCTCCTCCGTGGGTTCCGGCGTGGGCTCCTCCGTGGGTTCCGGCGTGGGCTCCTCCGTGGGCTCCGGCGTGGGCGTCGCCGTAGGGACCTTCTCCTCCGTCTCTATATGCTCCGCCAGCATATATCCCTGGGTCTCCTCGGAACCGGGCAGCTGTACGAAGTAGTACTCATCCATCTGATAGAAGATGTAGACCGTTTGGCCCAGGGCGCACTCGCTGAGCACCTTGCTGCTTTGGGAGGGCTCCTCCCACAGGGGGGCTCCATCCACACCGACCGAACCCAGAACCGTGTCCTCCGGCTGATCCGGATGGGAACCGCCGGAGCTGTTGGAAAGGTTCACAAAGGGGCTGGGCGTGAACGTGGGTGCGGGCTCCTCCGTGGGCTCGGGCGTGGGTTCCGGCGTGGGCTCCGCCACGGGCTCCTGGTCAGAAACGCTCTTTTTGTTGATCCAGCCCTGGGCGCCCGTCCCCAGATCGATCCCATAATACCAATCGCCGCTCTGCTTATACACGCCGAACTGGCTCCTGAAGCTGAGCCGGGCGCACACATCCGAACCGGTGGAGGCCTTGCTCATGAGCTCGGTGCCGGGGGCGGCCACCCAGGCGGTTTTGGTCACGGCCCGGTTGGCCTTGCCCGTCAGGCTCTTGAGAACGGTTTTTGCGGAGGTGTCCGCGGTGGATTCGACCACGGTGCCGTCGGCCCTGGTGAGCTGGGCGTTGGGATAGTAGAACTTCAGGATGTCCTCATATCCATAGCCCATCTCCGCCATGCGGCGGGCGCCCTTTTGGGACATGCCCACCCGGGGACCGGAGCTTTGGCCCCAGCACAGCAGCCAGCTGCCCTCCTGAACCTTGGTGGCGAAGCAGACGCTGTTGTCCGTGAGGACCACGTTCGCCTTGGAAAGCTCCGCAAAGGAAATGTCCAAGGTCCGGTTGCTTTCGCTGCCGCCCTCGCTCACCCGCAGCCCGATGGTGAAGCCATCCTGAGGGGCGTAGCTCTGGGGATAGCGGCCGTCGTCGCCCTTTTGGTTGTAGCCCGCCAGATCGGTGACGGCCACGATGGACTCCGCTCCCGTTTTGGCCAGCAGATATTCATACAGCGCCTCGGGCAGGGTTTCAGGGGCGTCCCCGGTCACGGGGATCATCAGATTCACCGTGTCGGTGCGGGTGATGTCAAAAGGATCAAACCGGCACGCATAGGCTTCGGAATAGGTCTGGTTGCCCCCCCAGCGGGCCCGGGGCGTCAGCATCACGCCGCCGTTGCTGGAGCCGTAGTGGGCCTTGATGGGCTGGCCGTTGTAGAGCAACGTTTCGTCAGCCACCGCCGCCGCGCAGGCAAGGGCCCGATCCGCCGAAGCAAAATAGCCGTTGTAGACCTGATCGGCGGAGGTATCGTCCACATCATAGGCCTTGCCGCCGTTGACGCCCATCTCCGCCAAAGCGAAGCCCTTGGCCGCCACCATGGCGGCCTTCAGGAGGGCCTCCGGAGCGTCGCGACCTACCTCGGGCACGGCCACGCCAACGATATAGGCCTCCATGCCCACGGCGTTCACCGCCCGAACGGCGCCATCGGCCACATCGAAGGTGATGTCCCCCTTATACTGGCGCTCCTTGCCGCCGGCAGTGGCCAGGGTGAACAGATCCCCTTCGTCCCGGGCGGCCAGCGTGACCCTTTCTCCGGTGAACAGCACTCCCTGCTCGTCGTGGGTCACCACCACCTCCGTGCCGGACACGGCCACGGTCAGCGTGCCGCCGGACAGGGCGGCATCGTTGAGGGAATACTCCCCGGCCAGGGACAAGGTCAGCACATCCCGTCCTTCCGTGGACAGGAGCACCCGCACGGTGCTCTCCTCCGCCCGGGGGGAAGATGGGAACGACAGGAGCCCCGCCACCAGGACCAGGGCCATGAAGATGGATAGTTTCTGTTTCATAGCTTTGTATATACCATACGTGCACCGAAAAGGGAAGGTCAAAGGAAAAATGTTGACGATTTATTTGAAATTTGGACGAAAATCAAGGGCCCTCGGACCGAAACTGGGAAATGATGGCTTCCGCCGCTCTGAGACCGTCCACGGCGGAGGAGACGATGCCCCCCGCATAGCCCGCTCCCTCCCCCACAGGATAGACCCCATGGTGGGTGAGGGACTGCATGTCCCCGTCCCGCAGGATGCGCACCGGGGCGGAGGTCCTGGACTCCACGGCGGTGAGGACCGCGTCCGGCAGATCGAAACCCCGGATCTGCCGGGCGAAGGTGGCCAAGGCTTCCCGCAGGCTCTCTGCCACGAAGGATGGCAGACACTCGTTTAGATCCGCGCCGGTGACCCCGGGCCGAAAGGTGGGACGAACGGTCCCGAAGCGGCCGGTTTTCCGGCCAGCCATGAAATCCTCCAGCCGGCAGGCGGGGGCCAGCCCCTCGCCGCCGCCCAGATCCCAGGCCGCCTGCTCCAGCCGCTGCTGGAAGCGCATACCGTCCAGAGGTTCCTTTCCAAAGTCCTCCGGGAACACCTGGACCACCAGCGCGGCGTTGGCGTTTTCCCCGGCCCGGTCAAAGTTGCTCATGCCGTTGACCACCATCTGCCCGGTCCCCGCGCCGGCGCCCACCACGAAGCCTCCTGGACACATGCAGAAGGAGTATACGCCCCGGCCTCCGGCCTGGGCCGTCAGCTTATAGTCCGCCGCCCCCAGCTTGGGATGGCCGGCAAAGGAGCCGTACTGGCTTTCGTTGATGAGGGCTTGGGGGTGCTCCGCCCGGACCCCCACGGCAAAGGGCTTGGGCGCCATGGCAAAGCCGGCGTCGAAGAGATAGCGATAGGTGTCCCGGGCTCCCTGGCCGATGGCCAGCACCAGGGCCCCGCAGTCGATCCGTTCCGAGATGCCCCCATGGACCAGGGTCGCCCCCCGGAGCTGCCCGTCCTGCATGTGGATCTTTTCCAGCCGGGTGGAGAAGCGGACCTCGCCCCCCAGGGAAAGGATCCGCTCCCGGAGGTTCTTCACCACGGTGCGCAGCCGATCCGTGCCCACATGGGGCTTGGCCAGGACGCCGATCTCCGGCGCCGCCCCGCAGGCCAGAAAGGTGTCCAGCACCGTGGAGCAGCGGGGATCCTTGGAGCGGGCGGTCAGTTTCCCGTCGGAGAAGGTGCCCGCGCCCCCCTCGCCGAAGAGGGGGTTGCTCTCGGGGTCCGCCCGGCCGCTGACCCAATAGCCTTCCACATCCCTGACCCGGTCCTCCATGGCCTTGCCCCGGTCGATGATCAGGGGTCTATACCCCTCCCGGGCCAGCAGCCAGCCGGCGAACAGGCCCGCCGGGCCCATGCCTACCACCAGGATTCGCCCCCGTGGGGGTCGATCCCCGTGAATCAGGGGCGGCTCCTCCGGCTCCTGCCAGGGTTGGGCATGGAGCCGCTTGTCCCCCAGCACCCGCCGGGCAGCCCGGGGGGCCAGCTCCACACAGCAGTGGACGCTGAAGAACACATCCCCCTTCTTCCGGGCATCCACGGCCTGACGCAGGATGCGCATCTTCCCCATGTCCCCTATGTCCACCCCCAGCTGCCGGGCGGCGGAGGCGCGAAAGGCCGCCTCCCCATCGTCCAAGGACCGCCTGAGGGCGGGTATCATCACGTGCATCATGGTTCGTTTCCTCAAAAAAACCCGACCGCCTTTGCGCGGCCGGGCACCGAAGCTGTGTTACGGCGTTCCCGCCGCTCCCTCCGTGACGGACGCCACCAGCGTCACCAGGATCCGTTGATCCTGGGCGGAGACGACCACATCCGGGAATTTGTTGGCGTTGGGTCCCTGGATCACAGGGATCAGCTCCCACTCGCCGGGACCATAGCTGGCCAGGTCCACCTGTGCCGACAGGAAATCCGGTGACAGCTGTTCCACCTGCCGCTGGGGGCCGGTGACCGTGACGGACACAAAGGTGGGAGCCCCGTCGCCGATGAGCATGTCGCTGCGAAGGTGGGTGTAGGTCAGGGGCACCTCCAGCATCCGCTCCGCCATCCGCTCCGTCACCGAGGCGGTCAGGGCAGCGGTGCTGCTCTGGCCCCGCTTCAGGGTGACGCCATCCGGCAGGACCAGGGAAAGCTCCCTGGTGACGGTCCGCTCCTCCGCCGGCAGCACCAACGCCTGGGTGGGGATGGATTCGATGGCCGCCAGCGTTTCGCTGGATCCATAGATGATCACGGATTCCGGCGTGATCTCGCTGATCAGCTCATAATAGGTGTCGTCCACCAGGGAAACAGCCTGCTGGACCGGGACCTGCTTGAAGGCGGACAGGGACAGGCGCACGGTCACGTTGGGGGTGTTTTGGCTGCGGGTGACCACCATGAGTTCGTTGTCGTTTTTATCGAAGAAGGTCACATCCACCGATTCTTCCAGATTCTCGGTCCGATCCGTCAGATCCACCGTGGCCACGGCCCGCACCGCCGGCTCGATATACCGGGCGGCTCCCTCCAGGGTGATGGTGCTGGCCAGGCTTTCGCCCACGACCTCAAAGCCCTCGGGCAGGGTCCCGACAAGCTCCAGCTTCACCGGCACGGTTTTGACGATCAGGTTGTCCACCTCCACCGTGACGGTCCGGGGGCTCACCTCCGCCACGGTCCCCAGGTTGGACTGGACCGTGACGCTCAGCGGCAGCCGATAGGTCCCCGCCGAGGAGATGGTGCCCAAGAAGGCCCGGCAGTTGATGCGGCTGGCGTCCAGATCGGAATGGTTGGTGATGGTGGCGTTCACCTCCACGTCCGCCAGGCCCAGATCGGAGTTGACCAAAATGAGGTTTCGGCTCAACAGATCCGTATAGCCCTCCAGGGTGATGGGCACATCGCTGATCTGCTTGCTGCGCACCGGATCCAGGGCCACCAGCACATAGGCCCACAGCAGGACGGCGAAGATGAGCGCCACGATCTTCAGGCCCAGGTTCCGGGTGAACATGTCCTTAAGCCGGTTGAGCATGGCTTTGCTAAAAACCTTCTGCTTCATGGCTTACCTCTCCTCCTTCCTGCGGGTATGGTTTTTCCCGAAGGAAAGGCCGCTGACACTCTTTTTCAAAAAGATGCTCTCCAAAAGATGGCGCAGGGCCACGCTGTCCAGATACCGGATCAGCTTCCCATCCTGGGCCATGGAGATGGCGCCGGTCTCCTCGGAGACCACCAGCACCAGGCTGTCGGACACGGTGGACACGCCCAGGGCCGCCCTGTGCCGGGTCCCCAGCTCCCGGGAGATGCCCGTCTCCTCGGACAGGGGCAGGAAGCAGGCCGCGGCCACCAGGGTGGCGCCCCGGCAGATCACGGCACCGTCGTGGAGAGGTGTGTTGGGCTCGAAGATGTTTTCGATGAGAGCGCCGGAGATCAGGCCCTCGATGGCCGTTCCGGTGCTGATGATATCGCCCAAGCCCGTCTTCTGCTCAAAGACGATCAGGGCGCCCACCCGCCGCCGGCTCAGGCGCAGGATGGTTTTGTGCAGGTCGTCGATCAGATCCTCCACGCCCATGTTCCCCGCCTCGGTGATAAGCTTGCCGATGGCCTTGCCGCTGCGGCCCAGCCGCTCCAGCACCCGGCGGATCTCCGGGGTGAAGAGGATCAGGATGACGATGATGATGGTGCCGGATTGAAGGATGGAGTCCAGCAGCCAGCTGAGGGTGTACATGCTGAGCAGCTGGGTGGCCGCGGAGGCGACGATCAGCAGCCCCACGCCTTTGAGGACCTCGTAGGCCCGGGTGTCCTTGGTCCAGACGATGAGCTTATAGAGCAGCACCGTCAGGATCGCTATGTCGAGAAAATCGTTCCAGCCGAACTGGCCGAGGCCGCTTCCCAGGGTTTTTAAGATCTCCTCAAAGCTCAAATTCCATCACCTGCGCATTCCAGTCTTCTGAGCTTCCTATAGTATACCATCCATGTGTACAAATTGTCACGAAAATATTAAAGGTTCGTGAGCTTTTTCTCCGCTCCTTTTCTCATGATCAGCCGAACGGGCGTCGCCACCAGCAAAAGAAGGGCGCACAGAGCCAGCCCCCCCAGATAGCCAAAGAAGATGACCAGGGCCGCCGCAGCGCCCACCACCAGGAAGGTGACGAGCATGCTGAGCATGACGCCGCCGCCCTGCTTGATGACCTCCGCGGGGTTCTCCCAGTCGAACCGGGCAAAATGGAGGCCCAGCGCCAGCTCCACCACCGAAAAGGCCCAGCCGAACAGCAAGCACATGGCGAGGATCAGCAAAGCGTTCCAGGCGGGCAGCCTCCAGCCGATGGTCAGGGCGAAGCCGCAAACGAGGCCGCCCACGGCGGGGGGCAGCATGCTCACCAGAAGCTTGCTTTGAAGCCAGGAGTCCGCCTTCACGGGCAGGGATTTGATGAGCCAAAGGCCCTTTCCCTCCATGGAGACGGAGGAGGTGGCGGTCAGGTTCATGCACTGGACCGTGGCGATGACCAGGCCGAACAAGAGCCCCGCCTCTTTGCCCCGGCCGAAGACCTCTTCCAGCACCTCCTGAACGGTTTCCCGGCCGCCCACGATCAAAACCACGGTCAGGATGATGGCCATGAGGGTGCCCATGTCCGTGTTCATGATCCAGGCGGGGGTGTTGTACTTCTGCCGTAGCTCCTTTTTGCACAGGGTCAGCAGCACCCCGGACCGCTTTTGACGCCCCATGCGGAAGGCCCTGGAGGCAGCGGTGGCGTTGATGGCGCCGTAGAAGAAGGAGAAGCCCTTCACCGCCGCCAGGCACAGCAGCGCCAATCCCAGCAGGGACAGCCCCGCAAAGAGCAGGAAGGCGCCGACGCTGCCCGTGAGCCCCTCCACAAAGAGCCGAGCCGGAGGATAGAGGCCAAAGAGCCGGGCCTGCAGAGATCCGGCGATGTCGGCCATGTCGGTGAACATGGTTCCCGCGTTGAAGGAGAGGAACATGACCCCCACCACGAAGGCCATGGAAAAGACGGTGGTAAAGAGGGCTTTGTTCTTCATCCGGACCGTGAGCATGGCCACGAACAGGCCGATGAGGCCGCCCACAGCCAGGGGGATCAAAGGCGCGAGGAACACGGTCAAAATCAGCACCGGCCAGAAGGCAGCGGGCAGGGTTTTGATGACGATCTGCGCGCAGACCCCGGCGGTGAGCAGCATGCCCGCCTGGATGAGCAGTTCCTCAAAATAGAGGGAGAAGATCCGGGAGAGGATCACCGTTCGCCGCTCCAGGGGCAGCGGCAGCAGTGGATCCAAACTGGCGGCGGAAAACAGGACCGTCCCCGCCTTGGTGAGGGTGGTGATGGCGCCCAGCACGGAGCCGGCCATCAGCATGAGGGCCGGCGCCAGGGTGTAGGTGACGCCGTCCAGACCGCCGTTGAGCATGCCCATGCTGTAGACGCCGGACATATAGACGCAGGCCAGGAACAGCACGAAGGTGGAGGTGAGCTTCCGCTTCGCCCGCTTTTTGGCGCTTTCGTCGGAGGTGTTCTTCAGCGCCGCGAAGGGGAAGAACTCCATCAGCTGTATGCGGATGAGGGGCAGGATCTGCTTCATTCCTTTTCCACCAGCTCCATGAAGAGCTCCTCCAAAGAGTCGTTTCCTTTCACCGTGTCCATGTCGCCCTGGGCCACCAGATGGCCGTGATTGATGATGGCCACCTTGTTGCACAGCTTTTCCGCCACCTCCAGCACATGGGTGGAGAAGAAAATGGCGGCGCCGTTCTCGGTCATCTCCCGCATGTGCTGCTTCAGGGTGAAGGCGGCCTTGGGGTCCAGCCCCACGAAGGGCTCGTCCAGAAGCAGGAGCTTGGGCTCGTCGATGAGGGCGCCGATCAGGGCCAGTTTCTGCTTCATGCCGTGGGAGAAAGAGCCCACCATGTCGCCCATCCGATGGGTGATGCCGAAGGCGTCGCCGTATTTCTGGATGCGCTGCTCCCGGGCGGCATCATCCAGACCATAGATGTCGGAAAGGAAGTTCAGATACTGGATGCCGGTGAGATAGGCATACAGATCCGGGTTGTCGGGGATATAGCGCATGACCCGCTTGCAGGCGAGGGGGTCCTTTTGGATGGACACGCCGTCGATAAGGATATCGCCGCTGTCGAAGCCATGGATGCCGGCCACGGCCCGCAGGGTGGTGGTCTTGCCGGCGCCGTTGGGGCCGATGAAGGCGAAGATATCCCCGGGGGCCACATGGAGGTTCAGATCCTCCACGGCTGGCTTGCCCTTTGCATAGGATTTGGTGAAGTGTTCGATGCGCAGCATGGTGTTTCACTCCTTGTTCGGTTTCTTTCGGTACATCAGTTTTTTGGCGAAGAAGTTCCACAGCAGCACGATCGCCGCCGCGATGGCCTTGGAAAGCAGGTAAAACAGGCCCAGTCCATCGGTGAAGGCCCACATGAGCAGCTCCGTCAGCCCCAGGCCGATGAGGGAGATCACGATAAACAGAGCAAACTCCGCCTGGGGGCTCATGTTGGCCTTCTTGCCGGAAAAGGCCAGGGATTTGCTCAGGACATAGTTGACGATGACCCCCAGGATGAAGCCGAAGACGCCGGCCACCAGATAGTGAAGGCCCAGCTCCTTGAGCAGCCACACCGTGCAGAAGTCCGCCAAAAAGGCGCAGCCGCCCACGATGAGGTAGCGCAGGAACTGAAGGGTGGCGTTGTCCGTGGGCTTATAGAGCAGCTCCCGCCAGCGCCATGCTTTGAGGAGCGAGAGGATCTCCGCCCAGCTGCCCCTCATTTCTCCTCCTCCGGCGCCTTTCGATAGATGACGATCTTCCGGCCGATGCACTGGATGGGCTCCGCGCCCAGGGCCGCGCAAACGGTGTCACACAGGGCTTTGGCGCTTTCGTCGCAGCTTTCCAGCACCGTCAGCTTGATCAGCTCCCGCTTGTTCAACGCGCCGTCGATGCCCGCCAGCATATTGCCGGAGAGGCCCTCCTTGCCGATCTGAAAGATGGGGGCCAGGGTGTTGGCCTGTTTGCGGAACGCGGCTCTTTCTTTTCCGGTCATGTTCATTCTCCTTATACACCTTCCACAGGGTGGAAGGTCAAGTGTTTTTGCCGCTTTTTCTTTTCGGTGAAAAGAAAAAGCGGCGGAAAAAGAAAAGCTTAAGGGGTTATTATCGCCGTAGGAACGATATTCTTTTCCTTCTTAAAGTTCTTTTTGGTCCTTTTTCTTTCAAGAAAAAGGATCAGGCTTTCAATAAATACCTCTATTCCACGAAGTCGAACTCCCACTCGCCCAACCGGATGGTGTCCCCTTCCACGCAGCCGGCCTCCCGCAAAGCGGAGATCATGCCGGTTTTGATAAGCAGCTGCTGGAATCGACGCATGCTCACCTCGTTGTTGGGGTCCGTGGAATCCAGAAGCTTGTCCACCTCGCCGCCGGAGAGCACATAGGCCCCATCGTCCGCCCGGGTCAGGGTGAACCCCTTCTCGTACCTAGGCCCCGGCTCCAGCTCCGTCTCGGGATACACCAGCACCGGCGGCAGCAGGTCAAGGAATTGGATCACCGCGTCCAGCAGCCCCTCAAACCCCTCGCCCGTGGCGGCGGACACGGGATAGACCGTGTACCCCTCCTCGTCCAGGGCAGCTTGGATCCGCGCCAGATTCTCCCGGGCCTCCGGCAGGTCCATCTTGTTGGCGGCCACCACCTGGGTGAGTTCCCCCAGGGCCGGAGAAAACCTGGTCAACTCCTCGTTGATCTTGCCAAAATCCTCCACCGGATCCCGGCCCTCCAGGCCGGAGGCGTCGATGACATGGATCAAAAGCCGGGTCCGCTCGATGTGCCGCAAAAAGTCGTGGCCCAGGCCCGCCCCTTCGGCAGCGCCCTCGATGAGCCCCGGGATGTCCGCCATGACGAAGCTCTTCCCCTTGTGCTCCGCCACGCCCAAATTCGGGGTCAGGGTGGTGAAATGATAGGCCGCGATCTTAGGCTTTGCCGCGGTGAGCACGGACAGAATGGAGCTCTTGCCCACGGAGGGAAGCCCGATGATGCCCACATCCGCAATGGTCTTCAGCTCCAGCTCCATCTCCCGCTCCTCGGTCTTGACGCCGTTTTGGGCAAACTGGGGCGCCTGCTTGGTGGGGGTGGCAAAGCGGGCGTTCCCCTTGCCGCCGCGACCGCCCCGGATGACGACCTTTTTCCGCTCCGCCTCCGACATGTCGGCCACGATGGCTCCGGTCTCCAGGTCCCGAACCACGGTACCCACGGGCACATGGATGACCATGTCGGCCCCGTCCTTGCCCCGCTTCAGCTCGATCTGCCCCTTGCCCCCGTTCTCCGCCCGGTAGAACCGCTGAAAACGGAAGGGCAGCAGGGTGTTGAGCCGGGGATCGGCATAGAAAACGACGCTGCCCCCATTGCCGCCGTCGCCGCCGGAGGGGCCGCCCTTCATGACGAACTTCTCCCGATGGAAGGCGGCGCAGCCGTCGCCGCCGTTGCCCGCCTTCACGACGATGCGGACCTTGTCCAAAAAATCCATCTACTGTTCCTTTCGCGTATACAAATCGCACACCCCATTCAGGGCGCATTCGGCGCACTTGGGCCGCTGGGCCGCGCAGACCCGCCGCCCGTGGAAGATGATCCAGTGATGGGCGTCGGACCAGTCCTCACGGGGGATATGGGCCATGAGCTGCTCCTCGGTCCTCTCCACGGTCTTGGCCTCGGCCAGGCCGATCCGGTTGCTGACCCGGAACACATGGGTGTCCACGGCGATGGCCGGGATGTGGAAAGCGTTGCTCACCACCACGTTGGCGGTTTTGCGACCCACGCCGGGCAACTCCGTCAGGGTGTCCCGATCCGCCGGCACCTGGCCACCGAACCTCTCCACCAAAATGCGGGAGGTCTCCAGGATGTGCTTCCCCTTCATGCGGAAGAACCCGCAGGAGTGGATGAGCTCCATGAGCCTGTCCTCCGGCAAGGCGATCATCTCCTCGGGGGTGTTGGCCACCCGAAAGAGCTCGCTGGTCACCTTGTTCACCTGCTTGTCCGTGCATTGCGCCGAGAGCATGACCGCGATGAGCAGCTCATAGGGGCTGCCGAAGTTCAGCTCCGGCTTGGGGTTCGGATACAGCTCCGACAGGATGCGCAATGCTTCCCTGCGCTTTTCTTCCGGCAGCAGCATTATTTCAACCCCACATACTCCACGGCCTTCGTGGCCGCGATGGCCCCGTCGGCGCAGGCGGTGACCACCTGACGAAGGGGGGTGTTGCGGATGTCCCCCGCGGCAAAGACGCCGGGGAGGTTGGTCTGCATGTTCCTGTCCGTGACGATGAAGCCGCCCGCGTCCAGCTCCACCTGGCCCTGAACCAGCTCCGTCCGGGGCAGGATCCCCACGGCCACAAACAGGCCGCTGACGGGCAGCTCCCGCCGCTCGTGGCTGAACTTGTTCTCCACGGTGATGGCGGAGAGCCTGTCCTCGCCGGAGAGGGCCGCCACGGTGGAATCCAGCACCAGCTCCACATTCTCGGCCCCCTTCACCCGGTCCACCAGCGTGGCCGCCGCCCGGAACTGGTCCCGACGGTGGATGAGATAGACCTTGCTGCAGATGGCGGAAAGATACAAAGCATCGGACACGGCGGTGTCGCCGCCGCCCACGATGGCCACTTCCTTGCCCCGATAAAAATTCCCGTCGCAGGTGGCGCAATAGGACACCCCCGCCCCCACGAACCGGTCCTCATCGGGATTCCCCAGCTTCCGGGGGCTGGCCCCCATGCACAGGATCACCGCATCGGCGGCATAGTCCTCCCCGTTGACGGAGAAGGTCTTTTCCTGCGCGGCCAGCTTCAGATCGCTGACGGTGCCATAGACCACGGGCAGATCGAACTCCGCCGCGTGCTTTTCCAGGGCCGCCGCCAGAGCGTATCCGTCGGGGCCGCCGGTCATGCCGGGATAGTTCTCCACCCGATGGGTCTTCACGATCTGACCGCCGGGAAACATCTCCTCAAACAGCTTCACCCTGGCGCCGCCCCGAGCCGCGTAGATGCCCGCCGCCAGGCCCGCAGGGCCCCCGCCGATGATGGCAATGCCCAATTTTTCCATGTGTGTTCCTTCCTTTCCCATCCCAAAGGGACCTGATCTTAAAGATTAAGTATATCTGTTTTCCTCCCTGCCGTCAACGAGGAAGAAGGGCCGGGCAAAGATTTCAAAATCCTTTTGCATTCGGATCAGCCGCCGCTCCGTGAAGGACCAGCAGCAGCGGCCCGTCAGCCTTGTGAGCTGGCAGCCATAGGCGCCGCCCGCCCATTCGACGACCCGTCCCGCCCCGGCATAGAGGCCGATGTGGCCATCGAAGCCCACCAGATCTCCCGGCAGCAGGCTTTCCTTTGCAACGGGAAAGGCCAGGGGCTCCCGCAGAAGCCGATTGGCGACGGCGTCGAAGGCGGGGTCCACCAAGCCGAACCTTCGCCACAGGCCCACGATAGCCCCGGAACAATCCGCACCGGAGAGCCTCTCGCCCAGGGCGGCGGCGTTCTGCAGGGCGGAAAGCATCATCTCCCGACGGCCGCCGCTGAAGAAGGCGGGCTTCCGGGCCGCCAGCAGCATCACCTCCGCGGAGGTGGGGCAGAAAAGGGCCCCGTCCGGCCCATAGAGGTTGGCGCCCCAGATGTACAGGCTCTTGGGGAAGGCGGCCGCCTCGTGTCCATGGGGATCATAGGCAAAGGGCAGAGCGCTTTCCACCAGCTGTCGCCGCAGCGGGGAAACCTCCCGAAGCGCCCTTTCCACATTCCTTTGGGTGTCCTCCCCTATCCCCGATCCGGGGTCGATCCAGGGAGCGTTGGGCTTGGGCGCAGCCCTGCCCAGGAGGCATTTGACCAGATACAGGGCATCCTTCACATCCACCTGGCCGCTGCCGTCCGCATCCAGGGCCACGGTGGGGGCCGCCTTCCCGGCCAGCAGGCTTTTGAGCACCAGGCCCACATCCTTTACGGTCAGCTGGCCGTCCCCATCCGCATCCCCATAGAAGGCCTCGGCGGGATCGTTGCACACCAGCAGGGAAAGCAGGCTGCGGGTGCGGCTGTCCCCCTGGCCGTTGGCGTCGAGGCCCCGGTCCTGCTGCAGGGCAGCGAGGCCCCGGGCGGTGGCTTGGGTAAACCGGTCTCCCGCCCCCGCCTCGTAGCCCAGGGTCTTCAAATTTGCGTTCAGCTCCCGGACCGCCCGGCCCCGGTCGCCCATCGTCAGCGTTTCCTTCATGGGTTTGTTCCTCCTTGGATCCATTGGCCTCATTATACCACAGTCCCTGAAAATATGCTTGTTTTTCTCCCATGCCCGTGGTAGGATACTGCCCATGAAGCAAACGAAATACAGCCTGATTTTGCTGGGCTGCTCCGTGATCTGGGGCAGCGCCTTCGTGGCCCAGTCCGCCGCCATGGATCTGGGGATGCAGCCCTATGCCTTCACCGCCGTGCGGATGCTGGTGGGGGCGGTGTGCCTGATGCCCTTCATCCTCCTGCGCCGAAAAACCGCCCTGCCCGCCACGGAGGCAGGCAAGCGCCGGCTGCTCCGCAGCGGCATCCTGGTTGGGATCACGGTGGCGGTGGCCTCCTGGCTCCAGCAGGCCGGGCTCCAATACACCACCGCCGGCAAGGGGGCCTTTCTCACGGCCCTCTATATCCTGCTGGTGCCCATCGTAGGCGCCCTGTTCTTCCACAAAAAAACGGGGCTGTGGACCTGGCTATGCCTGGTCATCGGGGCCGTGGGGCTTTGGTTTTTGTCCATCACGGAGTCCTTCACCCTGGAACGGGGGGACGCCCTCATGATCCTGTGCGCCCTGGTGTTCACCCTCCAGATCCTGCTGGTGGACAGGTTCGCTCCGGACTTCGACGCCCTGACATTGTGCTGCATCGAGTTTCTCACGGCGGGGCTGTTGAGCTTTTTGCCCATGGCCCTGTTTGAGGGGTTCGCCTTTCAAAACATCCGGCCGGCCCTGTGGTGCATCCTCTATTGCGGCATCTTCTCCTGCGGCATCGCCTATTGGCTCCAGATCGTGGGTCAGCGGCACCTGCCCCCGGCCCTGGCCTCCCTCATCATGAGCTTTGAATCCGTCTTCGGGGCCCTTTTCGGCGCGCTGCTCCTCCATGAACGCATGACGAGCCGGGAGTTGCTGGGCTGCGGCCTCATCTTCCTGGCGCTGGTCCTGTCTCAGGTGGGGGGCAAAGAGAACTCTTTGGCTGCATAAGATTTATTTATATTCATCTGTTCGTCCCTTCGTCATTCTTCTCTTTTTCACAATTATTTCCCAATTCATCTGCGTTCCTTCCGTGGTTCTCTCTTGACGGCGCTGCATTTATCAATATATAATTGTATAAATACTACCGAAAGGAGCCGACCACATGAGACCATTTTCCTCACGATCGAACGCAGGCCTGCCCCTTCGGGAGGGCGAGAAAGCCTTTGTCCTCACCAAGCGGATCATCCACGAGCGTTCCTTTACCGTTCGTCCCTGCGTCCGGCGGGATCTCCCCGCCATTCTGTTCATCCAGCGCCGGGTCTGCCGCCGTGTGCCGGATCGCTCCCTGTATGTGCCCACGCCCAAGCAACAGGTGGCGGAAAGCCTGGAAAAGGACCTGACCCTGGGGGCCTGGCGCGGGCGGCGCATGGTCGGCTTCGCCATGATGCTCTCCCTTCGGGACACGGATCGCAATTTGGCCCATGCCCTGGGCTATGACCCTACATATGCCCTCCGCTGCGCCACCTTTGACGGCGCCTGGATCGATCCCCATTTTCAGGGCTATGGCCTGCAGCAGGTATTCTGCATGGAGCGGGAGCGCTATGCCCGCACCATGGGCGCGGCCGAGATCCTCACCTGCACCTCTCCCCAAAACTACGCTTGTCGCCGAACGCTGGAAAAGTGCGGCCACCAGCCGGTGGCTGAACGGGAGCTTTTCGGCGGCCAGCGGCGGGTGATCTACTCGAAAAAGCTGTCATAACAGTCTGAAACGCACTTTCTTTTGTCGATCTGATCCGAACGAAAAGGACCGGCCGTTTCCCCCGGAGGGCACGGTCGGTCCTTGTTCATCTCATGCGCTTGTCGCTTTCGCTCCCGGCTGCGGCTTTAGGGCTCGGTGGGAAGCCCGTTATTCTCCGTTCCCTCCCGGGGCTCTTCGGCGCTGATATCCTCAGCCGGCTGGGGATCGGACGCATCCTGCTCCTCCGGCGCATCGTCGCCCTCCGTCGTGGCTCCCTCCGTTGCAGGTTCCTCCGCTGCCGGCTCGTCCTGGCCTTCGGTTTCAGCGATGGGCTCAGCCGGAAGGTCGTTTTCCACAACCTCATCCGCGCCCTGATCCTCCGCCGGCGCCGCCGGGGCAGGTTCGGTCGCGGCGTCATCCGCAGCGACAGGGGCCTCCACCGTCACAGCGATCTCATTGGAAACGACTCCTTCCACAACCAGGCGATACCGGAAGCTGCCGGCTGTCCGCATGATCTGCATGAAGCAGGCCATGTCGCTGCGCTCGCCGCGGGCGGTGTCCCAGGTCTCTCCGCCGTCGCTGCTGACCTGCCAGCAGTAGGAGGCGCCTTCACCGGCTCCGCTCACCGTGGCGTTGATCACCAGCTGTTCCTCCCCATCGGCCCGGAACAAGGTGCCCCTAGCCGAAACGGAAACGGTGATCACCGCCGCTTCCGGCTCGGGCTCTGGTTCAAGTTCGGGTTCAGTCACTTCAACTTCGGGCTCCGTTGCTTCGGGCTCCGTCGCCTCTGGTTCGGTGGCTTCGGGCTCGGTCGTCTCGGGTTCGGTCGGAGCGGGCGCCGTCATGCTGGGGGCAGCCATCATGGCCCGCATCCCGGTGGACTGGGTCATGGCCATCCCCTCCTCTTGCTCTTCCACGAAGCGCACCACGTTGGAGGTGACGGTGTTGCCATAAGCATCCGTGATCACGCAGCGATACTGATAGTGCTGATTGCTCGCCTTGATCTTCAGGCTCATGGTTTCCTCATCGTTCAGGGAGTCGGTCCAGCTGGCGCCATCCTGGCTGTACTGCCACATATACTCCAAGCCGTCGCCGGTGGCTCCCACCGTGAAGGCGGCTGTGTCACCGATCTGGCCCACATAATCCACCGGCTGTGCAACGATGACCGCCGCCGGGGGTTCTTCCATGCGCACCGCGTTGGAGGCGACGGTGTTGCCGTTCGCATCCGTGATCACGCAGCGGAAGATGTACTTCAGCCGCGCTTCTGTGAACTCCGCGCTCACCGTGGCCGTTTTGTTACCCGTTAGCGTGGAGTTGTGCCAAGCGCCCCCGTTGTTGCTGCTGTACTGCCACTGATAGCTGAGCCCCTCGCCGGTGGCTGCCACCGTGAAGCTGGCCTGTTCGCCGATCTGCCCCACAAAGTTCACCGGCTGCGAGGTGATGACGATCGCCGGTCTCCATTGGGCCGTCAACGTGACATCGCCGGTGATCTCCAGACAGCTTTCGTCATCATAGGAGACGCCGGTCGCCTGGCAATACCAGCCGTCGAACACATTCCCTGCCAGCGTGGGCGTTTCAGCATAGTCGGCCACAAGGTCGCCGACATAATGATCGCCCTCCATCACCTGCGCCGTCACGGTCTCATTGCCGCTCGTCGGGAAGGTGCCGCCGTTGGCGTCGAAGGTCAGGGTGTATTTCTGTGCAAGAGCGGTTCCAACGACAAAGGTCTCCCCGTTTCCGAGGGCCAGCACCGTGCCTTCGGTAGCCGTAATGCCCCCCCTTCCATCAGTATAGCAATACTCATTGCCGCTGACATAGAGCAGCTGCGGCTCCTGCATCAGCTCCACCAATGCAGAGCAGGGGCTGATATCGATGTTTCTGATGCCGGAGTAACGGATCATCAGGTTTTCCAACTGGGGATTCTGCGACAGATCGAGGGTCGTCAGGCTGCTGCACTGCTCAACGTTCAGCATCTTAAGCAGCGGATTGTGACTCAGATCCAGGGCCGTGATCGACATTGCTCCACAGCTCAGTTCCGTCAACGCTTCGTTGTGGCTCACATCCACCGTCGCCAAGCCTGTCCAGCTACAGTGCAGAGAATGCAGCGCGTTGTTTGCGCTGACATCCAGGGCGATCAGATTGGCATTGCCGCTGCAGCTCAAATCGGTCAACGACTCGTTTTGGCTCACATTCAGCGCCGTAAGCTGATTTCTGTCGCAATTCAGGCTCCTTAAGGCAATGTTTTGGCTGATATCCAGTGTGGACAGCTGATTTCCGCTGCAATACAGATATTGCAGGTTATAGAAGTGGCCAATGCCCGTCAGATCGGAGATACCGCTGTCGTTCACATTGATGTTCATAACATCATCGACCTCGGTTTGAATCAGCAAACCGTCGCCATTGCTGTCAAAGTTGCTGCTGACATAACTGCGGAAAGTCGCGTCAGGGAAGTTGGTCTCGTTGATCTCGGCAACGATGACAAACTCAGTCCATTTAGCGTAGAGAACCGTGTCCTCCGTGACGGTGTTCTGGTCGAAGTTCCAAGCGTCAAACAGGCTCTCTGCGCCAATGATCTCCCAGTCGGCCAATGCGTCGGTCAGGGAAACGGTCTCCCCATTCCCCAGGTCGATATAGAGGGTTCCGTCCCCGTTGGACATCCACACCCCGGGCTTCTCCGCATACCAGCCGCCAAACATGAATCCCACCCGGGTCGGTTCGGCAGGCGCCGTCAGCCGGCTTCCGTCTTCCACGATCTGCTGGGCATATGCGCCGCTGCAAGCCGGATCGGCATAGAAGATGGCGGTATAGGAGGCCGGGGCTGCCGGCGTTGCGCCGATGACGGTCAAATTCCGGTCGATCCGGGCAATGTATTCGTCCCCGTCCACCGGCAGCTCATAGTCCAAGTGATTGTCCCAGGCCACGGTGGGCGTGGCGTTCTCCAAAGCCTGGATGACCTTCGGGCAGGCGCTCACATCCAAGCTGGTCAGGGCCGTTCCCTGGGTGGAGATCTGCTTGAGCGCCGTCTTGTTGCTCAGATCCACGAAATCGAGGTCCCGATTGTCGTTGAAGTGCAGGTTCTCCAGCCGGCTGTTGTTGCTCACATCCAGCGTGGCAAGCTGGTTGTTGCCGCAGAAGAGGGTCTCCAGGTTGGTGCAGGCGCTGATATTCAGGCTGCTGATGCTGTTGCCATCGCAATCCATGCATGTCAGCGCGGTGTTGCCGCTCAGATCCAGGGCGGTCAGGTTGTTGCTGCCGCAATCCAGGAAATCCAGCGCCGTGAAGTAGCCGATGCCCTGCAGGGAGCCGATGTTCATATCCCGCACATGGATGCTCGTGACCTCGTTGATCTCGGTCTCACTCAACCAACCGTCGCCACTTCTGTCGAAGTTGTTGCGGACATACATGCGGAAGGTCGCATCCGGGAAGTTGGCCGCGCTGATTTCGGCAATGAGCGCACCCCCAACCAAATGGCTCTCGCCGTTGCCCAGGAGAAGCTCCAGACCGTTGCTCGCATACAGATAGATGTCGTCGTCGCTGAACCTTTCGCTGTCACCGTAATTATCGGGCGTGACGCGCCGCACCAGATCCGCCAGCGCCTGGCAGGAACTGATGTCCAGGGTGGTGAGGCCGGTATTGCGAACGAAGAGGTGGGTGATCTGGGGCGTATGCGACAGATCGAGGCTTGTCAGATCTGTGCAATCGTCCAACTGAAGCTCCCACAGCAACGGATTGTTGCTCAGGTTCAGGTTCGTCAGTGCCGGCTGATAGTCCACGCGCAGTTGGGTCAGCGCCGGGTTCTGGCTCACATCCACGGAGGTCAGGCCGCAATCGGCGCAATCCAGGTACTCTAGCTTCGGATTGTTGCTCACATCCAGCGTTCCGATCTGATTCCCCTGACAATTCAAGGCCTTCAGCTCCGGATTCCCGTTGACATTCAGCGCGGTCAGCTGATTGTTATGACAAGACAATCTCTCCAAGACAGCGTTCGAGCTCACATCCAGGTTCGTCAGTCGATTGTCGTAGCAGTACAAAGTCCGCAAGACGGTGTTCGCACTCACATTCAGGCTCGTCAGCTGATTGTTGTTGCATATCAACTCCCTCAAAGCGGTGTTTGCACTCAAATCCAAGGCGGTCAGCTGATTATCGCTGCAGTACAGCTCGCGCAGATTGGTGAAGTAAGCAATGCCCGTCAGATCGGAGATCCCATACCAGCTCACATCGATATGGGTGACCGCCTTGACCTCAGAAAGGCTCAGCGAGCCGTCGCCGCTGCTATCGCATCCCTCCACAAAGCTGCGGAAGGCGGCGTCCGGGAAGTTGGTCTCGTTGATCGCGTCAACAATGCTGTTCTCCGCCCACTTGGCATAGAGGGTCATATCCCCGGTGGGATAGCACACACGGTTCACAAAGGACGCCGGCTGTGTGCAGGCATCATCCAGATACCAGCCGTCGAAGAACAGTTGCCCGTTTGCATGGTGCAGATCGGCACCGTGCCAGTCATCCCAGAAGCCATCGCCTTCCCAAACGGTCTCCGCACACACGGTTTCATTCTCATCCCCCCAGAACCAGCCGCCGTTGGCGTTCAGGGTGATGGTATAGAGGTTTTGCCACTTGGCATAGAGGGTCACATCCTGGTTGGGCAGATACTGGCCGTTTTCGTTGTAGGACACGGGCTCCGTGCCGGCAGCGTCCAGATACCAGCCTTCAAAGGACGCATTGTCCTTTTCAGGCGCGAAGCCGGCGCCGAAAGCCTTCCCCTTGGGCACGGTCCAGTCGATGGAAGTGATCACCCGATCGCCCCAGAACCAGCCGCCGTTGGCGTCGAAGGTGAGGACCCAGCCCTCATCCCACTTCATATACAGGTCGGTGCTTTGGGTGGGATATATCGTGCCGTCCACAACGGGCACCGGCTCCGTGCCGGCCGCGTCATAGTACCAGCCGTAGAACGCCATGCGGGCGTTGTCATGGCGGGCGTCGAAGGCCTCGGTCTCGGAGAAGCCGGAGCCCTCCTGGTAGGAGGTCGTGTAGACGGTTTGACCGGAATCGTTCCAGAAGTAACCGCCGTTGGCATGGAAGGTGACGGTGTAGTTTTGGAGCCATCTGGCGTAGAGCGTCACATCTCCGGTGGGCACGTAGCCGTACACATCGTCCACGCGGCTTTCATCGGTGAACGCTAAATCCGTGTACCAACCGCCGAAGGACAGGCCGTCCCTATGATATACAGGCGGATAGGATCCCACTTTGTCGCCCTCGGGGACGGTCCTTGTCATGATCTCATCCGTCTCGAAATCGCCAAGGTAGCCACCGTTGGCATTCATCGTCACCCGGAAGGTCTGCTCTACCTTTTGGATCACAAAGGTCAGCTCTCCGGAATAGCCGCTGTCCAAGGCATGCACGGCGACCGTGTACTTCGTTCCGCTCTCCAGGAAAGCGAAGATGCGGAAGTTGTTTCCTTCGCCGTTGTCGTCATCCTCGGTGATGACCGCATTTCCCTGCAGCAGGCGGATGTATGTGTCGAAGCTGCAGGTGGATTCCATGCGGTAATATCCGCTCTCGGAGGGCCGGAAGGTGAACAGCTCTTCAGCGCCCGCGCTGACCTGGGCGGCATTGTCGCCCAGCACGGCCCGCTCTGCCTGCACCATCCGCACCGGGCCGCTGGTCACGGTGTAGCCATAGCTGTCCGTGATCACGCAGCGATACTGATAGGCAAGCCTTTCTGCCGTCATCTTCGGAGTCAAGGTCTTTGTCTTGTTTCCAATGATACCGGAATTGGCCCAATCGGAGCCATTGTACCACTGCCACTGATAGGTCAGGTCAACACCCTGGGCCTCCACCGTGAAGCTGGCCGTGTCGCCGATCAAGCCCGCATAATCCTGGGGCTGGGCCGTGATGGCCAGATCGGACTTCCACCCGGCATAGATGGCCACATTGCCGGTGATCGTATACTGCTCGTTCCCATCGAAGGGCACGGGCTCCGTGCAGGCGGCGTCCAGATACCAGCCGTCGAAGACCCTGTGCACATCTTCGTTGCCGATCTCCCTATCCCAGTTGCCGATGACAGTCCCGTCCGCGTAGCTGTCCTCCCGCACCGTCGCTTCGGGATTGCCCCAGAAGTAGCCGCCGTTGGCATAGACTGTGACGGTGTAGATATTGAGCCACTTGGCGTAGAATACCGTGTCGTTCTCAGGGCAGTAAGCGCCAACATCGATGGGATCCCCGGCACAGTTGGCGTCCAGATACCAGCCGCCAAAGGACATTCTGTCCGCATCATCGCGGATCGGATCGGCAGGCCATGTATCGATATTCCGGCCAACTATGACGACAACGGTTCCGCTCAGATCGCCGCTGTGGGGATCGCGTCCGCCGGTAAAGTCGAAGGTGACGGTGGCCACCTGGGGCTTGCTGACGGTGAAGCTGATCGCGCCGGTATAGTCGCTGGACAGGGCGCGCACATCGATGCGATACCGCACGCCGCCCTCCAGCTCCGTCAAGAGCCGGAAGTTGCTGTTCACGCCGCTGTCGTCATCATTGGCAATCTCGGCGGCGCCCTGATACAGGTTGACATAGGTATCCACATCGCCCGTGGACTCGATCAGATAGTATCCGCTCTCCGCCGGCGTGAAGAGGAACGAAGCCGTGCTCCCCATGTCGACCTGGGCTGTGTTGCCGCCCAGCACGGCCCGCTCTGCCTGCACCATCCGCACCGGGTCGCTGGTCACGGTGTAGCCATAGCTGTCTGTGATCACGCAGCGATACTGATAGGCAAGCCTTTCTGCCGTCATCTTCGGGGTCAAGGTCTTTGTCTTGTTTCCAATGATGCCGGAATTGGCCCAATCGGAACCATTGTACCACTGCCACTGATAGGTCAGGTCAACGCCCTGGGCCTCCACCGTGAAGCTGGCCGTGTCGCCGATCAAGCCCGCATAATCCTGGGGCTGGGCCGTGATGGCCAGATCGGACTTCCACCCGGCATAGATGGGCATGTCGCCCGCGGGATAGTATGCGCCGTTTCCATCGAAGGGCACGGGCTGCGTGCAGGCGGCGTCCAGATACCAGCCGTCGAAGTGCATATGCTCGTCGGCATGGTATAGATCCCCTACATACCAGTCATGCCAGAACGCCTCTCCCTGCGCAACGCCGGTCCCGATCTGGGTATGTTCCACATCTCCATAGAAGTAGCCGCCGTTGGCGTTCAGGGTGACGGTGTAAATGGGCGCCCACTTGGCATAGAAGGTCACATCGGCGGTGGGCACATAGCTATAGACATCGTCCACCCGGCTATCCTCGGTGAGGGCGGGATTCGTGTACCAGCCCACATGGGTATAGCCATCCCTGTCGATGCCCCAGTTGATGTTCACCGCATCGCCCTTGGGGATGACTCTGGTGATGGTGCTTTCCTCGCCGCCCACGCGGCCGCCGTTGGCGTCCCAGGTGACCAGCCAGCCCTCGGTCCAGCCGGCATAGAGGGCCATGTCTCCGGCGGGCCAGTATTCGCCGTTCCCGTCGAAGGGCACGGGCTGCGTGCAGGCGGCGTCCAGATACCAGCCGTCGAAGAGCATATGCTCATCGGCCTGATGCAGGTCGCCCGTATACCAGCCGTTGCCGATGCTGCCGTCCACAGCGATCATCCGGGTGATCTCGGTCTGCGCCGCATCCTCAAAGAACCAGCCGCCGTTGGCATGGAAGGTCAGGGTGTAGACCTGAGCAAATCCGGTCCCGACCAGGAAGGTGTCGCCGTCCAGGAGAAGGACCTGGCCGTAATCCGCATACAGATGGGTGTCATTGTTCCAGTCGTTATACTCCGAGGACCCATATTCGCCGGCATCGAGGCCCCGCAGCATATTCACCAGCGCCGGGCAGGGGCTGATGTCGACGGTAACGAGGCCGGTATTGCTACGGATTCTGAGACGATTGATCTGGGGCGTGTGGGACAGATCCAGGTTCGTCAGCCGATTCCCGCCGCATTCCAAAATCTGCAAGGCGACGTTCTGGCTCAGATCCAGGGCGGTCAGCTGATTGTCGTTGCATGCCAAAGTCTGCAGGGCGGTGTTCGCGCTCACATCCAGGCTCGTCAGCCGATTCCAGCCGCATTCCAAAGCCTGCAGGGCGGTGTTTGCGCTCACATCCAGCATGGTCAGTTGGTTGCCGTTACATCCCAGCGTCTGCAGGGCGGTGTTCTGGCTCACATCCAGGGCGGTCAACCGGTTGCTGTCGCAATACAGGATCCCCAAGGCAGTGTTCAGGCTTATATCCAAGGCCGTCAGCTGATTGGAGCCGCATTCCAAAGTCTGCAGGGCAGTGTTTGCGCTCACATCCAGCGTGGTCAGCTGGTTGCCGTAGCAACGCAGCTCCCTCAGCGCGGTGTTCCGGCTCACATTCAGGCTCGTCAGCTGGTTCCAGCCGCAGTCCAGGCTATTCAAAGCTGCGTTCGCGCTCACATCCAGCGTGGTCAACTGGTTGGTGGAGCAATACAGATCCCGCAGAGCGGTGTTCGCGCTCACATCCAGCGTGGTCAGCTGGTTTTCGCAGCAATTCAGGGTCTGCAGGGCGGTGTTCTGGCTCACATCCAGGCTCGTCAGCTGATTGCCGTAGCAGTACAAAGCCTGCAGAGCGTTGTTCTGGCTCACATCCAGGCTCGTCAGCTGGTTCCAGCCGCAGTCCAAGCTCTTCAAAGCTGCGTTCGCGCTCACATCCAGCGTGGTCAGCTGGTTTTCGCAGCAATTCAGGGTCTGCAGGGCGGTGTTCTGGCTCACATCCAGGCTCGCCAGCTGATTGTCGTGGCAGTACAGATGTTGCAGGTTGGTGAAATAGGCGATGCCCGTCAGGTCGGAGATCCCCCAATAGCCCACGTTGATTTCCATGACCGCTCTGGCCTCGGAGAAGTACAGCGAGCCGTCGCCATTTCTGTCGAAGTTGCACACATAGCTGCGGAAGGTTGCATCGGGGAAGTTGGCCTCGTTGATCTCGGCCACGATGCTGTCCTCCGTCCACTTGGCATAGAGGGTCATATCCCCGGTGGGATAGAACGCGCGGTCCACAAAGGGCACCGGCTCCGTGCAGGCAGCGTCCAGATACCAGCTGTCGAAGAACAGCTGCTCGTTTGCATGGTGCAGGGAATCCCAATACCAATCATCCAGGAAGCAGTCGCCCTCCCTGACGCGGGGCATCACAACCGTTTGCTCGGTGTTGTCCCAGAACCAGCCGCCGTTGGCATTCAGGGTGATGGCGTAAACGTGCGCCCACTTGGCATAGAAGGTCACATCGGCGGTGGGATAGTATTCGCCGTTTCCATCGAAGGGCACGGGCTCCGTGCAGGCGGCGTCCAGATACCAGCCGTCAAAGGCTATGTGCTCATCGGCGTTGCCGATCTCCCTATCCCAGTTGTCTATGGCAGTCCCATTTCTACAGCCGTCCTCCCGTACCGTTGCTTCGGGATTGCCCCAGAAGTAGCCGCCGTTGGCGTCAAAGGTGACCAGCCGGCCCTCGATCCAACCGGCATAGAGGTCCATGTCTCCAGCGGGCCAGTATTCGCCGTTCCCGTCGAAGGGCACGGGCTCCGTGCAGGCGGCGTCCAGATACCAGCCGTCAAAGAGCATATGCCCGTCGGCCTGATGCAGGTCGCCCGTATACCAGCCGTTGCCGATGCTGCCGTCCACAGCGATCATCCGGGCGATCTCGGTCTGCGCCGCATCCCCGTAGAACCAGCCGCCGTTGGCATGGAAGGTCAGGGTGTAGACCTGAGCAAATCCGGTCCCGACCAGGAAGGTGTCGCCGTCCAGGAGAAGGACCTGGCCGTAATCCGCATACAGGTGGATGTCATTGTTCCAGTCGTTATACTCCGAGGACTCATATGCGCCGGCATCGAGGCTCCGCAGCATATTCACCAGCGCCGGGCAGGGGCTGATGTCGACGGTGAGGCCGGTATTGCCACGGATGTCGAGATTCTTGATCTGGGGCGTCTGGGACAGATCCAGGCTGGTCAGCCGATTGTTGCCGCAGCGCAGCCGCTGCAGGGCAGCGTTGCTGCTCACATCCAGGCTGGTCAGCTGGTTGTCGTAGCAATACAGCCATGTCAGGCCGGCATTGCTGCTCACATCCAAAGCGGTCAGCCGGTTGTTGTAGCAATACAGCTGCCTCAGCGCGGTGTTCGCGCTCACATCCAAGGCCGTCAGCTGGTTGTCGCCGCATTCCAGGGTCTGCAGGGCCACATTTGCGCCCACATCCAGGCTGGTCAGCTGATTGCCATAGCAATACAGATCCTGCAGATCGGTGAAATAGGCGACGCCCGTCAGATCCAAGATGTTGCGGTGGCTCACGCTGATGTAGGTGGTCGCCTTGATCTCCTTTTTGCTCAGCCAGCCGTCGCCGTTGGCGTCCCGCTCGTCGCGGACATAGCTGCGGAAGGCGGCGTCCGGGAAGGTGGCTGCGCTGATCTCGACAACGTTGCTGTCCTGTGACCACTTGGCATAGAGGACCATGTCCTCGGTGGGATAGCAGTTCAGATCCCCGGCCAGGGGCAGCGGCTCCGTGCAGGCCTCGTCCAGATACCAGCCGTCGAAGAACAGCTCCTCGTTGGCATGGCTGAGATCATACCCATACCAGTTGAACGGGAAGGACTCGCCCCGCCGGACCCAGTCCTTCCTGGAGATGATCCCGGCATTCTCCCCGAACCGGCCGCCGTTGGCGTTCATGGTGACGCTCAGCATGGGCTCCCACTTGGCATAGAATACCGTATCGGCGGTGGGCACATAGCGAGCTACATCCACGCTGTCCCCGGTGTATTCTTCGTCCAGATACCAGCCCAGGAAGTAATTGCCGTTTTGCGGATGGGGCGAGAAGCTCTCGTTTACGGCGGAGCCCTTGAGCACCATCTTGCCGTTCTCGATCCCCCCGTACCAGCCATTCAATTTCACGCCCCTCAGATCGAAGGTGACGGACCAGGCGTCGGCCCACTGGGCATAGAGGATGGTCTCCCCGGTGACGGTGATCTCATCCCGAAGGGCATAGAGCTCCCCGCCGCCGTTGGGCGTCAGGCTCCAGCCCAGGAAGGCTTTGCCGGCGTACTTCGGAGCTTCATTCCAATCGAAGGAGACGGTATCGCCCGCCTGATACCAGCCGCGGGAGACCTCCGTCGTGTTGCGATCGTTCCAGAAATAGCCGCCGTTGCCGTCATATTTGACATAGTACCGGAGCGTCCAGCCGGCATAGATCGTCACATCGGCGGTGGGCTGGAAGGCCCGGATATCCTCGATGCGGCTCTCCTCGGTGCAGTCCTTGTCCAGATACCAGCCGTTCAGCACGGCGGAGTCATGGTAGGTGTCGGGCACGGCGCCCAGGTACACATCGCCCCTGGCCACGAACCTGGTCTCCACGGTGCAGTTAGGATCGTTGTTGAAGAATTCGCCGTTGGCGTCGAAGGTGACGGTATGGACATTTGAAGTCCAGCCCGCATAGAGGGTGATGTCCGCGGTGGGCCGGAATCCGACGCTCACCGGCCGCGTGCAGGCGGCGTCGAAATACCAGTTGTCGAAGGCCAGGGCCTCGTTTTCATGGCGCGGCGCATAAAATCCGTTGTCGAAGAAATACTTCAAAACGGATCTGTCCCCTTCGATCCACTCCCTTGTTTCGGTATCGCCATACGGGAACCGGCCGCCGTTGGCGTCGAAAACGACCATGTACATCTGCTTCCAGCCGGCATAGAAGGTGGTGTCGGCGGTGAATTCAAAGCTCCCCAGGTCCACCGGATCGCCGATGCAGGACGGGCTCAGATACCAACCGATGAAGCGATATCTCCCCACATTGCGCTCCAGCCGCCAGTTCACGACGATGGGATTGTTCTCAAGGGTGCTGAAGGAAACCGATGTGCAGGTGGGATCGGCATAGAAGTATTGACCGTTGGCGTCCAAGGTCACCTGATAGGCAGGCACCCAATGGGCATAGACGGTGACATCCATGTTTTGTCCGGGTTCCGTGTAGATATAGTTGACCCGGTCGGTGCAGGCAGCATCCCAATACCAGCCCTCCAGCGTCAGATGGGGGTCGCTGTGGCTGACATTTTCATCATACCAGCTTGGATCCACACCGTCGTTATCGCCTGTGCGCACGATCTTGGTCATCTGGCTGGGATCGTTATGGAAGCGGCCGCCGTTGGCATCCAGGGTGACCACATGCCACGTGGACCACCGGGCATAGAGGGTCACATCCGCCGTGGGCGTGTAATCCCAGGTATGCCCTATCTGCTGACCGCTGCCGTCGGCCTTCAGATTCCAACCATCGAACCGCCCGCCGAAGGCTTCCGCTTCATAATATCGGTTGAGACTCTGGCCCTTGGCCACCTTCACCGTCAGCAGGGAGCGACCGTCCACCGTGCCGCCGTTGGCATCCAGCGTGACGGTCCAGCAATCGTCCTCCCAGCCGGCATACAGGGTCACATCCTCCTCGGCGGTGACATAGCTTGTTCCGGCGAGCTGAGTGCATTCAGCATCCAGATACCAGCCCGTGAAGGCCTTGTTCCCGTCGGCATGGTTTACGGTGGGCGACCAGGTGCTGAATTTCCCGTCGCCCTGCTCGTTCCAGCGGAGCGTCTCCGTATACCTGGTGTTGCCAAGGTAGTCGAAGTAGCCGCCGTTGGCATCAAAGGTCACGACGGGCGCTGCCGTCTCGTCCCAGATGGCATAAAAGACAGCGCCGGAATCGAAGTAGTTTTCCCCGCTCCACAGCCAATAGCCATCTCCGTCGGGATCGCTGTTCCAGCCGAGGAACCCCCTGCCGTCGAGGGAATAGGCGATGGAGGGGATATCGTTCCAGTTCGCTTCGCCGCTGTCAGGGTCATAGCCTGTCACCACGAACGGGACCTGGACCCAGGTCTGGTTCACATCGCCGTTGAGATAGCCGCCGTTGGCATCGAAGTAGGCATAGCCGATATCCGCCGTCCACACCGCATACAGAACGATGTCCTGAGTGGGCGTGATCTGCTCATACATGAAGTTGATGTCCGGCAGATGACTGTCGGGCGAATAGGCCCAGCCCGCCAGCATCTTGCCGTCGGGAGCGGTCACATAAGGCCCATAATTGACATTTCTTCCCTTGAGCACGGTGGTGGTGACATCCTCGGAAATGAAGCCGCCGTTGGCATTCCAGCTGATCACATATCCCGCCGCCCACTTGGCGTACAGGGTCACATCTCCCGTGGGCACGAACTCCGCGTCGGAGATGAACGCCAGATCAGTGCAGGCCGCGTCGAAATACCAGCCCTCCAAGGCCAGATGGACATCCGGATTGACAACATTGGGGGACCAGCACCTGCTGCCCCGAGCGACTTTTCGGGTGAGAACGGTCCAGTTCCGATCGTTTCCAAACCAGCCGCCGTTGGCGTTGAAGGTGACGGTGTATTTATCGGCCCAGCCGGCATAGAGGGTCACATCCTCGGTGACCAGCATGCTATACAGGTCGTATACCCGGTCCACGCCGTCCGCCGTGCGGAACCAGCCCGTGAACAGCTTCCCTTCGCTGTTGCTGGCGCTGAGATAGTTCTGGAAGGTGGTATTCCGCTCGATCTGGAACACCTGCGTCGTTTGCTCGGGATCATCGTTGAAATAGCCGCCGTTGGCGTTCAGCGTGACGGTGCACAGGTTGACGGGATCCTTCTCGGTCCACTGGGCATAGATGGTCACATCCGCCGTGGGCACGAAGGCATAGGGATCCACTTCCTGGCCGCTGCCGTCCGCCGCCAGGTTCCAGCCGACAAAGATATGATCGTTGTTGTTGACGCCCACCTCGAAGCCGATGGCGTCGCCCTCCTTCACGAAGAAGGACATTTGATCATAGGTCCTGTAGTCCAGCTGTCCGCCGTTGGCATGGAAGATGACGGTATGGCCCGCGACCTCCGACCACTTGGCGTAGAGATGGATTTCGGGCTCGTTCATCACATAAGTGGCCCCCGGTGCGATGACCAGGTTGACGCACTCCGGCTCCGCGTACCAGCCCAGGAACTCCCGGCCATCGCTCACCAGATACTCCTGTGAGATATGCTCCGTGTTCTCATAGCCCATGGGCGCACGGTTGCGCATGTAATCCAAGTTGGTGCCGTTGAAGTTGATATGACCGCCGTTGGCATGGAACAGATAATTGGATGTCTGCTTCCAGTTGACATAGAAGGTCATGTCGCCGGTGGGCACATAGTCCCAGTCGATGGCATCGCCGGTGCCGTCCGGATTCAGATAGAAGTCCTCCGCCATCATGGCGTTACCGCCCTCCGGATGGTCCACAACGCTATCCCAATTCAGCCAGGAGAGAGGCTTTCCGTAGGGCAGGTTGAAGGAGATCTCCGTGAGGGAGCCATCGTTGTTGAAGAAGCCGCCGTTGGCGTTGAAGGTGATGGTGCTGAAGTCCTTGTGCAAGCGCACGGCTTCGGAGGTGATGCTCTCGCCGCTCTGATCCGTGATCACGCAGCGGAAGAAGTATTTCAGCCGCGCCTCGGTGAACTCCCCGCTCAAGGTCGCCGTCTTGTTGCCCGTCATGGTGGACTTGTACCAAGAGGTCCCGTTGCTGCTGTACTGCCACTGATAGCTGAGCCCATCGCCAATCGCTGCCACCGTGAAGCTGGCGTGGTCGCCGATCTGGCCGATATAGTCCACCGGCTCCGCGGTGATGGCCAGCGTCGCCTCCTCCAGACGCACCGCGTTGGAGGTCACCTTGTTGCCACGGCTGTCCGTGATCACACAGCGGAACAGATATTGCAGCCGCGCCTCAGTGAACTCTGCGGTCACTGTGTTCGTTTTGTTGCCCGATAAGCCGGATTTGCTCCACGAGGATCCGTTATTGCCGCTGTACTGCCATTGGTAGCTCAAGCCGTCGCCGGTGGCTTCCACCGTGAAACTAAATGTGTCGCCGATCTGGCCCACATAGTCCTCCGGCTGTGCCGTGATGGCCAGCTCAGTCGCCGGCTCCACGATCCTCGCCGCGCTGGAGACGACGCTGTTGCCGCTCTGGTCCGTGACCACGCAGCGATACTGATACCCCAGATTCTCAGCGGTGATCTCCAGCGAAAGGGTGCTGCTGCCAGCGGCAGGCGCCACATCGTTCCAGGCAGAGCCGTCATAGTATTCCCAGCGATAGGTCAGGTCCGCTCCGTAGTAGGTCGCCGTGGTCTGAACCTCAAAGTTGGCCCATCCGCCGATCCGGCCCACATAATCCTCGGGATTGACCAGGATGGCTGCCTCGTCCGGATCCACCCACTTGGCATACACCGTCACATCGGCGGTGGGCACATAGCCCGCCGTGTTCATGGTGAGGGAGATATTGGCGTTCACGGTGCAGTTCCTGTCCAGGAACCAGCCGGCGAACACCTTGCCGTCCCGATGGGCATTCCAACCGTACGCGGCCTGTCCCTTGTGCACGGCATAGTCAAGGATTTCCGTGAAGCCCTCCCCATAGTCGAGATAGCCGCCGTTGGCGTTATATGTCACGATATACCCCTCGGTCCATTTGGCATAGAGGGTCACGTTTTTATGGGGGTAGTAGAATGTGCCGTCCAGGCGCAGCGGCTCGGTGCAGGCTGCGTCATGGAACCAGCCGTCGAAGATCATATGTCCATCGGCATGCTGGGGACAGAACTCCTCCACGAAGAAGCCATCCCCATCCCGGTAGGTGTTGGTGATGGTCGTATGCCCGGGGTAATAGAAGGAACCGCCGTTGGCGTTCAGGGTGACCGTCCAGCCGATGCTCCAGTTGGCATAGAGGGTCACATCGCCGTCGGGCACATAGTCCCACAGATCGATTTGCGCCCCGGTGCCTCTGGCGTTCAGATACCAGCCGTCGAAGACCATGCCGGCGCATCTCGTGTCCACATACGTGGAGACGGCGTTCCCTTTCAGCACGGTGACGGTATACGTTTTACCATCATTCACCGTGCCGCCGTTGCCGTTGAAGGTGAGGGTCCAGGCGTCGGTCCAGCCGGCATAGAGGGTCAGACTCTCGGTCGGCACGAAGCTCTCCAGATCGATGCTGTCTCCGCTGCAGTCAGCACTCAGATACCAGCCGTCGAAGGCCATGCCATCCCGATGCACCGTCGCTCCGTGTTCGACGGCGTGTCCCTCAAGGACTCTTCTGGTTTCGGTATAGGCCAGGTTGCCGCCGTTGGCGTCGAAGGTGATCGTATGCCCCTGGCTCCATTTGGCATACAGCGTTACATCCGCTTCCGGTGTGAATGAGCTGCCGTCGTCGAAAGCCTTCCGGGTGCAGGCGGCGTCAAAATACCAGCCCTCCAGCACCAGCTCAGGATCGGCATGCTGGGCATTGTAATGTCCACCAAAGCTTTCGCCCTTCCGAACAGATTCCGTATAGGTGGTCTGCTCCGGATCGGCAAGATACCCTCCGTTGAAATCCAGGGTGATGGTCCAGGCTTCACTCCAACCGGCATAGAAGGTCACATCGGAGGTGAGCGCATAGTTCCAGAGGTCGTCCACCCGGCTCTCCTCCGTACAGGCTGGGTCAAGGAACCAACCGGTAAGCGCCATCCCCTCCCGCGCAGGGGTATAATAGGAGCTGATCCTGGATCCCACGGGGTAAGTATAGGAAAGGGAGGTGAGCTGCTTCGCCGTCATGGTTCCGCCGTTGGCGTCGAAGGTGACGCGATAGCCCGCCGTCCAGCCGGCATAGACCGTCATATCCTCGGTGGGATAATACCAGCCGTCGACAAAGGGCACCGGCTGGGTGCAGGTAGCATCCAGATACCAGCCGTCGAAGGCCAGGTGGGGATCGGTATGCAGGATGGTCGTGTTGTATCCGCTGGAAAAGCCCTTGCCCCTCTTGATCTCCTGGGAAACGGACACCCGTTCGGGATCATAGTTCCTATATCCGCCGTTGAAATCGAAGGTGACCGTGAAGGCGGCCTGGCCCTTCTCCAGGCGGACCGCACGGGAGGCCAGGCTGTTGCCCCGGCTGTCCGTGATTACGCAGCGATAGAGATATTTAAGCCGCCCCTCCGTGAACTCCATGCTAAGCGTGGCCGTCTTGGCACCCGTCAAAGTGGACTTGGTCCAGGTGGCCCCGTTGTTGCCGCTGTACTGCCACTGATAGGTCAGCCCTTCGCCGACGGCCGCCACCGTGAAGGTGACCGCGTCACCGACCTGGCCCACATAGTTCTGAGGCTCCGCCGTGAACCTAAGCCGCAGGCTTGGATTGAACCATCTGGCATACAGGGTCATATCGGAAGCGGGCACATAGGCATCCAGATCGATGCTCTCGCCGGTGCCCTCCGCGTTCAGATACCAGCCTTCAAACACGGAATCCTCTGTGTTGACCGTCTCCGGCCAATAGCCGATGGGATCGCCCTTGCGGACCCCGATCTGATCGGTTTCTACAAAATCGTTCCAACCATAGATCTGTCCGCCGTTGCTCTCGAAGGAGATGAGCCAGCCCTCGGTCCACTTGGCATACAAGGTCACATCGCCGTCCGGCAGGAACTCTTCGCCGTCGTTGACGGCAAACTGAGTGCAGGCCGCGTCATAATACCAACCCTCCCGCACCATGCGCGGATCGCTGTGCATCACGCCGATGGAGAAGCTGCTGGGTTCGCCCCTTGTCCCCTCGATCCGATAGGTCGTATCGGTGGGATCGTTATAATCGAAGGTACCTCCGTTGGCATCGAAGGTGATGGTATAGGTATTTTTCTCCAGCCGCACCGCGTTGGAGGTGACGGTGTTGCCCTGGTTGTCCGTGATCACGCAGCGATAGAGATACTGCAGTCGCGCCTGGGTGAACTCCATGCTCAGCGTAGCCGTCTTGGCACCCGTCAAAGTGGACTTGGTCCAGGTGCTCCCGCTGTTGCCGCTATACTGCCACTGATAGGTGAGCCCTTCACCGATGGCCTCCACCGTGAAGGTGACCGCGTCGCCGATCTCGCCCACGTAGTTCTGAGGCTCTGCTGTGATGAAGAGTGCCGGAGCCTCCTCCAGGCATACCGCATTGGAGGTCACTGTGTTGCCGTGGCTGTCCGTGATCACGCAGCGGAACAGATATTGCAGCCGCGCTTGGGTGAGCTCTGCAGTCACTGTGTTCGTTTTGTTGCCCGATAAGCTGGATTTGCTCCATGAGGATCCGTTATTGCCGCTGTACTGCCATTGGTAGCTCAAGCCGTCGCCGATGGCTTCCACCGTGAAACTAAATGTGTCGCCGATCTCGCCCACATAGTTCTCCGGCTGAGTTGTAATAACCAATTCGGTCTGGCAATGCCATGCTGCCGCAGTCAGAGGATCGTTGCTGGAATCTATGCTGATCTCGGCGCGCTGTTCCTCCGAACCGTCGTAATAGACATCCGTAAGGCCGGTTTGGTTAAAGGCGGCATACCCAACCCTTGTGACGGTGACCGGGACGGTCAGCTCGGTGAGGGCTGCGCAGTTTTCAAACGCGTTGCCGCTGATGGCGGTGACGCCTGCAGGAATGGTATATTGGCTCGCCGTCCTTCCCGTGGGATAGGCGATGAGCCGAGTCATATCCTTTGTGAACAGGACGCCGTCCGCATCACAGTATGCCGTGTTGGCAGCGTCCACATGGATGGCCGTCAAGTTCGGATTCCAGGCAAAGGCACAATCACCAATGCTGGTAAGGCTGGCCGGAACGGTGATGGAGGGTATCCCCATTTCACCGAACGCAACCCTGCCGACGCTGGTGACGCCCTCTGGAATATTTATGGAGGTAATATTGGCGCAGTTGTCAAACGCCGCATTGCCAATGCTGGTGACGCCGGTCGGGATGGTCACGGATGTAAGGCCCATGCAATTCTCAAACGCATGATTGCCGATGGATGTCAGCCCCTGATGCAGGGACAGCCCCGTGATCGAGTCGCGCATGGAGTACCAGGGAGCTCCCCGATAACTATAGTTTTCCATCGCCCCGGAACCGGTGATGGTCAGGATGCCGGTGGCTTCGTCGAAGGACCAATAGAGGCTGTCGCCGCACTGGCCGAGGATGGCTACCTGGAAGGTGGCTGTCTGTCCATTGCAGGAAACGAGCAGGGTCTGGGTGCCCACCGTGGTGTTGTCGAACCCGCTCACCATATCTTCGGTGAGGTCGATCTCCCCTTCGGTGTTGTCGCTGTAATAGAGCGTCAGCTTTCCGCCTGCCGCAATGAATTCATCCGTGTTCTGGATATATTCGGTCTTGAAAGGAAGGGTCGTGACCGCGATCCCGGTGAGGGTGGGGGCGGCAACGACCAGGCGCACCGAATTCGAGATTGCTGTGTTGCCCTGGCTGTCCGTGACCACGCAACGGAACAGATATTTAAGCCGCATCTCGGTGAACTCTGCAGTCACCGCGGCCGTCTTGTTGCCAGGCAACGTGGATTTGCTCCACGATGCCCCGCTATTGCTGCTGTACTGCCACTGATATGTCAACCCATCGCCCACAGCTTCCACCGCAAAGGTGAAGGTGTCGCCGATCTGCCCCACATAGTCTTCCGGCTCCGAAACGATGGCCAGCACCACCGCCTTCTCCAGGCGCACCGAATTCGAGATTGCTGTGTTGCCCTGGCTGTCCGTGACCACGCAACGGAACAGATATTTAAGCCGCGCCTCGGTGAACTCTGCAGTCACCGCGGCCGTCTTGTTGCCCGGCAACGTGGATTTGCTCCACGATGCCCCGTTATTGCTGCTGTACTGCCACTGATATGTCAACCCATCGCCCACAGCTTCCACCGCAAAGGTGAAGGTGTCGCCGATCTGGCCCACATAATTCCTCGGCTGTGTGACGATGGTCAGAGCCGTTTGCTCCGAATCCGCCATCGCACTGGCGGGAATGCCGATCACGTTGATGACCATCAAAACGGTCAGCAGGATACATAGCGCCTTTTTCATGTTGGGTCTTCCTCCCTTGGCTGATTCTGGGTACAGCGTTCAGTCATGGCATTATTATCCATTACACCACCTGGCATTATAACGCATTCATAGGTTTATCACAATACCGGATTTCAAAAAAGAAGGCTGAAAATAATATATTTTGCCCTATGCGGCAGGCGCCTATCGCCGCCAGAGGTAAAAGAGCAACAAAAAAACCTGCCTCGGCAGATGCGCCCATGGTTTGTCGGCGCTGTGTCTGTCCGAAGGCAGGTGTTGTTCTTTCCATATGGAGGCTTTACATCCGGTCGCCTCCGTCCGCATATCCTTTCCATGTGTGAGGCCGAGCTGTGCAGCTTCTCCCGGACCGATCGTTTTTTCACAAAAATCCCTGTGGACGACCGCCCCTTTATGTCGATGGGAGGGTCGTTTTGATCCTGTTATCCTTGTGTTTGGCGTACTGTGAAGCCAGAAAAAAGCCGATCAAGGCTCCCAAGCCGTTGCTGATCACATCATCGATCTCACAAAGACCGACGCCGGCAACATATTGGATGCCCTCGATCACGATCGATACGGCTGCTGCCCAGAGCCATCTGTGGGGGTGTTCGTGATCGAACAATCCCGCCCCCAGGGGAACAAACAGCCAGATATTGTGGATGATCTGCTGCCGGATGCTCTCTGATGTCAGGAACTGGCGATAGGACCAGAACAGCCTGAACTGGCCTTTGGGATCGCCCGTCTCCCGGTACCATATCGTCATCACAACGATGAACAGGATGTATGCGATCAGGAAAGCTGCGCGGCTCTTATCCCGTAGGAATAGGGCCAAGATCGTGAGGAGCACCCCCAGGATGAGGACAAGAAGGGGATGCGTGTTCAGATAGGTATCCAGGCGGAGCATTGGCTCCCCCTCCTCATCGAGATACAGGCTTTGCCCGTTCACATACTTGTAGCCATACTGGCCTCTGCCCATCGTCACCGGCTCCCCTGCGGCATCAAAATACCTTGCGGTAGCTACCGAACCATCCTCCGCATAGGTCCGAGCGATGGACGCATACCCTTTGCCGATATCCATGGGATGCCCCTCGGCATCCAAATAGACCGTCAGGATCGTGTTCCCGTCTGTGTCGTATTCCCGGTACAGGCCATAGTTTCCGGAAGAAGCGGCTGCGGGTTCATTCTTTGTATCAAAGTAATACTCGTATTCGATTTCTCCCGCTTCATTGTAGGTCCGTGCGATCCTGGCATATCCGTTTTTATGGAGCGTCAGCTGGCCGTTTTCGTCCAGATAGGTTATCTCACTGACCCTCTTGTTCTCATCGTATTCCCGATGAAGGCTGTAGAAGCCATAATAATTCCGCACCTGGACATCATCGATGAAATATGTGTCCGTCTCGGCCAGGCGTCGATCCGTATAGGTGCGGTGAACAGCCGTATAGCCGGAGGAGGTGACGACCGGTTGCCCATCCTGATCCAGATAGGTGATCACATCCGCAAGCCCGTCTGCAGTATAGGACCGGGCCAAAGCGCAGTGCCCCAGCGGTTGAACCGCCGGATTCCCTTCCGCATCAAGGTATTGTTCCAGGATCGCATGTCCGTTTTCATATGTCCGGATGACCGTTGCATACTGCTTGTCCGTTGCAAAGGTGATCGCCCCGGTTGAATCCACATAATCCGTCCTCCTCGTGTTTCCGTCCTCGGTCCTTTGCACGAAGAGGCGATATGAAGGCAGCCCTGCAGCAGGTTTCCGGTACAGTGACAGCAGGGTGACAGCTATGAGCGCAAGAAAGGCGATAAGCGCAAGTATTTTTTTGATAGGCATTCCCTCCAGCGCCGAAGCGTTTTCAGTCGATCACTTCCTTCGATCCGTCCGTCTCACCTGTTCCCGTACATCTTCTCATAGTAGTGCTGATACTCGCCGGAGATGATCTCCTCCCACCAGGGGCGGTTGTCCAGATACCACTGAATGGTCTTCTGAATGCCGTCCGCAAACTTCGTCTCCGGCAGCCAGCCTAGCTCCGTGTGGATCTTGGTGGGATCGATGGCATAGCGCATGTCGTGGCCCTTTCGGTCCGTCACATAGGTGATGAGGCTCTCAGGCTTATTGAGCGCCTTGCAGATCAGCTTCACGATGTCGATGTTGCGCATCTCGTTATGACCGCCCACATTGTAGATCTCCCCCACCCGGCCCTTATGGAGGATGAGGTCGATGGCCCGGCAATGATCCTCCACATACAGCCAGTCCCGTACATTCAACCCCTGGCCGTACACCGGCAGGGGCTTGTCGTTCAGGCAGTTGGCGATCATCAGCGGGATCAGCTTCTCCGGAAAATGATAGGGCCCATAGTTGTTGGAGCAGCGGGAGATGGTGGCAGGCAAACCGAAGGTGCGGTGATAGGCCTGTACCAGCAGATCCGCCCCTGCCTTGGAAGCGCTGTATGGGCTGCTGGTATGAATGGGCGTCTGTTCCGTGAAGAAAAGGTCCGGCCGATCCAACGGCAGGTCCCCATAGACCTCGTCAGTGGACACCTGGTGATATCGCTTTATACCATACTTGCGGCAGGCGTCCATGAGCACGCCGGTGCCCAGGATGTTGGTCTGCAAAAACACGCCGGGATCCTCGATGGACCGATCCACATGACTCTCGGCGGCAAAATTCACCACCATGTCGGGGCGCTCCTCCGCAAAGAGCCGGTACACCCCCTCACGATCGCAGATGTCCAGCTTCACAAAGCGGAAGTTGGGCTCATCCATGACGCCCCGGAGGGTGCTGAGGTTTCCCGCATAGGTCAGCTTGTCCAGGCAAACCAAGCGGTAGTCCGGGTGCGCTTTCAGCATGTGAAAAATAAAGTTAGAGCCGATAAAGCCGGCGCCGCCGGTGATGATGATCGTCATGTCTGCCTCCTTTATCCGATGATCCTGCCTTCGGCCACCGCCCGCAGGCTGTCACCATAGGGACTCTTTCCGTATCGCTCCGCGCTCTCCAGGAGCTTCTCTTGGGAAATCCACCCATGTCGGAATGCGATCTCCTCCGGCGCCGAGATGAGCATGCTTTGATATTGCTCCAACATGCAGACAAAGTTGGTGGCCTTTCGCAGGGTATAGAAGGTACCCGCATCCATCCAGGTAAACCCGCGGCCCAACAGCTGGGCATTGAGATCGCCCCGCTGCAGGTACATATCGTTCAAAGTAGTGATCTCCAGCTCCCCTCTGGCGCTGGGCTTGACCCGATCCGCCATATCGCTGACGCCTCTCGGATAAAAATACAGGCCCACGATGGCGTAGTTGCTCTTGGGCTCCTTGGGCTTTTCCTCCACGGAGATGACCCTCAGCTTGTTCCTGCCCTGGGAGCTTTCAAACTCCATGATGCCGAACCGCTGCGGATCCTCCACATAGTAGCCAAAGATGGTGGCCTTGCCGGCCTCGGCATCCCGCGAAGCTTCGCTCAGCTTGTTGCCCAAGCCGTTGCCGTAGAAGATGTTGTCCCCCAAAACCATGGCGCAGGGCTCGTCCCCAATAAACTCCCGCCCAATGGTGAACGCCTGGGCCAACCCCTCCGGCTTCGGCTGCACCGCATATTCAAGCCGCATGCCCAATGCCGCGCCCGTGCCCAGCAGCGCCTTGATCCGGGGCGTATCCTCCGGCGTGGAGATGATCAGCACCTCTCGGATCTTCGCCAGCATCAGGGTGGACAGCGGATAGTAGATCATGGGCTTGTTGTACACCGGCAGCAGCTGCTTGCTGGTGACGATGGTCAGCGGATACAACCGGGTCCCCGACCCGCCTGCGAGAATGATGCCTTTCATGCTGTACTCCTTCTGTTTGATATGGTCTGCGATTTCATTCTTTATGAATCATTCTTGCTCTGATTCTATCGCCACAATATTCTACTAATCGCTTTCTTTTTTCTTTTTCTTGAACAGTCCAAGAATCACATCTTTGTTTCTATATCCGACAAGCAAAACCGCTGCCCCATAAATCAACACGAACACATAGCGGATAATAGCATTCAATCCATAGAGTGCATTCATTATTCCTGCAAAAACAAATGTTCCCAACAAGATTCTCAGAATGAATCCAATGTCATATACATGATCCATTTTCATTCGCTTGACCATAAAATAGTGAAGAACAAACAGAATCATATAGCCGATAAGTGTCGTATATGAAGCAATGACATAACCGTGTTCCAAATCCAAGGGAATCAGAATAAAATTCAGAATAATATTGACTATCGCGGCAATTATTGTCGCCATCGCAACGCCGATCGTTTTTTTCTCATAAAACTCGATATTCACGTACATGCGGTAAATCAATTGAATCACACAACTCGCAATCAGCGGCGGGAGGCAATTAACCGCTCCGGCATACTGTTTTCCCCCCAGGATCCAAATAATCTCCGGGGCCAATGCCAGGACACCAACAATCAGTGCAACAAAGACGCCGATATACACTTTTGAGGTCTTTTTGATCGCTTTATAATTCTCATGATGCAGGCTTTCTAGCAGCCATGGTGCAAACGCTTTGTTCATGGAATCAAACAATATCGTCGCAATGTGATAAGCGCTGTAAGCCACACTATAGATCGCATTATACTCCGCACCGCAGAGCCGCGTTATGATGATCTTGTCCGACGCACTCAGCATAAAAAGAGAAAGCTCATGCGGCACGAGCGGCAAACAGATGATACAGGCGTATTTCCAATACTCTGTCTTAATCTTCTTGCCTCGAGCGACCAGAAGAACAAAAACCACTGCGCCAATGACGATATGTGGAATATAGTACCCATATAGTCTCCCAGCCAACTTGTCCTGCATCAGGATAACCATCAGCAACGAGAGCAGCGTGCCGGAAACCGTCATGACCCCAGTAAGAAGCACAAAAGTCTTGTATCTATAAAAGGCCCGATGCTTTGTTATTAGCATGCTGTACGCTGGTGCCGTGAACAGATATAGGAACATCAAATGGATATACTTGGTTTCAATCTGCAAAAAATCCGCAAAAAAAGCGGGAAAAAGGCAGAAAACGCCATATACAACCAAGGTCCAAAGCGTTGAAAGGGAAAGGATCGACCAGATATAGCAGTCCATATCATCCTCATGCTCAAGCTTCGAGCGGATGACAGACTGCGAAAAATCGAAAGCAGTAACGACAAGCAGAATGGCCGCCCAAGAGCTGAAATTGCTGAAGCTGCCCAACTCTGCCTTGCTCATTAAACGGGTGAAAATCGGGGTAGTAATAAACGCCATGCCCCGAAACAGGAAATTGCAGATGGTATACCAAAGACCGGCTTTGGCTACCACACTTGCATCCCGTCCAGTTTTCTTTTCTTCACTCATAAGAAACTCCTCAGCCTGCTTCGCACTGCTGCTTTTTTGCCAAATCTGTCAGCTTCCTTTTCTTTTTTATATCACGGGAACAGCAGACACCCAGTGCCAAGCATGCCCAGAATTCAGGACGAGACCAATATGTTAGAGAGATAAACATGCCACACCCCGAACAAAAAAATGGCAAAAACACATCGCGCCACTCTTTTTTGTCCTTGGAAAAAAGAATCGAAAACGCGTATCCAAACATGGCAAAAAGCAGGAAGCCTCCGATGAAAACGCCATAATCAATCAAAAACTCAAGGATTATCGAATGAGGATATCCTGCATATACATAATTTGCAATAACATGTCGGGAACCCATTGCCCCATATCCAAAGGGATTACTTCTTATCATTTCAAGTGCGGCTTTCCAAATACTCGTCCTCCCACTGTCAGCATTGATCGTTCCAGCCAAAAGCATCCTGATAAATCGAGAAGAAAGATTATACTTCTCAAGTAGGCTCATTGCAAAATACAAGATCGGCTCATAAAAAGCATACATCAACCCTGCGCCAATTATCACCAGGGGAATGATCATTCTTTTCTTTTTTGTATTGCTCATATAAAGGAACACATACAGGACAACAAATAAGCCGATAAAAAGGATCGGTCCGCGGGACCCTCCAACCAAGATCATAATAATGTCTGCTACTGCCGCTAAAAAAAAAGTGTTGTTCTTTTCTGTAAGGGCTGAAAAAAGGAACGTAAGTGCAAAAGGCAACACTTCATATCCAAATGCAACGCTGTATGATGCATTCGAGGTAATTCCTCTTGCACCAACAACAAACCACTCTCCTTTGAGGATCCGATACACAAAATAAACCATCATGATCCAACCTGATATCCTCATATCCTTCAGAATTCTATCTGGCTCACCGATCAATCTAATAAATAAATAGGCGTAGATGCCTCTGTACGGTTTCAACACATGATCCCAAATTCCGTACTCGGATCGTAAATAATGATACTCATATTCAGGATGAAACAGTAGAGTGATCGCAAAAAAAACAATAACGCCAACATACAGAAGAATAAAATCAAGCTTGATATATTTCCGTGGATTTCTTATAAAAATAATGAAAAGCGGAACATACGGGATTAACATTCCAATCATGCTTATAAGCGCACTAGAGCCAAAGAACCCCGCAAACATACGGCGAACTAACGCATCAGCAAAAAACAGAATAAACGAAAGATCTGCAAGCTGATCCGTTTTGATTCTTCTATCAAATGAAATCGTCCTCACACCTCTGAACATCCATTTCCTCCCGCAATAAAACTATGTAATGCTTCTGCACGACAATCACCTTTCGCAGGAAAACTTTTCTCTTATCACTCACTCACATTATTTGTGTTTTACGATGATCGACTCCATAATTTGTTCTGTATATTTTCCGAAGAAAGGCCCGCACGCCACCTGCGGCACCATGGAAGCCGGTTTTTTTAAGTTCATTTCAACAATGACCGGCTCCCCATCCTCTCTCACGCACACATCCCAAAAGGCAAACCCAAAATGAGCAATCCTTTGATGAGCCGTCTCTACTACACGGCATACTTTCTCGTAAAATGGAACGCTCTTTCCCGCGAAATCAAATCCACTTGGTATGGTCTTATATATGTTAAAGTCGTGGTCGATAGCATACTCCATAAATGTCCCATTATCTTGGATACCGATAAAAAAGCGGTCATGTCCGCTATTATCGGCAAATTCTCCTGCCTGCCCAACTTTCACAAAGGAAGACATTACATGAGCTTGTGTTTCAAGTAACACACTGTTGACCCGAATCGTGTTGACAGATGATGCATTCAGCTTGCCCATCTCCGGATGCTGCCTTAAAGGAATCTGCACCACAAAATTCTTGTGATGGCTTGCGAGCATCTCGTCAATAGAAAAGGGACTATGCAACAGCGCCACGCCTTTTCCAGTATTCGTATCAATCGCAGGCTTGATTACAAGCGAGTCATATTGCTGGAGTATTTCTTCAGCCTTCTGCTTTTCTAACAAGTGAAAACCTTCATCCAGCCATCGTCCTTCAACGTTGCGAAGCACACATTGTGCGGTAAGAATACCAGGAAGAAAAAAATCCAGATATGACTTGTCACTCCAGACGGCGGCAAACGAAACGTTGTTCATAGCTGGTTTGATGTTTTGAAAGAAAAGAGGAGCAGGAATAAAATCAGGCCGTATCTGACCGGTCTTGCCATAGTAAAACCTGTGCCATTGCAATGGGATATCCTTAAACCCATATTTCTCCCAGAATGCACGAATCTCTTGCACCTGAGCAGGCGTAAGTTGCGGCAGCTCGTGAGCGCTTTTCTCTATTTCCTTATCAATAAATCGAATTAACGAATTATATTCCTTCCTATTCTGGTACCTTTCAAAACTCCGTTTTACATATCGTTTGATTATTCCCACGCAATCTCCTCCAAACCACAGCATTCTATCGATACTGCATTATCATATTGTACTTCCCCACGCCGTCCTGCTGCATGCCATTGCGGCCCTGTCCATAATTGGCTTCAACGATTTCACATCCATCTTCCGTTATCGCAATATCCCAGCCGATATATCTCATATGAGCAGGAATTTTGCCGGCTTCTTTTACAACATCGACAACCTGCTTCCAGTTTGGAATTTGCAGACCAATCATCTTCATCTTTGTAGACGGATGAAATAGTATGTTCTTCTCCCCATTGAACAAAACCCCTCCCCGACAGATACAGCCGCTCTGCACATCAATCGGATATTGAACGCCGCCAGCATGGAGATTATCTACAAACATATCCTTGCCGCCAGCACGAAGACTTGCGCCTATGATATGCACTTCTCCCCGACGGTCTCTAACTGAACAGATCCGTATTGTGTTGACAGAACTTGGATTGACTGCGCGAAGCATCGGATGCTGCCGGATATAGCCTTCCAGCAGCAGCTTCTTTTCACGCGCTTCTTGAATAAAAGCGTCCAATCCTTCCTGAATAATCTGTTCGGATTTTACGATATATACGCCTACCCCTTTTGATAGAGACAACGGTTTCACAACAATATTCTGATTGCAGCGAAGAAAAGCTTCGATTTCTTCATTTGTGCTTTCAGAAGCATAAATCCAATCTCGTTGAATAAATGCCGAAAAGACTCGGTTAAAGACCCATTTATTCCCTATAATTTCTTTATCCTCAGTCGAGCCTGTATTAAATAAGCGTTCTATCTGTTCCGATCTGCGTCCTGTGACGAACTGGTTCCTTTCCAAATGATTCATGCGAAACATGGAAAAACCGATATAATCTGAAACTGAGGCCCCGTGCAAAACTCGGCATTTTATGCAGTCTATATCGACTCTAAACTTGGAAATACGATATTCCGACGCAACTTTTTCGATAGCATGACCGTATTTCTTCATGTCATTCAGAAAATGCATCTTAACACTCCTTTTTTCGCACAGTTGTCATGGCCCAGTTTTCCCCGATTATTTTACCAAAATCCCTCTTTCCTCACGAAAATTCCACACGCTCTTACTTTGAATATGGCCGTTTTCAATGACCACTGCCGCTTTCAAGGCATCCGTGTATGTGCCTTCAATCACATCGTCAAAGAGTCTGACGCAACCTTCACTCAGCACCTTGGTCACCGTGAAAGGGAACATTGCAGGCGTGTTGTCCACCGAATAATGGACGACGCCGTCTATTTCGTAAATCGGATCACTGATCGTCGTTGGATGGGATGTTTCGATGCCCAAATGCGGATCACAGCTCACATCAATGATAATCGAGTTGGGCTTCATCTGCTTCAAATCTTCACGATAAATCAGATGGTCCCGGCGGGAGATATCCCACATGACACAATTCACAATCACATCATATTCATAAAGCCTTTTGCGGAACAGCTTCTCCAGCTTTCGCCCAAACACATCCACCTCCGCACCCAGCCCATGAAGCACGCGCATGGCACCTTTGGCCGTCTGCCCGTTGCCAATGATAGCTACCTTGCAGTCATAGGGCATCTTCCCATAGTAACAGAATGCCTGCATAATAGCCGCCTCGCCGGCTACCTCCCGGTTGCGATAGAAAATGTAACGCCCGTCCTCAAAAATCTCCTCCCACGCAATGACGGTGAATTCCTTCTCCAGGCACTTGCTCGTAAAATCGATACTCTGTGCAGCATGGGCCCAACCGAAGAGGATCTTGCCGTCATCAAGCTCGTTCAGGTAGTCTGCATCTCCCAACTTCACATCCGTGATGATATCACAGGCATATGCCTCCTTACGAGAGACTACATGGGCGCCCGCCTGCAGATAAGCCTCATCTGAAACACCGATAGATGCGCCATATCCTGTTTCAAAATACAGCTTGTCAGGATTCCTCAGAAGCCTGACATGCTCAGGCAGAATTGCCCGGCGTTTTTCGTTGTTCTTATGGCTGATCAGCAGCCCCATGGTTTTGTGGTTCATTTTGCTATGCTGCCTTTCCTTATATATTAAACGAAAATCCATTTCAAATGTGAGTCATTTTTTCAAAAAGATTTCATCTAAAACCTCGTCTGTCAAATCTCCAAAGGAAGGGCCTCCAGCTACCTGATTCTGATCCGGCATCAGATTATACTCAATCAAAACAGGTGCTCCATCCTCACGAATGGCAAAATCCCATCCAATCAAATTGAAATAGGGTAATGTCCTGTGACATTTTTTTGCCGCTTCGACCACTTTTTCATAGGAAGGTACACAAATATCCTTGAACAATAGCCCGCTGGGATGATGATCTGACCATTCCGACTTGCGCGTGACGGACTTCTCCTGCAACCAGCCATCTGTTTTAATTGGACACGCACACCCGCCGGCTGTTACGTTATCTAACTTTGCATCACCTGAACCCATTCTCAATTGAGCGGACAGTACATGAATTTCGCCTTTATAGCGAAATGTCATCACACGCACCGTATTCAGAGAGTTTGCATGAATTCGCGCAAGATCGGGGTGCTGCTTGACGATGCGTTGCGCAATAAAGTTGGTCCTGTATGTATCAAAATACCGATCAATTGTATCCGGTTCCATCTCGCCGGCCTCAAAAAACTGAATGCTGCCCCCGCCGCCGCTGAAAATGGCCGGCTTGAAAATAATCCTGTCTTCTTTCAAGCAGAGATCGCGCGCCGCTTCTCGGGAAATTATGTTGTCACTTCCATCCATAAAATACCCGCCCATATTCTTTATCACGGTTTCTGGATGCGCAACCATGGGAAATAGTCTGTCCAAAAAGTTTTTATCTGTATACGCCTTCCTGAAGATCAGCGAATTATAGTACGGCAGGATTTTGCTGACCCACATTGTATCTGGAATATAACGCGGATCATAATGACCGTCGCTTTGGCAATAAATATCATACCAATACTTCTTTGGATGCACGCCATACTTGCTCCAATATGCCTTGACAACGGAATCGAACTCCTGATGTGAGCCGTTATATCCGCCATTGATCATTTTTATTCTTTTTTTCGCGTACTTTTGTGTTTTTAGATGCTTGCTTTCTGTGTAACAAAACACATAAAAATCATCCAGCATCTCCTTACGCAGTTTTTTTCTCTTCATGCCAGAGCCTCCTTGCTTTCTTTTGGTTCTGTGAAAATACGATATTTATAGCAAGTTATCAGTATACCGAAAGCTGATTGCTTCATTTCCTTGCTTTGAAGCTTTTTAGGCAAGCCATTATTCTGTCATATGCAACCTTAGCCGCTATCGCTGTCACAGCCGTCCATACTAATACACTCAGGATACCGATGGTGTCAGGCATATTGTCACGGAGAAACCAGGAGCATAGAGATATATGGACCAAGTATATCTCAAGTGATGCCGTCCCAAGAATACCTGCAATACGATCATCAAGCCGCACATATTCAGCAATGATCAGCATGGAAACCATCATAATCGTATTGCCCAGAATCTCGATGATGAAACGATTGTCAAACAGACATATCATACCATAGGATAACGGAAGAAGCAAAAGGGAAAGTCCCCCCACTAATACTCTCTTTCTATTCATGGTCTGAATGACATCCTCTTTGTACATGGCGCAGTAGTAACCTACCGCAAAGCACATGGTGCTCTTCCACCATTCTTCAGCGTATCCTAGTTTATTAAACAACAGAGCAGATATAAAACTGCCTCCCACCAGCATGACCCCTTGCATGGTCTTGTTTGTAAAGAAGCATGAGATCGTCAGTATGATATACAACAAGATCTGAACCTTCAGATACCACGTTGCTCTCAACGGCATCCTCAATCTTACTATGTTTTTTATAAATTCAATTGTGGTCTGAGAGTACCCCCCGATGCGTAAAACCACTGATGTCAACACAAAGCACACCAAATACACGCTCACAACACTTACTATTCGCTTCAGCAACCATTTCAGTCGCTCAGGAACCTGATCGTCCGTTTTTTTGAGTGAATAAAAATTTCCAAAACCGGATGCAAAGAAAAACAAATTGACGCCCATTCCCCCAAGCGTCCCGCACAACATTACATAATATTGTGTCGGCCCACTCACGCCGTTTTGAATTCGAGCGGCAATATGTGAAATCATGATCGCAATTGCCGCAATTCCCTTAACCGCGTCTGTGTGCTTGCGTGAAAGAAACAAATCCTTTGACAGTTCCAGATGCACATTTTTTGATCCATTTACGAGCATGAATAAAACCGAACAAAAAAACAGTGCTGTAAAGAGAAAAAACAGCAACATATCAAATGCTCCTCCTTTTTATGCCGGTTTTCCTTGAAGTCTGCTCCAATCAAGCAATGACGCTTCATGCTTAGTATTATTTCTGTGGCACCTGATGCCCAAAGCGATGAATGAACCTTATTGATCTACATCCTCAGCTTTTCCGCTGACGAATGCAGTTTCACTCGTTCATCTCATGAAGCAACTTGTCCATCGTCTCCTTCAGTCCGCCCAAAATCATCTGCTGAGCGATGATATGAGGACTATCATTGCCCTCGACCATGACCCAGCCTTCCGCCGTGTGCGCGAAGTCCCATCCGATCATATTGATTTTTTCCGTCTTCATGGCCAATTTTTCACTCAGCGTCTGAAGCTCGTCCCATTCCGGCAGCTGAGCCCCATTGAAGATCGTGCCAGTATCTGGATGCGCAAGATAAACATTGCCCTTTTCATCATAGCCGTCCGTCTTGAGTTTTCCCGTGGCGTAGTCGATGCAGGCAATAACGCCGCCGTTTCCGCTGTTGTCGATAAATGAGCCTCTGCGGCCCATTCTCAGAATGCAGTAAGGAACAACGACGCCCTTTTTTGTCTTGACCGTGATCACGCGGACCGTGTTCACGCTTGTTTCATTGAAAGCACAAAGCTCTCGGCTTTGCTGAATGCGGTCCTCCAAAACATGGATACCCTTGCGTATGCAGGCATTGAAAAACTCACGCTCGTCGCCCATATCCTTCCTTTTCACCAGGCTGACGCCTTTGCCAAGGGAATCCAGCGCGTTTTTCAGCACAAACTCCTCATGCTCGCTGACAAACGAATGAAAACGATCAAAGTCCTGTGGGCTTCGGATGGCAATCACCTTTCTGCAGTAATATTCTCCATACTTGTCGTATGTTTGGCTCTTGTCGATGAACACATTTGCCGCCAGGATATCGTTCATTTTATACCGATACATGCGCCGCTGCTGATCGGAAACATAGGATCTTCTCTCCTTCATGTTTCTCCGCTCCAGGCTGAAAGCCACATATTCCCCGGGCAAATAGCCATAGGCGATGCGGCAAAACCGCATATCGGTCCGGATCTTATCCAGCTCTTCCTCATCCATTCCTTGATAACGGACGCACGACTTCACAGCATCTTCAAGATCGCCTTCCGTTTTCTCAAGATGCTTTCCCAGCTTGCTTTGATACTTTGCAAGGACCTCTTTTTTGTTCTGGAAGCTCTCCTCCCCATACACAACATCCGCCTCAGGAATAAGCGTGGCAAGCACCGCCTTCTCCATTTTATCGGAGATGTATTTTCTGACTACCGGAACATCCGGGATACGGTCCCGCACGAAATGCCTTAACCGATCATACTTCCTCATATATTTTCTCCACCATTTGACGAAGATCCATGGATGGGCTCCATCCCGTGTCCTTCATAAACAACGAGCTGTCCATCCCCGACCAGAGTTCCGTATCATCCTCGGAAAGTTTGATCTGAACATTAGCCTTCCCGTGCTTTTCGGCAACGGATGCAACGGTCTGTGCAACCTCCATCAGAGTGCACCGCATTCGATTCGGGCCAACATTGTACAGGGGCTTCCACGGGCCTGCATGCTCCAGCAGCGCCGCGATAGCCTTTGCCACATCTGATTTATCGATATATGAAAAGGTTTGTTTTCCCCCTCTCAACGCCAGAACGCCCTTCTCCCTGGCATCTCGGCAGAGCGTGGGAATAAGCTTCTGGCTTTGAATAACATAGTCCAATCGGAGTATGGTATAGTCGACGCCCTGTTCGTTTCTGAACCGCGCTTCCAAAAGCTTCTCCCCCGCATATTTCGCCATGGCGTATATGGATTCAGGAGATGGCGGCAGATCCTCCATGCGCCATGCAGCTGTCTTGCCATAAACAGACTGACTGGAGAGATACACCACCCGGGATACTTTTTTTTCATACAGCCTCTGATAAACATCGCGCGTATGATCCAGACTGTTCGCAATCTCTGCGCTGGGCCTGTTTCCCCTGGAAAAGGCCATGTGTATGGCGGTAGAAATGTCCAATCCATCCCATGCCCCGCCGAAAAAGTCTTGCTGGTCCATGACAACGATACGGTCGGGATGCTCAATCTTTTCCCTTTCAAACATATCGAAAGCCATTTGTTTATCAAGAGACACTGTCACGATCCCATATTGTCCGCGATCAGTAAGCTCCTTGATCAACGCTCCGCCAAGTCTTCCATCCGCACCGGTTATCAGAACTCTCCCATCCATCATAGATCGTAATCAATCCTCTTTCTCAAGTCTTCCACATCATGACCGGGAAGGATAATGCTGTCTCCGTTCTCGTCTACAACCTTGAAGAGCTCGTGCATCTTTGCGATTCGTTCAAACAATTGCTCCTTGTTGTCCGCCACAAGATGGATCCTAGCCACAAGCTGCAGCAAAGTGCCCTCCGTATGCTCCCTTACTTTGGTTCCAGGAGCATAGCTTTTTCCAACCTTGATGATCCACGGATAGGAATTCAATGCATCCAGATTCACATACTTATCGCACATTCTGCCGGGAATACCGATGACATTCCAGGTGGCGTACCATTTTTTGAATCTCGCGTCGAAATCCTGATGTCTGCCCATGCTGCCCGTCAGGCAATAGTATGTCAGATGCTCCAGCGTGTTATAGTCATTCTCACACTCAAGTATTTCAAAGGTTTTGCAACCATTCAGCCGCATACCCGCCTCATAGAAATAAACCTTGTCGTCATGAACGACCGCCTGCATGAACAACGAACCGTTTTTCACACCTATTCCCTTGAGCATGTTTATGACTTTTTCATTTACTGTCTCATAATACAGCTTTGTATATCGGGAAGGATAGATATACATATCAGGCACTTTCATATGCCCTTTTTGTGACTCATTGAAATATCTGTCATGGATCGCAGCAAGCTGGATGTCCCCATCCTGCGCAATATAGGTCACATTGATCTCATCATAGGGAAGGTAGGCTTCCACCAGCGCCCTGTCTGAATGGGAGGCGCCCTTGGCTATTTTCAGCCCTTCCTTTAGTTCCTCGGCATTCCTGCACACGACAAGCCCTCTGCTGGAGCTGCTGTCAACCGGTTTTACAAGCACTGGATATTCAATGGAGTCGTCCGCATCGATTTCATCCTCAGACGAGATTTCATACAGCTTTGGGACCGGAACGCCGTATTCCATGCATGTTTTCTTGAAGAAGCTCTTGTCCGCAGACATCCTGATCTGTTCCTTGGTAAATGGAGAATAGGCGCCGATCCCCTCTGCCACATCGGCAGCGAGAGGCAGCACCCTGTCAACGAACTGTGTGATCACGCCGCTATAGTTGTGTTCTTTGCAGAGCCGAATGACCGCATCAACATCAAACGCATCGACATCAAACGCTTCGTCAGCGATCTGCTTTATATATGTGCCCTTATTGTAGTCCGTCACTCCCAGGAACGCCCCGTTCCGATGACAGATATCGATCAAGCCGGACGCTGTCTGCACGCCGCCCAATAGCAACAACTTCTTCCCTGTGATATCCGGGTTTTGAATCATCTTCCTTTTATCCTCCAATTGCATATAATTGATTGAATATGATATCTGCCATTTCTTCCATATCCTGCTCGGAGTATCGATGGTCGATCGGAAGGGGCAAGAGCCATCTGCTTAGCCACGCCTCCATGGACCCATCGGCGACCTCATCAAGAAGATATTTCCACCATTGGGGAACATAGATCTTTTTTTCAACGATTTTTCTTCTGATGGCAGGATCTTCGACCACGAGAGGGTACACAAATGGAGCAAACCCTTCCATGGGCAAATGTAAGCGATTCACGCCTTTGAACCGCTCAATGAGCACCCGATAGTTTCTATCGCGCCTGTTTGCCAGATCATCATAGTCCACTGCCCGCAGCATTCTATGAGTCAGGATGGACATTTTCTTGATTCCGTCTGCAAGGCAAGCCTTGCTGTCCAGGTTATCCTTGTATGCAGCGTTAGTACCCAATTCGATACTTTTAAAAAGGAAACTCGCTCTTTCCCAGGAAATATCCTGAGGGTAATCCTCCGAAACCTCTCGGTTGCCGCTCCACACAAGATACCCGCCGTCCACAAGCCCCACAAACTTCCGCGGCGAATACACGTTCATGCAATTGCCGTCCAACACGGGCTTTGCATAAAATGCCTGCGTGTTGTCGAAGATAACGTTCCTGTATTTTTCTGCTATTCTGCTGATTTTCTCCTCAGAGAATATGCCGAAATAATGCACACAAAGAAGCCAGGCATCCTCTTCGATAGCAGGTACCGTCGGTTCCAGGTCCTTGTTTAAGCTATAGAAGGAATAAGATAAACCAGCTTGATCCAGCGCCTCTCTCACTACAGAGCAGTTATACCGAGGAATATACAGCTTTTTCGGTCGTACCGCCAGAATCGCCGCTACAATGGATGCTCTGCCGCTGTTGAATCGAGCCACCTTCGCTCTCTCATATCGGTCAAACAGCTCTTGCCCCTCTTTTAATTCAAGAGGAAGATACCCGCCAAACTCCCTGCTCATTTGTCATTCTCCAAAGTATATACTTCTTTGGCCTCCCGCAAGCTGATGGCGTGCCCTTCATCATCATATCCGATGAAATAGCTGAGACCTCCGGCATGGCCACCGCGATTGCTCATGTTGAGAGTAAGTCTGAACAGCTTTACTAGCATCATGATATCGGTCTTAAGACTGATGTTCTCCACATACCAAATATCGTTTTCAAACTTCCAATAATAATTGTTTAGCTTGCTCCCTTCCGGAACGGTATACGGGCATTCGAGTCCCGGTCGAGCGGCATGACGCATTTTGTGCCGTTCGCTCATTCTCTCGACAAAAAACTCGGGCATTGGCCTTGGTCCGATAATGCTCATGTCTCCTTTCAGAACAGACCAGAAATTCAGCAACTCGTCCAGGGAAAACTTGCGCATGAACTTGCCGAATTTGGTCACCCGTTCCGCAGCCGGCAGCAGCTTCCCGTCTGCATCCGTGTTGTTGTTCATGTTTCGGAATTTTATCATCACAAAAGGCTTTCCGCCCTTTCCGATCCTGGTCTGTTTATAAAAGATCGGCCTGCCCACATCAAAGAAGGTGCAGATGCCGAAAAGCAAATTGAAGGGTAAAGTTAAAATAAAAGCGGGGATCGAAATCAAAAGATCCAACACTCTTTTTATATATCGCACATAGACGCCGTCTGCTGGGTGGACCGCCGCGTCGTTTGCATTGGTTCTGTCCAAGTTTCTGTCTCGCAAAAAGGAGGCAAACCTTTCTTCCTCATTGGTAATCAGGTTCTTGTTCCCTATCGTCGCGTTCTCCATGCCAGTTATTCCTTCTTGAGTTCTTTTCGGAACGTATACTTCAAGCTGCGCTCGCAGCCAACGCTCTCCTTAAAGTTGCACAGCCCATAGTTTGGTTCGCTGTCCTCCGTACCGGTGGCTTTGTCCAAAATTCTGTAGCCCTTGTTTCCATAATAGCGGATCGTATAATAGGTCAGCAGGTTCATGCCGCCACAGTTCATATGATCCGGATGGGTCCCCGTATAGATGCCCTGAACGATCCGATCATTGATCCTGTATAGGAACTCCGCGACAATGCCGACTCCGTCCTTTCTGACAATGAAAGCATCGTGTTCAACAAGCTGCAGTGTAGCATACAGCTGATCAAAGCTGAGCTTGACAGGAAATCCTTTTGCTTCATGGCCGATCTCAACGATATGATAGGCCTCCCGATATTCTGCCTCTGTCTCACATCGAACGATCTTCAGCCCGGCCTTCTCCGCTCTCCTAAAGCCCTTGCGCCCGTTATGGGAGATAAGCTCCAGATAGGCCTCCTCCGGTACATTCAACTTTGCAAGATCCAGCGCATAGCTGACATCCAAGTTTTCAACCAAAAAACCATGCCGATACAACGCGCTGACCCAGCCGCTGAGCAGATGCTCATCATAAAAAAGCGGCGGAAAGATAAAGCGAATGCTTTCGACCCCTTCCGAGGCGCAAAACTGCTCAAAGCATTCCAATGCGGCATCGATCGTTTCTATTTTGGATTCACTGATCAGCGACACTGGGTAGGAATAGGGAGCAGAAAACGGCACCCGCATCTGTTTTCCGACACGCCCGGCGATCAGGGCAAACCTGGCCGAATTCTCACGCATCAAAAGCAGATAATATACCTCGTCCGCCTTGCCCTTGTTCAGCTCCGTGAAATCAGGCTCATTGAAAAAAACACCTCTGTTTGGAGTAAGTGTTTTATATTCCTCCGAAGACACTCTTTCCACGTGCCACAAAAGTTTTTCATCCATTATTATTTCCTGTCAAGAAATCTGCCTCACCCTAAGATGGTCACGAGACGAAACGAAAGGCTTTTTATGAACCTGCACTCATGAAATTGGGTCAATACGCATTGATCGCATCGATCACATACTGAATCTCTTCATCCCTCATGCCATAATACATGGGCAAGCTCAGCTCCGTCCTGCTGATCTCCTCGGCAATTGGAAAATCGCCCTCTTTGAACCCGAGATCCTTGTAGCACGCCTGCAGATGCATTGGAATGGGATAATGCTTATTTGTCCCTATCTCTTTTTCACTCAAATATTTCTCCAGTGCGTCCCTCTCCTTGCAGCGGATCCCAAAGATATGCCATACGGGGACCATATCCTCCGGGACGATCGGAAGAATCACCTTCGGGTTTTTGATCTCTGTCAAGTATCTGTCTGCGATCCGCCTTCTTTGCTCATTCATCCGCTCCAGATGAGGCAGCTTGGCGGCAAGAAAGGCGGCCTGCAGCTCGTCCAGCCGGCTGTTGTTGCCCTTATAAATGTGGTGATATTTATAATCCGAGCCATAATTGCCCAAAGCGCGGATCTTGTCCGCCAATTCTTTGTCGTTAGTCACCGCTGCCCCGGCATCGCCCAATGCACCGAGATTTTTGCCCGGATAAAAGCTGAATCCGGCAGCATCACCAAGCGTTCCCACCTTTTTTCCCTTATATGTGGCGCCATGAGCCTGGGCGCAGTCCTCCACGATTCTCAGCCCATATTTTTCTGCGATTGCCATGATCGAATCCATATCGCAAGCCTGCCCATAAAGATGGACCGGCATGATCGCCTTCGTCCTCTTTGTGATAGCTGCTTCGATCTTCTCGGGATCAAGATTGAAAGTCTCGATCTTGGGCTCCACAAACACTGGCTTGGCGCCTACATAGGTCACCGCCAATGCGGTGGCAATATAAGTGTTGGACGGAACGATGACCTCATCACCCTCTCCGATGCCCATCGCCTTCAATGCCAGCATCAATGCATCCAGGCCGTTTCCCACGCCAACACAATGCTTTGTCCCACAATATGCTGCAAATTCATCCTCAAAGGCTTCATCTTCAATACCTTCGATATACCAAGAACGCGCGAAAACCCGATCGAAAGCTGCTCTCAAATCGCTTTCCAACTCCCGTTCCATCGGAAGAAAAGAAACAAACGGAATTTTCATTGTAGTTTCTCAGCCCTGTTCTTCAGGCTTTCCTTTCTGTATGAGATGAATTCATCATAGTTGCGAATATACTCATTGGGGTCATAATACTCAGATGCCAACACGCACAGCACGGATCCACTTTCCCGCCACACCATCTCTCGCCAAAGTCCTGGCATCAACAAAAGCCCTTTGTTTGGCCCTTCCAAGCTCACTGTGGTCTTATGCTCCGTGCCATCATCCAAAAGAATATCGATCTTTCCATGCGGGCAAAACAACAGCTGGCAATTTAGCTTGTGCGCATGGAAACCTCTGTGAAGATCAACTTCCGTTTCCGTGATCCAATACACGCGACGAATCGGGAATGGGATATCCCTCTTCCCTTCCAAAAAGGACAATGCGCCATATTTTGGATCCTCGTTGCGAATGGTCGTCATGTCCAAGATTCGATACTCAAAATCGATCATTTCGATTTTGACTCCCATCTCCCTGCAGGCTGATTTCAAGCGCAGCGGAATCATTTGATGGTCCAGACCATAAACATATGCCCGATCGATCCAATTCCAACAAATAGCGACGACGGCTTCCTCCACATCCTTTACCACGGGTATGCCTTGTATCTGATCCTTAGGTGAGTTTTGTAGAAAGAACACATCTTTGATGTCAATACCCGTTTTTTTCAGTGTTTCTATTCCTTCGTCAACGAATCGATCCGTTGTCATCAAAAGAGCAGTTTTTTGATTTTCTTTTTTCCCTGAAAGAAAGTGCAGAATCTTCCTCCAAGCAATGTGGCTGCCCACCGAAAACACAAGATAAAGGGAATATGTCAAATACACGATAACGCGAGAATACATGGCGCCCGCCTTTATGGAGAATAGAATAAGCGTCAGCAACGCAAAACTGATGCCCACATGCAAAATGGATTGCTTTATCTCTTGCCTAAAGCGCCTGCGCAACACCCGTTCCAATGTGTTGAAAACAAATGTCACAACAATATCTATTGCGATCATTAGAAAAATGGCAGCATAGTGATCGCTGAAGCGATATTTGGCGACACCGTTGACCTGATACAGCAACGAAGCAAGAATGTTTGAAAAACAAAGGAACAATAAGTCAACAGCAATAAAGCTGAAAAACCAGAGCCGCCCGTATCGGATTTGATTTTTTACTCTCCTAAGCTGTACAGCAAATTTTATATCCATACCATATGTCTCTCATCGCTATGTGTTTTTGGTTTCCTCCATAGAAGGCAACATATATTCTAAATGTTGTCTCAAAAAAATGCTTCCCTATTCAAAGGAAAGCACGGCGGATATGGTACCATGTTATGCAACTCAGGTATTGTTTTTTGTCACCTTCGCGGAATCAGGCTTCTGGCTGGAGGAATAGTAGTAGTTGTAATGGGAATAGTAGTACTTGCTGTTGTAGTACTTGCGGCTCAGATAATCTCCGAAGTCCGCCTGATTGAGCACCGTGCCCAAGATGGGGCAGCCGGACTGCTCCAGCTGAGCCTTGGCGTCCACCAGCTCCTGCTTGCGGACGGCATTGTAGGTCACCACAAGCAGAACGCCGTCGCACTGGGTGGCGATCTTGGCGGCGTCGATGAGCACGCCGACGGGAGGCGCATCCACGATCACATAATCCATCTCCTTGGCCAGCATGTCCAGCAGCTCGCCCAGCCGGGGAGAGCTCACCAGCGGCAGGGAGTTGGACACGTTGCGACCGCAGGGCACGATGAACATATTGGGGGTACCCTTCACAACGTATACGATTTCCTCTTGGGGCACCATGCCGGCCAAAAAGTGGGACACGCCCTTGACCGATGAGTTGTCCTCAAAGGAAAGAAACTTCCGGGCAATGACGGACTTTCTCAAATCGCAGTCCACCAGCGCGACCTTTTTGCCCAGCTTCGCCAGGGTCTGCACGATGTGCATCGAAAGGAATGACTTTCCTTCGGAAGCATGGCAACTGGTGAGCATGATCCGCTTTGTGTTTTCTCCGGAAAAGGTCAGATTGGTGCACAGCGTATTGATCGCCTCGTTGGCGGCGTAGCTCAATTCAGGCAGGTTTTTCAGCGCGACTTCTTTCATAATCCGTCACTTCCCTTTGCTTGCTCTTTTTTTGTCAGCATTCCCGGCAGCCGCATTGCTGTCCTTGGGCACGATGGCCAGGTTTGTCAAGCCGGTATACCTGCGGATATCCTCCGCCGTCTTGATCTTGTCGTCCAACAGCATCTGTACCGTGACGATGCCCACCGCCAGCAAAAAGCCCACCATGAAGCCCAGGAGCACATTCCGCGTCTTGCTGGGGCTCACCGGATTGGAGGGGACCAGAGCGGCCGACACGATGTTCGGCTTGTCCGTGGACATGGTCTCGGCAATGAACTCGCTGCTCACCCGGGCATAGGCGTTGGCGATCTCGGCCGCCTCCTTGGGGTCCGGGGAAGTCACGGCGATGTCCAGCATGCGGGTGCCGGAGGTGTTGGTGATCGACAGCATCTTCCTGATCTGGCTGTAGGAATAGGGCAGATCCAGCTCGGAGATGACCTGCTCATGGACCTCCCACATGTTGAACACCTTGATATAGTCCTGGGTCAGGGCGGAACCGATCTGCAGATCCGACATGTTGATGGCGGAATCCTTCCGACTCAAAACATAGATGGTGGAGGTCGCCCGATACTTTGGCGTGATCAAAAAGAGGGTGATGGCCAGCGAAGCCACTGCGCCGATCAGCGACAGCAGGACGATCAGCTTCCAGGACGCCAGCAGCCGATAGAACAGCTCCATGAGATCGATGCCATCTGCGTCATCCTGCCGTTCGCTTTGCAGCAATCCGGTATTCGTTTCTTTTTTGAGGGCCCGTAACCCTGTTCGTTGCTCCATGCTCGTTTGCAACCTCTCCGATGCGTATTATTAACACAATTTCGACCGGAGAAAAGCTCTCCGGTCGAAACGATTCGGTTTAGAATAGATTATTTGCTGAGGACATTGAGCAGCGCAGTGCCGTTCACGATGGCCAGCGCAGTGGCGGGCTCCACAGTGAACTGCACGCTGCCGTCGGCCAGGCCAACGCCTTCATACACCGTCCAAGCAACGGCGCCGTCCTCGCCCACGAGGCCCACAAGCACGGCCACCTTCTCGCCATTCTCATAGGGGGTGGCGAACTTGGCGGTGATGATCAGATCGCCCATGGCCTCCTCGTAATCGGTGATGACAAAGGGCAGGAATTCGTCCATGCTGATCTCGCCCTCGCCCAGGATGGCCTGAACGGCAGCCACGGTCTCGGCATTGAAGTAACCCTCCAGGGTGCCGGCGGCCTGAACCTTGGCCAGCTCAGCCTCGGCAGCGATGGCCTGAGGGGCATCATCGGCCACATTGAAGCTCACTGCGGGGGTCTTGCCTTCCACGGGGTTGGCGACGGCGGCGGTGGCTTCGGCCAGATCGTCGGTGGTCTTGCTGGGTACGGTCAGCTCGGTGTCCGCGATAGCGACGGCGGCAACCAGGAGCAGGGCAACCATAAGCGCGATGGATACAACTTTCTTCATGTTTGTGTTCTCCCTTCGATTATTACTCTCTTATTAAAATGCTTCAGCAGCTTGTTTTCAATCTGCCTTCTCATAGAAGATGCGGATCACCGCTTCCTGCAGCGACCTCTCATCCACAACAAATTGCATAAACCCCTCGCTGTCGATGCTGTGTTCGCCCTCTGGTTGGATGACTTCACCCACAGCATACTCACGAGAAGCATACACTTCATTGAGCATTCTACCACGGCTCATGTTGGTCGTCAAGTAAAAAATCAAAACATCATACAGGTTTTCTGCCGATTTTTCATCGGCCGCCAGCTTCTGCTTCAACAGCTGCCGAGCTTTTTCCAGGAATACCTGCTGCCGGATCATCCGCGCTTCATTGGTGCCCACGCCCACGGACATCCTTTCCCGCACGAACACCTCCGCCTGTTTCCCCTGCAGCGTGACGGTGGCTCCCTTCTCCATGGCTGGATCGATGGCCGAAAAGTCGTCCTCCAGCGTCACGGTCACCCCGCCCAGCCAGTCGTTCAGCTCCGAGATGCCGTCCATGTCCATGGCCACGTAGAAGTCGATGGGGGTGTTGTACAGCAGGTTCGACACCGCCTCCACCGTCAGCTCGCAGCTTTCCTCCTTCCCATCCCCAAACCCATGGGCCAGGCTGATCCGTTCGGTTCGGGTCCCCGTGCGGTTTCCCAGGACCCCCAGGATCGTGATGGGCGTCATGGTGTCCCGGTCGATGGCCAACTGATGGATCCGCTGCTGCTTTGCATCCAGAACCAGCAGACGCAGAAAGTCCGCCTGGCCGCCGTTGCGCTTGGAGTTTTTCGCCGGCGCGGTGGACCGCTTGTCGACGCCCATCAGCAGGATGGTGACCAGGCCCTTCCGCTGCCGATAGGTGATGCCGTCGAATTCCACCGTGACAGCGTTCTCCATCTGCTCCCGCAGGTTCACATCCCCCCGGGTCTCCGGCTTTTCCGCCCGCTTTTCCATCCATTCGCCGCCCAGATATGCCAGCGCCACAAGCAGCACCAGCACCGCAGCCACGATCAGGATGCGCAGCTTCAAATGTTTGTTTCCGGCAAATCCGGTGTCTTGCTTTGTCACAGCAGCCTCCTAATCCAAAGGGCGCGTCCCTTCCCTACAGGGCGCCGTCTCCCGTGTCCACCATGAGCCGACCGAGATACGCCGGGGAACAGCTCTTTCCCAGCGCCTCCCAGGCCTGCAGCATCCGATCCGGTCGCCGGGCCGTATCATGGGTGTCGGAGGAGATGAAGTCGATCACTTCCTCCCGCAGCCAGCGGCGAAGATGCCGCGTTTTGAAAAAGCCAAGCCCCTTGAGCACGGTGCCGCAGTTCACCTGATAGCGAACGGCATGGCGTTCCTTGAGCCGGAACACGCCTGAAGAAAAGAGGCATCCGTACCGCTCTATATGGGCCAGGATGGGCCGGTATCCATATCCCTCCACCAGGGAAACGGCCTCCTCGATCTCCGAGAGGGAGACATCCGGCACAAATTCCAGCAGCACACTGTCGGAATCGCCCAAGGTCCGCAAGGGCCGGCGCTCCAAATAGTTTCCCAGGGCAGGCGTATAGAGGATCTCCGCCCCGGGATAAAGCTGCAGGCCATACCCCTTTTCCCGGCAGTAAGCCCGGGCCTCCTCCAGCCGCTCCCCGTATTGTTCCTCGGGAAAGTGATGGATGCCCGGCGTCCGGTGGGAGGTGGCATAGAGGGCCGTCGTCCGATTCTCGTGGGCCGCATCCAGCATGGCCCGCATGTCCTGGACCGTCTGTGCCCCGTCGTCCACCCCGTATATGAAATGAGCGTGTATGTCCCGCAATCCCGGCAAAGAGGTTTCCATTCCCATTCTATTCTATGCTTTCTGCCCCGTTTCTATCTCGTCCGGCTCGGCCGGGCAGCTCTCCAGCAGCTCGTAACCGGCCCAGATCAAAAACTCTTTTTCATCGAAGCGGACCTTGATCTGCGCCCGGCCCTTGCGCCGGTCCACCCGAAGGATCTCTCCCGTGACGCCGGAAAAGACGGAGTCTGTCAGCCGAATCCGCTCCCCTGCCTGATAGACCTTGAGGATGCCGATGACGCCGTCGCTTTCCAGGATCATCCGGGCAAACCGCTCGTCGTCTCCCCGGAGCCGATAGCCCTCCTCCCTTCGGCCCAGGAGCCGCAACACGCCATCCAGGGAAAACAGCCCTCTCATATCCGTCAGGACTTCCTCGGTGAAGAAAAACACATAGCCGGGCAGATAGGTCCGCATCTCCTCGTGGCACTTCCCTTTGACCCATTTTCGCTGCACGATCTTGGGAGAGAAGGCCGTGCACGCCACCTTTTGGGGCAGAAGCGCCGCGATCTGCTCGCATTTGTTCGTGTTACAAAAGAGGCAATAGCTGTTCATGTCTCCCCCGTGCGAAATCGTGTCCGTTTGCCGCCTGTTTGGGCTGCGCTTCGCCACACAAGGCGTCAAAAGCCCTGTTCCCGTGTCCGCCTATGTTCCGGGCATCCCCGACCCGTCAACCCAATCGGTGTCGGTTTTGTCCCGTTCCTGGGCTGCGCTTTTTGGCCGGATCGCTTCATTATCGCACCGTTCATTTGGTTTGACCATAAAAAACGCAGTACACAAATGTGGATACATTGTAACATGGTTCGTCCTCGTTTACAAGACAATTTCCGAATTGTCGCGAAAAAACTCTATGCCGGCAAATGATTTGACTTGGTTTGACATAAGCCGACAAGCCAACAGGCTCCGAAGTCCAAGCCCAAAGGGCCCAGGCGACGGAGCCTGCCGAGTGGCAAAAACTGCCTGCTGCCGTTGGATTTTTGCACTCACCTGACCATCAGCGCGCTTCTCTGTATTCGCACGCGAGCCCCACCGGACCCACAGCCGCCGTGACGCCGAGGGTGTTTGTCCCCCTTGCCGCATGCAGCTGCTGCGCGGCCACATGCTCGCTATCGGCTGTGGCAAGGGGATAGATCAGGATGACAGGCGTTCCTGCGGCATACTGCGCGGCGAGAAACGCCTTGAACGCCGCGGCGTCGGTCCAGTCCGAGTCCTTGATCCCCACATACACCGAGTCGAAGGCTTGGATGCTCTTGTCGGGAGCGGTTGCGCCCGTTGCGGACGAGTACGGATAGTGTGAGCAGATGACCTCCGTTTTCAAGGCTTTCTTTCCCGCGATCCCGATGATGTACACGCCGTTTTCCGTGCTGACAGGCTCCTGCCCCGTCAGTACCGCGGCGCCCACGTTCCGCGTCACCGTTCCGTCTATGATCTCCTGCTCGTCAGCATATCCGCCAACCGAGAACAGATCGACGGCGGAAGCGGTTTCGCCGGCGCCGTCCGGATGGGTGACCGTCAGCGTTTCGGCCGTGCCGACGGCCGCAACCCTGTCATGGAGACCGTCATACCCCAGGGATGACGGCGTGCCTTCCTCGGGAACATGGAAGGCTTCGCCCACAAGATCAAAATACCCCAGCGCGCCGTCGCTGACCCGTTCGCAGGGGACAAGCTTCAAACGCCCGTCCACCTCGATGTTTCCGAACAGGGACCCTTTGAATTTGGAGGAGGCGGCGGCTGTGCTGACCGTGCCGACGCAAAGATCGCTTTCGGCTTCAAATGTCTTTTGCTCCCAGGCCGAAGCCTCCGGCAGGCCCGTTGCGCCCGTCGGCGTCATCGTCACATCATACCTGGTATTTGTGGCAATGGCCGAAGGGTAGGTCCCGCCGTTGTAGCGCATGAATCTTGCGCCGGCCGCAGCCTGGCAGTACAGCGAAAAGTTCGTCTGCGCCGATGTGGTCGTATAGCAGCCGATCACGTTGCAGGCGCCGGAAGCGCTAAAGGAAAACCGCAGGGTGTCCGACCCGCGCAAACGAAAGCCCGCGATCTGCCAATAGCAGTCATTGTTCATCGAAAAGCCGAGAAGGCGCCTGTACCCTGCCGGCAATTCATCGTCCACCGCCTTTAGCACGCCGTTGTTGCAGCAAATGTCCGCGGGGGCGCCGGGCGCAGGCGTGCCGGTCTGCGTGCAGAAACCGTGCTGCGTGAGCCGGCGGATGCCTTTTGCGGCGGCATTGGGCAGCGTCAACGGAGCGTTGCCGGCGACGGTCAGCACGCTTCCGCCCGCATTCTCCGCGGCGTCGAAAACATCCGCCAGAAACGCTTCCGTGCGCCACACGGGCGTGGATGCCGAGGCGCCGTCGTCCCCGCGGATGCGCTCATATATCCCGCGCCAAAACGTTTCGATGCGGCAGGTCGGCTCAGGGCAGCCGGGGTCATCCTGCCCCGCCGCCAGGCAGTATACCGCATAGAGGATCCTGTCCAGATTCCAGGTGCACGGTGGAAACGGCCTGGCCGGATCGGCCCCGATGGCCGCGTCATAGATGGCCGCCAGCATCTGCTCATAGTGCCACACCGCCTCATGCGGCGCCTCCGGCAGCGGATCGTCGCCCCTCATGCCCGCCGCGATCCCGGCAAGCCACTGTTCTTCTCTCGTCATGTTTTTTCCTCCTTCTGTAGTTCGTTGCCTACACACGAAGTATACCGGAGGAAGGGCCGCCGTGTTTCCGATCATTTGTTCATAATTTGCCGCCGGCGGTCTGACGCCCGCATCGGCAGCCCGGTCTTACCGCCGAACGATCCGATAGTACTCCCGGGCGGTGAGACGATAGATGCCATAGTAGACCAGGGCAAAGAGGAACACGGTGGCTCCGCTGCAAAGGACAAAGAGGCCGGTGTTGCTCAGGCCGAAGAGCAGCAGTATCTTCTTCGTCATGGGGAAGGCGCCGGCGGTGTGGCAGGCCGCGGCGAGCAGCGGCAGGAAGAATACCGCGGAGATCTGGCTGCGGATGGAGGACCTGACCTCGTCCGACCTCATGCCCACCTGCTGCATGATGTTGAAGCTCCGGGCATCCTCATAGCCCTCGGAGACCTGCTTATAATAGACGATGAGCACCGCCGCCATGAGGAACAAGGCCCCCAGAAACAGGCCGATGAAGAAGAACCCGCCGAGACTCGCCCAGAAGTCCAGCCGCCCGGTCCGGCTGTTGTCGGTGAAGACCCAGTTGGTGGAAAGGCCCAGGTCCCCCGTACCGATGGCCACCTCCACGGCGGCGGAAAAGAGGCCGGCGTCCGCATCCTCGGGGAGATTGCAGCCCACATACGCCCGCATGGGCCCGTCCGCCGGATCCCCCACCACGTCTGCGCCGTTGGCCCTGGCGACATACACATCCACATCGGTCCGATTGTTCATATAGTCCGTGGATGGCGCATAGAAGCAGAGAGCAACAAGATCCTCCATTTCCATTCCGTATTCCGCCGCCTTCTGTTCATAGACGGCCTTGACCTTGGGGAGGTCCTCCGGGGCACCGTAGTTCACGTAGGTCTGTACATCCCGGGCGTACATCTTGCTCAGGATCTCGTTCACCCCCATGTAGAGGCACAGCGTGGTGGAGATGGTCACCAGGACCATGGTGCTGAGGATGCAGATGGTGGCCAGGCCCGCCCCGTTGCGCTTCATCCGGTGGAGCATGCCTGAGACGGCGATGAAGTGCCGCGGCTGATAGTAGAACCGCTTGTTTCTCCGCAGGGCCTTCAGGACCGCGATGCTCCCGGCGATAAACAGGCAGTAGGTGCCGATGATGACCAGGACCACCGCGATGAAGAAGAGGCCCATGGCCTGGATGGGATCCTCTACGGTGAGGGAAAGATAATACCCTGCCCCCAGGGTCAAAAAGCCCGCCAGGGCCAGCATCCATTTTGTCTTGGGTTCCCGCTCGCCGGCCTCGCTGCCCTTCAATAGTTCGATGGGCTTCACCCGATTGAGGCGCAGCAGATTCAGCAGGTAGTTGAGCAAAAAGATGGCCCCGAAGCCGATGCAGGTATAGATCACCGCTTCCCCCGGTACCTCAAAGCCAAAGAACACATCCACCCGCATGATGGCGCAGAGGAGGAGCAAAAAGAGCTTGGAGAGCAGGATGCCCAGCAGCAGCCCGCCGCCGATGCAGATGAGGGCCGAATAGACCGTCTCCCAGAAGAGGAGCCGGGCCAGATGCCGCTTCTCCATGCCCAGGATGTTATAGAGCCCCAGCTCCTTCTGCCGCCGCTTCATGAGAAAGCCGTTGGTATAGCAGATGAGGACGAAGGAGAACAGAGCCACCACCAGCGCCCCGAAGCCCAGCAGCCCCTGGACAGCGTTGGCACCCTTCATGCGGGCGACGCCGGAGTTCATGTTGAGGAACAGGATATCATAGAGCATGGCCGCGCTGATCATGCCGGAGAGCAGATAGGGCAGATAAAACTTGCCGTTGAGCCGGATGGACCGGACAGCCAGCCGGGGATAGAAGCCCAGTTTATTCATGGTCCCGCTCCTTGCCGCCGGAGGTCATGGCCGTCAGGGTGCCCGAGATTTCGGCGAACATCTGCTCCCGGGTCCGCTGCCCCCGGTAGAGCTGATGGTAGATCATGCCGTCCCGGAGGAACAGGGTGCGCTTGGCATGGCTGGCGGCGGTGACGCTGTGGGTCACCATCAGGATGGTCTGGCCCTGGTCGTTCAGGCTCTCGAACACCCGCAGCAGGCTCTCCGAGGCCTTGGAGTCCAGGGCGCCCGTGGGCTCGTCCGCCAGCAGGATGGCCGGCCGGGTGATGAGGGCCCGGGCCACGGCGGTGCGCTGCTTCTGGCCGCCGGAGAGCTCGTAGGGGAATTTGTTCAGCAGGTCCCCGATGCCCAGGGCCTTGGTGAGGGGCAGGAGCCGCTGGTTCATCTCCTCATAGGCCATGCCCGCCAGCACCAGGGGCAGAAAGATGTTGTCCCGGACGGTGAAAGCGTCCAGAAGGTTGAAATCCTGAAACACGAAGCCCAGATTGTCCCGGCGAAAGGCGGTGAGATCCCGCTCCCGAACGGAGCCCATGTCCTCCCCGTTCAGCAGCACCCGACCGCCGCTGGGCCGGTCCAGGGCCGCCAGGATGTTGAGCAGGGTGGTTTTGCCGGAGCCGCTCTCCCCCATGATGGCCACAAACTCCCCCGCCTCCACGGCGAAGGACAAGTTTTTCAGCGCCTCCACGCCGGTCCCGCCCAGGCGGGTGGTATAGACCTTTTTGAGATTCTTCACTTCCAACAGGGACATAGCATTCTCCTCCGATCCCATTTGATGGGACCAGTATACCCCGGGGACGGGGAAAGCTGCCATGGGGGCAGCTTACGATATTCTTACAGTTTTGTAAGATGGGGGATCAACCAGGGTTTTGAGCCTTTTCCTGAAAGAAAAGGCCCCCCAAAAGAACTTTAAGAATGCAACGAATGGACCGCTGTTTTTTGTTATCCCCCTACGCTTCTCTTTTTCCGCCGATTTTTTCTCTTCCCCGAAGAGAAAAAGCGGCAAAAAGAAAAAGGGTTCACTCCTCCGGCCTCCCGTCCCGGCTCAGATCCAAAATGACCCGCGTGCCCTTGCCTACCTGAGACTCCGCCCGGATGCCGTGGCCCAAAAGGTCGCAGGCCCGCCGGCAGAGATAGAGCCCCAGGCCGGTGGTGTGCTCCGCAGCGCGGCCGTTTTCGCCGGTGAAGCTCCGCTCGAAGATCCGGGGCAGCTCCGTTTCCGGGATGCCCATGCCCGTATCCTCGATGACGAGCCGCTGCCCCTGGGCATAGATGGACACGCCGCCCCGGTTGGTGTACTTCAGCGCATTGCTCAGCAGCTGGCCGACGACGAACCCCAGCCATTTTTCATCGGTGAGCACGGTGAGCCCCGTGGGCGTGAAGGACAGGGTCAGCTTCTTGAGAATAAACAGCCGGGCATATTCCTTCACGGCGCGGCGGATGATCCCGTCCAGATCGCAATCCCGCAGCACCAGATCGGTGCTCTCGCTCCCCAGCCGCTGATAGGTCAGCACCAGGTCCACATACTTCTCCATGGCGAACAGCTCCCCTTTGAGCAGCGCCCCGTCCGGCGCCCCGCTCTGCAGCAGCAGCCCCATGGCCGCCATGGGCGTCTTGATCTGGTGGACCCAGGCGGTGTAGAAGGTCTCGGCCCGGTCCCGCGCCCCGTCGGCCTGGGCCGCGATCCGCCGCCGGTCCCCGTCCAGGGCCCAGAGCAGCTGCTGATAGTCCGCCTCCAGGGCGTCCGCCGGCTCCGGCAGGGACGGCATCCCTGCCCCCAGCTGGGACAGGGCTGTCTGCAGCGCCCGATGCCTCCCCCGATACCGCAAAAAGCCGGCGGCAAAGAAGCACAGCCCCAAAACGAGGCACAGCAGCAGCCCATACAGAGCCCCCTCCAACGGCGCCTTATACAGCAGCAGGACCCCCAGGAGCACCGCCCCCAGCAGAAGCAGCATCAGCAGCGTCCGAAGCTGCTTTTTTAGATAGGAAAGGAACAGCTTCATGGCGATTCGATGATGTATCCTTCCCCCTTGCGGGTGCGGATGGCGTCGGGGAGGTCCACCGTCTCCAGCTTCTTGCGGAGCCGGTTCACGTTGACGCTGAGGGTGTTTTCGTCCACGAAGCTGTCCGTGGACCAAAGCCGCTCCATGAGGGCGTCCCGGCCGACGATCCGGCCCCGGTTCTCCAGAAGCATCTCCAAAATGCGAAACTCGTTCCGCGTCAGCTCCAGCCGCGCCTCCCCCTTGACGAACACCCCCTCGCTCAGCCGCAGGGCCCCGCCGCCCAAAGGGAGCTCACTCCGGTCCCGGGAGAATTCGTAGGTCCGCCGGAGCAGCGCCTGGACCTTGGCCGTGAGCACCGCAAGATCGAAGGGCTTGGGGACAAAGTCGTCGCCGCCCATGTGCATGGCCATGACGATGTTCATGTTGTCCGAGGCCGAGGACAGGAAGATCACCGGCACCCGGGACACCTTGCGGATCTCGCTGCACCAGTGAAAGCCGTTATAGAAGGGAAGCCCGATGTCCAGCAGCACCAGCTGGGGATCGAAGGCGGCGAAGTCGGCCATGACATCGGAAAAATCAGCTGCGGCCTTCACCTGCCAGCCCCAGCTCATGAGGTGCTTCTGCACCGTTTGGGCGATGATCGGGTCGTCCTCCACCAGAAAAATGCGATACATGGGGATCTCCTGTGTTTTTGACGCTTTTTCTCTGCGACTTTTTCTCTTTCGACAAAGAGAAAAAGTCGCCCAAAAAGAGAAACTTAAGAATAACAATTGGGAGTATACCGCAGCCATACTCCCTTCTCAAAGTTCTTTTGATCACCTTTTCTTTCAAGAAAAGGTGAAAAATATCCATTTAATCCAAATTACTCCCTCAGCAGATTCATAAACCTGGTATACTCCCCCTGCCAGGCCAGCTGCACCGTGCCCGTGGGGCCGTGGCGGTGCTTGGCGATGATGATGTCGGAGGTGTTGTCCAGAGTGTCGTCATAGACCTGGGGCCGATAGAGCAGGATGACCATGTCCGCGTCCTGCTCGATGGAGCCGCTCTCCCGCAGGTCCGCGATCATGGGCGTGTGGTCCTGCCGGGTCTCGGGGCCCCGGTTCAGCTGGGCCAGCAGCAGGATGGGCACATCCAGCTCCCGGGCCAGCAGCTTCATGGCCCGGGTCATGTCGGAGATCTCCTGCTGCCGGGAATCGTTCTTCCGGTTCCCCATGCCCGTGCCGCTCATGAGCTGCATATAGTCCACGATGACCAGATCCAGCCCCTCCCGGGCCTTCAGCCGCCGGCATTTTGACCGGATGGCCGCCACGGTGGCGTTGCCCCCGTCGTCGATGTGGATCTTGCTGCGCTGCATGGGCTCCGCCGCGTCCATGAGCCGGGCGGTCTCCTCGTCGGTGAGCAGCCCCTCCTTGATCCGCTGGGAGTCCACGGAGGCCTCCGTGCAGAGCATGCGCATGACCAGCTGCTCCTTGCCCATCTCCAGGGAAAAATAGACCACGGACCGGTTGTCGTGCAGGGCGGCATACTGGGCGATGTTCAGCGCGAAGGCGGACTTGCCCATGGCGGGCCGGGCGGCGATGATGACCAGGTCCGACTTCTGCAGCCCGTTGGTCATCCGATCCAGATCCACAAAGCCCGTGGCCACCCCGGTCAGCTTTCCCTGCCGGGCCATGAGATCGCCGATCTCGGCGATGGCGTCGGGAACGATCTGGGCGATGGGGGTCAGGGAGTCCTCGGTCTTGCGCATGGAGATGTCATAGATGCGCTTCTCCGCCTGGTTCAGGCTTTCCTCCACATCCTTGTCGTCGTTCATGCCGTCCCGGATCATCTCGTTTCCGGCGTGGACAAGGCTGCGCTGCACGCTGCGCTCCTCCACGATCCTGGCATAGTAGCTCACGTTGGCCGCCGTGGGCACGAAGGCCATGAGCTCCGTCAGATACACCGATCCGCCGATCATGTCCAAAAAGCCCCGGCGCTCCAGCTCCTCGCTGAGGGTGACCAGATCCACCGCCTGGCCGGCGGCCCGGATGTTGGCCATGGCCTCGAAGATGCGCTGATGACCGGCGCTGTAGAAATCCTCGGCCCGCAGCTGCTCCAGCATCTGCTCCAGGGCGTCCTTCTCCAGGAGCATGCTTCCCAGCACGGACTTTTCCGCGTCCAGATTGTTGGGCAGGACCCGTTCCAACCGCTCTTCCACTTTATTTCTGTTCCTCGACGATGACCTTCAGATTGGCCTTGACCTCCTCGAAGAGGGAAAGCTTGGCCACATATTCGCCGGTGGCGCGAACGGTGTCGATGCTGATCTTCTTCTTGTCCACCTCCAGCCCCAGCTGCTCCTGGATGGCGGCGGAAACCTCCTTGCCGGAGACGGTGCCGAACATCTTGCCGTTTTCGCCCACCCGCACGGGGACCTTCACCACGGCGTTGTCCAGCTTTTTGGCCAGCTCCCGGGCCTTCACGCCCGCCTCGAACTTGCGGTGCTGGGCGGCGCTCTTCTGGATGTTCATGGCGTTCACCGCGGAGGAATCCGCAGGGCTGGCCATCTTCCGGGGCAGCAGGAAGTTGCGGGCGTATCCGTCGGATACGTTCACCACCTCGCCCTTCTTGCCGGTGCCCTTCACATCCTGTTCCAAAACGACTTTCATCTTTCAAATACCTCCTTGTTCGGGATCGGGTTGCGCTTCTTCCTCGGTCAGCTCCTGGGGCCGGATGCGGCTGCGCAAAAGCTCCACCGCCTCCTCCAGGCTCTTTCCGTATACCTGGGCCCCGGCCATGGTCAGATGCCCGCCGCCGCCCAGCTGTTCCAAAATCATCTGCACGTTGATAAGGCCATAGCTCCGGCCGGAGATGTTGATGAACTCGCCCATGTCCGCCAGGGTGAAGGCGGCCTTCACGCCCTTCACCTTCAGCAGCTCGTCCGCCGCCCGGGCCGCAATGAGCTGCACATCCTCGATGCTCTGCCCGCAGGCGGCGATGGCGATGCCGTCGGGGCCGATGTCCGCGTTCTCCACCGTGCGGGCCACCTGCACGAAGCTCTCAAAATCGTTCTGGAACAGGGTCTTCACCAGATTCAGGTCCGCCCCGTTCCGCCGCAGATACCCCGCCGCCTCAAAGGTCCGGCTGCCCACATTGAAGACGAACTGCTTGGTGTCCAGCTCGATGCCCGCCAGCAGCGCGCTGCACACGAAGCTGTCGGGGCGCACGGACTCGTCATAATACTGGATGACCTCGGTGACCATCTCGCAGGCGGAGGAGGCCCGGGATTCCAGATAGTGCAGGGTGGGGTTTTCGATATAGTCCGCGCTGCGGCGGTGGTGATCGATGATGACCAGCTTCTCCACCCGGTCCAGCAACGCCGGGCAGTCGGTGATCATGGGCCGCTGGGTGTCCACCACCACCACCACGGAGTTGGGCTTCACCAACTCCAGGGCCTCCGGCCCGGTGATGAGCATCCGCTCCGACAGCCCCAGCCGATCCATCTCCGCCAGGGCGTCCCCCGTGGCGTCGTTCCGCTCGCTCAGCACGATAAAGGGCCGCATGCGGGTGTGCTCCACGCAGGTGGCCACGCCCAGGGCCGCCCCCAGGCAGTCCATGTCCGGGTTCTTGTGGCCCATGATGAACACATCCCCGCCGCCTTCGATGAGCTGCCGCAGGGCCTTGGCAAACAGGCGCATCTTGACCCGGGACTGCCGGGCGTCCTGCTGCTTTTTGCCGCCATAAAACCGATACTCCGCGCCCTCCCGGACCACGGCCTGATCGCCGCCGCGGCCCAGCGCCAGCTCCATGGCGGTGCGGGCTCCCTCCTCCGACTGGGCGATCCGGGGCGCCATGCCGACGGCCACCGACAAAGAGACCGTGGTGCTGGTGCCCGTCTCCAGGTGCCGGGCCTGCTCCAGCAGCTCAAACTTTTCCCGCTCCAGCCGGCCCACCTCCAGAGCCTCCAGCACGCAGAGGAAGCGGCCGTTTTCATATCGGCAATAGATGCCCCCGGTCCGGCGGCACAGCTCCGCCACCAAACGTTCCACCTCCGCCAAAACCGCCGTTCCGTGAAACTGCCGATCCCCGGCCAGCTCCTCATAGTTGTCCATGTACACCAACATCACATAGGGCATCTGCTCGGTGTACAGCCGCTGATAGTGGGCGGCCTCGGTCCGATCCAGCCAATACTGAAACAGCAGCTTTTTGCGGGTGTTGGTCCGATGGACCGGCATGGTCATGACCTGATAGTTGGTGCCGGCCAGCAGGATCTGCTGGACCGTGGGCTGGGTGGGCTTGAAGTTGGGCAGGACCTCCAAAACGTTCTTCCCCTCGAACACCGCGGCCAGGGCGTCGTTGTGCCAAACGATCTTCCCGTTCAGATCCAGAAGCAGGGCGGGGATGTCCACCTTGCGGATGAGCTCGGAGGAGGCGGTGCCGTTGTCCGCAAAGACGGTGTCCATGAGCCGCTGCTGCCGCCGGGCCACCCCCACCAGAAGGAGCGCCACCACCAGCGTCACGAAGGCCCCGGCCCCCAGGCACACATAGCCCAGGGTCCTGTCATAATACCAAACGGTCCCCGCCAGAGCCAGCAGGGCCGCCGGCAGGAAGATGAGAACGCCTCGATACCGTTTCACGGCCGTTCCTTTCCGGCGCGGCGTCTGAAGATGATCCAGCTGAATCCCAACAGCAGCAGCGCCATTTGCGCAAAATTAGGGGCGAACAAAAGCATCGCTCCCACCAATATCCCATACATCGCCTTCAGCCGACCGCCCGAGAGCCGGCGGCCCATCAGGGTATAGAGCAGGTTGGCCCCCGTCATCATCAGCGGCAGGGCCCACATCTCATAGAGCAGGAGCGACAGCCCCGACGCCACGGGCGAATCCCCGGCGAAGGAGACCAGCGTGACCACCAGGCTCGCCGCACCCAGCCCCATGGCCCAGCCATAGGGGACCCGCCAGGTCCCGAAGGGCCCCAGGGGGCACAGGGGCATCTGCGCCCGCCCCCGGTTGAGGGCGTGCAGGAGCAGCACGTTCACCAGGGCATAGCCGCCGGCAAAGACGAAGAAGCAGGCCACCATCAGCTCGTCGATGCGACTCAGGAGCATCCGGGCCGTGTCATAGAGGACCGTACCGGCGAACAGCTCCGGCAGCTCCGAGAAATAGGCCCGGACGGAGGCATAGGGGTCGCCGCTTTGTATGAGGTCCGGCATGCAGAAGATGAGGAACAGCCCGAAGGTCAGCAGCACGGACACATACATCACGCTTTGAAAATTCCCCATCCGCTCCCGCTGGCTCAGCCACAGAACGCACCCCGCCGGGGCCACCAGCCCCAGGATGCACAGGCTGCTGAGCGTGCCGAAGCCCATGAGGCAGCCGAAGAGGAACACCGTCGCCCCCGCCGCCAGCAGCGTCACCGGGTGGGTCCGAAAGGCCATGGCCGCCCAGATCGCCGGCACCGCCAGCATGGTCAGCACGAACAGGGGATAATAATATACGCTCACCCCGCCCACCACGGCGAGGGCCAGCCAAAGGCCGCCCATGGCCCTGTTCTGTTTTCCCCTGCTATTCTCCATGCTCCCATTTTACATATATTGACGGCAAGTGTCAATGAAAAGAGGGGCTGATCCCGTTTGGGCTTTTGCCGCCTTTTCTCTTTGGACAAAGGAGAAAAAGCGGCGGAAAAAGAGAACCGTAAACCCGGACGATCCGTTTATGCCTCACAGGCATAGCCCTCCTCCTGCCGCCCGCAGAGGTTCCCTTTCTCCGCCTGTCAGCATGCCGCATAACAAAGACTCCCGGGGCCTTTCCCTCGAGAGTCTTGCTGTTTCTTCTGGAACTTTCTTTACAGCCCCATCGGCTGTCGATTTTTGGCAGCCCGAATTATTTCAGGCTGTTCTGCACCGCAACGGCCACGGCCACGGTGGCGCCCACCATGGGGTTGTTGCCCATGCCCAGGAAGCCCATCATCTCCACGTGGGCGGGGACGGAGGAGGAGCCGGCGAACTGAGCGTCGGAATGCATGCGGCCCATGGTGTCGGTCATGCCGTAGGAGGCGGGGCCGGCGGCCATGTTGTCGGGATGGAGGGTGCGGCCCGTGCCGCCGCCGGAGGCCACGGAGAAATATTTCTTACCCTGCTCCACGCACTCCTTCTTGTAGGTGCCGGCCACGGGATGCTGGAACCGGGTGGGGTTGGTGGAGTTGCCGGTGATGGACACATCCACGCCCTCGAAGTGCATGATGGCCACGCCCTCCCGGACGTCGTCGGCGCCGTAGCAGCGGACATTGGCCCGCTCGCCCTCGGAATAGCGGATCTCCCTGACGATCTTCAGCTCGTCGGTATAGTAGTCGAATTGGGTCTGCACATAGGTGAAGCCGTTGATGCGGGAGATGATCTGGGCGGCGTCCTTGCCGAGGCCGTTCAGGATGACCCGCAGGGGCTGCTTGCGGACCTTGTTGGCGTTGCGGACGATGCCGATGGCGCCCTCAGCGGCGGCGAAGGACTCGTGGCCGGCCAGGAAGGCGAAGCACTTGGTTTCGTCGCTGAGCAGCATGGCGGCCAGGTTGCCATGGCCGATGCCTACCTTCCGGTTTTCGGCCACGGACCCGTCGATGCAGAAGCTCTGCAGGCCGATGCCGATATAGCGGGCGGCCTCCTCGGCGTTCTTGGCACCGGCCTTCAGGGCGATGGCGGCGCCCACGCAGTAGGCCCAGCACACGTTTTCAAAGCAGATGGGCTGGATGCCCTTGGCGATCTCATAGGGATCGAAGCCGGCCTTCTGGCAGATCTCCCGGCTCTCCTCCACGGAGGCGATGCCATACTGGGCGAGGACACCGTTGATCTTGGCGATGCGGCGGTCATAATTCTCAAACAATGCCATAGCTGTGAACCTCCCTTATTCCTTGCGGGGATCGATGTACTTGGCGGCCCCGTCCCACTGGCCATAGTGGCCGGTGGCCTTCTTGAGAGCCTCGGCAGGCTCGATGCCGGCCTTGATGAAATCCATCATCTTGCCCAGGCTGACGAACTCATAGCCGATGATCTCGTCGTCGGCGTTGAGGGCCATCCGGGAGCAATAGCCCTCGGTCATCTCCAGATACCGGGGTCCCTTTTCGCGGGTGGCGAACATGGTGCCGATCTGGGAGCGCAGGCCCTTGCCCAGATCCTCCAGGGAAGCGCCAACCAAAAGGCCGTTGTCGGAGAAGGCGCTCTGGGTCCGGCCATAGACGATCTGCAAAAACAGCTCCCGCATGGCGGTGTTGATGGCGTCGCAGACCAAATCGGTGTTCAGGGCCTCCAAAAGGGTTTTGCCGATCAGGATCTCCGAGGCCATGGCGGCGGAGTGGGTCATGCCGGAGCAGCCGATGGTCTCCACCAGCGCCTCCTCGATGATGCCGTCCTTCACGTTCAGCGTCAGCTTGCAGGCGCCCTGCTGGGGAGCGCACCAGCCGATGCCATGGGTGAAGCCGGAGATGTCCGAGATCTGCTTGGCCTGGACCCACTTGCCCTCCTCGGGGATGGGGGCCGGGCCATGGTATGCGCCCTTGGCGACGGGGCACATATGGGTGACTTCCGCGGTGTAGTTCATGTATTTTCCTCCTTCAAAAAGATGGGCCGACGGTTGGTTCGTCTTGGGAGAAAACAGCCTTCTCCACTATTTTGTATACTACCAGAAAACCCGCCCGATTGCAAGCGCCTGAAGGCAGGCCGCCCAAAGACTTTTTGACGAACGGGGAAAGATGGCGTATACTTATTCTTATCCGTTTGACAGAGAGGCCGCCCATGAAGATAAAAACCAAAGCCCTCCCCTATGAAAAGGTGCTGCAGCTCCCCCGGGAACCCCGGCACAAGCCCTGCAAGCCCAGCCCATTCTTTCGCTGGCTGTTGAAGACCCTCAGCGCCGGGGAGCTGAAGGCCGTTGACTTTCAGCTGACACAGGAGGGCATGGAGCGCCTGGGCAGGGACGAGCCCGCTTTGTTCCTCATGAACCACTCCTGCTTTCTGGATCTCAAGATCGCGTCCACCATCCTCTATCCTCGGCCCTTCAACATCGTGTGCACCTCGGATGGGTTCGTGGGCAAGCGGTGGCTCATGGAGCGGCTGGGCTGCATCCCCACCCAGAAGTTCGTGGCGGACCCGGCCCTGGTCCGGGGCATGGTCTATGCTCTGAAGACCCTGCGTTCCTCGGTGCTCCTCTATCCGGAGGCCAGCTATTCCTTCGACGGCACGGCCACGCCCCTGCCCGACACCCTGGGAAAGCTGCTCAAGCTCCTCAGGGCGCCCGTGATCATGATCGAGACGAAGGGGGCCTTTCTCCACGACCCCCTCTACAACGGCCTGCAGCTTCGGAAGGTCCCGGTCCGGGCCGCCATGCGCTATCTGCTTTCCCCCCGGGACATCGAGGAAAAAACCGTGGCGGAGCTGAACGGGATCTTGAAGGCCCAGTTCGCCTTCGACGGCTTCCGCTATCAGCGGGAGAACGGCATCCGCGTCACGGAACCCTTCCGGGCGGACGGGCTGAATCGGGTCCTCTACAAGTGCCCCGTCTGCGGAGCCGAGGGCCGGATGGAGGGGAAGGGCATCCATCTGACCTGCCGCGGCTGCGGAAAGATTTGGACCCTGAATGAGCTGGGCGCTCTTGAAGGGTCGGACGGCGCCCCCGTCTTCGACCACGTGCCGGACTGGTACGCCTGGGAGCGGAAAGAGGCGCGGCAGGAAATCGAGGCCGGGACCTATCGGCTGGACATCCCCGTGGACATCCGCATGCTGGTGGACACAAAATGTCTCTACACCGTGGGGACGGGCCGCCTCCTTCACGACGAGACCGGCTTCACCCTGACGGGCTGTGAGGGACAGCTTGCCTATCACCAGTCCCCCGCCGCCTCCTACAGCCTCTATGCCGATTACTTCTGGTATGAGCTGGGGGACATGATCTGCATCGGCGACAGCAGGACGCTGTACTATTGCTTCCCCCGGACCGGGGGCGATGTGGCGGCCAAGGCGCGCCTGGCCGCCGAGGAGCTGTACAGGCGCGAGACGGACCGGCGCTGAGAAAGGACGAGGATGGAACGAAAGCAAACCATGGTCCGGGACCTGACCGGGGGGCCGGTGGTGCCGCTGCTGCTGCGGTTCGCCATGCCCCTGTTCGTGTCCAACGCCCTGCAGGCGGTGTATACCCTGGTGGACATGGTGGTGGTGGGCAACTGCATCGGCAAGGCCGGCATGTCCGCCGTGTCCATCGGCGGGGATCTGCTTCACCTGCTCACCTTCGTGGCCCTGGGCTTCTGCTCCGCCGGGCAGGTGATCATCGCCCGAGCCGTGGGGGAAAAGCGGCCGGAGGACATCCAAAGGACCATCGGCACCATGTTCAGCTTCCTGCTGTCCGTTTCGGCGGGGATCGCGTTGGTCTGCTTCCTGCTGCGCTCGTCCCTGCTCCGCTGGCTCAACACCCCCGCCGCCGCCCGGGCCTACGCCATGGACTATCTGGTGACCTGCATCTGCGGCCTGGTGTTCATCTATGGCTACAACATCGTCAGCGCCGTCCTGCGGGGCATGGGGGACAGCAGGCGGCCCTTTTTGTTCATCGCCGTGGCCGCCATCCTGAACATGGTGCTGGATGTGCTGTTCGTAAAGTATCTGCACATGGAGGTTTTTGGAGCGGCCCTGGCCACAATCATCGGCCAGGGGGTCAGCTTTCTGGCGTCGCTGGTCTATCTTTACCGGCGGCGGGACAGCTTCGGCTTCGACTTCAAGCTCCGGAGCTTTCGCATCGACGGGCCTGCCTTTCGCCGGCTGCTGGCCCTGGGCATCCCCATGGCCATCCAGAGCGCGGCGGTGAACCTGTCAAAGATCGTGCTCATGTCCTGGATCAACCTCTTCGATGTGACCTATTCGGCCCTGGCCGGCATCTTCAACAAGCTCAACACCATGTGCGGCGTCATCTCCCAGTCCTTCACCACCGCGGGCAGCACCATGGTGGGCCAGAACCTGGGGGCCCGAAAGTATCGCCGGGTCAACGAGGCCCTGCTCACCATCCTGCTCATCGGCCTGGGGTTCGCGGCGGTCTTCACCGCCGTCATGCTCCTGTGCCCCGAAGGGGTCTACGGCATGTTCACCCCGGACCCGGAGGTGCTCTCGGTGGCGGCGGTGCTGACCCTCCCCGTCATCCTCAACTTCTTCGGCGCCGCCACCCGGAGCGTGGCCTTCTCCCTGATCAACGGCTCCGGCAGGGCAAAGCTGAATCTGGCCGTGGCCATCATCGACGGCATGATCAGCCGGATCGGCCTGGCCGCCCTGTTCGGCTTCGCCCTCCGCTGGGACTGCTTCGGCTTTTGGATGGGGGATGCCCTGGCCGGGTTCATGCCCCTGCTGATCGGCGCCGCGTTCTATCTCTCCGGCCGCTGGCGGACCGACTCCGTTCGCCAAGCAACGGAGGGCGCGGTGTAGCCGCGCGCACGCAACAGCTGCGGGAAGAGCGGGCGGCTTTGAATTTGTGAGATTCAGCGACATGCGCGGTGAATCTCACACCTCGCAGGGACCGCCGCCCGGGACGCCATAGGCGTATAGGCGAGCCCTGGAAGCGAAGCGAACGCGGAGCCCAGTCTGTCGAAAAACAAAGTTTTTCGACAGACTGGAGCGCCCAAAGGGCGCTCGAAGCAGGTTAGGGTCCGTTCATTCCATCGGCTCAAGGGCCCAGGCCCCGTCCGCCCGGACCACGAAAAAGGCCAGGCTGTCCGGGGGGGCCTCCAGCGTCACGGTTTCCTCGCAGGGGCCCAGCCGGTGGGTGAGCAGGGTCTCCCCCGCCGCGGTGTACAGCCAAACGACAAAGTCGCTCTCCCCCTTGTGGCTGAGCCGATAGGTTCCGCTCCGGGGCTGGAACAGATCGGTCACATCGTCCCCCCGGCCCGCAAAGGCGACCGCCTCCGTCTCATTCAGGGGTTCTATGGCGATGGTCCAGTTTCCATTGGTCTCCACCTCAAAGGTATAGGGTCCCTGACCCAGCAGGGGCACGGCGCCGGCATAGGCGCTGTAGCCGCTGACCAGCAGCTCCCCCGTTCCCCGGCCGTCATAGCTCCAGATCACAAAGGCCCAGCCGTTTTGGTTGGTCACCCGGGCCCGCCACAGCCCCCGGGGCACCGAGACCTCCGACAGGGTCTGATTTTTCGATCCCTTCAGGGGCTCCGACGCCTGGACCCGGGGCCGGACGGCTTCCGTCTTCAGCAGGGCCAGGGTCTCCCCGTCCAGGGCTTCCCCCTCGTGATGCAGGGGCCGCTGGGAGCCGAAGGCGTCGATATAGGATGTCTCCGGGGGCAACAGCAGCTCCGGAACGGTGACAAACTCATAGCCCTGGGCCTGATATTCCGGCAGGATGGTCTCCAGCAGCCGCACCGTGTAGCCGCCGTACACATGCATGAGCATGATGCCCCCGTTGTGGAGGCCCCTGTGGATCTGATCCAGGATCTCCGCCATGGGCCGGGTGCGGAACCCGTCCCCGGAGTCCACCGACCAGAGGATCACCTCCGAGCCCAGGCCCCGGGCCATGGCCCGATCCCGGAAGGAGGAGATGCCGGAGGGGGGCCGATAGAGCACCCGCTCCCCCCCGCTGACGGGGCGGATGACCGTCTCCGCCCTCAGGATGCTGGCCAGGGCCTTCTCCTCCGAAGCGGTGGCCATCTCCAGATGCTCATAGGAATGGCTGGCCAGCTCATGGCCCCGGGCCACGATCTCAGCGGCCAGCTCCGGATTTCGCTCCACATATCGGCCGATCACAAAGAAGGTGGCCTTGACGCCGAATTTGTCCAGCACATCCAGGATCTCGGGCGTATAGCCGGCGCTGATGGCGGAATCGAAGGTGATGGCCATCCGCTTGCCCCGGACGGCCACCCGCCGCACGCCGCCGTTTTGATGTTGGTCGCAGAAGAGCTCCGCCTGACATAGGCTCTCCCCCGCCGCCGTCAGACGGAGGGTGGTGCGGCGGGGCAGCGTCTCCGGCACGGTGAACCGAAAGGGGATGCTCCGCCCCGTGCCCCGCATCGTCTCGCTGCACAGCACCTCCCCCTCGGCGGTCTGCAGCGTCCAGGTCTCCTCCGCTTCGGAGGTCAATGTGGCATAGACCACCGCCTCCGATCCATAGGCAAAGGCATACACCGCCTTGGCGAAGGCGGCCCTCCCGGCGGCCCGGGGGGCGCGAAGGGACGGCGTCAGCAGCAGCAACAGCAACAGCAGCCAGGCCAGGGGTCGTGTGCGCTTCATGTGAATGTCTCCTTGTTCTTGGGATGTGGGTCGTTTCGTCTTGATTTTTCGAGTATACCACCCCGGCCCGCAAAGTGCAACAGGCCCCTGCGCAGCGGGATCAGAGGCGGCGGCTGATGTTTCTCCCGGTGTGATTTTCCGGCTTTTCCTCCGGCTTGCCGGCCCGCCCCGGGTATGCTATACTGCAAAAAAAGCCCCGGAGGTCGTCATGGAAAGCGTCATGAGTCATCTGCTCGTTTTCTCCTTCTTCGCCCTGCCCGCCGCGGCGGTGGTCTGGTTTTTGGTGAGCCTGACGGGCTATCTTCAGGCCAGGCCTCATCGGGAGGACCAGCCCGACCGGGTCAGGGCCTGGCGCCGGAGCCTCGTGGCCTCCGCCGTCACGGTGGGGGTGCTGCTGGCCCTCTGCGGGGGGATCGTGGCCCTGCTGGCGACGGCCGTGGCCCATATGTGAGGCGCCCCATGAAGCCCAAGACCTTTCGCATCCTGTTGGGCTGCCTGCTGGGCCTGTGCCTGCTGCTGACGGTGGGGCACTTCGCCTATGCCGTCTATGCCTATCGGCACGCCTCCATCATCCAATTCATCGCCCGGGAGCTTTGGTGAGATGGAGAAAAAGCGCCTGATTCGACAGCTCCTGCTCCTGCTGCTGGCAACGGCCCTGTTCCTGGGGTTCAACGGGAGCCTGTACGCCCTGCTCACCCGACGGCTCGCCAACAACTTCAGCGACGCTGCCCGGCCCAGGATGGTGGATGTGGGCCGCTATCTGCCCTTTGCGGCGGGCGCCGATCTGCCCTCTGTCGACACCGATTTCCGGCTCTCCGGCGATTTGCCCGTGCTGGACGGGGCGGCGGCCCTGGTGCCCGTCTATGCCGCTCTGATCCAGGCGGTGTATCCCCAGGGCAGCGTCACCTTTGAGGGCGGGGCCTTCTCCGACGACAACTACTACGGGGAGAACTTCGCCCCGGACAGCAAGATGCAGTATCGGAACACCCTCCGGGGTTTTCGGGCCCTGGTGGACGGGGATGCGGACATCCTCTTCTGCGCCGCGCCCTCGGAGGAGCAGATGCAATATGCCGCCCAGCGGGGGGTGAAGCTGACGCTGACGCCCATCGGCCGGGAAGCCTTCGTGTTCTTCGTCAACGGGCAAAACCCGGTGGACGACCTGTCCGTCGCCCAGGTCCGGGACATATACGGGGGCGCCATCCGCAACTGGCGGCAGGTAGGCGGGCCGGACCGGATCATCGACCCGGTGACCCGCCTGCAGGGCAGCGGCAGCCAAAGCGCCATGGAGGCCTTCATGGGCGACCGACCCATGGCCCCCAAATCCCCCCTGGCCCTGTTCGGCGGCGGCCTTGGCTATTCCTTCCGCTTCTACCTTCTGGACATGGTGGGGGACGCCAACGTGAAGGTTCTGTCCCTGAACGGGGTCTATCCCAGCCGGGAGAGCATCCAAACCGGCGCATATCCCCTGACGATCCCCTTCTACGCCGCCTGCCGGGCCGACGATCCCAACGAAAACGTGGGGCGGCTCATCGACTGGCTCCTGTCCCCGGCGGGGCAGGCCCTCGTCGAGGCCACGGGCTATGTGCCCCTGAACTAAAGGAAAAGCGCGCTTTTTTGCGGAAAAACGGTTGTGGATCGCCGGGAGCTATGGTATACTTCTGTACATCAAATTTTTGAAGGAACGCTCCCGGAGCCCGCTGCCGCGCCGGCTCCCGGAGGAAGCGGCGCGCAAGAGCGCCAAAGATCATACAGAATCCATTTAGGAGAAGCATCATGAGCAACGAACCGAACAACAGCCGCAAACGGGGGGACCGGCGGGACGGCCGCTGGGTGAAGGCCCCGGGCCTGCAGACCGTGATGGGCTATCTCTTGCCCAAGCGGACGGACTGCGAGGTATACCTCCACGAAGCCATCGACGCCACGGCCCTGCTCCAATATCTGGAGCGGCGAAACGCCGAGCACCCGGACTACAAGACCACCGTCTTTCACGCCGCCGTCACGGGCATGGCCCGGATGGTGAAGGAGCGGCCGCTGATGAACCGGTTCATCCAGGGATACAGGATGTATGAGCGGGACGAGATCAGCATCAGCTTTGTGGTGAAGCGCCGCTTTGCCGAGGGGGCGGAGGAAAGCCTGATGGTGCTGACGCCCAAGGACGAGGACACCCTGGACACCGTCAGTCAGAGGATCGTGGGGAACGTGAAGGAGACCCGCAAGAGCGAGCACGCCACCGGCGGCATCGACGAGCTGCTGGACAGGTTTGCGGCCCTGCCCCGGCCGGTGCTGATCGCGGCCATCCGGATCATCCGCTGGCTGGATTTCTGGGGCATCAACCCCAAGGCCCTCACCGAGGGGGACCCCAACTACACCACCATCCTGGCCAGCAACCTGGGCAGCATCCAGTGCCCCGCCGTCTATCACCATCTGAACAACTATGGCACCAACAGCATCATGATCACCATCGGCGCCCTCTACAAGGGGGAGGTGCTCCTGCCCGACGGCACGAAGGCGGTGCGGGATCTCATCGACATCGGCGCCACGCTGGACGAGCGCATCGCCGACGGGTTCTACTTTGCCCGGAGCCTGAAGCTCATCAAGCACATCTTCGCCCACCCGGAGCTGCTGGAAAAGCCTTTGGGCGAGAACAGCGAGTTCACCTATTGAGCCCATGGAAAGATATCTGTTCTGCATGATCGTGGGACCCGTGGCCGCCTTCTTCACCGGCATCGGCCTCTACGCCCGAAGGCGGAAAAAGCCCATGTGGTTCTATTCCGGCTCGGAGGTGAAGCCCTGGCAGATCCGGGACATCCCCGCCTATAACCGGGCCAACGGCCGCATGTGGATCGTCTTTTCCCTGTTCTTTTGGGCCGCGGCCGTCCTGAGCCTGTTCAACACCCCCGCCGCCGGGGTGCTGGTGGCGGTCGCCTGTCTTTTGGGCATCCCGGGCCTGGTCATCGCCTACCGGCGGATATATCGGAAATACAGCAACTGATTCTTTGCGCCCTATCCCCCGATCACGCTGCCCCCACGGCAGCCGGTGAGCCGGCCCTCCCGCAGGGCGATCCTTCCGTTCACAAGCACATAGTCCATGCCCTCGGCCGGCCGGTTCGGCCGGTCATAGGTGGCCTTCACGCGGACCCGGTCCGGGTCGAACACCAGGATGTCCCCGTCCGCGCCGATCTCGATGCGGCCCTTGCCCTTCAGGCGATACCGGTCCGCCGGCCGCCGGGTCATCCGGTTCACCGCCTCGGGCAGGGTCAGGGCGTGCAGCCGGTTCACATAGGTCTCGATGATCCGGCTGAAGGCGCCATAGACCCGTGGATGGAGCTTCCCGCCGGTGGGGAAGGTGGCGTCGGAGATGGCATAGGCAAAGGGGCTCTGCAAAATCAGGGCGATGTCCGCCTCGCTGGTGATGAAGTCGATCATGGTGACCTCGCACCCGTTTTCCATCAGCAGATCCAGGGCGAAGGTTGCCGGATCCCTGCCCCCCGCGGCCTGGGCGACGGACAGGCCCACATATCGGCCGTCCTCCGGCCGCTTGACGGCGGAAATAAAGATGTTCTCCCAGCCCGCCAGGTATGCATAGTTGTCGAAGTCTCGGCCGTTCTGCAGCCGGCAAAGGAGCCTGCGCCGGGCCGGCCCGTTTCGCAGCCGCTCGGTGATGGCGGCGGGGCCGCCCCGCAAAAACTCCGGCGGCAGGATGTGGAGAAGCTGGGTGCTGCCGGCGGTGTAGGCATAGGCATCGCAGGTCACATCCACCCCCTCCTCCCGGGCCCGGGCGATCCGGTCCAGGGCCTGGGGCGCCAGCCTGCCCCAATTCTCCCGGCCCGTGGCCTTCAGATGGCTGATCTGCAGGGGCACCCGCAGCGCCCTGGCCACGGCGATCATCTCCTCCAGGGAGGGCAGCAGCCTCATGGCCTCCTCCCGCAGGTGGACGGAAAGGACCGTGTCCGTGCCCCGGATGGGGGACAGGGCCCGGATCAGCTCCCCGGTGGTATAATAGCACTCCGGCGCATACCCCAGACCCAGGGACACGCCTCCCGCCCCCTCCGCCAGGGAGCGCTCCAGCCGGCGGTGGATCTCATCATACTCCTGATCCTCCAGGCGGAGCTTATCAAAGCCGGCCACGCCGGAACGGATGGTGCCGCCGCCGGCCAGCATGAGAACGTTCACCGGCAGGTCCAGGGCTTTCAGGGCGCCCATATACGCGGCCATGGTGTCCACGGGGATCCCGGAAAAATCGCCGGTCACCGGATGCAGATATCCCCCGATGGCCTCCCCGAAGGGGCCGGCCTGGGGCGCCAGCGACAGACCGCAGTTGCCGTTGCCGACGGTGGTGATGCCCTGAAACAGGTCGCAGGCCCCGTAGTCCGGCCGAAAGACGGCCGCGTCCGCGTGCCGGTGCAGATCGAGAAAGCCGGGACAAACCGTTTTCCCGGCAGCGTCGATGCTTTCGCCCGCCTCCGCCCGGGACAGGTCCCCCAGGGCGGCGATCTTCCCGTCCCGCAGGCCCACATCCAGCCGCCGGGCCGCCCGGCCGGAGCCGTCCAGCACGCTGCCGCCTCGAATGATGCTGTCGAACATGGTTGCCTCACTTGCGATTGATAGGGGCAGTATACACCTTCCGAGCGCAGGATTCAATCGGGTCCCCGCGGCCTGCCCGGCAAGGCGTTCCTAAAAAAGCCCGAAGGGGATCCTATCCTTTCCCTTCGGGCTTTTTGGCGACTCTCTGTCGTTTTTCAGCTTCCGGCCTTTTTCAGCCGTTCCTTCTCAAACTGCAGGGTGTAGAGCTGATAGTATTTGCCTCGCTGCTCCAAAAGGGCGTGGTGGTTCCCCTGTTCCACGATTTCCCCCTTGGAGAGGACCAGGATGTTGTCGGCGTGCTGGATGGTGGAGAGGCGGTGGGCCACGATGAGCATGGTGCCGATGTTCATCATCTTCTCCAGGGAATCCTGAATGAGGACCTCGGTCTCCGTGTCGATGTTGGCGGTGGCCTCGTCCAGGATCATGACCTCCGGCTTGTGCAGGATGGTCCGGGCAAAGCTCAGCAGCTGCCGCTGGCCGGCGGAAAAGTTGTTGCCCCGCTCCCGAACCGGCTCGTCCAGCCCCTTCTCCAGCCGGTCGATGAAATGGTCCGCGTTCACATAGCGGCAGGCGGCCATGATCTCCCCGTCGTCCACTCCCTCGAGCCCCAGCAGGATGTTGGAGCGGATGGTGCCCGAGAAGAGGAACACATCCTGGAGCATCTGGCCGAAGTGCTTTCGCAGCGAGGAGATCTTGATCCTGCGGATGTCGATGCCGTCGATGAGGATCTGGCCCTTTTGAAACTCATAGTTCCGGCAGATGAGGGAAAGGATGGTGGTTTTGCCGGAGCCGGTGGCGCCCACGAAGGCCACGGTGTCCTTGGGGTTCACATGGAAGGAGACCCCTTTGAGCACCCACTCGTCGGGGATATAGCTGAACCACACATCCCGAAACTCGATCTCGCCCCGGACATGCTCCAGCTCCATGGCGTCGGGCGCATCCACCAGCTTGGGCTCGATGTCCATGATGGTGAACACCTTCTCCGCCGAGGCGAAGGCGGACTGGAGCCAGTTGAACTGCTCGGCCAGGTTTTGGATGGGGTTGAAAAACTTGTTGATATACATATAGAAGCTGACGATGACGCCGGCGTTCAGCGTTTGGCCCAGGAAGGAGGCCCCGTCAAGATAGCCCTTGCCCCCCAGGTAGAAGAGGCAGAGGACCGAGCTGATATAGAGCATGTATACCAAGGGCCGGAAGATGCCGAACACCAGGATCTGGTCCCGCTTGGCCTTGCCCAGGCCCAGGCTTTTGTCGGTGAAGTCCCGAAGCTTCTCCCCCTCCCGGTTGAAGATCTGGGTGATCTTGATGCCGGAAAGGTTTTCGGAAAGATAGGTGTTGATGTCCGTGGTCCGGTCCTTCACCCGGCGATAGGCCCGGCGGGCGAACTTGCGGAAGATCAGCGTGAACAGCACGATGAAGGGCACGAAGCAGAGGACCATCAGCGTCAGCTCGTAGTTCAGGGCGATCATGGCCGCCAGCACGCCCACGATGACGAACAGGTTTTTCACCAGGTTCACCAGCAGGCTGGTGAACATGAGGGAGATGGCGTTCGTGTCGTTGGTGACCCGGGTCACCAGCTTGCCCACGGGGGTGGCGTTCATCTGCTCGTGGGACAGGCTTTCGATGTGGGTGAACAGGTCCTCCCGCATGCCGGAGATGATCTTCTGCCCCACCCGCTGGAGCACGATGGCCTGCACATAGGTGCACACCATGGACACGATCAGGATCCCCGCATAGGTGGCCACCAGGCGATAGAGCTCCCGGAGCCGGAAATCCTCCTTGATCAGCTCGGTGATCCGGCCGATGATGGTGGGGGAGATGATGTCATAGGCGATGCCGAAGAGCATGATGCAGCCCACAAAGAGGAACTGGCCCCGATAGGGCTTGGCGTAGCGGAGGAGCCGGCGGATGATCTCGCCGTCCTTCATGTGCCGGTCGAAGCCCATGCTCTGCTTTTTGTCCTTGATGGAGGCATAGGCCACGATGAGGACCAGGGAGATGAAGCCGATGATGCCGCCGGTCAGCAAAAGGGGATAGTATGCGTGCATGATCTTCACCTCCTCATTCCTTCGATTCGTCCTCGAGCCGCTGCAGCTCCACCATCCGCTCATAGGCGGGGCAGGCGGAAAGCAGCTGCTCGTGGCTGCCCACGGCCACGATCCTGCCGTCCTCCACAAAGACGATCTTATCGAGGCCCTCGATGGTGCTGATCCGGTGGGCGATCAGGATGGTGGTCTTGCCCTGGCGGTTCTCCCGCAGGTTCTGCAAGATCACCTTTTCCGTGTCCGTGTCCACGGCGGAGACGGAGTCGTCCAAAATGAGGATGGGCGCGTTCTTCATCAGGGCCCGGGCGATGGAGATGCGCTGCTTCTGCCCGCCGGAAACGGTGACGCCCCGCTCGCCCAGGATGGTTTGGTAGCCCTCCTTGAATTCGGCGATGTTGTCGTGGACATCGGAGAGCCGGGCCGCCTGCTCCACCGCCGCCTCGTCCAGCCCGTCATAGGCGAAGTTGATGTTGTTGGCGATGGTGTCGGAAAAGAGGAAGTTGTCCTGGGGCACATAGGCGCAGCCCGCCCGCAGGGAGCGGATGGTGATCCGGTTCACATCCCGATCGTCGATGAACAGCGTGCCGTCGGGCACGTTGTAGGTCCGGAGGATCAGATCCACGATGGTGGTTTTGCCGGAGCCGGTCTTGCCCACGATGCCCACGCTCTCCCCCGCCTCGATGGTGAAGGACACGTGCTCCAGGGCGTCGAACTCGCCGTCGGGATAGCGGAAGGTCAAATCGCGAAACTCGATCTTGCCCCGCACCCGCTCCACATCCTCCGCCTCGGGCCTGTCCTGCACATCGATCCGCGCCTCCAGCAGCTCGGCCACCCGGTTCATGGACGCCTTGCCCCGGGCGGATTTTTCGATCAGCATGGCCACGGCCATGACCGGCCAGACCACGGAGGAGAAATAGGCGATGTATTCCACCAGCATCCCCGCGTCGAACCGGCCCCGATAGACCAGATAGCCGCCATAGCCCAGGATGATGCAGATGACCGTTTCCACCAGCAGGGTGATGAACACATGGAGCTTGGTGGAGGTCTTCACATAGCTCACGTTGGTGTTCTCGTTGTCGATGTTCAGCTTCTGAAAATCCTTGAGCTGAACAAGCTCCTTCACAAAGGCCTTCACCACGGCATAGCCGGAGAAGCTCTCCTGGGCGAAGTCGGAGAGATTGGAGAAGGCCTGCTGGCGAACCTCCCACTTCTTCATCATGGTCTTGCCCATGAACACGCCCATGAGCAGCAGCAGCGTCAGGGGGATCAGCGTGAGCAAGGTCAGCAAAAGATCCATCCGCAGCATCTTGGAGAAGGCCAGGATGCCCAGGAACAGGGCGTCGAAGAACATCAGCAGCCCGTCGCCGAAGCACTCCTGGATGGTGTCCAGGTCGTTGGTGAACAGGCTCATGAGGTTGCCCACCTTGTTCACCTGGTAGTATTCCCGGCTCAGGTCCTTGCAGTGGTCGAACATGCGGATGCGGATGTCCGTCTCCACCCGGATGGCGGAGCCGAAGAAGCACACCCGCCACAAAAACCGGCCGATGACCATGACCACGATGATGTACACGATGGGCAGGCACAGCCTGTCCAGCAGAAAGTCCATGGTGAAGGGCACCTGCGCCCCCCGGTAGAGGACGGCACCGGTGTTCAGACCGTTGATGAGCATCCGGTACAGCTCCGGGATCATCAGCTGCACATAGTCCACCAGGATGAGGGCCACGGTCCCCAGCAGCAGTTGGGGCGCGTATTTGAGATAGTAACGATTGATGTGCCTGCCGAATATCAAGATGGGTCTCTTTCCGCCCGTGGTCCGGGCATAAGGGTGTAACTCTTATTATACGAGGAAAGAGAGAATTTGCAAGGCTTTGCTGCTTTTTCGTTCCTCTTTTCTCTTCGGTGAAGAGGAAAAAAAGAACATGGAAAGCGGTTTTCACTTCATCTTCAGCATCCGGCTGAAGCGGGCGATGACGATGACGGAGAGGATGATGAGGATAAAGGCGATGGCCACCAGCAGACTCACCCACCACTGGGACAGGGTCTGCTGTTCCTTTTGCTCCTTCTCCTGCTTGAGCTTCTCCTCGTCGGTGATCTCCACGGGGGCCTGGACGGTGGTTCGAAGCTGCTGATATTCGGTGTGCTCCTCCCCGGCCATGTCCTCATAGCTGACGACGAGCTCCCCATAGGTGGCGCCGTACTTCTCCTGGCCGGAGAGGGTGGTGACGAAAAGGTCGATGGCCTTGTCCGCGCTCTGCTGGGGCTCCAGGGTGCCCAGGAAGGCGGAGGCGGCGATGATCCCGTCCATCCTGAGGGTGCAGCGCACGTTGTAGACCGGGGCATAGCCGGTGTTATAGACGCACACGGGCTGGGTGAAGGTCTCGCCGCTGGTGACGGTCTCGGGCAGCTTCATCTCGTCGAAGCCGATGGAGGATCCCTGGGTCACGTTCACCTGCAGGGCCACGGTGTCGGCATAGTTGTTGCCGAATTTGTCCTCATAGCTCACCGTGACGGTGATGCCATGGCGGCCGGCGAACACCGTTTTCTCCGAGGCGAAGGGGAAGCTGACATCGGCAGCCTCCTCCATGCCCAGCTGGCTCAGGAACACCGGGGCCATGCTGTCGCTGCGATAGACGCCCTGCCCCTCGGCGGAGGCGGCCAGGATGCGCACGTTCTTCGCCTCCAGGTCCCCCACGTTCTTCACCTGCAGCAGCAGATCGAACCCCTGGCCGCCGGCGATGGTGTTGCTGCTGAGCTGGGTCTTTGCCAGGATCAACACCGGCTTCTTCACCGCACTGGGCCCGCCGCCGCCCCCGCCCATGGACCGGTTGCGGCCGTCGGCGATGGTGACCTGCAGCGTGAACACCTGCTCGGCCGCCGCCCCGCTTTTGTCCGTGTAGCTCACATGGAAGGGCAGGGGATAGGTGCCGTTGTAGCGGTTTTTCGCCAGATCCAGCGCCAGGCTCATGAGAAAGACCTCCCGGCTCACCTGGTTGCCGGCCCTGTCCTTGGCGGTCTGGGTGGATTTGGTCAGGTCGAACTGATAGTTGCCATAGAGGAAGGGGCCGTCGACGGGGATGTCCGGCGTGATCCGCAGCACATCCCCCAGCGCATCCCCCAGCAGGGGCAGCACGAACAGGGCCTTGTCCCCGGAAACGGTGGGCAGATATCCGTCCGCATAGCTCTTGGCCATGCCGGAATAGACATAGCCGGTGTCGATCACCAGCTCGCTCTCCCCCGCCCCGCCAGGCCGGGCCGTGGGCTCCGCCGTAGGTTCCGCCGTGGGCTCCGCTGTCGGTTCGGCAGTCGGTTCGGCGGTGGGCTCGGCGGTGGGTTCACCCGTAGGTTCCGCCGTGGGTTCGGCTGTCGGTTCGGCGGTGGGCTCGGCGGTGGGTTCACCCGTGGGTTCCGCCGTGGGTTCGGCTGTCGGTTCGGCAGTGGGTTCGGCGGTGGGTTCCGCTGTCGGTTCGGCAGTCGGTTCGGCGGTGGGTTCACCCGTGGGTTCCGCCGTGGGTTCGGCTGTCGGTTCGGCGGTGGGTTCCGCCGTGGGTTCCGCTGTCGGTTCGGCAGTCGGTTCGGCGGTGGGTTCCGCCG
>Ga0208297_1000165_pt1 | contig 171523 bp, 146 predicted proteins | sample LMS_cellobiose_e_FD_187367 | JGI IMG/M metagenome (GOLD analysis project Ga0208297, IMG submission 187367) | Rumen-fistulated moose microbial communities from Alaska, USA - LMS_cellobiose_enrichment (SPAdes) (version 2) | ecosystem: Host-associated > Mammals > Digestive system > Stomach >... | reverse complement strand
CTGACTTCGGGTGCTCCCAACTCCCATGGTGTGACGGGCGGTGTGTACAAGGCCCGGGAACGTATTCACCGCGGCATTCTGATCCGCGATTACTAGCAACTCCAACTTCATGTGGGCGGGTTGCAGCCCACAATCCGAACTGAGATGGTCTTTTTGAGATCCGCTCCGCCTCGCGACTTCGCTCCTCTTTGTTTCCACCATTGTAGCACGTGTGTAGCCCAGGTCATAAGGGGCATGATGATTTGACGTCGTCCCCACCTTCCTCCGAGTTGTCCCCGGCGGTCTCATCAGAGTCCTCGCCTCTACGCGTTAGTAACTGATCATAAGGGTTGCGCTCGTTGCGGGACTTAACCCAACATCTCACGACACGAGCTGACGACAACCATGCACCACCTGTCTGGCATCTCCCGAAAGAACACATAATCTCTTATGCTTTACGCCGATGTCAAGACCTGGTAAGGTTCTTCGCGTTGCGTCGAATTAAACCACATGCTCCGCTGCTTGTGCGGGCCCCCGTCAATTCCTTTGAGTTTCAACCTTGCGGCCGTACTCCCCAGGCGGAATGCTTATTGTGTTGACTCCGGCACAGGAGGGGTCGATACCCCCTACACCTAGCATTCATCGTTTACAGCGTGGACTACCAGGGTATCTAATCCTGTTCGCTCCCCACGCTTTCGCGCCTCAGCGTCAGTTACAGCCCAGTAAGCCGCCTTCGCCACTGGTGTTCTTCCCAATCTCTACGCATTTCACCGCTACACTGGGAATTCCGCTTACCTCTTCTGCACTCTAGCCCGACAGTATTAAAAGCACGTCCATCCTTGAAAAATGGAATTTCACTCCTAACTTACCAGGCCGCCTACGCGCCCTTTACGCCCAGTCATTCCGGACAACGCTCGCCCCCTACGTATTACCGCGGCTGCTGGCACGTAGTTAGCCGGGGCTTCCTTGTGGACTACCGTCACTTCCTTCGTCACCCACAACAGAGGTTTACAATCCGAAAACCTTCTTCCCTCACGCGGCGTTGCTGGGTCAGGCTTTCGCCCATTGCCCAATATTCCCCACTGCTGCCTCCCGTAGGAGTTTGGACCGTCTCTCAGTTCCAATGTGGCCGTTCACCCTCTCAGGTCGGCTACTGATCGTTGACTTGGTGGGCCGTTACCTCACCAACTATCTAATCAGACGCGAACTCACCCCGGACCGGATCGCTCCTTTGACCCCTCGGCCATGCGGCCACGTGGTCTTATGCGGTATTAGCACCTGTTTCCAAGTGTTATCCCCCTGTCCGGGACAGATTGTTCACGCGTTACTCACCCGTCCGCCGCTGGAATACCTCCCCCTTTGGCCGAAGCCGCCGTTCCTGATATCCCCGCTCGACTTGCATGTGTTAGGCACGCCGCCAGCGTTCGTCCTGAGCCAGGATCAAACTCTCTTGTTCAATCCCTCTCGCACCGCGGGCGCCAACCCGCTGCGCGATTCTTTGCTCTTCTCAGAATCTGACTGTCTTTCTTCATTCTTCCCTATATCGTTTTCAAGGATCGCCGCTCTCGCATGCGGCTGCCAAACGGCGCTCCGCCGCGAGAACAGTGTTTATTATACCCGTTCTTTCGACTCTTGTCAAGCTTTTCTTCTGAAAAGGCCAGAAATATAGTTTCCTATTTATATATTCAAATTCATGCTCTTTTTTCAAAAAGTCGGTTGCCCTTCGCTCGATCCATTCATCGTTCGGGTATTTTCATTTTCCTAACCGTTTTTCCCTCGCAAAATCTCTCTCCTCACGCGTAACCCCGCAAATTTCCGCACGTTGCTTCCGCGCTTCTTCTCCATTTCCGCAGTTTTCCCGAACATTCGCTGTTTTGTTAATTCTTCAAAAACTTCGCGGCCTTCATGCTTCATTCGCGCCTGCTTCTGCATGGGCAAAACGAAAGAGTCCCGAACGCCTGTCACGTCCGGGACTCTGATCTTACATCGCAAACCGTTTTATCGCGCGATTACAGCTGGGGGCCGGCGGCAACCAGCGCCTTACCTGCTTCGTTGCTCTCATACTTGACGAAGTTCTTGATGAAACGGCCGGCCAGGTCCTTGGCCTTCTCTTCCCACTGGGAAGGATCGGCATAGGTGTCGCGCGGGTCGAGGATCCTGGAATCGACGCCGGGCAGCGCAATGGGCACCTCGAAGTTGAAATACGGGATCTTCTTGGTAGGCGCGGTCAGAATATCGCCGTTCAGAATGGCGTCGATGATGCCGCGGGTGTCCTTGATGGAGATGCGCTTGCCGGTGCCGTTCCAGCCCGTGTTCACCAGATAGGCCTTCGCGCCGCTCTTTTCCATCTTCCTCACCAGCTCCTCGGCGTACTTGGTGGGATGCAGCTCGAGGAACGCCTGGCCGAAGCAGGCGGAGAAGGTCGGGGTGGGCTCGGTGATGCCGCGCTCCGTGCCGGCCAGCTTCGCGGTGAAGCCGGACAGGAAGTAATACTTGGTCTGCTCAGGCGTCAGCACGGACACAGGAGGCAGCACGCCGAAGGCGTCGGCGGACAGGAAGATGACGTTCTTGGCGTCCGGGCCGGCGGAGATGGGGCGCACGTTCTTGACGATCTTCTCGATGTGCTCGATCGGGTAGGAGACGCGGGTGTTCTCGGTGACGGACTTGTCGGCGAAGTCAATCTTGCCCTCGGCGTCCACGGTCACGTTCTCCAGCAGCGCGTCGCGCTTGATGGCATTGTAGATGTCGGGCTCGGATTCCCTGTCCAGATTGATGACCTTGGCGTAGCAGCCGCCCTCGAAGTTGAACACGCCGTTGTCGTCCCAGCCGTGCTCGTCGTCGCCGATCAGCAGGCGCTTGGGGTCGGTGGACAGAGTGGTCTTGCCGGTGCCGGACAGGCCGAAGAAGATGGCGGTGTTCTCGCCGTTCATGTCGGTGTTGGCGGAGCAGTGCATGGCGGCAATGCCCTTGAGCGGCAGATAGTAGTTCATCATGGAGAACATGCCCTTCTTCATCTCGCCGCCGTACCAGGTATTGATGATGCACTGCTCGCGGCTGGTGACGTTGAAGGCCACGACGGTCTCGGAATTCAGGCCCAGTTCCCTGTAGTTCTCGCACTTGGCCTTGGAAGCGGTGTAGACCACGAAGTCCGGCTCAAAGGAAGCCAGCTCTTCCGCAGTGGGCTTGATGAACATGTTGCGCACGAAGTGAGCCTGCCAGGCGACCTCCATGATGAAGCGGATGGCCATGCGCGTGTCCTTGTTGGCGCCGCAGAACGCATCCACGACGTAGAGCTTCTTGCCGCACAGCTGATCCTTCGCCAGCTTCTTGATGACATTCCAGGTTTCCTCGGTCATCGGATGGTTGTCGTTCTTATAGCCCTCGGTGGTCCACCACACGGTGTCCTTCGAGTTCTCATCCATGACGATATACTTGTCCTTGGGCGAACGGCCGGTGTAGATGCCGGTCATGACGTTCACCGCGCCCAGCTCGGTCAGCTGGCCCTTGTCATAGCCCTCCAGGGTAGGATCCATTTCATCCCTGAAAAGATCCTCATAAGCCGGATTATAAACGATCTCAGTGGTGCCGGTAATGCCATACTTCGTCAGATCAATCGCTGCCATGGTGCAACCTCTTTTCTCCTGTCAGGCCTGCGCCCCGCGCAAACCAAATTTCAGGTATTTTACAGTGATAGTATATCACAGCCCCCGTGAGGGCGTCAATCCTTTCTCTGGGCGATTTTATGAAGTCAAAATTAAGAAAAAGCGATTGTTTTCCCTCTTGACAATTAATCAAATACCATGTATCATAGTATTGAATACCAGATGTTGCAGAGGTGATCATTGATGACAGCCATTTCGCTGTGGGGCGATTCAATCGGCAAGGGCGTCGTGTTCGATGAAGCGCGCGGGCGCTATGTCATTCTCCGGGAAAACTGCGTGGCCCTGCTGGCAAAAAAGCTGGGCAGGCCCATCGAGAACCACGCCATGATGGGCTGCACAGCGCGCAAAGCCGCCGAGCGCATGACCGGCGAGCAGCTGCTGCCGGGCGGCGTGGCCGTGCTGGAATTCGGCGGCAACGACTGCGACATGCCCTGGCGGGAGGTCTCCGAGGCGCCGGAGCAGAGGCACGAGCCGGACACCACGGTGGAGGATTTCCGGCGCATCCTGACGGGACTGGTGGAGCGCGTGCGGCAGGGCGGCATGAAGCCGCTGCTGATCACGCCGCCGCCGCTGATCGCGGAGCGCTATTTCAACTGGGTCACGCGCAGCCTGAACGGCGAGGCGGTGCTCAAGTGGCTGGGCGACGTGCAGCACATGTACCGCTGGCAGGAGCGATACGCCGCGGCGGTGCGCGACGTGGCGCGCAGGACGGGCGCGCGCGTCATCGACCTGCGCGACGCCTTTCTCGAGTGCGGCGCAATCGGCGACTACTACTGCGTGGACGGCATCCACCCGAACGAAAAGGGGCACAGGCTCATCTGCAAGGCCATCGCGGAGCGGCTGGCCCTGCCCGAAGGCGCCATATAAACACACGGGCGGCCGCATCCCTGAACCGGGACGCGGCCGCCGGCCTGTTCTCCCTATTTCTTCTTGCGGAGGAACCAGAAGTGATTCAGTCCGTCCTCCGAAGCCCTGACGTCGCACGCGAGGGTTTTCTTCTTGCCGGGGTTTCTGTCCAGCAGGATATTCAGTATGGTGTTGGCGAACGCCATGCCGCACGCGTCCTTCGCTTCGTCGACCCGGAAGCGCAGCGCATACTCCTCGCCGTCCCGCAAATTGCTGAACTCGTCCAGAAACTCCTTCACGCGGCCCCAGCCATGCTTTTCATAGACGATCTCATAGTCGGGATCATTCAGGAAGTCGCGGCTGTCTTCATCCTCTTTGCAGTTGAAACGGCCCGCCTCGTCCTCGTCGATCTGATCCAGGAGGGCCGCTATGCCGCTGACGATTCGTTCGTACTCTTCCCCGCCGATGCCAAACTCCTCCTGCGGGTCGTACTGGCTCATGGCCTGAGAAATCCTGTCCCTTACCTCGTTGATTCTGTCTCTGATTTTGTCCATCTCGCTCTGATATGACTTCTGGATCTCTTTCATTTCACGCAGTCTTTCCTCCGCCTCCGCGATTTTCGCCTCGAAGGCCCGAAAGATGGCCTGATTGTCCCTGTCAAGCAGTTCCTTGATCTCCTCGATCGTGAAGCCCGCCCGCTGCAAATTCTTGATCTTCACGAACGCGAGCGCCTGCTCCCCGTCGTAATAGCGATAGCCCGACCACCGGTCCACCTGAACCGGCTTCAGGAGCTCCACGCGATCGTAATAGCGCAGCGTTTGCGGGTTGCAGCCGCAGAGATTGGCGAATTGCCTGATCGTCATACCGTGCGCCTCCTTTCGAGAGGAATCATATCATTGCAGTTAAGTGCAAGGTCAAGGGGTCGTGCGAAAAAAAGTTTTCCCGCGCGCCCTCATCCCGGCCAGCGGTCGAACCAGCCGGAGCCGGTTCGCGCAGTCGTCGCAGCGCGGCGGCGCAAAAGTCGCCCGAAGACGGATCGGTTCAGGAGGAAAAGGACATCGCCAGCCCGGCAAAAAAAACCGCACACCGGCCAAACGGCGCAATGTGCGGAAATAACCATGGCCTACAGCCTCGCCAGCGACGCATCCAGCCGCCGCATGGTCTCGTCCTTGCCCAGCAGATACGCGATCTCAAACGCGCCGCCGGGCGTGTTCGCCCTGCCGGAGATGGCGATGCGCAGCGGCCAGAGCACCTGGCCGTTCTTCATGCCGCTCTCCGCGACCGCCGCCATCACGGTATCATGAAGCGTCGTCTCATTCCAGTCCTCCGCGCCGATGCCCGAGAGCACCTCCCGCGCAAAGCCCAGCGCCGTCTTCGCGATTTCCGGATTGGTCTTCATCTTTTTATGCGTATACAGCTCATTGTCGAAATCCGGCATTGCCGCGAGGAAATCCACCATGCCCGGCAGCTGGCCGAACACCTCCGTGCGCGCCTGCAGGAGCTCGCAGAGCCGCCTGAAATCGAACTTCGCCGGATCGAGCGCCTTCGCCAGCCACGGCGTCGCAATCTCGAGGAACGCCTCCGGGGCAAGCCGGCGAATATACTCCGCGTTGAACCAGGTCAGCTTGGCCTTGTCAAACACGGAGGGCGATTTGCTCAGCCCTTCGAGGTCAAACGCCTCCTCCAGCTCCTTCAGCGTGAAGAACTCGCGCTCGCCGCGCGGGCTCCAGCCCAGCAGCGCCAGATAGTTGATGACCGCCTCGGTGAGATAGCCCTCGCTCAGCAGATCCTCGAACGACGGATCGCCCTTGCGCTTGGACATCTTGCGCTTGATCATCACCGGATTGCCGTTCTCGTCCAGCACGTCCCGGCCGTTCTCATCCTTTTCCGGCGTCTCCACCATCACGGGCGTGAGGTGGATGTAGGTCGGCGGCGTCCAGCCAAAGGCCTCGTACAGCAGGTTGTACTTGGGCGCCGAGGACAGATACTCGTTGCCGCGCATCACATGGGTGATCCCCATCGTGTGGTCGTCCACGACGTTGGCAAAGTTGTAGGTGGGCAGACCGTCGGCCTTGATGAGCACGTTGTCGTCCAGCGTGTCGCAGTCCACCTCGACGTGCCCGTAGATCACGTCGTCGAAGCCCGCCTTGCCGGTGGTGGGGATGTTCTGGCGGATGACATAGGGCGCGCCGGCGTCCAGGTTCCGCTGAATCTCCTCCCGGCTGAGATGCAGACAGTGCTTGTCGTATTTGAACGTCTCGCCCTTCCGCTCGGCCTCGGCGCGCGCCTCGTCAAGCCGCTCCTTTGTGCAGAAGCAGTAATAGGCGTGGCCTGTCTCCACCAGCCGCCTGGCGTAGGGCAGATACATGTCCCTGCGCTGCGACTGGATGTACGGCCCGCAGGGACCGCCGACATCCGGCCCCTCGTCGTGGTCAATGCCCGCGATCCTGAGCGAATTGTAGATGACGTCCACCGCCCCGGCGACCTCGCGCTCCTGGTCGGTGTCCTCAATGCGCAGGATAAACCTGCCGCCCGTCCGACGGGCATAAAGGTATGTATACAGCGCCGTGCGCAGGTTGCCCAGGTGCATATACCCGGTCGGACTCGGCGCAAAACGGGTGCGAACCTCCATGTCAACTCTCTCCTCACATACATTTTTCGTCTTATTATAACACGCCGCGCGGCAGGGGGCAAGTAAAGCCCTTGCAAGGTTTTTGGCCGGGCGGTTCAAATGCGCGCAATAGCACTTGACACGGGGCCATCCCGGTGACTAAAATAAGGTGTCGCCTGTCTGTTCAGCAGCGGCTGTAAACGACAGAAACCGGCAAACGCCCCTCTGCCGGCCGGGCCGGCCTGTTCCGGCGGCTTTACGATTCCATCGTCAAAGGAGATGCGCCTCCCATGATGCTCTCTTTCCTCGGCACCGGCGCGGCGGACTGGAACGGCCCAGACGAGCGCGGCGAGTATCGCCGGCTGACCAGCACGCTGCTGGACGGCCGGCTGCTGATCGATGTCACGCAGACGGTGCTCGACCAGATTTCCGACCGCGGCGCCGTCACGGACGTCTTCTTCACGCACAGCCACAGCGATCACTTCAGCATCGACGCCCTGAGGGCGCTCGCGCCGTGCCGCGTCTACGCGCACGAGAGCTGGGCGCGCGATATCGGGGGAGAAGGGCTGACGGTCGCGCCGCTGAAAATCGGCGAGGCGGTCGAAGCGGCGGGCTTCACGGTGATTCCCATGCCCTCCAACCACTCGACCGCGCGCGGCGATGAGACCACGCTGCACTATCTCATCGAAAAGGATGGAAAGCGACTGCTCTACGCCACGGACGGCGCCTGGCTGCTCAACAGCGAGCACCGCATCATGGGCCAGAAGGCGCTGGACGGCGCCGTGTTTGACGCCACCATCGGCGACGACTGCCGCGGCGATTACCGCGTCTTTGAGCATAACTCGATCGACATGATCCGCCTGATGGTCGCGGCGCTCGTCAAAACGGGCCGGCTGCGCGGGGAGGCGCCGGTCTACCTGACCCACCTGGCCCGCACGCTGCATCCCGATCAGGCGACGCTGGACGCGCGAACAGAAAAGCCCTTTGTCGTCTGCCATGACGGACTGACGGCAGAAATATAACGCAGGGAGGATACAGAACCGTGAAATACGCCATCGCCCTGGCGGGCAACATCGTCGTGGATTCCATCAAGTATATTCCCGAATATCCCGACAAGCTGGAACTGACGGCCATCCGGCGCATAGAGCGCAGCCTGGGCGGTTCGGTGCCGAACGTCGGCATCGACCTGGCGAAGCTCGCTCCCGGGCTGCCGCTCAAGGCCGTGGGGTTCGTGGGCGAGGACGACAACGGCGCGTACGCGCTCGACGTGCTGTCGCGCCATCCTTCCATCGACCTGAGCGACGTCCGGCGCGCCGGGCTCAACACCTTCACGGACGTCATGACCGTGGAGGCGACCGGCGAGCGCACGTTCTTCACCTTCAAGGGCGCGGACGGCCTGCTCAACGCGCAGACCCTGCCCGTGGACCGGCTGGACTGCGACATCCTGCACGTCGCCTACGCGCTGCTGCTCGACGGCCTGGACGCGGCCGATCCGGAATACGGCACGGCCATGGCGCGCGTGCTGGCCGCCGCCCAGGCCCGCGGCATCCGCACGTCGCTGGATGTGGTGAGCGAAAACAGCGACCGCTATACCCGCATCGTGCCGCCCGCGCTCAGATATACCGACTACTTCTCCGTCAACGAGCTGGAGGCTGAGCGCACCACCGGCATCCGCCTCACGGAAGACGGCCGGCTGATCCGAAGCAATCTGCGGCCGGCGCTCGACCGCCTCCGGGCGATGGGCGTGCGCCGCTGGGCCGTGATCCACACGCCCGCGCTGGCCTGCGGGCTGGACGAGGACGGCCGGTATGTCGAGCGCGAAACGCTCCGCCTGCCCGCCGGCTTCATCCAGGGCTCGGTGGGCGCGGGCGACGCCTTCACGGCGGGCCTGCTGCTGCGCGCCTGGCAGCGCGCGAGCCTGGGGGACGCGCTGGAAACCGCCAACGCCGCCGCCGCGCTGTCGCTGAGCACGCCGGGCGCGACCGAAGGCATGAAATCGCTCGATGAAACCATGGCGTTCGCCGCCGCAATAAAAAAGGAGGAAAAGTAATATGAAGCGATCTGAGATCAACGCGGCCCTCAGATGGGCCGAAGCCCTGCTGGAAGGCGCGAACATCCGCCTGCCGCGCTTCGCCTACTGGAGCATGGACGAATGGCGCGCCCACCGCGACGAGCTCGCCACCATCCGCACCGTCATGCAGGGATGGGACATCACGGACTTCGGCAGCGGCGATTTCAACCGCATCGGCGCGGTGCTGTTTACCGTGCGCAACGGCAGCCTGACCGCCCCGGGCGTCGGCTCGCCCTATGCGGAAAAATACATCCTGCTGCGCGAAGGCCAGCGGCTTCCCAACCACTATCACGCCAGCAAGACCGAGGACATCATCAACCGCAACGGCGGCGTGATGAGCATGCGCCTGTACAACAAACGGCCGGACGGCTCCGTCGATACCGACAGCGACGTGGCCGTGTGGTCGGACGGGCTCAGGCTGACCCTGAAGCCCGGCGAAGAGCTGCTCGTGACCCGCGGCAACAGCGTGCGCCTCACGCCGTACATGTATCACATCTTCGGCGCGAAGAGGGGCGAAGGCGACCTGATCGTGGGCGAGGTCTCCGCCGTGAACGACGACAACACCGACAACTACTTTGCCGAACCCGTCAGCCGCTTTGCCGCCATCGAGGAGGACGAGCCGATCTTCCATCCGCTGTGCAACGAATACGATAAGCTGTGGAACGACTGATCCGCCCGCGGGCGATCGGCTGTGAATTCTGCGTGAAACAGGCCGTCCGCCCCTTGACGTCATACCGGCCAGGGGTATATACTGACTGCATGAAGGAAAAAACGGAGGGCTGAACCGTGGCGGACAAAACGACGTGCGCCGGAGGCTGCGAGGCCGCGGGCCGGACGAAGCATCGTGACGCCAGCGAAAAAAAGCGCCTGACAAACCGCCTGAACCGCATCGAAGGGCAGGTTCGCGGCCTGAAGGGGCTGCTGGAGCGGGACGCGTACTGCGTGGACATCTTCACGCAGGTGGCGGCTGTCCAGGCGGCGCTGAACGCGTTCAACCGGGAGCTTCTGGGCAATCACATCCGCACCTGCGTGGTGGACGGCATCCGCGCGGGCGAAGATGAGGTTATAGACGAATTGGTTTCGACCGTTCAGAAAATCATGAAATGAGGTGGTTCCATGAAGGTATTAAGCGTCGATATGCATTGCGAGATGTGCGTCAAGCGCGTCACCAAGGCGCTGAACGCGCAGGGACTTGATTTTTCCGTGAGCCTGCCGGACAAGACGGTAACCGTCAACGGCACGGATGAAGACGTGCAGAAAGCCGTCAAGGCGCTGGATGAAATTGGTTTCGAGGCCAGGTAAGGCCGCGGCAAAGCGCAGGGCTGTCCCGTTGATCGGCGGATTCCATAAACCGCCGATCAACGGGGCAGCCTCTCTTTATACTCTTTTCCTCCTGAAACCATACATTTAGAGCTCAGACGGCATTATATGATGGCCCGCCTATTCGCGATACAGATACGGGTCGTTCTCCGGATGCCCCTCGGGCAGCGGCTGCAGATACATGATGAGCGCATCCTCGCTGTTCTCGTAGTATCGCTTTCGAAAGCCCACATCCCTGAATCCCAGCTTGTGATAGAGCGCCTGCGCGACGAGATTGGACCTGCGGCACTCCAGCGTCAGAAAAGACAGGCCGGAATCCGCGGCCAGCTGGATCAGCGCCCGCGTCACCGCCTCGCCGTAGCCCCGGCCGCGCCGGTCGGCCCGCACGGCGATGTTCGTCACATGCCCCTCGTCCAGCACCAGCCACATGCCGGCATAGGCCACGCACACGCCGTCCTCCTTCAGCACGAGGTAGCGCGCGCACCGATTCTCCGTGACTTCCTTCTCGAAGGACTCGCGCGACCATGGCGTGGGAAAGGTCGCCGCCTCGATGGCGTGAACGGCGTCCACGTCCTCGAGCGTCATGAGGGAAATGGCGACGTCCGGCATACTCATTCCTTTCCGGCCCGGCTGAGCCGGGCGCTGCGCTCGCGCTCCGCCTGCGGCGCGCGCAGATAGAGCGGCTCGAGCGCCACGCTTTCGACCGCTTCGCCGGCGCGCTCCGCGGCGATCACACAGGCGGCCGCGGCGTGGATGAACGACATGGAGGCCGGCGCGGAAAGCGCGCGCTCCCCCATCGCCGCGCGGACGGCGGGAAAGTGCGCCTTCAGCCCATCGCCCAGGAACAGGCACGTTTCGCCCGCGGGCAGGCGGCCGAGAAAATCGCCGAGCGGCAGCGCCTCGTCCGGCAGCACGCGCTCCGGCAGCGCGCCGCGCGCGAAGCGAAACGCCGCGCAGTACACCTGGCTGCGGCGCGCGTCGAGAATGGGGCAGATGAGTCCCGGAAAGCCGAAGGCGTTCACGGCCAGCGCTTCCAGCGCGTCCACGCCGACGATCCTTTTCCCGCACGCGTGGGCCAGTCCCTTCGCCTCGCACACCCCGATGCGCACGCCGGTAAACGAGCCCGGCCCGACGACGGCGGCGAACAGGTCAACGTCCGCGGGAGCGAGTCCCGCGGACTCCAGCGCCTGCTCGATCATGGGCAAAGAGGTCTGCGAGTGCGTGAGCCCATGGCACGCGGCGATTTCGTGGGTCACGACGCCGTCCTCCATGAGCGCAACGCCCGCATACGGCCCGGATGTGTCCACGGCCAAAATCTTCATGCGTCAATCCTCCATCCGGCCAGGGCCCTTTCAATGCCGGCCCGGCGCTCCTCCAGCCCGACGAGCGCGAGGGAGATCACGCGGGCCTCGTCGCTGTCCTCGCAGCGGGCGAGGCGCACATCCATGTACGCGTCCGGCGCGACGTCGGCGCGGTCGGGCCATTCGATCACCGCCGCGCCGTCGCCGCCGACGAATTCGTCCAGCCCCGCCTCGAAGAACTGGTCGGGGTCGTCCAGGCGGTACAGGTCAAAGTGATAGAACGGGATGCGTCCCTCGTAGGGCTGCATCAGCGTGAAGGTCGGGCTGGGCATGGCCTGCGCGATGCCGAGGCCCCGCGCCAGGCCGCGCGCCAGCACCGATTTGCCCGCGCCCAGGTCCCCGGCCAGCAGAACCACGTCGCCCGGCGCGAGCTGCCCGCCGAGCGCCCGGCCGAATTCCGTCGTGGCCTCCGGCGAGTCGGTCCGATACAGCATGACAATTACCTCATTCAACAGTCAATCCGGCGAAGACGCCCCTGGGCGCGGCCGGAACGGATGGGACCGCCTGCGCTCAAGCGCCCTTCAGCAGCGGCGACAGCCGCTTGTACAGCAGGCAGGTGACCGCCGCGAGCACCGCGCCCTTGAGCAGGTTGAACGGCGAGGTGGCCAGCAGGATCAGCTTCGGCAGCGTGTCCACCGGCGGCACAACCTGCGCGATCATCGAGAGAATGGTCTCCAGCGGCATGTTCATCACGTTCACGTAGAACGGGATCATGATAAAGTAATTCGCGACCGCGCCCACCGCGACCATCGAGACAATGCCGGCGAGCAGCCCGGTCAGCGCGCCCTTCAGCGTGCGGTTGCGCTTGTAGATCGTCGCGGCGACCAGCATCATCGCGGCGGTGGTCATGAAGTCGGCCAGCTCGCCCACGCCCATGGATGTGGTGCGAAGCAGGCCGACCACATCCTTGATGAGCAGGATGCACAGCCCGGGCAGCGCGCCCATGGAGAAGCCGCCCAGCAGCACCGGCACGGAGCTGAAGTCCAGCTTGTAGATCGGCGGAATGACCGGGATGCCGGGAATGTAGAACAGCACGGCGGCGATGGCGCCCAGCACGCCCACGCGCGTGATGATCCTCGTGTGGTTCAGGCTCTCGTCCACGGCCGCCCTGGGCGTCAGCGCCAGAATGATGATGCTCAGCGCCAGCGCCAGGCTGCTCAGCGTCATCGCGGCGCAAAAGCCGACGGCGTAAGGCGCGGCGGCAAGGCGGTAGTCGGCGTAGTCGGGAACTGCGTCGGCCAGCTTCGGGCTCAGCAGGTAAACCTGCTTCACCTGCGTGATCATGAAGACGCTCAGCCCCAACGCCACCGCGGCGCACAGCACGCCCGCCCAGCCCTTGCGGCGGCCCTGCCGGTCCAGCAGAGCGCAGCCAAGGCCCACGAAGGCGGCCGTGAGGATGAGGGAATAGACGTGGGCATAATCGGCGCGGGCCGCGCCGGATTCGTCGGTAAGGCGCTTTACCGGAGCGACGGCCCCGCCGTCCAGCGAGACGCTGCCGCCGCCGCTCACCAGCTCCCATCCGTTCAGAAACGACACGCGGGCGACGTCGCCCTTCTCCGCGGCGATGCGCTCGAAGGGCAGGAAGAAGGCCAGCGCCATGAGGGCGAACACGACGGCGAGAAACAGCCAGCTTTTCTTTTGGAACATAACGATTCCCCTTTCTGTTTTCACCGCAAAACAGGCCCCAGCCTGGCATCAGGGGGGCCCGCTCAATAGCAGGAAACAGATTCTGCTCTTCTCCCATCCAGACTGTCACTGTCGGCTCCGGAATCTCACCGGATCGGCCTTGCGGCTCGCGGGCTTTACCGCCGGTGGGGACTTTCACCCCGCCCTGAAGATGCGTATGCTGGCGCTGTCTGCAGTTTTTACGTGTGTAGCATAGTCCTTTCCGCCTCTGGTGTCAAGTTATTTTTCCTGAATGGATTTCAATATGATGAATAACAGAAATTATTTATTGTTTTTCAGCATTTTCATATTGACAAACGAGAATCATCCGTGGTAGAATACAAGCCGTGGACACCGGGGCGCGCCGGGGCGTCGCCAAACGGCGGCCTGGAACGGGCCCATGGACTTTTGAGACGCGAAAATGTATCGTTGGGCGGTTTGGCCTTGCGAAAGGGGCGGCCCTGTGGTACGCTTCTCTCACACAGACGAGAGGAGGATGCGACGATGACGAAGTACAACATGGAGACCGTGAAAAAGGCCCTGCCGATGGTGCGGGAGGCCGCATATCAGCTGGAGCGCGCGCAGGACAGCCTGGACAGCGCCCGCAGCTGGGGGATCTGGGACATCCTGGGCGGCGGGCTCATCAGCACGCTGATCAAGCATGGCCGGACGGACGACGCCAACGTCTGCATCCGGGAAGCGGGCCGGCTGATGGAGGGCGTCCGGCGGATGCTGCCCGACATCTGCGTGGGCGACGCCCCGGTGGACGAGGGCGGCTTCGGCCGCGTGGCCGACGTGCTGTTCGACGGCTTCTTCGCCGACATGTACATGCAGGGCCGCATCAACGATCAGCGCCGGGCGGTCGACGACATGCTCTCCCGCGTGCGGCGCGTGGAACGCGAGCTGATGAGGATCAGCGGATGATGTGAAAGGAGTTTATCATGAAGGGAATCCTGGCGTTTTTGCTGACACTGCTGTTCGGCTTCAGCGGCATGGGCGCGGAGGCGCCTGCCGCCGCCGAAAACGAATTCATTGTTCTGGTGGAGCTGGACACCGCGGACAGGGTGTGCGAACTCTCGTGCGATTACATGCTGGACGGCGAGTGGACGGGCCGGCGGACGGTCTGCTGCGCGGACGGGAAATCGCCGCTTCCCGGCCGGGTGTACGAAAGCTTCCTGCCGGAGGACTTTCCGGAGGACGCGGACGTGAGCGGCCTCTCCCTCGCGTTCTTCCTGAGCGACAGCTTCTCCGACGGCGATGACGGCGCGCCGGCCGCGCGCGAGGGCGGGACGCCGGTCAAAAATGAGATCGCCATCCCGGCGCAGTACGGAAAAACCTACGCCGTTGTGATCACCGGCGACAGCGAAAACGGATACCGGGCGGCCGTCGAAGAATAGAAAAAGCCGCCCGGTCAGGCCCGATCAATTGGCTCTTTTTGAGTCGATGAATGACGGGGTCTGGCGGCAGAGGGCAGACTGCCCTCTTCGCCGCCAGACCCCGTCCTCTCATCTCCGGCAAACGCCTGTTTGCGGTACATCCCCGCGCTCACCCTATCCCCTTTTCCTACCTCTGGCACTCCTCCAGGGCGATTTCACTGTAGCGCCACAGCCGCCGGGGTTCGTAGCGCACGGTCGAGATGTCCTTCAGGATCATTTCCAGCCGCACGCCGTTTTTGCGCGCGGCGTCGATGGTGCGGCGCAGGTCGGCGCGCACGGCGTCTTCCTCAAAGGAAGCTGTGGCCAGCAGGGCGGGCGAAGGCTTGTTGCTCATGATGATGTGCCTGGGCAGCTTCTCCGCGAAGGCCTCCCGATGGCTCCACGGGCTGCAGGATATCTTGCGCACATGGGGCAGCTGGCTGACGATGTCCAGCCGGTCGTCCAGCCGGTCGCAGCAGCCGTAATAGATGTGCCTGAAATGCGGGAAAATGCGCTTCATGTAGGCGCACTCAAAATCTGCGGTGATTTGAGGCGACACGGCCGTAAACAGCTGCGCCAGCCCGAAGGCCCAGGCGTCCTGCGAGGCGCCCCGAGCGGCCGTCGGGTCGTCCGGCCGGTAGGTATGCGAGCAGTGGCAGTAATGCTCCTGCGTGTCGAACAGACGCAGCCGGTTGGCCTGCTCGATCTGGCCCAGATAGCCCTGCGTCATCTTTTCCATCAGCGCGTGCATCATCTCCGGGCGGTCCATCAGCTCGATATAGCAGTTCTCCACGCCCATCCAGTAGGCGATGGTATCCCATGCGCCCAGATGCATCACCAGGCCCGTGAAGCGCCAGCCGACGATCCCCTGAAACAGCTGATCCGCCGTTTCGGCAATCTCGGCCTCCTGCGCCTCGTCCAGCGTCAGCACCGGCGTATGAATCTTTTCCAGATCCTCCGGCTCACGGATGAGGTTTTCCATGGACTGGGAGGCCACGTCGCTTGTCTTGTCCATCAGGAGGCGGGTCACTTTGGCGTCCAGGCCCCAGCCGCTGCTGTGGATCGGCCGCCGCAGCTTGATATACGGATCCACGACCATATCCGCCCGCATGTGCTCCCATTTATACATCTCCTGAAGCAGCCATGTTTCGACCCTCTGCCAGTACGGATCCGTCACCTGACAGTCCAGGCAGCCGTCCACGTTCAGCTCATTCCATGGAATCTGGTCGATCAGGACCCGGGGCCGGTCGTCCTGCAGCATGTTGAACCGCTCCCAGCCCGCGCGCCGGGCGCTCTGCTCCGGCAGGCTGGCCACCGCCGCATACCGCTGAGCCAGCTCGCGCAGCCGCGCGGCTTCCCGCTTTGTCAGCTTCATGTCCGTCTTCTCCCCTCTCTGTTTCGGGCCGTCCATCTCAGCGCCCGTCCGGCGCCTCGCCGTTTTTCTCTCGCCGGTCCTCATACTGGCTCTTGCGCCGGTATTCGTTGAGCGTCAGCCCGTAATACTCCCTGAATTTGGCGGAAAAATACTGCAGGCGGCTGTAGCCGATCGCCTCGCAGATCTGTTCGTTGCTCATGGTTCCCTGGCTGAGCAGGCGCGCGGCATGCTTCATGCGCACCTCCTGGAGATAGTCCACCAGCTTCTTGCCGGTCTCCTGGTGAAACACGCGGCTCAGATGCCCCGTGCTGATGCTCAGCGCGTCGGCGATGGCCTGAATGGACAGCTCGGCGGGCGGCATGCTGCGGATGTGATGGATGGCATACTGAACCAGGCTGCGATTGCTCTCGCTGCTCTCCCGCGACAGATAGGCGCTCAGGGCCGCGCTGTCCCTTTTGAGCCGGCCGGAGAACTCGCCGATGTCCTCGATGTGGTAGTAGGCGTTCATCAGGTCGTCGCCGTATACCTCCTCCGGCACGCCCTTCATGTCGTAGACCGATTTGCACAGAACCGTGGCGGCCAGCAGCATGATGCTCCGCATGAGGCTCAGCGACGGCTCGCTTTCCTTCAGCTGGAAGACGATCCCGTCGATCGCCTTGTCGATCTCCTCGGTGGACTGGCGGCGGATGAGGCCGGTCAGGTTGTACATCCGGGTGATCAGCTGCGGCAGCGCGTCCTCGCTCTTCACATGGGGCACGCCGGGATCGAACACACACACGCGGCTCTCCTGGTCGAAATAGCGCGAGGACAGCGCGCGGCGGGCGCAGCGGAAGCTGGCGGGAATCATATCCTCCGTGGCGGCCAGTATCCCCACGCCGAAGGTGATGCCCGCGTCGGCTCCGCTCAGCCTCTCCCCGGCCTTTCGCAGCAGGGCCGGCACCGCCGCTTCATCCTGCGCATGGTTCACGAGGAGGACGCGCTCCTTTTCGCGGCTGTCAAAGGAAACGACCGCAAACGCGGGCGCGGCGAAGCTGTCCAGGATGATCCCTTCCGCCTGTTCGGAGGGCTGCACGGACAGAAGCACGGCCTGGAAAAAAGGATGCGGGAAATCAATGCCCAGCTGGGGCATGGGCGCGGTATAGCGCGCCTCGCCGCTGATCAGGCAGTTGAGCCACGCGGCGCGCAGCACGGAGCGGCTCTGAACCAGGAACTGCTCGCGCTCCTCGCGATCCTTGTTCATGTCCTGCAGGGCGGTCTCGATCTGCAGGAAGTGCTCGCTCGGCGACGAGATGAGGCCGCCGCTTTCGCTTTCGGCCTCCGGAATCTCAAAATGACGCATCAGCCGGCGCATGGGCCGGGCGTAGTTGGTCATGAGCACCCAGAGCACGCAGACCATGCCCGCGCACATCAGCACCACGCACAGAACGACCCACATGGACACGGTGCTGTTGTAATTGCGCAGCCAGCCCCGATCCGGATGAGCCAGCACATACATGAAGCGGCCGGTTGAATCGCCGCTCTCCACCAGCAGCGCCTGTTCGCCGTTTTGCAGGCCGCCCGTCTGCAGCGAGGAGTCGGCCAGGGGCAGCTGGGTGCCGACGAGGGACGCGTCCTGCGCGCTCCACACGATGCCCTGGAAGTCGGAAAGGAAAAGCTGGTCGCCCTCGCCCAGCGTGCGCAGGGATTTCTGCAGCAGCGCGTGCAGCTTTTCCTCCTGCACGGACGTCACGATCATGGGCGTCCTGTCCGCCGGAAAGATGCCGGGACAGGGGCGCACATACACGATGTAGGGGACCTCCTGTCCCCCTTCGTGCAAAACGCGGCGCGTCCAGGCGCTGTCCTCCGGGGTCATCGAGAGCAGAAAGGCGTAATTGCTCTCCTGCACGGCGTATTTTTTGTCGTCGAGGAAGCGGACGCCCTCCGAGCCCACCACCATGGCCTGATCAGGGAAGTAGATGTCCACCCGGTTGCTCTGTGAAATGGCGGCGTTGACCTCCGCGCACCAGCCCGCCAGCGTGCGGATCTCCTGGCTGCTGGCACCCCCTTCGCCGCAGACGGACTGCACCGTCCCGGCAAAGCCGCCCTTTGCGGTCAGCCGCCGGACAGCCTCGGATCTGATGGGCTCCATGACCTGCAGATCGGCGTTATCGGCCAGCACGGTGATCTGCTCCCTCAGCGTGTAGCGAAGCTCCTGATTGAGTATGGAGCTGTAGACCAGCAGCAGAATCGCCACAAGCGTCACCGCGATGACGGTAAAAATCACGACGATCCACATGCTGACCAGATTGACGCTTCGCCTGCCGCTCACAGCCGTATCCTCCGTTGCCGTTTTCTTCACAGCACCATTATAAAGGATTTCAGCTGCTTTTTCAAGAACAACCGGCCCGGGCGATCCGCGTCAGCTCAGCCGGCTGTCGGACGGGCTGGAGGTCATCGAGAGCTCCAGCTCCCCGCCGGCCATCATGTCCCGCACGGTCATCGACAGTTCGCGCAGCGCCTTCCCGTTGAAACGTGCTTCTCTCACATAGATGCCCTCGCCCCGCTTGCGAATGTCGAGCGTGCGGCCGCTGGACAGCGCCAGGCGCGCGCTGCGGACGCGCGGCGAGCCGATGATCATCAGATCCTGCCCGCTCACCGGAAACAGGCCCAGCGCGTTCCACAGATAGCACGAACACAGGCCGCCGCTGTCATTGTTGCCCGGCACGCCCCCGCGCCCGGCGGCGAACATATAGGCGAGGCCGCCGTCGATCACCTCGCTCAGCCGGTCATGCCGCCCGGCGAAGTGATACACATAGGGCGATTCCATGTCCGTTTCGTTGTTGAAGCCCTCAAAGCAGCAGGCGGCGTCATCCTCGGGATGAACAAACCCGAAGAAGCGGTCCGCCAGCGCGGCGAAGGCCTCCTTCCCCCCGGCGAGCGCCATACGCGCGGGCATGTCGTGCATCAGGCGGAAAGAATAGTTCCACTTGGTCCCCTCGTAGAAGCGCTCTCCGTCCCTGAGCAGGCCGGTCTGCCGGTCAAAGGCGTTGACCCAGAGCGAAGCCACCGCCTCGAAGCGCGCGGCAGCGGCCGCATCGCCCGTTTCGCGCGCCATGAGGGCGCAGGCGGCGCAGGCATCCGTGATGTCGATGAGAAACGCCCTGTGCTTCGCCTCCTGCCAGTGCGCCGCATACTCGTCGAAGCGGCCGTTTTCAAAGGTGTCCGCCTGCATCAGCCGAAGGGCCTCCCGCGCGTCGAACGGGACACCGCGCAGCCAGGCGTCCACGATCGAATGCTCGGCCAGCATGCGTGCCTGCGTGGTGCTGATGCCCTCGTAATCGCCGCACATCATGAGCGTGTGCGGCATCTTCTTCGTGGCCGCAGCGACGTGGAGCATCGTCATCACGATCCTGCGCGCCATTTCGGGATAGAGCGTATAGATCAGCGGCAGCGCGGTCTTATACTGATCCCAGATGGTCGCGAATTCCAGCACGAACTCGTCCTCCCCGTACAGGAAGCTCTCGCCGCTGAAATCGCAGGGCTTCACGAGAGAGTGGTACATGTTCGAGTAAAAGATCTCGGCGTCGTGGGCGTCGTCGAACCGCGCGTCGATGCGCGAGAGCGCCGCGTTCCACGCCGCGCGGGCCAGGGCGCGGGCCTCGTCGAAACCGAGCGCGTTGTCCAGCGCGTCCCGCCGGGCGATTTCCGCGCTCCGCGGCGACAGGCCGAGCGTGAGGCTCACCTGCTCCCGCGCGTCGAATACGACGCCAAACCGGCGCCCCGCCTCGAGCTGAAGCTCCCGTTCGTCGCGCTCCGCGCCGTCCGCCCACAGCCTCAGCGCGCCGTCCGCGCCCTCCACCTTCACGTAGAAATACACAGTCAGGTGATGCAGCTCGGCGCACACCGCCGCCTCACGGTCGGACACGAGCGTCAGGCTCGCCTTCCCGGCCGGGGAATGGAGATGGCCGCCGTCGTCATACAGGCCGTCGTTGGAGAAATCGATGGACACGCGGCCGCCCCGGCGCGGGAAGCGGATGCGATGCAGCGCGACACGGCGCGTCACCGTCACCTCGCAGTCCGCGCCTGTGCGCGAATCCCGGCAGGCATAGTAGCCGGGACAGGCGCGTTCCTCATCGAAGTCGCGCGGCTCGGCGCTCGCGGCGAGGTCGCCCTCAAACGGCGACACGACGGCGTAGTTGTAGAAGGTGTCGATGTCGCCCGTGCCGTCGTTCTGCAGGTGCGACATGCCCCTGAACTGATCGCGCTCAGAGAGCTTGCCGATGTCGCCGTGCGTGTTGTACATCAGCCGCCCGTAGCCCGAGGAATAGCCGCCGCTGTAGCAGCCCGCGGTGATCCGCCCAAACGGCAGCGCGGCGGCCGGCGTATTGTTTCCGCAGCGGCCCTTGATGAAGCGCCACGCCGCCGCGACCCCTTCGGGCCTGGGCAGGTCGATTTCGCCGCAGCCCTGAAATACGTTCACATACCCGCAATAGTCCTTCATCGCCCTCGAATCCTCCGCCCGCCTCAGTCGATCTTCCCCACGAACACCATCTCCGTTCTGATGTTCCAGGGATCGTCGCGCGATATATCGAAGATGCGGCCCCCGCGCAGGCGCTCGCGGTCGCGGCCGGGATCGTTGTCCCGCGCGCCGTATCCCTGATAGCCGATGCTGCCGTCAAAGCCCATGCGGATGCCGCAGTAGACGCCGTCGAAGGTGTTGATGTGGTCGTGACCCGCGAACATGGCCTTCACGTCGCCGCGCTGGAAGGCCGCCGCGAAAATGCCCGAATTGATCTCGGAATTGCTCAGTCGCTCGTTGTATTCTCCCCGCAGCTGCGTGCGCGTGGCGTTGCGCAGGATGGCGTTGAACTCATACAGCGGAATGTGGAACACCATCAGCGAGGGGATCTTGTGCCCGCACAGCCTTTCCAGCGCCACGGAGGTGTTGAAATACCACATAACCTGCTCAAAGCGGATGCAGTCGTAGTCCGAATACGAGGCGATGGGCATGGGCATCATCACATCCCAGTACAGGTCGCCCGGGTAGGACAGGGGCACGGTCTGGCTCTTCCAGTCCTGCTGGGAGTCGATGCCCCACACGCCGAACACCGGCTCTCCCGTCTCGTCCACGATGGGCAGGAAGTAGTTTCCCGTTCCGGGCAGCTCGTCCGGCCCCGCCTTCGAGACGCAGTGAGGATACTTTTCGTAGACCGTCTGCTGCCAGCGCTTGGACAGCGCGTCCGTCTGGTCGTGATTGCCGTAGACATGCGCCCACGGAACGCCCCGCTCCTCCATCGGCGACGCGATCAGCCCGAGCTGTTCTTCAAATTCCGCCTCGTTCCTGACGGCCGAAACGTTGTCGCCGCCCAGCATCACCAGATCGGGCCTCGTCCTGTCGATCAGCCGGCCCATCGCGCGGATGGTGCGGTCGTCCGTGTTCGGCTTCTGGTGCGCGTCGCTCATCATCAGGATGCGGAAACCGCCGTCCCCGCGAAATGTCAGGGGGCATCTGGGCGCAAATTCATCTGGCAGGCGCATGGCTGTGCTTTCCTCCGTTTCACATCTCTCATTTTGGTGAAATACAATACGCCGGGGGCCGTCATCATGGCGACCCCCGCTGCGAGACAGGCGAAGCGCTTACCTGGAATGATACCATTCGTTGGCTTCCGCCGTGACGGCCGTGCCGCCCATGGCCTGCCAGCTGTCGACAAAGCCGTCAAAGGCGTCGACGGGCTGCTCGCCGGTGATGATCGCAATGTAGGTGGTCAGCCTGAGCGTCTCCATGCTGGTCCAGCAGTTGGGCATGGAGGCCGTGGTGATGGGCAGCAGCGTGTTGGCGTAGCCGCCGGTCTGGAACTGCGGCATGTCCATCGCCCAGTTGTACTGCGCGGGCTTTGCCTTCATGGCGAAGTTGGGGTTCTGCAGGGTGTTGAACATGTTGGTATGGCTTCCCTCGTCCGCCTTCTCGTGGCCTTCCTTGGCCACGAAGCCCAGCAGCTCGTCGTAGTCGTACTGGTCGGATTCCAGGTCCCAGTTCCAGATCTTCTCCCAGGTGTCGAAATTGGAACCGATGTCGTTGATGATTTCCAGGATGCGGGCGACCTTGGCCGGCTTATCCGCCAGCGCGTAGCTGAACACGATGGCCTCGTCGGTGGTCAGGCCCCAGCTCTCGCCGCCCTGCCTGCCGTCCGGCCCAACGGGATTGTAGCCGATGACCATGTTCTCGTAGCCCACGGTCGCGGCGAAGGTGCGCATGGTGCGGCCATACTTGAAGTTGCTGCCGGCGCCGGTTTCCTCGTCCTCGGGCCCGTCGAAGTCGGGCGCCAGGTGATAGTACGCGCCGGAAGAGGAGAAGCCAATCTGGCCGTTCTCAAAGGGCACGGACAGCGCCCAGTAGCCGCCCTGGTTCTCGCCGGTGATGAACTCGGGATCGATCAGGCCGTCCTGATACCACTTGGCCAGCAGGGTCAGGGCGTCCTTCATGCCGGGATACACGGCGCCGTACACCAGGTCGCCGTTCTCGTCCTCCACCCAGCGATCCGGCAGCGCGCCGAACGCGCCGAAGATGGGATTCATGCCGGTGTTGCTCAGGGCATAGGTGTCCTTTTCGCCGTTGCCGTCCGGGTCTTCATTGGCGAACTTGTAGAATACGTCCTCGCACTCTTCGAGCGTCATGGGCACCTTTCCGTCGGTATAGCCGAACCTGGCCAGCCAGTCGGCGCGCCAGAAGGGCGCGTAGTTGAAGCGGCCGTCGCCGTTGACGCGCGGCAGGCCGTAGTTGACGCCACTGTAGGACACCGTGTTGAAGCAGCCGGGGTCGTAGTCGATCAGCCAGGCATAGCTCTCGGGCATGCACTTCTGAATGACCTCGATCGGCAGCGGCATCACGACGCCCTGCTTCACGTACTTGGAAAACTGCTCGGCGTTCTGGAGCATGAACACGTCGGGAATCTCGCCGCCGATGATGCGGGTGGTGAGCAACTCGTCGTAATTCTCGCGCTCCAGGAACCACACGTCCAGATCCACGTTGAATTTCTCCTCCAGCCAGGCGACGACGGTATCGCCCTCGGCGATGGCGTCGGTATCGTGGCCGGCCAGCCAGGCGATGGAAATCTTCTCCGCCGGATCGGACACGTACGCATCCACGTCCACATCGGCCAGCGCCGCCGCCGAAAGCGTCAGCAGCAGGCACAGCAGCAGGCACATTAGTTTCTTCATGGGAATACCTCCTCATTGATATATATTCTCCGGGCCCCGCCCGGCGGTGCGCGTCACAGCATGATTCCTGATGCCCGATGGCTCAGCCCTTCAGCGAGCCGATGAGCATGCCCTTCACGAAATACTTCTGCAGGAAGGGATAGACGCAGATGATCGGAATGGTCGCCAGCATGATGGATGCGGCGCGCAGCGTCACGATGTCCGTGTCGGTCGAGTTGGCCACGGCCTCGCTGGCGGCGGTCATTTCCTTGGAGTCGGTCAGGATGATGCGCCGCAGCACCACCTGCAGCACATATTTCGAGGAATCCGTGATGTACAGAAGGCAGTTGAAGTAGGCGTTCCAGTTGCTCACGATGACCCACAGGCTGATGGTCGCCAGAATGGGCGTGCTCAGCGGCAGCATGACGCGCAGCAGCACCTGCCAGGAATTCGCGCCGTCTATGATGGCCGCTTCCTCCAGCTCGTCGGGCAGCGTCATAAAATAGTTGCGGGCGATGATGACGTGCGTCACGGAAATGCAGTGCGGCAGAACGATGGCGAAGTAGGAATTGCGCATTTTCAGCGTGTTGTTCACCAGGAGGTAGGTCGGGATCATGCCGCCGGAGACGAACATGGTGATGAGGATGACCGAGGTGAACAGCGTGCGCAGCGGCAGATCGCGTTTGGAGAGCGGGTACGCGCCCAGCACCACGCCCACGATCGAGCAGCTCCAGCCCAGCAGAACCACCTTGATGGTGTTCAGGTAGCCCGACCACAGGAAGCTGGCGTTGAACATGTGGATGTAGGCGTCCCACGACCACGCGCGCGGCCACAGCTTGAAGCCGGAGGCCGAGGCGTAATCCGGCGAGGTGAACGACGTGACCGCCACGTGCCAGTACGGATAGAGGAAGGTGACGCTCAGCAGCAGAAAGATGACGACGAGCGCCGCCTGAAAGACCGGCTCTCCCCGGCTCTCGTAGATACGGTTGCGCGGCCTTTTCGCCGCTTCATGCGCGTTCATATCCGGCCCTCCTACCAAAGCCCGTATTCATTCACCCGCTTGGAGACGAAATTCGCGCTGACCACCAGAAACAGGGAAATCAGGTTGCGGAACAGCTCGGCCGCGGTCGAATAGGAATAGTCCATGTTTGTGACGCCCTGGCGATAGATGTAGGTTCCCAGCACGTCGCCCACCGAATAGACCGCCGGATTGAGCATGTTGAAGATCTGGTCGAAATTGTCGTCCACGAGGGAACCGACGGCCAGGATCAGCATGATGGTCACCGTGGGCAGAATGCCGGGCAGCGTCACATGCCAGATGCGCCGCCAGCGGCCGCAGCCGTCCACCCGCGCCGCGTCATACAGCTCCTCGTTCACGCCGCCCAGCGCCGCCAGATAGATGATCGATCCCCAGCCCACGCTCTGCCAGATGCCCGTGACCACCAGCGTGCTGCGAAAGTATCGCGGGCTGCCCAGGAAGAAGATGGGCTCTCCTCCCAGCATGCGGATCAGCGCGTTGACGGGCCCGCGGGACGGCGAGAGCACTTCCATAAAGATGCCCGTCAGGATGACCCATGAGATGAAGTGCGGCAGATAGGATATGCTCTGGGTGACGCGCTTGAAGACGGGAAAGCGCAGCTCGTTGAGGAACAGCGCCAGGAGGATGGGCGCGGGAAAGCCGAACACGAACTTGAGGCAGGCGATCGTCACGGTATTGGTGAACACGTTTATAAAATCATACGACGTGAACAGCCGCCGGAAATTGGCCAGCCCCACCCACGGGCTGCCCGTGATGCCCTGCAGGATGCGGAATTCCTTGAACGCCAGCGTGACGCCGTACAGCGGCCCGTATTTAAAAATGAGAAACTGCGCCATGACCGGCACCAGCATGAGCAGGTGCAGCCTGTGCTTGCGCACGGAGGCCATGAAATGCCGCCGTCTGCTCCCGCTGTGGGAGCGGTTCAACCCGACTGTCTTCATGTCCGTCCTCCTTCTCCTTCGGCCGCGCGCAGGCCGCACAGGGCGCTCTCTACTCTTATCATATGGTGAAGGTTCGCGAAAAGCAAGGTAAAAAACATGACAATCTCTTCGAATTTATGACCGTCCGGTGCAAAAAAGCAATGGAAAACCGAAAAAACCGGCGCCAATTTTATCATCAGTTTAATGATTTTTTGATCAGCGCTTTACCTTTTGCGGCGCAAACGTTACAATATATGTATATCCGCAACGCATTTGCCAGCCCGCGCAGCGGCCGGGCCGTCGGAGCGTGTTTCTCAATTCAGGAAAACGCCTTTTCGGGCGGATTTTCTGTCAAAGGCAGAAGGCCGCGGCCGGAGCGGATACAGCGCTGACGCGCCCCGGCAATTGTGAAGCGCGCCTTGGGGAAGGGGGAAGCGACGATGGATCAATCGCGCAGGAAACGGGGATTCCTGGCAGATTTTGCGCGATATAAAAAATACCCGGCGCTGTGCGTCATGCTTCTGCCGGTCGTGGTGTATTTCATCGTTTTTAAATATGTGCCGATGGCCGGCATCGTCATGGCGTTCAAGGATTACAAGCTGGGGCTCGGCATATGGCGCAGCCCCTGGAGCGGGCTGGAGAATTTCCGCAAGGCGTTTTCAACGCTGAGCTTCGTGCGCTCCGTGGAAAACACCATGATCATCAGCCTGCTGAAGCTGGCCGCGGGATTCCCCTCCGCCATCGTCTTCGCGCTGCTGCTCAACGAGGTGCGCCACGCCGCCTTCAAGCGCTGCGTCCAGACCGTCAGCTACCTGCCGCACTTCCTGTCCTGGGTGGTCATGGCGGGCATCCTTAGCCAGCTGCTTTCCCCGAACAACGGGGCGGTCAACTACCTCCTCACCCGCTGGTTCGGCCTGGAAAAGCCCATCTATTTTCTGGGCGACAACAACTATTTCCGCGCGACGCTGGTGGTCACCGACCTCTGGAAGGGGGTGGGCTGGAGCTCGATCCTGTATCTGGCGACCATCTCCTCCATCGACCCGTGCCTGTATGAGGCGGCCATCTGCGACGGCGCGAGCCGGCCGCAGCGCATCTGGTACATCACGCTTCCGTCCATTTTGCCCACGATCACCATCATGCTCATTCTGAACTGCGGCTCCATCATGGACGCGGGCTTCGATCAGGTGCTGAACCTGTACAACGCGGCCGTCTACAAGACGGGCGACATCATCGACACCTACGTCTATCGCTACGGCCTGGGCAAAATGCAGTACAGCCTGGGCACGGCGGTAGGCCTGTTCAAAAATCTGATCGGCTTCTCGCTGGTCATCATAACCAATTTCATAGCCCGCCGGCTCAGCGGCGACGGCATTTGGTGAGGTGACAACGGCATGAAGAGAGAAAAGTTTACCGTCTGGGACGCGCTGATCTACCTCGTACTCGGGCTGTTCTGCCTGTCGATCGTGGTGGCGTTCCTCCATCTGCTCAATCTGTCCTTCTCGCCCTCCTACATCGCCACGAAGGGCGGGCTGCTTCTGCTGCCGCGCGACGTGACGCTGGACAACTACGCCAAGGTCATCACCAACAAGTACATCTGGCAGGGCTACCGCAACACCATCCTCCGAACGGCGGTCGGTACCGTCGTGCAGCTGCTGTTCACGGCCATGGGCGCCTATGTGCTCTCCAAGCGCTATTTCCCGCACCGCACCTTCTGGACGTTCTTCATCGTGTTCACGATGTTCTTCTCCGGCGGCCTGATCCCCACCTTCCTGGTCGTGAAGTCGCTGGGCCTGCTGGACACCTTCGCGGTCATGATCCTGCCCGGCCTGATCAGCGCCTACAACCTGACCATCATGCGCAACTTCTTCCAGTCGCTGCCGGAGGAAATCGAGGAGAGCTGCATGATCGACGGCGCCGGGCGCTTCCGCATCTTCTTCCAGTTCATCCTGCCGCTCTCCATGCCCATTCTGGCCACGGTGGCGCTGTGGCTGGCCGTCGGGCACTGGAACGCCTGGTTCGACGTGCTGATCTACATTTCCGACGAAACCAAATTCACGCTGCAGATCGTGCTGCGGCGCATCATCATCACCGGCTCCAAGGAGATTCTGGACACCACGGCTTCAGCCCGCTCCGTGTCCGACGAACCCCTTGTGAGCTCCGAGGGCCTGAAGGCCGCCTGCATTTTCGTGACGACGCTCCCCATTCTCTGCGTCTATCCGTTCATTCAGCGCTACTTTGTCAAGGGCATCATGGTGGGCTCGCTGAAGGGCTAACGGTAAAGGACGGGCGGATGCCTGTTCATATAAAAAGGAGGTTTGTCCCATGAAACGGAAGCTGCTATCCTGTCTGGTTGTTCTCGCGCTGCTTCTCACCTGCCTGCCGCTCTCGCTGGCGGCGGCGGATGAAGCGCCCACGAAGATCAGCGTCGCGGGCTACATGTTCGGCCCCATCGACAATGATCTGGACGTGGTCACCCCGGCCGTAGAGAAGATTCTGAACGAAAAATACGGCCTGAACGTCGACATCGAGGTTGTATACATTGAGTACAGTGAATACAACGAGATCCTCAACCCCCGCCTGGCGGCCGGCACCGCGCCGGACGTGTTCCTGGCCATGAGCGACACCATGCTGGAGTCCTACTACGACCAGGGCGCCATCGCCAGCTGGGACGTGGACTTCTTCAAGGAAAACGCTCCCGACGTCTGCGCCTTCGTCATGGGCGGCGGCGTGAACGGCGACCTGATCGATCAGGTTGACAAGTGGATGAGCGCCGCCACCGCGGCCGACGGCAAGATGATCACCGTGCCTTCGCTGAAGCCCGACGGCAGCATGCCCTACAAGACGCTGATCATGCGCGGCGACTGGCTGGACAAGCTGGGCGTCACCGACGAGACCCTGCCCAAAACCGTGGACGACTTCGTCGACCTGATGTACCGCTTCACCACGGAAGACCCGGACGGCGACGGCGAGGCCGACACCTACGGCATGTCCGCCACCGGCATCAAGGCCCTGTTCGGCGCCTACGGCGTGTACTGCGGCTTTGTGGGCGGCACCAGCTACTGGTATGAGAAGGACGGGGAGATCCTGAACGCGGACGTGAGCGACGCCGCCAAGGAAGTCGTCTCCATCCTGGCCAAGATGTACGCCGACGGCGTCATCGATCCTGAGTTTGTGACCGGCAGCGAAGCCGTCGCCGGCAGCTACTGGGCCATCTCCAATGGCCTGGTCAACGGCCGCTTCGGCGCGAGCGCGCTGGCATCCATCGACCACTTCCGCCTGAAGGACGTGCTGAACGACAACGGCGGCCCCGTGGCGCAGGAGTACTGGGCCGTGAACGGCGACGACGCCACCTTCGTCTACGCGCCCTGGCCGGCCGGCCCGGACGGCGACTACGGCTACTGCGTGGGTGAGGCCGTGGCTGTCAGCGAGAGCGCGGTGTACAACGCGGCGCTGAACGACGATCCCGAGAAGCTGGCGAAGATCTTCCAGATCATGAACGCCTTCGCCACCGACGATGAGCTGTGGACGCTGGCCGCCTACGGCATCGAAGGCGAGCACTACACCGTCGCCGAGGACGGCAGGCTGGTGCGCAACGGCGAGCTGACCAACGCGGACCTGAACGCCGTGGGCGTGTGGGGCTGCCGCAGCCTGTACGGCGCAGACCGCGCCTTCAGCGATTTCAGCTACAACACCCTGTTCTACAACGATCCCTCCATCGCGAACCGCCTGAACTGGTTCAAGAAGGATCAGTACAACAGCTACATCCAGAACGCCGTGACCGGCGTGCTGCCCTCTGCCGGCGACCTGCAGAGCGAGCTGAACACCTACCGCGACGAAACCTGGATCTCCATGATCAAGGGCGAGATCGACATCGAGTCCGGCTGGGCTGACTACGTGCAGACCTACATGGATCTGGGCGGCGAGCAGCTCTATACCGAAGCGAACGAGTGGTACGCCAACAACTGATTTGCGGCGCTCCGGCGCCCCGTTGATTGCCCCGAAGGCCCCGGACGACAACAGCCCGGGGCCTTTCCCGTGCCCGCGCCTTTCCCGTTCCGGACGCCCGGAGCCGTCGCGTCCGGTTCCGTGCTCTTCGGCAAATGGGCGTCTGCCGGGCAGGCCGGACCGCCGCGTGCATTTTTAACCTGTTTTTTCTCTTGACATCCTGCATAGCGGATGTATAATAATGTATAGTGGATTTGTTCAGGAGGACTGGGCAGAATAGAGGCGCGACAAACAACAGTAGCGGGGGCTGCTCTGCCGGAGCAAAAGCCTTGTGCGAAAGGGGATGCCGCCGAAATGCGGCGCTCGCGGCAGGAGCGCTGCATTGGGCTGATGGGAGAATATCTCACAGACTGTCATGGACACACCATGGAGCGCTATTCGCGGCTGTATCTGCATAAAGATTCAATCGGAGAATGGCGAATGGCCGTTTTCCGATTTTTGCTATGGGGAAGGAGCATGCACGTGAGGCTGAAAATCGCCATCCCGATTCCGCCGGAGGATCGGTATCCCAACTACTTCGCCGCGCTGGAGGCGTTCGGCGCGGAAGGCGTGAAGGCGCCGGCGGACGGGAACGCCGATGAATACGACGGGCTGCTGCTGCCGGGCGGCGACGACGTGGATCCCGCAAACTATCGTCAGAAGATGGCGGGCGCGGTCAACCCCGATCCCGCGCTGGACGCGCTCCAGCTCGCGGTGATCGACCGCTTTTTCAGGGCGGGCAAGATGATATTCGGCATATGCCGCGGGCATCAGCTGCTGAATGTCTACTTCGGGGGAACGCTGATTCAGGATCTGCCGAACGGCGCGCTTCACAATTGGAACAGGGAGACGTCGTCCGACCGGGTTCACGTCGCGTTCGCGGAGCGGGGCTCGTGGGTCGAGGGGCTCTACGGCGCCCGGTTCTGGACCAACAGCGCGCACCATCAGGCGGTTGACGTCGTGGGAAGGGGCATGATCGTCGACCAGCACGCGGAAGACGGCGTCATCGAAGCGACCCATCACGAAAACGGTCGCGCCTTCTCCGTCCAGTGGCATCCGGAGCGCATGTGCCTTCAGCATGCGCGCAGCGACACGGTCGACGGCGGCGTCATCCTGAAATGGTTCCTCGACCAGTGCGCAAAGCGCCGCGTCTCATAAACACTATGGTGAATCCGCCATGGACATAGAAAAGGAGTGAAACACATGAAGAAGTCGATGCTGTCTCTGTTTCTGGCGCTGTGCCTGCTTCTGACGGGCGTGCTGACGCCCGCGCTCGCGGAGGACACGGCCGCCGCCGCGCAGGCCATTCTGGACGGCAAGGAGTACGCGAACGTCTACAAGAGCTACTTCTCCACGTCCTATCCCTCTTTGAACTATTACGCCACCTCCTACGCCATGGTGCGGGAGCTGGCCACCAACTGTATCGACAGCCTGGTTGAGCCGGACATCTACGGGAGCTACGTGGGCGCGCTGGCCGAAAGCTGGGAGGTGAACGACGACTACACCGTCTGGACCTTCCACATCCGCCAGGGCCAGAAATGGATCGACCACACCGGCGCGCAGACCGAATACGACCTGACGGCGCAGGATTTCGTGGACGGCATCCGCTACATCGGCGATCCGCTGAACGGCGCCTATTCTCTGCGCGTGATCCGCAACCTGATCACCGGCCTGTATGACTATTACTGGGGCCTGGACGACATTGACTGCGGCGACGACACGGAGACCAGCCGCGAGGATCTGGTCGCCGGCTTCGACGAAATCGTGGGCGTGAAGGCGCTGGACGAATACACTGTGCAGTACACGCTGGATAACAGCGCGCCGTATTTCCTCTCGCTGGTCGAGAGCAGCATGCTGCTGCTGCCCGTCGAATACGATTACGTGCTGGCGCAGGGCGAGGACTTCGCCGTGGACAACGCCCACATGCTGTACTGCGGCCCGTACTACGTGTCCTCCTTCGAGCGCGACAAGAAGATCGTGCTCACGAAGAACCCCTGGTACTGGGATCTGGACAAAATCACCGTGGACACCATCGAATACCAGATGATCCCCGACGGCACCACCTCGCTGGAAATGTTTATCCGCGGCGAGCTGGATTACACCTCCATTGAGTCCGAGGCGTTCATGTCGCTGCAGGGCGGCCAGTGGGAGGACTACCTGATCCCCAACGAATTCTCCTTCAGCACCAACTACCTCTGGCTGGATTTCCAGGGCGCGAACCCCGAGTTCAACGCCTTCATCCAGAACGTCAACTTCCGCAGGGCGCTGCGCGCCGCGGTGGACCGCGAGTCGCTCGCTTCGCTGCGCGAGCCCATGCAGCCCGCCCGCCTGGTGCGCAACACCGTCAACGCGGAGGGCGCGATCTTCAATTCCGAGGGCGTCGACTACACGCAGCTCGCCCCGCTGGCCGACATCGCGAACGCGGACTTCAGCGCCGACGAGGACGCCGCCCGCGCCTACATGGAGGCGGCCGTCGCCGAGCTGTGCGAGGATGACGGAACAATCAGGGGGATTTCCGCCGGCGAGGTGGACTATCTGCCCGTCATCAAGACCGAGGTGGACGGCAGGCTGCCCGTGACGCTGATCTACGTTGGCACGGACGACGAGAATGAAATCGTCCTGGCCCAGCTGTTCGAAGCCATGGTCGAGGAGGCCATCGGCGAGGATTATATCGACGTGGTGCTCGCCTTCGATACCAGCGGCGACTTCTACGGCACGGTGGGCGGCAGCGTGGACGGCCCGTTCAACTACGACATCTACTGGGATTCGCTGTCCACCGGCTACGCCGATCCCTCCGGCATCCTCACCCGCATCACATCCGACGGCGTGGAGAACGTGGGCTGCTACAGCGTGCCCGAATTCGACGAGCTGGTGGAAAAGGCGCTGGAGGCGCCCACCTTCGACGAGCGCCTGCAGCTCTTCGCCGAGGCCGAGGCTTATCTCCTGGACAACGCCTTCATGATTCCCGTCATCTCCTCGCTGCGCGGCTACCACATGACCTACGAGATACCGCACACCAGCCCGCGCGCGCTTTACGGCAGCGACCGCTACAAGGGCATCAGGGTGGCGACCACGCCCATCTCGGCCGATGAGTACGACGTGCTCGACGCGGCCTGGAGGCTGGAGAGAAACGCCAGGTAACGCAGGGCTCCGGCCGTTTCGATGGCCGGAGCTTTTCGCTTTCAAACAGCCTGCGCCAATCGCTCAGGGAAACGAAGGGTACGAGGAATGGTCAAGTATATTCTGAAGCGTCTTCTGCGCTCGGTCATCACGCTGATGATCGTCTTTGTCGCCGTGTTTATGCTGCTGCGGTTCATGCCGCTGAACGGCTACTTCCCGCAGGAAATGATCAAGGAAACGGATGAAGCGACGCGCATGGCCTATCTGCGCAACCTGGGCCTTCTGGATCATCCGTTCGTCCAGCTGGCGCGGTTTGTCAGGAATCTGCTCCACGGCGACCTGGGGCGCAGCATCACGGTGTATCCGCAGGTGCCGATCGCCATGCTGATGGCCGAGAAGATTCCGACGACGGCGTTTCTGGGCTTCTGGAGCATGCTGCTGGGCATCGCCGCGGGCCTCTCGATGGGCATGATGATGGTGCGCCGCAAAAACAGGCTGGGCGACGGCCTGGGCAGCGGCTATATCCTGCTTGTGCGGGCGGTTCCCAGCCTGATCTACCTCTTCTTCCTGCAGATCTGGGTGTCGCGGTGGCTGAACCTGCCGCTGGTCTACGACAAGGACGTCGCCAGATCCTGGATCCTGCCCATCGTCTGCCTCTCATTGTCCAGCGTGGCGTGGTACGCGCTGTGGATCCGGCGGTTCATGGTGGATGAGGAGAACCAGGATTACGTGAAGTTCGCCACGGTCAAGGGCCTGTCGAGAAAGGCCGTGCTGAGAAAGCACATCTTCCGCAACGCCGTGATCCCCATCACGGCCTACCTGCCCTCGGATCTCCTGAACATCGTGGCCGGCTCCCTCATCATCGAGACGCTGTACGCCATTCCGGGCACGGGCGGCCTGCTGACCACGGCGATCAAGCGGCAGGACAACAATCTGGTGCAGATTCTGGTTCTGATGTACGCCGCGCTGTCGATTCTGGGCGTGTTCCTGGGCGACCTGCTGCTGGCGTTTGTCGATCCGCGGATCAAGCTGACGGAGGAAAGATGATGCAGACGACACTCAATAAGATTGAGCGCGTTCACGACGCGTCGCTGTTTACCGCGGCGGGGTTCGACCGCGCGGAAAGCGAGCGGATCGGCGTCTCAAACTACTCCTACTGGCGCTCGACGCTGCGCACATTCTTCAAATCGAAGCTGGTGATCGCGCTGGTTGCGCTCATGGCGGCCGTTCTGCTGATGAGCTTCCTCTATCCGGTCATTTCAAAGATCGATCCCACCAGGGTGTCGACGAAATCGCGGAACTGGAATCAGCGGCCTTCATGGGAGCACCTCTTCGGCACGGACACGCTGGGGCGCGACATCTTTGCCCGCGCGTGGTACGGCTGCCGGAATTCCTTCCTGCTCGCGTTCTGCATCGCGCTCTCCGACGTGGGCATCGGCATGATCGCCGGGGCGGTCTGGGGCTACAACCGCCGGCTCGACCCGGTCATGATCGAGCTGTACAACATCATGACGAACATCCCCTCGACGGTCTATCTGGTGCTGCTGGCCTACATCATGAACACCAGCTACCTGACGCTGTTCATCGCCATGGCGTCGCGCGGCTGGATCGTCGAGGCGCGCTTCTTCCGCAACAGGATCCTGTCCATCCGCGACGCGGAATACAACATCGCCTCGCGCTGCCTGGGCACGCCCATGCTCCGCATCGCCACGCGCAACATCATCCCGCAGATCATCAGCCTGATCATCATGGAGGCGGCGCTGTGCATCCCCTATTCCATCGGCTCGGAGGTCTTTCTGGGGTTTGTCGGCGTGGGCATGCCGGTGGACGCCATCACGCTGGGCAACATGGTCAACCAGGGCCGCGCCTCCTTCACGCTGCATCCCTATCAGATGCTGCTGCCCACGGCGGTGCTCTGCCTGATCACCGTCGCCTTCTACATCATCGGCAACCGCTTTGCCGACGCGTCCGACCCGCGCAATCACCTGTGAGGAGGGCTGAGCATGAACGAGCATAAGGGCCCTCTGTTGCTTTCCGCCCGCGACATCGTCGTCAAATTCAATCTGCGCGGGCAGACGCTGACGGCCATCCGCGGCGCCTCGCTGGACGTGTACCAGGGCGAGACGGTGGCCATCGTGGGCGAATCGGGCTCGGGCAAGTCGGTTTTCACCAAATCCTTCATCGGCATGCTGGATCAGAACGGCCGCGTGGAGAGCGGCCAGCTCATCTTCCACGGCGAAGACATGACCCGATACGCCACGGAGGCTCAGTGGCTGAAGGTGCGCGGCCGGAAAATCGCCATGGTGTTTCAGGACCCCATGACCAGCCTGAACCCCGTGCGCACGGTCGGCGAGCAGATCGCCGAGGTCGTCATGTGGCATTTCGGAAAGAGCCGCGACGAGGCCAGGCGAGAAGCCGTCGACCTGCTGCGAAAGGTGGGCATCGACGAGCCGGAGCGGCGCTACAGGCAGTATCCGGGCGAATTTTCCGGCGGCATGCGCCAGCGCGTGGTCATCGCCGCGGCCATCGCGTGCCGGCCCGAGATCCTCATCTGCGACGAGCCGACCACGGCGCTGGACGTCACCGTGCAGGCGCAGGTTTTGAACCTCATTGGCGAGCTCCAGCGGGAGATGAAGATGAGCGTGGTGTTCATCACCCACGATCTCGGCGTGGTGGCGCACGTGGCCGACTGGGTCGCCGTGATGTACGCCGGGCAGATGATCGAGTACGGCGAGGCCCGCGAGATATTCCATCAGCCCGAGCATCCCTACACAAAGGCGCTGCTTCGTTCCCTGCCGCAGCTGGGCGTGAAGGGACACGACCTGTACGCCATTCAGGGCACGCCGCCCAGCCTGTTCAGGGACATCCAGGGCGACGCCTTCGCGCCGCGCAACACGGACGCCATGAAGATCGATTTCCTGGAGGAGCCGCCGGCCTTTCCGGTCTCCCCGACCCACTGGGCCAGGACCTGGCTGCTCGCGCCGGAGGCGCAGCCATACCGCGCCGCGCTGGCCCGGAGGGAAGCCGAGCGCCGCTCGCGCCAGACGCCGGCCGACCCGTTTGATTATGCGAAGGCGGAAACGATCCTTTCCGTGAGGAACCTCTCCGTTCACTTCAAATTGGGTTCGACGCGCCTGCAGGCCGTCGATCACGTCAGCTTCGACATCTACCGGGGCGAGACGCTCGCGCTGGTGGGAGAGTCCGGCTCGGGCAAAACGACCATCGGCCGGGCCATCATGAGCATCCACACAAGCAACGTGGAGGGAGACATCCGCTTCAAGGGACGCCGGATCAACGAAAAGCTGGGCAAAAGGGAGCGGGGCAGACTGCACATGGAGATGCAGATGATCTTCCAGGACCCCATGGCCTCGCTGAATGACAGGGCCAAGGTGGACTATATCGTCTCGGAAGGGCTGTACAATTACCGCCTCTTTGAGAACGAGGCGGACCGCGTGGCCCGGGTGGAACGGATGCTCCAGGAGGTCGGCCTGACCAGCGATTTCATGACGCGTTTCCCACATGAGTTTTCCGGCGGCCAGCGGCAGCGCATCGGCATCGCGCGCAGCCTGATCATGAATCCCGAGCTGGTGGTCGCGGACGAGCCCATCTCGGCGCTGGACGTCTCCATCCGCGCGCAGGTCATCAACCTGCTGAACCGATTGAAGCGGGAACGCGGCCTGACCTATCTGTTCATCGCGCACGATCTGTCGGCGGTGCGGTTCATTTCAGACCGCATCGCGGTGATCTACAAGGGCCGCCTGGTGGAGCTCGCCGCTTGCGAGGAGCTGTTCGCCCGCCCGCTGCATCCGTATACGCGCGCGCTGCTGTCGGCCGCGCCGTATCCCGATCCGGACATCGAGCGCGACAAAGCCGTTCAGACCTTTCATCCGACGCCGGAGGACCTCGCGGGAGGCGGCCGAGAATGGATGGAAATCTATCCCTTCCACTATGTGTATGCAAACGAAAAGGAGGCCGCGGCATATCGACATGAAGCGGAAAACCGTTGATCTGTGGAGGCAGCCGAAATGGCGGCTCCTCGTGTTTCGCAGGGCCATGACGCACGCCTCCACGGCGCTGGTCATCAGCGCCCTCATTTCAGGCGTCTGTCGGAGTCTGACCCATTTCATGTTCGCCGCCTGCGCCGCCGGCGTTCTGCTGCTGGGCGGATCCTGGCGGGATTATTGCCGCTGGCGCGACGGGAAGCCCCTCGGGAGGCGGCCTTCCGGCGTCCCCTACAGCCTCTGCAGGGACAGGAGCCGCCGCCCCGCCTTCCTGATTGACAGCGCGGATTTTGACGACGATCTCACGCCGTATACCGCGGTCGCCGAGGAGGATTTCTCCGACGAGGCATGCCGGCGCGCGCGCGTCGCCGCCCAGGCGCTCGCCGGCATGCTCATGATCGCCATTTCCGCGGTGGTATAGGAGCCCCATCCGGCCTTTCTTCCCGCGACGGGGCGCGCCGTGCGCCTCTCCCGCGGCCTTTGTGCGCGCGGCGTTTCGCCCGCTCAGGCGCTCCCTGTGAAGGCGGCCCGGGTCCATGCCCGCTGCTTTTGTCAGGCCCGCAGGAAATCGGAATAATCGCCGGCGCTGAATGCCTCCTGAAATGTGGGCGGGCGTTTTTCGTTCCGGCAAGGCCGAGCGAGGCGGCGCCCTTTTGGGGATGGCGTCCTGTTTTGTTGCACATTTTGCCGATCTGCTCTATAATAAGGCAGAACCCTGATCTCACAAGGAGGAAGACGGCATGAATTTTGATCCGAAATACCTCAATATGACGGCCATGCACGACTGGGAGCTCTACTCGAAAAGTCTGGACACAGAGCTGCGCGAGTGCCTGGACGAGGGCCGCGACGTGGCGCAGTACGAGGCGCTGTGCCGGGCCGTCGGCGCGCTGCCTCCGGGACCGGTGCGCGAGGAGCTGGCGGACATCCTCTTCAAGGCGCTCACCGGCGCGCCGATCCGCGCCGATTATCCCTATGTCGAGCCGGACGACCTCGGGGCCATCCGGGCCGAGCGCCCGGAGGCCTGGCAGGAATTCCCCGTTCCGGCGCGCGACGACAGGCTGAGGGACAGGATCCGCGGCGCGTGGCTGGGGCGCATCTGCGGATGCCTGCTGGGCAAGCCGGTTGAGGGCATGCGCACGCCGGATATGCACGAGCTGCTGAAAAACAGCGGCAACTTCCCGCTGACGCGCTACATGACGCTGGAGGATCTCAAAAAGACCCCTCGCCTCGCGGAGCGCTGGACGCGTCGGGCCTGGGCCGACAGCCTGAACGGCTTCGCGCCCTCGGACGACGACACCAATTACACGGTCCTGGCGGCAAAGGGCATTGTGGGCCGGTTTGGCCGCGGCTTTACCTCGGACGACGTGGCCGTGGCGTGGATGGACTGCCAGCCCAAAAACGCCTACTGCACCGCCGAACGCCGCGCCTTCCGCAACTTCGTCATCGGCATCCGGCCTCCGCAGTCTGCCGTCTACAAGAACCCCGACCGCGAGTACATCGGCGCGCAGATCCGGGCCGACTATTTCGGCTACATCAATCCCGGCGACCCGGAAACCGCGGCGGAAATGGCATGGCGCGACGCCCGCATTTCCCATGTGAAAAACGGCGTCTACGGCGAGATGTTCGTGGCGGCGATGCTTGCGGCGGCCGCGGCGACAGACGACGTTGAGGCCGTGATCCAGGCCGGCCTCGGCGAGATTCCCGCAAAGAGCCGCCTGAGCGAGGCCGTGCGCACGGTGTTCGGCGATTTCAAGGCGGGCCTGAGCGAGGACGAATGTTTTTCCGCCATCGCGCAGCGCTGGGACGAATTCAAGGGCTACGACTGGGTCCATACCATTTCCAACGCGGAGATCGTGACGGCCTCGCTGCTCTACGGCGGCCTTGACTACGGCAAGTCCATCTGCCGCGCGGTGCAGACCGGCTTCGACACCGACTGCAACGGCGCGACGGTCGGCTCCATCGTGGGCATGATGCGGGGCACGGCCGGCATTCCCGCCATGTGGACCGCGCCCATCTCAAATGCGCTGGATACCTCCATCTTCGGCGTAAACCGCGTGTCGGTGGACGAAATGGTGGATCTGACGATGAGCCACATGGCATAAAAACGAGCGCGATGCGCCGGCCCTGTGTTCTTTCGCAGGGCCGGCGCATTTGATAGGCCGGTTTTTTGGCGTTTGCCAGACCCCATCGCCCCGTCAAGCGCCAATACAATGATCTTAAATGAAATGAAACATCCCTGATTTTTTCCGGCAGGCCCTTGATTTCCCTATAACCCCGTATTATAATGGGATTTAAGGGAGGGACGCCGTATGATGGTTTCGACGCGAGGACATTATGCGCTGCAGGTGATGATCGATTTGGCGGAGCAGCAGACCAGCCGCTTTATTCCGCTCAAGGAGATTGCGGCGCGGCAGGGCATTTCGGAAAAGTACCTGGAGAGCATCGTCAAGCTGCTGGTGCAGGGCGGCTATCTCGAGGGACTGCGCGGCAAGGGCGGCGGCTATCGGCTGCTTAAGGCGCCGGAATGCTGCAATGTGGGGCAGATTCTGTGGCTGACGGAGGAGACCCTCGCGCCGGTGGCGTGCCTGGACGAGCGTACCCAGCCCTGCCCGCGTGCGGCGACGTGCAAGACCCTGCCCATGTGGCAGAAGCTGTACGACATGATCAACAGCTACTTCGGCGGCATCACCATCGCGGACCTGATGGACGCCGGACAATCGGGAGACAACTACGTCATCTGATCCGTCCCGACGGGGACGCCACGCCGGGAAGCGCGCGTGAACGGTCCCTGTGCGCCCCTCCTTTCCCCTTTCCTTTCCATTCGCAGCGGCCGCGGACCCTGTTCATCGGGCCCGCTCTTCGCGCCTCGTTTGCCTCGCCCGCACGAGGCGTCCGGCGGCGCCCTCCGCCCCGGGGGCCGTCTGTTCTCCGGTGCGGCTCCGCGCCCGCGTCACACCCGCTCCAGGGTCATTCCGGTCGAGCTATACAACTTCATCGTATCCATGGACAGCGTGCAATCCGCAGCGGGTCGCAGGCGTCCTCTTTATGATGCCGTGCGCCGCCAGGCCACAGATCGTTTCACGGGAAGCGGCTCATTTGCATGTATATCGAATTTCAATAAATAATCATTGACAAACAATGCTTCCCGTGCTATAATGCGGGCATCAGGGAAAGGAGAGGCGATTATGAGCTGGACGAAAGACAGGAGCATCATGCTCTCGCGGATATGCGTGATTGTGTTTGAGGTGCTGCTGGCGGCGCTTGATGTGATGACCTTCAGGATGCGGGGCGTGACGCTGAACCTGCTCGCCGGGTACGCCTCACGGGCGGTTCTGCTGGGCGTCACGCTGTGCAGCGCGCTGGCGTGGCCCGCGCTGTTTCTGCTCTGGCGGCTGCTGGGCAACCTGCAGGCCGGGAAGGTATTCCACCCGGATAACGTGCGCCTCATGCGGCTGATCAGCTGGTGCCTCGCCGGCGCCGCGCTGGCGTGCGTGTTGGGAGCGCTGTGGGAGCCGCTTCTGCTTGTGCTGGCGCTGGCGGCGGGCTTTGTCGCGCTGATCGTGCGCATCGTGAAAAACGTGTTTCAGCAGGCCATTGCGATGAAGTCCGAGCTGGACCTGACAGTGTGAGGGATGTCCTATGGAAATACTGGTCAATCTGGACGTCATGATGGCGAAGCGGAAGATCTCCAGCGGCGAGCTGGCCGAGCGCATCGGCATCACGCCGGCGAACCTGTCCATTCTCAAGACCGGCAAGGCCAAGGCCATTCGCTTTTCGACGCTGATGGCCCTGTGCCATGAGCTCAACTGCCAGCCCGGCGATCTTCTGGAATTCAGGGACGACGGATAGCTTATCTCTTTTCTCAGAGGAGGAAAACCGCGCGCAGGACGCCGCGCGTGCCTCGCGCCGGCGGGCGAGAGCCTGCTGTGTACTGAGCGCTCCCGCTCCGCCCGGTTCGAATCGCGAATCGGGCGCTTTTTTATGGTTGCGGGAATGCGCGCACGAGGGTATAATAGAGGGACAAAAGGGGGCGCAGCCATGACGGAGGTCTATGAATTCGACGCGGTCATCAAAAAGGTGCCCGATCTGGACGGCGCCTACGTGGAAATCCCCTTCGACGTGCGCGCGACGTTCGGCCGGGGCCGCGTGGCGGTGCGCGCAACGTTCGACGGAGAGCCGTACGACGGCCAGCTGGTGCGCATGGGCACGCCCTGCCACATCATCGGCATCCGCAAGGACATCCGCGCAAAAATCGGCAAGCAGCCGGGCGACTGCGTGCGCGTGACCATTCGGGAACGGACAAAGGAGGCGGCAGATCGATGAAGACGCTGCAGGAAATCATCAACAAGGGCCGGCGCATCGTGTTTTTCGGCGGGGCCGGCGTGTCGACCGAGAGCGGCATCCCGGATTTCCGGAGCGTGGACGGGCTGTATAACCAGAAGTACGATTATCCGCCTGAGACCATACTGAGCGACACGTTTTTCTACACGCACACCGAGGAGTTTTTCCGGTTCTACCGGGAGCGGATGCTGTTCCCGCACGCACAGCCCAACGCGGCGCACAAAAAGCTGTTCGAGCTGGAGCAGGCCGGCAGACTGCGCGGCATCGTGACGCAGAACATCGACGGGCTGCACCGCAAGGCGGGCAACCGACTGGTCTATGAGCTGCACGGCACGGTGTATCAGAACACCTGCCTCGAATGCGGCAAAAAATACGGCCTGGACTTCATCCTGAACACGCAGGGCGTGCCCCGCTGCACGTGCGGCGGCGTGGTCAAGCCGGACGTGGTGCTGTACGGCGAATCGCTGGACAAGTCCACCATCATGGGCGCGTGCCGCGAAATCTCGCAGGCCGACGTGCTGATCGTGGCCGGAACCAGCCTGATGGTGCAGCCGGCCGCTTCCTTCCTGGACTATTTCTCCGGACGGGATCTGGTGGTCATCAACCGGGATGAGACCAGCGCCGACAGCCGCGCGTCGCTGGTGCTGCACGAACGCGTGGGCGAGGTGCTGGGGCAAATCGCAGTCACCGGCGACTGACTGCCGGGCCACGGCGTCCCCGAACGGCGTTGTGGGATACAGTCCCTGAATCGAAGCGGAATCACCGCTGTTTTGCGTGTCCCGTGGCATGCTATCCGCGATAATCCCCGTAAATTCGCAGAAAAGTGGAATGGCATCGCACCCGGCGAAAACGGTTGGCCCGGGCCGCGAGGACGATCCAAAACCCGCGCCGCATCAAAAAAAGATTGGCAACATTCGGGCGGCATGGTATAATGGCGGCAGAGGTTTCTCAATCAGACATTTCGGGAGGAACGCATCATGCAGACTGAAAAGAAGGTATTGATCTTTCAGGGCGGCTGGGACGGCCATGAGCCCAAACTGGTATCCGCACGCTACAGAGACATGCTGGAGAAGCACGGCTACCGCGTCACGATAACCGACACGCTCGACACGCTGGACGACGCCGACATGCTCATGGGACTCGACCTGATCGTCTCCTGCTGGACGATGGGCTCCATCGATCACCAGCGCGTGGCGAACATCTCCAGGGCGGTCGCGGCCGGCACAGGCCTGGCGGGCTGTCACGGCGGCATGTGCGATTCCTTCCGGCAGGACACCGAATGGCAGTTCATGACGGGCGGCCAGTGGGTGAGTCACCCGGGCGGCGACGGCATCCGCTATCGCGTCAACGTGCGGCGCGGCTCCAGTCCCATCGTCGAGGGCATCGAGGACTTCGACGTATGCAGCGAGCACTACTACCTGCACGTCGACCCGGCCATCGAGGTGCTGGCGACAACGCGATTCCCGGTGGTGCATTACTACCACATCTCCAACAAGCCGGTGGACATGCCCGTCGTGTGGACCAAGTACTGGGGCAACGGCCGCGTGTTCTACAACTCGCTGGGGCATCACGACGACGTGTTCGACAAGTCTCCCGAGGCGGGCGTCCTGATGGAGCGCGGCCTCGTATGGGCCGCCGAGGGCAGGCAGTACGCGCTGGACCACGGCCTCACCACCGAGCGCTTCGAGAACACCGCGAAGATGTACTGATCCGCGCGTCTCTCCGGCCGCGCTTTCCTGTCTCCGGTTTCCCCCATCAATTCAATGCGGAGGTTTCATGCCATGTCTGTGAACATTGCCATGATCGGCGTGGGCTCGATCAGCGGGATTTACCTGAAAAACATCACGGGCACGTTCCGGGAAATCAAGCTCCTGGGCGTTTGCGACCTGATCCGCGAGCGCGCGGAGAAGGCCCAAAGGGAATACAGCGTGCCCAAGCTCTACGAGACGATGTACGACGCCTTCGCCGACCCGGAGGTCGACATCGTCCTGAACCTCACCAGGCCCTACGAGCACTACGGCGTCACGAAGGCGGCGCTCGAGGCGGGCAAGCACGTCTATTCCGAAAAGCCCCTGGCGGCGGACTGGGACGAGGGGCGGGCGCTGGTCGCACTGGCTGAGGAAAAGGGCCTCATGCTGGGCGGCGCGCCGGACACCTTTATGGGCGCGGGCATCCAGACCTGCCGCAGGCTCATCGACGCGGGAGAGATCGGCGCGGTGATCGGCGCGGCGGCGTTCATGATCTGCCGGGGCCACGAGACGTGGCACCCCGACCCGGCATTCTACTACAAGCGCGGCGGCGGCCCGATGATGGACATGGGCCCGTATTACCTGACCGCGCTGATCAACCTGGCGGGCGGCGTGAAGGCCGTGACCGGCGTCACAAAGACCTCCTTCCCCACGCGCACCATCACCAGCCAGCCGCACAACGGCGAGGTGGTCACGGTGGACGTGCCCACCTACGTGACCGGCACGCTGCACTTCGACAACGGCGCCGTGGGCACGATCTTCACCACGTTCGACGTGTACTATCCCTATCAGGCGCGGCTTGAGATCTACGGCGAGAAGGGCACCATCTTCGCGCCCGATCCCAACGGCTTCGGCGGGCCGGTGAAGCTCTTCAGGCCCGGCGACAGCGAGCCGGTCGAGATGCCGCTCGCGTTCGACTACAGCGAAAACAGCCGCGCGCTTGGCCTGGCCGACATGGCGAAGGCCCTCGAGACCGGGCGTTTCTGCCGCACGGACTACCGGCAGACGCAGCATGTGCTCGAGATCCTGACCGCCTTTGAGAAGAGCAGCGACGCCGGACAGACCATCCCGATCACCACCCGCTACGAGCGCAAACCCGCCATGAAAAACAACCCGACGCACGGCATTCTCGACTGAACCGTATAAATCACCTGCGCAGCCTGCAGAGAAACAGCCGCGGCACAAATCGCCGCGGCTGTAAACGTTATTGTGTCTGGCTGCTTTCCGCCCAATGGCCTCAGTTGGCATACTGACGCTGATAAGCGGCGTCGGCAACCTCGAGCAGATGGCTCAGACCGATCTTCTCCAGCTCCGCCTTGAAGGCTTCGGGATCGGTGACGGTGGACTCGCTGCCCAGGATATACTGGGTGCGCTGCTCGTTCACATAGCTCTTGATGGTGGCGCGGATCTCGCCGATGTCTTCCAGCTCATCCGTGGTGAAGTTGAGGTTCGGGCAGTACACGTCGGCGCCCGGGATATGCTGCTGGTAGACGCCGGTGATGCTGTTCTGGCGGATGCCGCCGGAGGTCTCGGGGCCTTCCACGGTGCCGTCCTCGTACAGGCTCACATAAGCGCCCAGATAGTCCAGGTTGGCGGAGAAGTACGGCATGGCGTCGAACCAGTTGGTGTTCTGAGCGGTCAGGAACACGCTGACCAGCTCGCCGTCGCGGGTGGTGTCGTACAGATACTTGCCCTCATAGCCCTCGAAGGTGGTGGTGACTTCGGCCTTGGGATGCTTGGCCAGATAGTCCTCGGTATACATCCAGTTGACGTCCTTCACGCCGAAGCGGCCCAGCAGATAGCCGTCCTCGCAGAAGCAGAAATCGCCCACGCGGAACGCAAGCTCAGGCTGCTCGCAGTCGGCGGTCACGAACCACTGGCAGTTGGTGGCGGACTGGTTGTAGGACACATACTGCACGCCCTCGGGGCCAACCAGCGGAGCCGCCGGCCAGTAGCGCAGGCGGGCCTCAACCAGCTCCTCGGTGTCGCTGCCGAAGAAGCCCAGAGAGGAATCGAACAGGGCGCCGACCTTGTTGCCCGCGGTGCCGGCCACAGCCTTGACCTCGGGACGGCCATAGGTGAAGGATTCGGGCGCGAGCAGCTTCTCGTCGGCCAGCTTCTTCAGGTAATCGACGGCCTCAAACCACTCGTCCTGAATGTAGGAAGCGGTCACATGGCCGTCCTTGAGCAGCCACATATCGCGGTCATCCTCGGCCACGAAGGCGTTGGTGATGAACTTCACGGGGTTGGAGCCCCAGCTGGTGGGAGAGCCCAGCAGCGGGATCTCGTCGGTGGCGTCGCCGTCGCCGTTGGCGTCGTTATCCCGGAAGGCGACCAGCATGTTGTAGAATTCCTCGGTGGTGGTGGGCATTTCGAGGTTCAGGTTGTCGAGGTAGGTCTTGTTGATCCACAGCTTATACTTGGTCTCGTTCTGGGGAGAAGCTTGGATCTTCGGCACGGCGTAGATGGAGCCGTCGGAGTTGGTGATATTGGTGATCAGGTTCCAGCTGGGATACTCCGCGACCGCCTTGTCGGCGTTCACAGCCAGGCCGCCCTCGTAGTAGGGCTGCAGGTTCACCAGCGCGCCCGCTTCGCCGTAGGTGTAGGCCTCGGCGACGGACAGGCCGTAGTTGATGATGTCCGGCAATTTCTCGCCCGCAGTGATCATGATGTTGAGCTTCTGCTTGGGCTCGACCTCGGGCAGGAACTCGAACTGCAGATCGACGTTGCAGTTCTCCTCGATCCAATGGGTGAAGGTGTTGTCGTCCCAGTCGGTCACCTGCGCGTTGGGCGCGGTCAGAACCGTCAGCGCATAGGGCTCGCTGCCGGTCCAGATGGGGAGCACGCCCGGTTCGCTGAGTTCGCCCTCGGCGAAGCCGGGAGCGGCCGTCAGCGACAGCACGAGCAGAGCGGCCGTCAGCAGTGCGACGAGTTTGCGAGTCTTCATAACAAATCCTCCTTTATCTTTCTATTCAACGGGGCTTTGCCCCGTGTGAATCAGCCCTTCACGGCGCCGATCATGACGCCCTTCACGAAGTACTTCTTCACGAAGGGATACAGCACCAGGATCGGCACCGTTGAGACGACGATGAAGCAGTACTTGAGCAGGTCCTGGAGCGACTGGTTGTAGAGCAGCTCCTCGGCGGTCGAGCTCAGGTTCTCGGCGTTGAACGAGTTCTTGATGAGGATGGCGCGCAGGATGATCTGCAGCGGCATCTTGCTCTGATCCTTCAGATAGAGGAAGGCCGTAAAGTAGTCGTTCCAGTGGCCCACCGCGTAATACAGCGCCAGCACCGCCATCACCGTGCCCGAAAGCGGCAGAACCATGTTGAAGAAATACTTGAAGTCCGAGCAGCCGTCGATCTTCGCGGCCTCTTCCAGCTCCGAAGGAATGTTGTTGATGAACGTGCGGGCGATAATCATGTTGTACACGCTCAGCGCGCCGGGAATGATCATGGCCGTGCGTGTGTCGATCATGCCCAGCGAACGCACCAGCAGATAATTCGGAATGGTGCCGCCGCCGAAGAACATGGTGAACATGAACAGCCCCGTGATAAACCCGTGGCCCGGCAGCGATTTGCGCGCCAGGGGATAGGCGCAGATCATGGTCATGGCCAGATTCAGCGCCGTACCCACGACGGCATAGAAGAATGTGTTGCCATAGGCTGTCCAGATGCCCTTATAGTCAAACACGGCCTCATAGCCGCGCACCGTGAAATTCACCGGCCAGAAGGTGACCCAGCCGAAGGCCACGGCGTCCTGCGAGGAGAACGAGTTGGCCACCACGTTGATGAGCGGCATGAGGATGATCAGCGTGAAAAGGCCCAGAATGACGGTGACCACGGCGTAGTACACCCTGTCGCCGGAGGAGATCCTGATGACGTTCTTTTTGAGCGGTCTTGTCGCTGTCTGCCGCGCCATATCTCTGCCTCCTTACCACAATCCGCTGCCGCTGACCCTGTCGGCAATCTTGTTCACGGTGAGCAGCGCGATCAGATTGACCACGGAGTTGAACATGCCGATGGCTGTCGCGTAGGACAGGTTGCTGGGGCCGCTCTCCGTGGTCAGGCCGATCTTGTACACGTAGGTGGAGATCACCTCCGAGGCCACCAGATTGGTGTCGTTCTGCATCAGATACGCCTTGTCGAAGCCGATGCTCATCAGCGAGCCGCAGCGCAGGATCAGCGTAATCGCGATGGTGGGCACGATGGTGGGCACGTCGATGTACCACACGCGCCTGACGCGCGACGCGCCGTCGATGGTGGCCGCTTCATGCAGCTCGGGATCCACGCTGGACAGCGCCGCCATGTAGATAATCGAGCCCCAGCCCGTGCTCTGCCACACGCCCGACAGGATATACAGCATGCGGAAATTGTGGCCGCCCATGAAGAAGTTGGTGTCATATTTGATGCCGACGGATTCCAGCAGATTATTGATCATGCCGGTGTTGATGTCCAGCACGCGATTGAGAATGCCCACCAGCACGACGGTCGAGATAAAGTGCGGCATGTAGGTGATATTCTCCACGGCGCTCTTGAAGTATCGCCTGCGGATGGAATTGAGCAGCAGCGCGAAAATAATCGGGATGGGAAACGTCAGCACCATCTGCACCACCGACAGATACAGCGTGTTGCCCACCACCCGGCCAAACTGGTAGGAATTGAAGAACTTGATGAAGTTTTCAAAGCCAATCCACGGCGAACCCCAGATGCCCTTGCGGATGTTGTACTTTTTAAATGCAATGATGGTGCCGTACATGGGCTGATATTTGAAAATCAGCAGCCAGATGAGCGGCAGCGCGAGAAAAGCATACATCTGCCAGTTGTCCAGAATGCGCCGGGACAGTTTTCTCTTCTTCGGTTTGAAAACAGGACGGAAGTTTTGTTCTGAATTCATGATCTGTCTCCCCGTCGATGATGTTGTTCTTTTGCAGCCCAGCTTTTTCTATTATATATGTTTCACACATAAATTTCAAGCCCATTCTGTCATATATTTTATTAGTTTTTTCTTACCGACAACATTTCCCTCCGGTCGGATCGCGCTTTGCCGGCCGCTGTCCGCATGGAAAAGATGAAATTCAGCCGCACGGCCCTCGGGAAACCCGGGCGGCTTTCACGGGCGGCTCTGTGCCGGCGAGGAAAGAGGCGGGCCGCCTCCCGGACGAACCAAAAACAGCCGCGCGCCTTCACGCCGCATCACCCCGCCCGTATCAGGCGCATATTCTTTCTCCAGGGGGTGATTTTATGAATTTGCTGATCGCGGGCGGTGATCTGCGCTTCGCCTGGGCGGCTCACATCGCGTCCCAGCGCGGGCTCGACGTGGGTTCCCTCGGGCTGGAGAAGAGCTGGCTTGCCCAGCCGCAGGCGGATCAGGCGTCCGTTTCCCGGGCCGACGCCGTGCTCATGCCCAATCCGTGGCGCACGGCCTTTCCCGGGCCGTTCGCGGCCGAACCGCTGACGCTGCAGGATATCCTCGCATCGCTGCGGCCCGGCGCCGCGCTGATCATGCCCGATGACATCGGCGCGCCGGACGACGCGCCGGAACACATCCGGCTCTCCGACGACGGGGACTATCTGCTGCGCAACGCCTGCCTGAGCGCCGAGGGCGCGATTCACGCGGCCATGTCCGCCGTGCCCTTCGCGCTGGAGTCGGCGCATGCGCTCGTCATCGGCTACGGCCGCATCGGCCGGCATCTCACGCAGCTGCTGCTGGCGCTGGGCTGCACGGCGACCGCCGCGGCCAGGCGGGCCGAATCGCTCTTCCAGGCCCAGCTGGACGGCGCGCTGCCCTGCCCGCTGGACGAGCTGCCCGAGCGTCTGCCCGAATGCCAGCTGATCTTCTCCACCGTCCCCGCGACGGTGCTGACCGACGACATGCTGACGCTGATCGATCCCGGCGCGCTGCTGATGGACGTGGCCAGCGCGCCGTACGGCTTTTCGCTGGAGCGCGCGCAGGCGCTGGGTCTGCGCGCCGCGCGCGAAAACAACCTGCCGGGCCGTTACTGCCCGGAAAGCGCCGGCCGCCTGCTGTTGGACGCGGCATGGGCGGCGGCGCGGAAAGGAGTCAAGCCATGAACGACATGCTCGCGGAAAAACGGGTCGGATTCGCGATGACCGGCTCGTTCTGTACATTTTCACAGGTTTTTCCGGCCGCGGAGGCGCTCGCGCAGGCGGGCGCGGCGCTCTTCCCCATTGTGTCGAACAACGTCTGGTCGCTGGACACGCGCTTCTTCACCGCGGCGGACGTCCGCAAGCGCCTCGCGGCCATCGCGGGACGCGAGATCTGGCATACGCTGCCCCAGGTGGAGCCCATCGGCCCGAAGAAGCTGCTGGACCTGCTCGTCGTCGCCCCCTGCACCGGCAGCACGCTGGGCAAGCTCGCCGCCGGCATATTCGACACCCCGGTGACCATGGCCGTCAAATCGCAGCTGCGCAACGAGAGGCCGGTGCTGATCGCCCTGTCGACCAACGACGGTCTGGCCATGAGCGCGCGCAGCATCGGCACGCTGCTGACCTGGCGAAACGTCTATTTCGTGCCCTTCAGGCAGGATGATCCCGACAACAAACCCTCCTCGCTCGTGGCGGACATGGCCGCGATTCCCCGCGCCGCCCGCGACGCGCTGTCCGGAAGGCAGACGCAGCCCGTCCTGACCCGCTGAAACAAGCCGCGGCGCGGGAAAGCGCGCCGCGGCTTTTATCCGGGGCCGCCCTGTCTGATAAGCCCGTTTTCGTATGCTTCGGCAAATGGCGTTTGCCGCCGGACCCCGTCCTCCGTTGCCCCGGCAGACGCCTGCTTATTGCGCTAAAATGAGCCGCCGCCGGATTTTTAACGCATCTGTGTGGACAGAAACGGCGCGGGCGTGTATAATAGAGCGATGTGAAATGCTTTCGGGGAGGATCAGAGCGATGCGTTGATACCATTCGGTTTGCCAGAAAACACTGAGATTTTACGGCATAGGCCGATAAGGAGGACATTCCGAAAAATGGAGCATCCCGAATTGAAAGCGGAGGTGCAGCGCAGGCGTACCTTCGCCATCATATCTCACCCCGACGCCGGCAAGACGACGCTCACCGAAAAGCTGCTGCTGTACGGCGGCGCCATCCGCCAGGCGGGATCCGTCAAGGCCCGCAAGGCCGCGCGCCATGCCACGTCCGACTGGATGGAAATCGAAAAACAGCGCGGCATTTCCGTCACCTCGTCCGCCATGCAGTTCGACTTCAACGGCTACCGCATCAACATCCTCGACACGCCCGGCCACCAGGACTTTTCGGAGGATACCTACCGCACGCTGGTGGCGGCCGACAGCGCCGTCATGCTGATCGACTGCGCGAAGGGCGTGGAGGAGCAGACCATCAAGCTGTTCCGGGTGTGCCGTCTGCGCTCGATTCCCATCTTCACCTTCGTGAATAAGCTGGATCGCGCCGGACGCGACCCCTTCGAGCTGATGGAGGAGCTGGAAAACGTGCTCGGCATCCGCTCCTGTCCGGTCAACTGGCCCATCGGCACCAACGGCGACTTCAAGGGCGTGTATCACCGCGACACAAAGTGCGTGGAGCTCTACCGCGGCGGCGACCACGGCCAGAGGCAGGTCGAGGTGCAGACCCTGTCCATAGACGATCCCGCGCTCCCGGACACGCTGGGAAAAAGTTACTTCGACAAACTCACGGAGGATATGGAGCTTTTGGACGTGGCGGGCGACCCGTTCGATCTCGATAAGATCCTCTCCGGCCAGCTGACGCCCATGTTCTTCGGCAGCGCCTCGAACAACTTCGGCGTGGAGCCCTTCCTCCACCGCTTTCTGCAGTACACGAAATCGCCCACGGCGCGCGTGAGCGACAAGGGCGAAATCGCGCCGGACGACGGGAAGTTCACGGGCTTCATCTTCAAGATCCAGGCCAACATGAATCCCGCGCACCGCGACCGGCTGGCCTTTATGCGCATCTGCTCCGGCGTGTTCGAAAAGGGCATGACCGTGTGGCACTCCTCCACAAACAGCCGCATCAAGCTGGCCCAGCCGCAGCAGTTCATGGCGCAGGAGCACGAGAGCGTGGACGTGGCCTACGCGGGCGACATCATCGGTCTGTTCGACCCGGGCATTTTCCGCTTGGGCGACACCGTGTGCTCCGGCGAGCCCGTGCGCTACTCCGGCATCCCGCTGTTCGCGCCGGAATACTTCGCGCGCATCAGCCCGGTGGACAGCATGAAGCGCAAGCAGTTCCTGAAGGGCGTCGGCCAGCTCTCGCAGGAGGGCGCCATCCAGACCTTCAAGCGCCCCCACATCGGCCGCGAGGAGATGATCGCCGGCGTGGTCGGCGTGCTGCAGATGGATGTGCTCGAATACCGGCTGAAGGTGGAGTACGGCGTGGACGTGACGCGCGAGCCGCTGCCCTTCCGCCTCGTGCGCTGGGTGGTGGCGTCGCCCAGGCCCGTCGACCGGCTGCGCCTCACCTCCACCACCACCCCGGCCATAGACCGGGTGGGCCGCGACGTGCTGCTGTTTGAAAACGACTGGAGCATACGCCTGGCCATGGAAAACAACGAGGGCCTGGTTCTCGCCGAAACCGCAGACCGCACCGAAGCGGACCTCATGGAATGATGCGGCGACGCAAGAAGCGCGGGCGCACCGCCCGCGCTTCTCAGGCCGTTGACGAAGACGCGTCAGCGGCCTTTTTCTGTCTGAAATCCCTCACCAGCGCCGGCCAGTCGGTCTGGATGACGTCGATGCCCTTGTCGATCAGCCGGCCCCATCCGTGCTCGGGGCCCCGCTCGATGGAGCTGTCGTCGTCCAGCTGGCCGAAGAGCGCGGTCTCGGTGTAGTGGCCCGACAGCGTCAGCGCGTTGACCCAGCAGAACAGGCCCTTATCGTGCACAAAGCGAACGGCGTCGTCCTGATACATCTCGTCCCGATCGGTCGTCGCGATCAGCTCCACGCCCACGGTATTGATGTTTTTGTACGAGAGCGCCTGCTTCAGCTCTTTGCGGCTCCGGCATATGGGCATGAACATGTACTTCACCGGGTGGTTTTCCAGCTGCTCATACACCGCGACCGCGTCCGGCGGGGCCTTCAGGATGGCCTGTCTGAGCATATGCGGGTGCCTGTCCAGCAGCGGCACGACAAGGCCCTTCGCGCGCCAGCTGCGGTCAATGTTGATGAGCTCGCCGTGGGTGAGAAACTCGAAAACCTCGCTGAGTCGCTGCACGGGATGACCGCTCGGCTCGCCCAGCGCGTTCAGCGTGTTGAGCGACTCCAGCTGGTTCGCGGTGAGCTTGAGCCCGCTGCGCGGCGTGCCGAACAGCCGCCACTCCACGCCGTCGTGCAGCGAAAACACCTCGCCGTCGCGCGTGGCGGTGGCGTCGGTCTCCAGGATGTCCGCGCCCTGCATGAGCGCGGCCCTGTAGGCGAGGGTCGTATTCTGGATCACGTTGCCGTGCCAGCTGCCGCGGTGGGCGCAGATGAGCACCTTCTTTTCGGCAAATTTTGCGTTGAGCAGCGCGTTGATCTCCTCATATCGGCTTTGACCGAATGGCATGGACTTCACTCCTTTATGTTGTCCTTTCCCCCGCGGCCATACACCGGCGAAACGGTTTACCGGCTGAAGCGGCTGGACATATAACCCTCTGTGGCGCTTGCCCAGGCATAATTGCTCATGTATTCGCCCCGGTAAGCGTTGACCGCCGCGCTGTCGGCGTCAAAAAAGCGGTAGGCGTCGCAGGAAATCCGATCGGGCCTGATCCGCATTCTGGCGCGATTCATTTCAAAAATATCCGCAGCCCCGCACGCCTCCAGCGTGTTTTTAAGGGAGCGGATGATCACGTCGAACTGCTTCTGCATGGACCGGTCGTACAGCCGGTCTTCCCACAGAATGGCAAACGCCTCCGCCCGCGTCACGCTGCCGCCGTGCCGATCGATGAGATAGGCCAGAAGCTCTTTGCATTTCGCCCGCTTGAATCTGACGGGCTCTCCGTCCACGAACAGGTCAAAATTGCCGAATGTCCGGGCCTCTACGTGCGGCGTCTGCCGGGGCCGTTTCCCCTCCAGCGCATAGGCGATCTCCGCGGCAAGCCGCCCCCTGTCCACGGGCTTCAGCAAATAGCCGATCGCATGAACCTCGAAGGCTCTGAGCGCATATTCCGGATGGCCTGTCAGAAAAATGACGGCGGTATAGGGGCTCAGCCTTTTGATTTCCGCCGCCAGCTCGATGCCGTCCATTTCCGGCATGCAGATATCAAGCAGGGCGATGTCGACAGGATGATCTTTGATCCAGTCCAGCGCCTCCCGGGGGCGCGTGAACCCCTGTGCGCCGTCAATTTGCGGAATATCCCGACACAGCTTCACCGCTTCTTCCATCATCAGCTCTTCATCATCCACACAAAGAATCGTCATGCCGTTTCCTCCCCGCCCGGAATCGCGATCGTCGCCATGCCCGACTGCATCAACGCGGGACGCGGCCCCATCGCCCCGACGCGCGCCGGTCTGTCTCATTATACCATACGAACACCGGTTTTTCAAACGGGACGGCCCTGATTGTCAGCCGTCTCATTTGAAAAACCGGTGTTCGTATGATCCGCTAAACCATTTGGCTTCCAGGAGGAAAAGAGGATCAATTGGTGTTTGCCGCCGGACCCCACCGCCCCGACAACCGCCGATTCACCGGGCTTGACTGGCGGTCAACGCCGCTTTCCCGCGGCTGCGAGCGCGGCCTGACACAGGGCGGTGATCTCTTCGTAATGACCCGCGCTGATCTCTGCCTTGGGGCAAATCCAGCTGCCGCCCACGGCGAATATGGCGGGCGACGCGACAAACTCCGCGATGTTATCGTTGGATACGCCGCCGGTGGGGATGAACTTCACGCCGCCGAACGGGCCGGCCAGACTCTTGATGGCTTTCAGGCCGCCGTACACGTTGGCCGGAAAGAATTTGAGCACCTTCAGGCCGTGTTTCATCGCCATCATGATTTCCGTTGGCGTCACGGCGCCGGGGCATACCGCAATGCCCCTGTCAACGCACCATGACACGACCTCCTCGTCGAATCCGGGCGACACGATGAACCTGGCGCCGCGCTCCACCGCCAGCTTTGCCTGCTCCAGCGTAATCACCGTGCCCGCGCCGACGAGCATGTCCGGCACGTTCTCGGCCACCGCCCGGATGCTGTCCGCCGCCGCCGCCGTGCGGAAGGTAATCTCCATGACCCCAATGCCGCCCGCCAGCAGCGCTTTCGCCGCAGGCACGGCGTCCTTTTCATTCTCCAGCACAACCACGGGCACGATGACGCTTTCCGCCATTCTGTCCATAACATCCATATCGGTTTCCTCCTCATGCACTCTGTTTCGCCGTTCGCGCCAGGCTGCCACCCGGGGAACAATCCCGCTGCGCCTTATCCCTTGCAGAGCGGGGCGTTGAAGGCGCTGATCCCCTCGTAGTCCTGCCGGTTGACGGAAATCGCGCGCGTCTCCCCCGGATCAAGCCAGAAGAAGTCGTCCCCGCAGACAAAGCGGTCGGACACGGCCTCGCATTCAAATTTGACGCCGACCGCCGGCCTGTCGCCCACGTTTGTGATCACGGCGCCGTCCCCCGTCCGCGCGAGGGCCAGCCCGGTGCGCGGCAGATCAAACAGGCTGCCCTGCTTTGCCTCGTAGTTCAGCCAGTAGAAGGTCCCCTCGCGCCGTTCTCCATCCACGAACAGATCGACGGTGATCAGCAGCGGAACCGACGCGGCCTCCGACTGGGACAGCGTCAGCTCACCGACGCGCTTTGTCTGGCCGACGGAGCCCTCTCCGGCCGCCTCGACCGTCTTCACGGGGTTCAGGCCGCCGTCGAACGCCCGGCAGCGCACGCGCCAGCTCCGGCCTTCCAGCTCATTCGCGTCGTCAATCAGCCAGACGGGCAGCGCCTGCGCCCTGCCCATGGGATTCAGCCGGTTCAGCAGCACGCTGCAGGTCAGCGGCGCATAGCTGTGGCGGATGAAATGGTAGGCCATCTTGGGCACGCCGTAATAGTCGATCGTGGACCAGGAAATCGCGGGCCAGACGTCCGTCAGCTTGTAATAGCAGATTCCGGTGGTTTCCGGACGCCGGCTGCGCGCCAGGTCGAGCGTATGCCGGATCGTGGTCACCTGGCTCAGCTGTGTGGCCGTCACCATGTTCTGGAAGCTGGTGTTCGGAAGGAACTTGGGGATGTACCCGTCGATGATCGCCACGTCGTCTTTCTTGTTGTAGACGGGCGTATGGTAGAAATAGCTGCTTCCCTCGGACGCGGGCCACGTATTCAGCTCCGCCGCCGGAATGTAGCGCCGCACAGACTCCATGTTTGGAGAGCTGGCGAAGCCGAACTCGCCGATGAACGGGGCCGTATAGCTGAGGTTGCGGTCGAAATCCTTCCGACCCCAGTAGACATCATAGTTGTGGCTGGAGCCGCCCCACGGGTCGTTCCGGTGGAAGCAGCGCGTCCCGTCCAGCTCGTATACGATGCGTCCCATCATGTCGATCACGGCGTCGGTGGGGTGCTCCGATTCGTTGCCTCCGCCCCAGAGCGCCAGCGAGGCGCGATTCCTCAGGCGCAGCACCGTGCGCACGACGCCCTCGCGCAGGACGTCCGCGGGCTGAACCTTCTGGCTGTCCCAGGCCGTGGCGAATTCCTGGAGCACCATGATGCCGTATTGATCGCACAGATCGTAAAACTCATTCGTCTCCGGCATGCCGCCGCCCCACGCGCGCAGCAGCTGCAGATGCTGGTCCCGCGCCAGGGAGAGGAAGCGGTCGTAGCGCTCGCGGGTAAAGCGCATGGCAAAATCCGTCGTGCACCAGTTTGCGCCTTTCACAAACACAGGCACGCCGTTGACCACAAACTGCCAGTTGTAGCGATCCTCCTGCGGCTCAGCCTGGCCGGAGGTCATCTCGATGGTGCGCAGCCCGAGCCGCATCGACTTCACGTCGGTGGTCGCGCCGTCGTCGCCCACGAACCAGAGCGACACGTCATACAGGTTCTGTTCACCTATGCCGTTGGGCCACCAGAGCCTGGGTTCGGGCACGACAAAATCCAGCCGCACCTCGCGCCGCATTTTCTCCGACCTGACCGGATACTGTGCCTGCCACGCCGGGCCCTCGAAGTTCGCCGGGCGCACATCAACGCGCAGGCTGCCGGCAAACCCTCCCTCCGGCCCCTGGAGCGTCGCATGCAGCGCCACGCGCCCTTCCGTATCCCTGGCCGACGCGAAGGGCTCCGCGATTTCAACGTCGGGAACGCTCATCAGCTCGACGCCACGCCAGATGCCCAGCGCCGGAATGTTGGCGTAATGCCAGCCGTACACGCAGTTGAAGACCGTGGTGTCGATCCACCCGATGTTCATCTCATCAAAGAACGGATTCAGCTCGCCGGGCTTGCGGCCCACCCGGTAGGGCGCGGGATAGAGCATCACCATCAGCGTGTTTTCCGCCTCGACGATGTCCGTCACGTCGTATTCCGGGCCGCCGAACATGCCCTGATGACCGCCCAGCAGCCGGCCGTTGAGCCAGATCATGCAGCGGTCGCATATCCCGCCGAAAGACAGGCGCAGCCGGCCCCCGAACCCCTGCGGCCGCGTGAACCGCCTGCGGAACCACCAGGTCTCCCGGCTCATCGCGCGGGCCGTTTCATCCTGGCGTCCCATCGTCGGTTCGGGGATGCGTCCGGCCTCGATCAGCGCCGCGTGAACGCTGCCCGGAACCTTCGCGGGAATGACATCCTCCCAATCGCCGTAGACGCGGTCGGCGTTGCCGCCCCTGACCATATCCCAGACGCCGTCCAGCGACAGGACGGCGCGCGCCGCGGGCACATCGCAAGTCGCCGCGGACAGGCCGATCAGCTCTCCCCGGCCGTCAAGCGCACCGGGCTTTGCCCGATAACACGCGCGCTCAAGCTCATCCAGCGATCTTTTCATGACTCTTTCCCCTCTCACTCACTCTTTGACGGCGCCGACCATGATGCCGTGGATGAAGTATTTCTGCAGGAACGGATAGACCATCAGAATCGGCACCGTGACCACCACGATCATGGCGTAGCGCACGGCCTCGGGGGTGGTGCGCTTGGTGGTGCTCTGCACCACGTCGGCGATGTTGATGCCCGTAATCGTGGCGTTCTGGCTTTTCAGAATTTGCAGCAGAATCGTGGGCAGCGGATACAGCTCCGCCTTTGCCACGAAGATCTGGCCGACCATCCACTCATTCCAGTTGCCGACGGCCGCGAACAGCGCCACCGCCGCAAAAACCGGCATGGAGATGGGAAAAATAATGCGGAAGAAGACGCTGCCCTCGCCCGCGCCGTCTATGATGGCCGCCTCGCGCAGGGCAGACGAAATATTCTGGAAGTAGGATCTGAAGAGCAGCACGTTGAAGGCCGAGAAGGTGTAGGGAACAATGTAGACCCAGAACGTGTTGTACAGCTTCAGCATGCGCAGCACATAGTAGAAGGGAATGACGCCACCGCCAATATACATCGGCGGGATCAGAATGAGGCTGAAGATTTTGCGCCCCACAAGCGGCCTGTGGGACAGGGCGTAGCCGTACAGCGAGCAGTTCAGCGGAACCAGCACCGTCATGATGACCACGCGGGCAACGGTAATCACCGCGGAATTCAGCAGGTATTTGTTGGAAAAAACCACTTCGTAGTTCGCCAGCGTCCAGACGCGCGGCCAGAAGTAAAGGCCGCCCTTAAAGGCGTCTGTCGCGTCGTTCAGCGAGAGGACAAGCACGTAATAGAAGGGATAGAAACAGCAGAAAGACAGCAGGAGCATGAAGATGATGATAAAAACGTTGGTATGCCGCCTCCTGCCGCTGAAACCCACCTCTTTGCCCACGGTCTATCCCTCCTCAATCCTTGTGCGCCCCATCCGGGAACGTCTGTCGTTCCCGGATGGAGCGGAAGCCCTGAATGAAAACCAGAGGATTCACGCGGCTCCTGGCCGCGTCCCTTTCGAATTACAGGCCGAACTCAGCACAGGTCGCGATGCGCTCTTCGACGATGGCCTTGTAGTTCAGGCCCTCGAGCGTCGCCGGCCAGGCGTCCAGCTGGGCCTGGCACTCTTCGGCGGTCTCGGCGGAAATCGCCGCGACGACCATCTGGGTCCAGGCGTCGTTGATCAGGGGCATGTACTCGGTCTCGACCGGGCCGGCGGCCATGATGTTCATGGCGTCGTACACAGCGATCTGATGGCCCTTGATGTTCATAACGGAGTCAACGTCGGAGGCGCGCACGCAGATGGCGTTCAGCAGGTCGTACATGGCCTGGACGTTGGAGTTCAGGCTGGACCAGAAGCACAGGCCGCTCTTGTACTGCCAGTTCGCGTCCCTGGAGACGTTCTCCGTCCAGGATTCGGTGCGGATCTTGCGGCCGGTGCCTTCCTCATACTCCCACTCTTCGCCCTCGAAGCCCATCAGGAGCATCAGGGAGTTTTCGTATTCACCGATCCAGTCGATGGCCTTGGCCAGGCGATGGAAGGTGTCCTCGTCGATGCCGTTGGTGGTGATGACGGTGCTGTTGAAGGGGATGGAGGTGATCTCAACGGAGTTCACGTTCTCGGCCGGCAGATCCGGGTTGCAGCTGAAGGTGGGCACGGACACGATGTACTTGTTCGTGCCGGGATCGGTGGCATAGAAGGAGTCGTTGACGCTGTAGGTGGTGGCGTAGCTGAAGCTGGTCACGCCGAAGGAGCCGTTGGCGCCCTTGGAGACGACCTGCTCGTTGGTGTGGCTGAAGCTCTCCTTATCCATCAGGTCCTCGCGCCACAGCTTGTTCAGGAAGGTGATCGCCTTCACGAGGCCGTCCTGGTTGGCGTACTGGCCGTAGTTCCACTCGCCGTTCTCATCCTGATACCACATGCAGGTGCCCATCCAGCTGTTCAGCCAGAAGTTGAAGTTGTCGAAGCGGGTGAAAGAAACGGGGGTGATGGGGTCGCCCGCGTCGTTGGTGAAGTTGTCCTTGAAGGCGACGATCAGCTCGTACAGCTCATCCTCGTTGGTGGGATAGCTCATGCCCAGCTGCTCCATCCAGTCCTTGCGGATGCTGATGCCGCCGGGGGCGTGCGGATAAGCGCCGTGGCGCTCGGCGGGCAGGCGATACAGCTTGCCGTCGTCCGGGCAGATGGCCATCTTGAGGAAGGTGTCCTCGGCGTTGAAGGCCAGGGTGGGATAGTTCTCGGTGTCGTTCACGACGTCCGTCCAGTCGTACACCATGCCCATCATGCCCATCTGGTTGATGATCTCGCTGGCGAACGCATCGGTCACGCCGCCCAGCGTCCACACGCCGGGCTCCATGTCGCCGGCGGAGGCGTGCATCATCAGGGTCTGGCGATAGGAGCTGCCCCAGTCGAACAGCTCGATCTGCAGGTCGACGTTGGCGTTCTCAAGCGCGTACTGGTGCAGGCGCTGGAATGTCGGGTTGTTCTCGTCAACCATGCTGTCTGTGCCACCGCTGCGGTGATAGAGCAGCACGACAGGCTCTTCGGCGCTGTCCGCCACGCCGGCCATCGGCAGCGCGCAGAGCACCAGCAGCATTGCCAGAGTCAAAGCCAGTAGTTTCTTCATGGATATACCTCCTTTTATTTTCAGCCGCCCAGCGGCCGGGATACGATGGAGAACCGGCGGGGAATCAGAAGAGCGAGCCGCTTCCCAGCCTGCGGGACGACACGTTCGCGAACACGAACAGCACCAGGCTCAGCAGCGCGCGGAACACGCCCATGGCCAGGCCGCGCGAATAGTCGGACATCATGCCGTTCATCGCGATGCGGAAGGTGTAGGTGTCCATGACGTCGCTCACCTTGATGTTCATCGTGTTCTGCATGGTGTAGAGCTGATCGAAGCTGACGTTCAGCAGACTCGACGCGTTGAGCACCAGCATCAGCGTCACCGTGGGCAGGATGCCGGGCAGCGTCACATGCCAGATCTGCTGCAGCTTCCTCGCGCCGTCAATCTCCGCCGCCTCATAGAGCTCCGGGTCGATGCCCGTCAGCACCGAGAGGTAGAGGATCGAGGAGAAGCCCACGCCCTTCCACAGGTGGGTCACCACCACAATCGAGGTAAAGTAGCGCGGTTCGTTGAAGAAGTAGATGGGGCCGGACGCCCCCAGCAGCTTGAGCAGGCTGTTCAGCGCGCCGTCCGCCGCCAGCAGCTTGTAGAAGATGCCCGCGGCGACGACCCAGGAGATGAAGTTGGGAATGTAGGAGATCGTCTGCGTGATCTTCTTGAAGGGCCGCGACTGAATCTCGTTGAACAGGATGGCCAGGACGATCGGGGCGGGGAAGCCGGTGACGAAGGTCCAGAAGCCGATCCTGACCGTATTCATGAACACGCGCGTAAAATCGGGCAGGGAAAACAGCAGCCTGAAATTCTTCATGCCCACCCACGGGCTGTGGAAAAAGCCCTTGAACGGATTGTAGTTCTGAAACGCGCCCACCATGCCGTACATCGGGAGATAGCTGAAAATGATCATCGACAGGAGGCCCGGAAGCAGAAACAGATAAAAGACCTTCTGCCTCTTCATCAGGGCCCACCGTTTATTCGTCGCTTTGCCGTGATCCATACTGTTGCCCCCTGTCATACGCAGCCGTCAATCTTTCATTTTCTTTCGTTTATTGCTTTTAATACATTTCTTTGTAATAAACCTGTGGAACTGCACCAAAATTTCCCGTCATATTGAGCGAAAACTGTCGAATCACCCTTCTGTCTGCATATCGTTTCCGACCCATCTGACGGCAGGAAAGCCTGACCAACACCAGCGTTCAACGCCGTCATTTATTGATATTATAATCCACCTTAAACAAATCGTCAATATATTCAAGAGATTTTCTTTCTGTTTTTTTGTTTTGTTGATGATTTCTTCCATTTCCCGCAGAAATCGATGCGTGAATCCAACTCTTTCGAAGGCGCGGAAGCGGGCCGTTCCCTGCGCGCGGACAGGCCGGCGGCGAAAGGCGGCCTGCTTTCGCGCCCTCCCCGGCGCATGGTCCTACAGCAGCGAGAAGACGCGGTAGGCGGACTGATTCCAGGTTATCGCACCGCCCTGCGGAATCGGCTCGATCTGAATCCGCACCCTGTCCCTGCCGGCCGTGTAGCCGGCGGGAATCTGGAATTCGTCGTCCAGCCAGCGCTTGAACGGATTGTGGTCCGGCGCGCACCAGATTCGCTCCGAAACCGGCTTTCCGTCGACATACACCCGCGCGGCCTGCCGCCCCTCGCGCTGATCCGAACGGCGGCGCAGCCTGACGCCCCGGTTGGCCGCGCTGAGCCGGACATCGAACGTGACCGGGCCGTCAAACACGGCGACGCAGCCCTTCACCTCGACGTCATCGTCGTCGCCCTCGTAGAAGGCGGCGAGCGGAGCACAGGAGCCCGCCCGGCCCGAGACGCCGTGCGCCCGCACAGAAGCCTCGTCCGCGAAGTCGATCCCGTCCGTCTCGACGATCGCTTCATCGTCGCGGCCATAGTAGAACACGATCCCGGAGTGCTCCAGATACTGGTCGTTGCAGCCGCCCGATTCGATGCCGAAATCCAGCCGGCTCCGGAAGGGATAGCTGTCTCCCACGAGCGTGCGCGTCATGCTCCAGGGGGAATCCGGCAGGCCGTCATAGCCGCTGATGCAGTTGCATTCCGGCGGCGTGGGAAAGCCCCATCCGTAGCAGGCATAGCTTTCCGAGCCGTCGCTCTCAACCTGAGGCGTCAGGATGCCGTCGATGTGCACGCGCACGTCGCCCTCGCAGGAAACGACGCCCGGTTCTTTCGCATGTGCGGTGATCACAGCCGCCACCGCGTGGCCGCGGCCGGATATGCGCGCGATCATGCTGTCAGCGCCCTCCGTATGCGCGCGCCGATAGTAGGCGGAGCTGCGGAAATAGCCGCACTCCTCCCGCCTCAACACGCCGCCGCGCGCCATGCTGACCTCCGCGTAATCCAGCGCGACAGGCTTATCTCCGCGATTTTCCAGAACAATCCGCGCGTTTTCCCAATAGGGCATCGGGAAGTAATTGTACATGTCGCCCCCGGTGTCCATGCCCATCATCAGGTAACGCACCGGGTTGCAGCCCAGCTCGTTGCCGAACAGGCATCCGATCGGACAGCACACATCGTCGTCCGCGTGATCATCCCACCGCGCGCGCAGCCAGAGGCGCCCCAGCATTTCGGGCCTGAAATCACGCAGCCTGAGCCGTATGGCCTGAACGGAGCCCGCGCCGCCGGCCTCGGCCAGCGCGAGGGAGCCGCCGCCCTCAAGCGTCGCGTCGAAGACGCGGCTTTCGTCCGTCTCAGTCCGGGGCTTCGGGTCGACGCCCACCTTCTTGTACATGGTCAGCAGCGTCCTGTAGTCCTCCGTCCCATCGAAGGTCTTCAGCCCGGGGTTTTCGGCATAGCTGTGCCAGATGACATGGCCCCAGCCGCCGTCTCCCCTGGCGCGTTCAAAGCCCTCCAGCCGCACGTCGGTCGTGATGCGCAGGGACTTTTCAAACTCCATCGGCACAAAGCTGCGGATCACGCGAATCGGCCCGCGCCCGTTGTCCACGGGGCCGATGTACCGCCCCGCCAGCGGCTCGACGAACGGATATTTCAACCCAAACTCGGAGGCGTGAATTTCAAACCGGGGCGTCTCCTCCCCGTCAAAATAGAACCGGAACAGCGGGTCCGTCGAGCTCAGATACCGATGCTGCACGATATTGTACACGCAGCCCGGGCCGCAGGCTTCAAATATGACCCATTCCCCACGCTCGTCCTGATACAGCCACCAGTCCCAGTCGGCATTGCCGCCGCGTTTATCGATGCTCCCCTCGTAATGAACCTGCGCATCCCGATAGAGCTCGGGCAGCCGCTCCAGATCGCGCATCGCATTCAGACCGTAACGCATGGACTTCACCTCACAAAACGCCACTTCAATTCCATATTGCGGGCGTCCTTACTCCCCGCCGCTCAGATCCCTCAGCAGGTTGTCCGTGGCCATCCGGCCCATGTTCCAGGTCGCGCCCTGGGTGGAGGCGGCGCAGTGGGAGCCCAGCACCACGTTGTCCAGCGTCAGCCAGGCCCTGTCTTCCGGCGGTTCGTGAGCGAAGGCATCCAGCCCGGCGCCGTAGATCCGCTTTTCCCGCAGCGCATTGAGCAGCGCGTTCTCGTCCACGAGGCCGCCGCGCGCCGTATTGATCAGAATCGCGTCCGGCTTCATCAGCGACAGCTCGCGCTCGCCCACAAAGCCCGTCGTTTCCGGCGTGAGCGGCAGGTGAAGCGAGACGAAATCCGCCGTGGAAAAGACGGTGTCCGGCTCGGCGTACTCTATGCCGTTCGCCTTTGCGTAATCCTCATCCCAAAACACGTCGTAGGCGATCACCCGCATGCCGAAGCCCTGCGCGCGGCGGGCTACCAGCCGGCCGATCGCGCCGAGGCCGAACAGGCCCAGCGTGGCGCGGCTGACGTCGCGCGTGGTGATCTTGCCCCAGTCCATCCGGCGGCATTTCCCGTCGATCACGGTCAGCCGCCTCGCAACCGCCAGCATCAGCGCCATGGCGTAATCCGCCACGGCCTCGCTGTTTGCGCCCACCGTCCGTGAAACGCGGATGCCGTGCTCCCGGCAATAGTCCAGGTCTATATTGTCGACGCCGACGCCATATTTCGATATGGCGCGCAGCTTCGGGGCGCAGGCCAGCACCCCGGCGTCCAGAGGATCCACGCCGATGATGACGCCCGCGCAGTCCGCAATCAGCGCCCTGATCTGATCCCGCTCCAGGATGCCGCCCGTGGTGTTGCGCACGACCTCATAGCCGGCCTTCTCCAGGTCCCGGAACAGGTCGGGGTTGTCCCTGCCGTAAGAGCGGGGCGTCGTCAGTATCTTCTCCGCCATATGAGCCTCCTCACCGCGCAAGGCGATCGCACATCGCCAGGCGCTCGCCGGTGATGTCGACATGGAAGACCTCGGCAATCACCTGCGTCCAGCCGTGGATGAAATACGTCCAGCCGTCCTCAATCTGCAGATCCCGCTCGGCCTGCTGGCGCTCCGCCTGATGCATGAATTCCAGCGAACCGCGATAGTTGAATTCCCACACGATGCCGTGCTTCGGGAATCGGCAGCCGTCGGTCAGCGGCGAGCCCGGACGATCCTTGCCCATGCCGGTCGCGTTGATCACCAGCGAGCCCTCCGGCAGCGACTCGACGATGCTGTCGTTCCACTCCGGCACCGGGCACAGGTTGTAGCTCATCTGCACGCGGGAGCGCTCCAGCCGGCGAATGGCTTCGGCCAGCCTGGGCACGGAGCGGTTGTTCACGTGGATCCGCGCCGGCACGCAGTCGCCGTGCTTCTCGTGCGCCAGATAGGCGGATACCGCCAGCGCGCTGCCGCCGGCGCCCAGCACGCAGGCCTGCGCCTGCGGGAAATCCTTCCAGTGCGTCTCGGGAACGAAGGAATCCAGCGCCAGGCCCACGGAAATCGGGTCCTTGGCGTGGCCGCAGAGCACGCCGTCCTTCTTTGAAATGGAGGACAGCTCGCCAAACTGCTGCGCGTAGGGATCCAGGAAGCCGAACATGTCCCTGCAGGCGTTGTAGAGGTCGATCTTGTGCGTCGTGACCAGCGCGCCGAGCGAAAGCGGATCGTCGCGAATGAATTCCACCACGCTCCGGTAATCCTCCGCGGGCGCGTGCAGGCCGATGTCGATGCCCTTGAGCACGCCGTCAAGGCCCAGCGCCCTGGCCCAAATGGGGAAAACCCTCATGATCGACGACTGACCCGTCGTCACGCCAATGAAGTACATCGTCGGTTCTTTCGCGGCACCCGGAAGCTTCACCATAATCAATCCCCTCTCCCTGTCAGTCGTCAAACACCCTTTTCGGGTTTTCGCGCGTTATCCGGCGGATCGTCTCCGCCGGTATGCCCGAGCGCTCCAGCGCGGGCGCAAATGCGTTTAATATGTAGTCCAGTCCGATGTCTCCCCCGTAGCTCCGAAGCCGCGCCCGCGTGGGATCCAGCGACAGCAGCAGCTGCCCTGCGCAGCCCCTTTCGAGCATATGACGGATCAACCGGATTTCAGACGCGTCGTCATGGTATTTCAGGCGGTGGATGGTGTCATACTCCAGCATGACGCCCGTCTCCGCGATCGCCTCATGACGCCTGAAATCGTCCGCGTCGCGGTCGGCGTGGCATATCACGACGCGATGCGCGGCAAGTCCCTCCGCCAGCGCCAGCGCGGCGGCCTCCGCGGCCCCGGCTCCCGCCTCCGTGTGCACGATCAGCGGCACCCCGGCCTCGCGCGCCGAGCGCGCCGCGGCCAGGAAGCGCTCCCGCACGCGGCCCCGGCAGCCGTCCCTGTTCAGCGCGGCCTTCACCGCGCCCGGAAGGACGCCGGGCGCCTCCGCGCAGCCCTCCCGAAGCTCCCGAAGGAAGCGGTCAGCCAGCTCGTCCGCGCCGGCGCTCAGAAGCGCGTCGTCCTCCCGGTAAAAGCCGTCCGCGTGATAGCCCGTCACCGCGATGATCCCGACGCCCGTCCGAAGGCTGATGTCCCGCAGCACGGCGGCGTTTCTGCCGGCGCCGCCCGGCTGCGCGTCCAGCACGCAGCTTCCCCCGGCGCGGGCATAATCCGCCAGCTCCCGGGCGGAGCGTTCCGGATCGTCGATCAGCAGCGCCGGGGCCCTTTCCGTCGCCGGCCCGGGCGCCACGAAGAGATGCTCATGGAGCTGACAATGGCCCAATGAGTCCAGCGGAATGCGGCCTGTCACCGTCTGCACGCATTTCAAGCGAATTCACTCCATTTTGTCTGTTCAGCAGGTTGTTCGCGCTTATCGGCCCGCTTCCCGCGGAAACGGAGCGGCCTTCTCCCCGATGTCCGCGGCGATCTCGCGCAGCTCCTGAATGGTCTTTTCATTCACGGGAATGCCTTTCTCCCGGCGAATCCGCCGGGACTCGACTTCCTTTTCGCCGTGCGTGTAGATGCGCTCGCACCCATCGGCCCTGGCGGAGGACCTGATTTTTTCAAGATACCCGGAAAAATCCGCGCGTATCTTCGCCTTGTCCCCGAAAAGGCCGTAATCGACGGCGATAAAGCTCTGGCAGATGCCCGAGCCGCTTCCGGTCCGATAGATGCGTTCCGCGGTGGTGCCGCCCGACAGGATGCCGGTGAACAGCTCGACGATGACGCCCAGCCCGTAGCCCTTATGGCCGCCCGTCTTCTCGCTGGAGCCTCCCAGCGGCAGGATGCCGCCGCCGGCCTTGCTGATGATGTTGCTTAGAACCTTCGCGGCGTCGACGGAATCGAGGCCCCTCTCATCGACGCCCCAGCCAACGGGGGCCGGCTCGCCGCGCTTGGAGTATACCTCGAGCTTTCCGCGCGGCACCACGGTGGTGGCGCAGTCAAACAGAAACGGTATGGGGTCGGCGGGCATGGAAAGCGCGATGGGGTTCGTGCCGATCATCGCCTGCCTGCCATATGTCGGCACCATGATCTCCTCCGTGTTGGTCATGCACACGCCCATCAGGTCCTCGCGCATGGCCATCTCGGTATAGTATCCGGCAATCCCGAAGTGATTCGAGTTGCGCACCTCCACCATGCCGCAGCCGCACGCCCTGGCCTTTTCAATCGCCAGCCTCATGGCACGCTGGCCGATCACCTGGCCCATGGCGTTGTGCGCCTCGATCACCGCCGAGATCGGCGTTTCATGAACCACCTCGGGCTTTGCGTGAACATCCACCATGCCGGAGTTGACCTCATAGGCGTAGCGCACCATGCGCTGGACGCCGTGGGACTCAATGCCGTTCAGATCGGCCGCCAGGATTACGGCCGCAATCTCGCGGCTCTCCTCGTCCGCAAAGCCGTAGGCCCTGAACACCGATTCGCAAAAGGCCAAAAGCTGGTCGTAATCAAGAAATGTGTACGTCATGGCGGCGCCTCCCGTCGGCCTCTATCCCCGGGCCGCTTCGGTGTTCCACTTCGGATTGTCGACGACGACGGGCCGGCCGTCGCGCTCGACGAGCAGCTTCCGATAGCCCTTCTCCTCAATGGTGCCGTAATTGTGGCCGGCGTCGGCGCGGAACACGAAGAAGGTCACCAGCGGCCCGTCCTTTCCGACGCAGATGGACCGGTGGGCATAGCGCTTCGGCACATAGACGCACTTCCCCGCGGTCAGCTCCAGGCAGCGCCAGTCGCCCTCCGGGCTTTCCATCATCATGTAGCCGTGGCCGTTCAGGCAGTAGTAGACCTCGCCGGTCTCAAGGATGGTATGGAAATGCCCCTTGGTCATGTAGTACTCGTCGCCCACCTTCCCCGGATAGACGATCGAGCAGCCGAAGGCGAGATCGCCGCCGGTTTCAGGCGCGGGCATGCTGTGAAATTCATACACCAGCGGATCGCCGGCGGCAATGGCGGCCGCCTCCGCCTCCCCGTCCGAAAACATGCCCTTCATATTGGAAAGATAGCGCTTTCCGGTCTCTTTGTCGGGGCTCATTCCGGTTTTCAGATCAAAGGGAATGGTAAAGCCCTTCAGGAAGTCAAAGGGCTGGCTGCTGGGGTTGAAATCCATGAAGCATCGCTCCTTTCAAATAGTCCGGGGCAGGACATCGCGTTTTGTTAGGATTTTCGATTTCGGTCGTTTGCTTCTGTTTTCTGTCGATCCGGCTTTATTATATATGGATTCCCCGTCCGTGTCAATACCATATCCGCATTTTCTTTCTTTTGTTCGTTGCCGTTTTGTCCGGCCGCCTCCGCTCAGGGCAATCGGGGCGCGGTCAGAGGCTCCCGGGGCGCGTTTCCGGCGTCTCGGGCTGCGTTTTCGCGCCAAAAACCCCTGATATTCCCCGGATTGCCCGCGCCGTTCCGCCGTCCGATCCGCTCAAAACGGCAGCCTCCCGGATCCAAAAACAGGCTCTGAACCGGGCCGCGCGCCCGTCCGGGGAAAATTTTGTCTTTTTTCGTTTATCGTCATGTCGCGATAATTGACAACAAACATCAGATTTGCTATAATGGTCATAATAAAAGGTGAGGTGTATATTTATGGAAACTGAGCCCAAGAATCCCGTCAAGCGCTTTCACTTTTCCGAGGAGCGCCGGCAGATCATTCTGGAGATGCTGAACAACAAGCAGCGCATTGTTGTGCCGGAGCTGTGCGAGTTATTCAATATTTCTCCCGCCACCATTCGAAACGACCTCAACGAGCTGCAGCAGGCGGGTCTGCTCACGCGCACCCATGGCGGCGCCATTCTCAACAAGCAGGTTTCCCAGGAGAACGCCTTTGTGCGCGACGTCGAACACCTCACCGAAAAGCAGGCTCTGGCCAGAAACGCCATCGATCTGATCAACAACGGCGACACCATCGTCATCGACACGGGAACCACCACGTTTGAGCTGGCAAAGCTGCTGCACACCAAAAAACACCTGACCATCGTGCTCAACGACATCAAGATCGCCTCGCATCTGGAGCGCACCTGCAGCGACGCGAACATCGTCCTGGTCGGCGGGTATATGAGGAAGGGCCTGCACTGCACCGTCGGCCCGCTCGCCCACGCTTCCCTGAAGGACATCAAGGTCGACAAGGCGTTCATCGCCACCAACGGCATCACGGCCGACGGCCTTTCCACCCCCGATATGTACCAGGCCGACGTCAAGAAAATGATGATTCAGATCGCCAGCGACGTCATCGTGCTGGCCGACTCCTCCAAATTCGGGCATTCCGCCTTCCAGCTGTTCGCCCATCTGAGCGATATCAACGCCCTGATCACCGACAGCAACGCCGACAGAGAGGAAATTGCCAAATATCAGGACCACGGCGTCAACGTCACGGTCGTCAGCGTCGGATAACTCCCGCGTCTTTCGTCCGTTCCGATTCAGATGCGCATTCTGATTCGGAGCGGACTTTTTTTGTTTTCAAATCGCTATTGACAATCAACAGCCGGCAGTGTAAAATAAAAAACGAAATCGAACGATAGAAAACGTCATTATTAACATTTCAACGCCGGAGAACAAAGCATGGGAGGAATTGCATCATGAAGTATACCCCTCGCAGCCTCGTCAGTGACATCGCCAAGAGCGCGCGCGGCCAGGCGCTGCTGGACCACTACATGCCCCTGTGGCGGGCTTATCCGAATGTAAGCGGCTCGTCGCTGAGCAGCTACATGCGCGGCGGTCCGACCGGTGCGGGCGTGACGCGCGAATCGATTGAGGCGCTGATCAGCGCGCTCAACGAGCCCGGGGCCGTCTCCACGCCGGAATTCATGAACGGCCCCGCCCTGGAGGACGTCGAAGCTCCCACCTACTTCCCGGACGGAAAAGTCGCCGCCGGCCCGCTGGAGGGCGACGCGGTGGCCTGCGCGCTCGAAAGGGCGGCGGACGTCCCGGCCGCGCTCCGGGCCTCGCTCTCGCTGGACGGGACCTGGCAGCTGGCCTTCGACCGCGACGGCAGGGCGGACTGGGCCTCCGCAATGGACGCCCCCGTGCCCGGCAGCGTCCACACGGCGCTGGTGAACGCCGGCGTGACGCCCGACACCACCTTCGCCCGCAATCAGGAGCTGGCGCGCAAATACAGCTATATGGACTGGTGGCTGCGCCGCAGCTTCAGCGTCGAAGACCCCGCGGCCGCCAGCCGTCTGGTGTTTGAGGGCGTCTGCAACCGCTGCGAGATCTATCTGAACGGCGAAAAGATCGGCGGGCATGAGGGCATGTTCGGCGGCCCGGCCATCGATGTGACCGGAAAGCTCCGCGCCGAAAACGAGCTCGTCGTCCGCCTGTTCGCCATCCCCGATCACCGGGTGCCCTACGGCTGCCAGGACGAGACCCGCGTCAACGACTTCATGAACGAGAGCTGGCGCAAAACCGTCGTGTCCAACAACGTCTACGGCTGGCACTATTCCTGCATGCCCTCCATCGGCATCTGGAACAGCGTCCGGCTGGACTATGTGCCCCGGATCGAGCTGAAGAATCCCTTCATCGCCACGATGGACCACGAAACCGCCGACATGCGCCTGAGCGTGGAATACCTCAGCCACGCCGGTCCCTTTGAAGGCGTGCTGGAAATCGCCGTGCAGCCCGACAATTTCGAGGGCGATGCCTGGCGCTGCGCCGTGCCGGTCTCCGGCGGGGACAGCGGCCGCTGGCTGTTCGGCTTCAGCATCCCGGAGGCGCGGCTCTGGTGGCCCAACCTGCTGGGCGAACAGAACCTGTACCGCCTGACCGTCACGCTGAAGACCGAGGGCGATCTCTCCGAGAGCGTGCGGACCTGCTTCGGCGTCCGCACCGTCAGGATGGTCCCGCTGGGCGACGGCGTGCGGCCCGACCACTACAAATGGGGCTTTGTCGTCAACGGCAAGGAGGCCTTCATCCGCGGCACCGGCTGGTGCACGATGGACGCCATGATGGATTTCAGCCGCGAGCGCTACGACCGCTTCCTGAAGCTGGCCCACATCCAGAACTGCCAGATGATCCGCGCCTGGGGCGCCGGCATGCCGGAAACGGATACCTTCTACGACCTGTGCAACCGCTACGGCATCATGGTCATGCAGGAATGGCCCACCGCGTGGGACAGCCACCTCGACCAGCCCTACGACATGCTGGAGGAAACCGTGCGGCTGAACACGCTGCGCATCCGCAATAACCCGTGCCTGATCCTCTACTGCCCCGGCAATGAATCGCCCAACCCCTACGGCGAGGCCATCGACATGATGGGCCGCTATTCCTTCGAGCTGGACGGCACCCGCCCCTTCCACCGCGGCGAACCGTTCGGCGGCTCCATCCACAATTACGATTCCTACTGGGGCCGCCAGCCCATGGATGTGCACGCCAATCTGGAGGGCGATTTCTTCGGCGAATTCGGCATCGCCTGCACACCGTGTCTGGAGAGTGTCAACCGCTATCTGCCGGAAGGCGAGAAAAACGTGTGGCCGGTCAAGCCGTACAGCGCGTTTGAGTACCACACGCCCATCTTCGGCACGGCCTTCGACATCTCCCGCCTGTCCCAGATGAGCGGCTACTTCACCCGCCCGGGCTGCAGCCTCGAGGAAGTGACCATCGCCTCGCAGCTCTCCCAGATCGTGGGCGTGCGGCACACGCTTGAGCGGGCCAGAATCCGCTATCCGTATTGCGGCGGCGCCCTTTACTACAAGCTGAACGACAATTTCCCGGCCATGTCCTGGTCCTCGGTCGACTGGTATGGCGCGCCCAAGCTGGGCCACTATGTGTTCCAGAAGTCCTTCGCGCCCGCCGCGGCGCTGATCCTGACCAGCCGCCTGAATTTCGCGGGCACGGTGCGCGCGCTTCCCATCTATGTTGTGGACGACTTCGCGGCGGACGGCGTCGAATACACCGTGAAGGCCACCGTGTGCGACGGCAGGCTGAAGGTGCTTCAGGAGCAGACCTTCGAACTCCGCGCCAACGTTCACAATCCCGAGCTGGCCGGCGTGCTCAACATCTCCTATGAGGAGAGCCTCTGCCCGCCCATCCTGATCCGGGTTGAACTGGCGCGCGACGGCAGGCCCGTGTTCGACACCTTCTACTTCTACAACTACGAGGCGGAGAAGGGCTGCCTGTTCAGCCTGCCGCGCACGACGCTCTCCGTCACTGCCGGCGACGGCGTCGCCGTTCTGAAAAACGAGGGCGGCGTACCGGCCATCGGCGCGATGGTCGCCCGCCCCGGACACGCGGACACCTTCACCGCTCAGGAAAACTTCGTCTGGCTCAACCCGGGCGAGGAGAAGCGCATCGCGGTGGATTCCACGGAGGGCCTGACCGCCTGGGCGCTCAACGCGTAGAACGTGATCCCGGAGGCCGCGGCGCGGGCGCGTCGGGCCGCCCCGGCCTCCGGCAATACAACAAACGGGGGTGGAAATCTATGATTGGAATCTGTCTGATCGGCTGCGGACGGGCCGGTATGATCCATGCGCGGAATTTTGTCAACAGAATCCCGGGCGCGGCGCTGGTGGCGCTGGCTGATCCGGTGGGCGAGGCCCTGAAATCCGCCGGCGAGGAGCTCGGCGTGAAAAATACCTATCTCGATTACCGCGACGCGCTGGCCCGCAGCGACGTGGACGCCGTCGTCGTCGTTTCGCCCACAAAGTACCACCACGACATCGTTCTGGACGCAGCGGCGGCAAAAAAGCACGTCCTGTGCGAAAAGCCGCTGGCCATGACGGAGGCGGAATGCGACGAGATGATCGCCGCGTGCGCCGCGAACAACGTCAAGCTGCAGGTGGGCTTCATGCGCCGCTTCGACGAGAGCTTCATGGCGGCCAAGGACATGATCGACGCGGGCGAAATCGGCGACGTCGTGCTGGTCAAATCCCACACGCGCGGCCCCAGCACGCCCCAGCCCTGGATGTATGACATCCGCAAGAGCAACGGCCCGCTGGCCGAGGTCAACTCCCACGACATCGACACGCTGCGCTGGTTCACCGGGAGCGAATTCAGGAGCCTGTACGCCATCGGCGGCAATTACCGCTGCCCCGAAGCGGCGCGGGATTTCCCGGATTTCTACGACAACGTGCTTTTGAACGCCTCGTTCGCCAACGGCGTGCAGGGCTGCATCGACGGCGCGCAGGGCGTCGGCTACGGCTACGACGCCGAAACCGAGGTGCTCGGAACAAAGGGCGTCATTCACGTGGGGCGCACGCAGGAGCGCTTCGTCACGGCCTGTTCGAGGGACGACGGCACGATGAAAACCCCCTATATCACCAGCTGGCGCAAGCTCTTCATCGAAGCGTACCTCACCGAGGACCGGCACTTCGCGGAGTGCATCGAGCGGGATCTGACGCCCCGCGTCACCGGACTGGACGGCAAGATGGCCGTGCGCGTCGTCAACGCCGGCAATTTGTCCATTGTGGAAAAGCGCATTGTGCAGCTCTGAACGCACAAAATAAGGAGGCGGAAAACAGGTGAAGGCATCGGTATTGGTTTCCCCGAAAAGGCTGGTCTTTGAGGAACGGAGCATCCCGCGCGCCGGCGCCGGTGAAATGATCGTCCGCGTGCGCGCGGCGGCCATCTGCGGCACGGACATCCGCATGTGGTCCAACGGCATATCCGGCAACCGGCCCCTGGTCCTCGGTCACGAGGTCGCCGGGGACATCTCGGAGCTCGGTGAAGGCGTCGCGGGTTATTCTGTGGGCGACAAGGTCGCCGTCGCGCCGAACTACGGCTGCGGCATCTGCGACGAATGCGTCTCCGGACGGACGCATCTCTGTCCCGATTACCGTGCGCTGGGCATCAATATCGACGGCGCGTTCGCCGAATACGTGCGCATTCCCGCTCCGGCCGTGCGGCAGGGCAACGTCTGCCGGCTGGGCCCCGCCATCACCTACGCCCAGGCCGCGGCGGTTGAGCCGCTTTCCTGCGCGTTCAACGGCCACCAGGCCTATGGCGTCCATCCCGGCGACAGCGTGCTCATCATCGGCGCCGGCCCCATCGGCTGCATGCACGCGATGCTGGCCCAGATGGTCGGCGCGTCCCAGGTCATTCTGAACGACCTCTCCGCCGAACGGCTGGCATACTGCAGCGGCATTCTGGGCGGCGTCATGACCTACGCGGGCGACGACCTGAAGGGCTTCGTGATGGAAAAGACAAACGGCCGCGGCGTCGACGTCTGCGTCACGGCCTGTCCCTCCCCCGCGGCGCAGGCCGCCTCCCTTGAGCTGATGGCCGTTTTTGGCCGTGTGTGCTTCTTCGGCGGACTGCCCGCAGGGCGCGACAGGGTCGAGCTGAACACCAATCTGATCCATTACCGGCAGCTGATCGTGACCGGCACCTCCCGCTCCAGCCTCTCTCAGTATCGGAAGTGCCTGCAGCTGGTGGAATCCGGCGTGCTGCCGATGGATAAACTGATCACAAACCACTTCACCCTCGACCAGATTGAGGAGGCCTTCCAGTTCTGCGCGAAGGCCGGCGGATTGAAATCCGTCATCGACTTCTGAAAGGAGCGGATCCCATGAACAACAAGGTTGGCATCTACTACGCTTTCTGGGAGCAGGAATGGTCGGCGGATTATTTCAAGTACGTCGAAAAGGTCTCCCGCCTGGGCTTCGACGTGCTGGAGGTGGCCGCGGGCGGCCTGGAGGACATGACCGCGCCGCAGCGGCGGGATCTGGCGAAAGCCGCCGCAGACGCGGGCATCGAGCTCACCTACTGCATCGGCCTGCCCGCCCGCTACGACATGGCCAGCCCCGACGCCGCCGTGCGCGCCTGCGGCATCGAATACGCGAAGAAGCTGCTGGGCATGATCGGCGACATGGGCGGCAAGATCCTCGGCGGCATCATCTACAGCTGCTGGCCGGCCACCAGTTTCCCGCAGGGCGACAAGCGGCCCTGGTGGGACCGGAGCGTCGCGAGCGTGCGCGAGGTGGCCAAAACCGCCGGCGACGAGGGCGTCACCTACTGCCTGGAAATCGTCAACCGCTTCGAGCAGTTCCTGCTGAACACCGCCAGGGAGGGCGTCGCGTTCGCGCAGGACGTCGGCTCGCCCAACGTCAAACTGCTGCTCGACGCCTTCCATATGAACATTGAAGAAGATTTCATCGGCAACGCCATCCGCAGCGCGAAGGGCTACATCGGCCATTTCCACATCGGCGAGGCCAACCGCAAGGCGCCGGGCCGCGGCCACATGCCCTGGGACGACATCATGGACGGCCTGCGCGACGCCGAATACGCCGGCCGCATCGTGATGGAGCCCTTCATCCGCATGGGCGGCCAGGTGGGCCAGGACATCAAGATGTGGCACGATCTCTCCGACAACGGCGACGACGCCTACATGGACGGCGAAGCGGCCTTCGCGCTGAATTTCATCCGCGGCAAGCTGGCAGAAAGGGGTTGACCACATGCGCAAGATCAAGATCGGCCTGCTGACCATGTCGGACGGGCGCGAGCATCTGAACCGCGATTATATGCCCATCACCATGAAATATCAGAACGACATCATCGCGGCGCTGGAGGCCAGCGGCCGCTATGAGGTCGTCGCCGGATCCGGCCCGATCCACTCCAACGACATGGCGAAGCGCGAGGCGCTGCGCCTGCGCCGGGAAAACGTGGACGTGACGATGATCAACTACTCCATCTGGTGCTACCCGCAGTTCACCGCCGTCGCGACCGCCATCGCGCCGGGACCGTTCCTGCTGTTCTGCAACCTGCACCCCTCGCAGTGCGGCATGGTCGGCATGCTCGCCGCGGCCGGCACGCTGGATCAGCTGGAGCGCCCCTACGGCCGCATCTGGGGCTCGATCAACGACCCCGCCGTCTTCGATCGCGTCGACCGCTTCCTGCACGCCGCGGCGGCCATCTCCCGCCTGCGCGGCATGACCTTCGGCAATTTCGGCGGCCGCCCGCTGGGCATGTATACCGCCGTGGCCAATCTGGAAACCTGGCAGAAGCTGTTCGGCGTCGACGTGGAGAACATCGAGCAGGAGGATATCGTGCGCGCCGGACGGCTGGCGTCCGACGAGGATGTGGAGCGCGCGCGCCGCTGGATCGAAGAGAACGCCCTGGAGGTGCGCTACAACGGCGCCAATCTCACGCCCGACATCCTGCGCACGCAGATCCGCTCCTATTACGGCCTGCGCCGCATCATCGACGAGCGCAAGCTGGACTTCATCGGCATCAAGGCCCATGGCGACCTGACCGAGCACTACTGCACGATGGACGTCGCCGAGGCCTTCCTGAACGATCCCTACGACTGGGACGGCCCGAAGGAAACCACCGTCGCCGCCACGGAAGCGGACATGGACGGCGCGCTGACCATGCAGATTTTTAAGCTGATCACCGGCAAGCCCGTATTGTTCTGCGACGTGCGCCACTACGACGCCGAAAACGGCGTGTGGTTCTTCTCCAACTCCGGCACGCACGCCACCTACTTCGCGGCCGCGTCCGACGTGCCCGAGGAAAACATGCGCCAGGTGTCTTTCCTGCCGGAAACCGGAGACTACCCCGCGGGCGGCGCCAGCGTCCAGCACTTCGCCGCGCCCGGCCACGTCACCTTCGCGCGGCTGGCCCGCAGAGGCGCGCGCTACTGCCTGACCATCGTGCCGGCAGAGCTCGTGCAGTTCAGCCGCGAAAAGATGCTGAAGATGGGCGAAACCACCACGCCCCAATGGCCCATCGCCTTCGCCAGACTGCAGGTGAGCCCGGATCGCTTCCTCAGCGATTTCCCCTGCAACCACATTCACGGCGTCTACGGGGACCACGTCGACGAGCTGAAGACATTTGCCAGGCTGATGAACATCGACGTCCAGATCTTTGAGGAGTGAATGAAATGAGCACGCTGCTTCTTGGCGTCGATATCGGCACGCAGGGAACCAAGACGTGCCTCTACCGCACCGACGGAACGCTCGTCGCTTCCGCCTTTGAACCCTCCCGACTGATTGAACCCGCGCCCGGCGCGGTGGAGCAGGAGCCCGACGAGATCTACGGCTCCGTGCTGCGCACCGTGCGCGAGGTCGTCGAAAAGAGCGGCGTCGACGCGGGCGATATCGCCGCGCTGGGCATGGACGGCCAGATGGCCGGCATCCTCGGCGTCGACCGGGATTTCAACGCCGTCACGCCCTATGACAGCTGGCTGGACACCCGCTGCGAGGATCAGATCGCCTTCATGCGCGAGACCGCGGGCGAGCGCGTGGCCCGGATCACCGGCGCGCCGGTGAGCTATGCCCACGGCCCCAAGGTGCTCCGCTGGAAGAGCGTTTTCCCGGACGCTTACGCGAAGATCGACAAATTCGTGCTGCCCGTGACGTATGTCGCGGGGCGCCTGTGCGGCCTGAAATCGGAGGCCGCCTACATCGACTACACCTGCCTGCATTTTTCCGGCTTCGGCGACGTCGAACACCTGCGCTGGTCGGACGAGCTGCTGGAAACCTTCGCGGTGGATCGCCGCAAAATGCCGGAGATCGTGTCGCCCTGGCGCGTCGCGGGACGGCTGACGCCCGAGGCGGCGCGCCAAAGCGGGCTGAAGGCCGGCACGATTGTCTGCGCGGGCGCCGGCGACCAGGCCGCGACCTCGCTCGGCGCGGGCATCACCCGCCCCGGCCTGGCCTTTGACGTGGCCGGAACCGCCTCCGTGTTCTCCCGCTGCACCGACGCCTTCGCGCCGGACGTGGCGCGCCAGACGGTGCTCTACGCCCGCTGCGTCCTGCCGGGGCTGTGGATTCCGCTGGCCTACATCGGCGGCGGCGGGCTGTGCGTGCGCTGGATCCGCGACACGCTGGCCGCCGGCAATCCCGCCGTCACCTACGACACCCTGGCCGCCGCGGCGGCCCCGCTGCCGCCCGGCAGCGAGAAGCTGATGTTCGTGCCCCATTTCTCCGGCCGCGTCTGCCCGAACGACCCCTGGGTGCGCGGAAGCTTCGTCGGGCTGTCCGGCCGTCACGGACCCGCGCACATGTTCCGCGCGGTCATGGAATCCATCGGCTATGAATACGCTCTCTACGACGCCATCCTGCGCGAGTGCGTCGGCGTCGGCGCGGACGAGGTCTACGTGATCGGCGGCGGCGCAAAGAGCGCCCTCTTCAACCAGATCAAGTCGGACATCCTCGGCATCCGCTACACGGCGCTGAACACCGCCGATACCGGCTCCTGGGGCGCCGCGATCATCGCCGGGCATGCCGCCGGCGTCTTCGACGACATGGCCCGCGCGGCTGAATCCGCCGTCCATAAGCGGGAAAGCTATTCCCCCGATTCCGAACGCCATCTGGCCTACCGGCATTTCGCCGGCCTCTACCCGCAACTGCTGACCGCGCTGCGCGACGTCTATCGCGTTCTTTGACCCATCCCGCCTCCGGACGGCGCTCCGGAGGCGGCGGACCGCCGGCTTCCGACGCCTGTGATGAGCCGGAAGCCGCTTTTGGCGCTTTGCCAAGGGCGAGCCGCTCGCAACGCGCGCTTCGCTCTGCTTATCGCCGGCTGCGGACATGAAAACCGGAAGGCGCGGCCGTTTCGCGGCGGCCCGCCGGAGACAGGCGCCTTCTTTTGAAATGGCAAAAATCACCAGCAAAGCGGATAATACGAGATAAAATGCCCCCGAATATATTGACGTTTCACGCGGACAGCGTTATAATAACAGCAAACAACACTTCTGAACGATAATCTTAACATCATTTCGGGAGGAAATGACATGAAGCGCCGCGGCAAAAGCAAACAGGACGGCAGCATAAGCTGGAGGGCGGATCTGCGCCGCAATTATTCCCTCTACGCCATGGCCCTGCCCGGCATTGTTTTCTTCTTCATACTGAGCTATATCCCCATCGGCTTTCTGGTGGTGGCGTTTCAGAACTACAAGGCGGCGCGCGGCGTTTTTGGCTCCACCTTCGTGGGCATGAAGAATTTCAACGACCTTTTTTCCGATTTCATGTTCCCGGTCATTCTGAGAAACACGATCATTCTGAATCTGCTCAAGATCCTGCTCTGCTTCCCGATGCCCGTGCTGCTGGCGCTCTGCTTCAACGAGATGCGGCCCACAAAATACAAGGGGTTCATGCAGTCCGTCGTCTATCTGCCCCACTTTTTCTCCTGGGTCATCATCTACGGCATCATGAATTCCATGCTCAACACCTCCAGCGGCCTGCTCAATCAGCTCATCGAATCGCTGGGCGGAAAGGCCATTCCGTTCCTTTCCAGGCCGGGCATGTTCCGCCCCATCATGGTCATTTCGGAAATCTGGAAGGAGGCCGGATGGAGTTCCATCATCTACATCGCGGCGCTTTCCGGCATCAACCCCGAGCTGTACGAGGCGGCCCGCATAGACGGCGCGTCGCGGCTGAGGCAGATCTGGCACGTGTCGCTGCCCGGCATCCGGGACACCATCGTCATCCTGTTCATCCTGTCCATCGGATCGCTGATTTCAGGCTCGTTTGAACAGGTTCTTGTCCTGAAGAACAGCGCGGTGCAGGATGTGGCGGAGATCATACCGACCTACGTATACGATAAAGGCATCGTGAATTTCAAGATCAGCTATGCGTCGGCCGTCGGCCTTTTCCAGTCCATCATTGGCTTTGTGCTGGTTATCGGGTCCAATATGTTCGCCAAGAAGATGGGAGGCAACACGCTGTGGTGAAAAAGAAAGAAAAAAGCGCCAGCGGAGGACTCACGACCCGGGACGAGCAGGTGGTCCGCCTCACGGCGACCGTCCTCGCCCTGCTGTTTGCGCTTGTATGCCTGTTTCCCTTCCTGCGCGTGCTCTCCCAGGCTGTCAGCCATGACAAATATGTGCTGGCGGGCCAGATCACCGTCTACCCCAAAGGCTTTACGCTGAAGCACATTCTGTATGTTCTTTCCTACAATTCGTTTACGGGCAGTATGCGCCTGACGGTATTGGCCACCCTGGTCTTCACGGCATGCGCCCTGCTGATGACCATTCTGCTGGCTTATCCGCTCTCCCGCACCTATCTGAAGGCGCAGCGCTTCCTGAACTTCTTCGTGGTGTTCACCATGCTGTTCAACGGCGGCATCGTGCCCACCTACCTGATTGTGAAAATGCTGGGCGTCACCAATACCTTCTGGGCGCTGATCATCCCCAACCTGATCAGCGCCTACAATACCGTCGTGATGGCGTCCGCCTTCCGCAGCGTGCCCAGGGATTTCGAGGAGGCGGCGCGGGTGGACGGCGCGGGCAACGTCCGCACCCTGTTCCAGATCATGATCCCCATGGTCAAGCCCACATTGGTCGTGCTGCTGCTGTGGTACGCGGTGTTCCGCTGGAACAGCTGGTTTGACGCGATGATGTATATCAGCGACACGCAGCTGAAGGTGCTGCCCCTGGTGGTGCGCAGCATTCTGGCGCAGGGTTCCACGGCGCTGGCCAACGCCGTCGCGGCGGACCAGAGTCCCACGGTCGCAGTGCAGTCCGCGGCGATTATCATCGCGGTGCTGCCCATTCTGGTGCTGTATCCCTTCATCCAGAAGTACTTCGTGAAGGGCGTCATGATCGGCGGCATCAAGGGCTGACAGCCCGCATGAAAGGTACATAAGCCGGTTTCTGCCGGTTTATAGTAAAGGTGAGGAGGTAACTCATTATGAAGAAACTGGTCACTCTTTTCCTGGCAATGATGATGGTTGCCACCGTCCTTGGCGGCTTCTCGGCGCTGGCCGACAGCAAGCCCGTCGTTCAGGTTATCCTGCCTTCCAACGTGCAGGATTTCCCGGAGGGAATCACCGAGGACAACAACTTCATCGTGGACTATTGGCGTGAAAAGACCGGCTGCGATTTCGACTGCATCATTCTGAGCAATGAAAACGCCGACACCCAGCTGGCCACCATGCTGAACGCCGGCGAGTGCACGGGCATCATCGTGACCCGCAATGCGGCGAATATCGGCCGCTACGCGTCTGAAGAGCTGATTATGGATCTGGAAGACGTCAAGGACAAGGTCACGCTGTACACGATGAACGACTGCTCCGCCGGCATTTACAACGGCCATCAGTTCGGCTTCTGCCAGTCTGACTCCATCAACTACTCCACGCAGAACAGCCAGTGGTACATCAACACGGATATTCTGGAGGAGCTGGGTTACGACCACACGCCCGCGACCTACGATGAGTTCGTCGAATATCTGTACAAGGCCAAGGATGCCAATTATCTGCCCCTCGCGATGCAGGGCAACCCCGCCACCGGCAACAGCGGCACGACTTTCGGCCTGCTGCAGGGCATCTACGGCCTGGGCGGCGGCGAATATGCCGCGACCGAGGACGGCGAGGTCTACTACAAGTATGTGACCGACGAGGCCAAGGCCTATCTGGAATTCGTGACCAAGCTGTATGCGGACGGCATCATCCCGGCTGACTTCGCCAGCCAGACCGCCGACGGCGTCGGCGAGCTGCTGCTCTCCGGCAAGGCGGCGTCCGGCAGCGGCATCGGCGTCTGGACCACGGGCATCATGACCCAGGCCGAAGAGCTGGGCGTCGGCATGAAGTTTGCCGACTATCCCACCGACATCAACGGCAACCAGTCCTGGGGCTCCATCAACACGAACTACGGCGCCACTTCCCTGATTTTCATGATCGCGGACGGCTGCGATTATGTGGACGAGTGCATCGACCTGCTGAATCTGTGGGCCACCGACGAGTGCATCACGCTGCACAACAACGGCATCGAAGGCGTGCACTGGGAGTACGACGAGGACGGCAACATCGCCCCCATCGAGGGCAGCGAGAACATTGCCTGGGGCGTGTACTACCGCAATGTGTATAAGATGGATTACTGGTACACCACCTATGGCATCAACGCCAGCTGGAACGAGTTCTACTATCCGTCCGAGCGCCCCATCGTCGGCTGCACCAACTTCGACCCCATCATCCACATGGGCGTTGACGCGGACCGCGTGACAAAGCTGGATGAGCTGCGCGCCAACATCGTGGTTCCCTTCTACACCAAGGTCGTCATGGGCGACGAGAGCATCGACGGCTGGGACAACATGGTCGCCCAGTGGAAGGCCGAGGGCGGCGAAGAGCTGATGGCCTGGTACACGGATACCTATCGCGCCAACGGCTGCCCGACCTCCCCCTACTGGACCACCCTGCCGGCCGAACATTCCGAGTATACCGGCAAGTATCTGTACGGCGGCGCCGAAGCGGCTGCGACCCAGCTGGATGCGGCTGATTTCGAATAACGCCCGACCGACCGCGTGAGTCCTTGAGGACCTCCTTCAAGGCATGGGGCCGCCGCACCCGCGGGTGTGGCGGCCTTAAATTGCGCATTTCATACGGGATGCAGCAGGGTTTGTCGGCGACCCGGCGTTCCCTCTGAAAGGGAACGGCGGCATTTCCTTTTCGGAAAGGGGCCGGGCGAAGCGGGATCGGATGCGGTTGAGTGTAAAAGGCGACGCCCTGTCTGTGCAAAAAGGGTGTGACAGCGCGCGGAAAGTCTGCTATAATGGATGCTGCAAACGCGAGACAGGGAGGAACTCACGATGATGAAGAGAATGACCGCGCTGCTTCTTGCGGCGCTGCTGCTGTTCGCGGCGCGGCCCACGCTGGCCGCCGACCCGTATGGCGCGTGGACGATTGAACTGACGGATATCGCGGTGACGGTGGACGGCGAGCGGATCGACGTGAATCCCTCGCTCGTCGTGCGGGTGGGGTTCACCGAGGACCTTTCGAGGGGCTGGCTGACCGCCGACGTGATAAAGGACGGCGACTCCCTCGCGGGATTCATGGCCGAGGAGGACGAGAGCGGCGCGTCGCGCTTCGCCTGCACCGCCGGCCAGACCTGCGGCGTGATGGACGGCCGGGGCGACGCGCGCTTCCACAGGGTCGCCATGCTGCAGATGGGCATGGCGCAGGCCGACGTGCCCGATGCGCTCTCCGGCGCGCTGGCTATGCTGGACGCCTTCTTGAGCATGCCCAGGGGCGTGGAATATCTGTTCGAGCAGCTGGGCTCGGTGAAGAAGCGGGGCGCCAACGCCTATGACGTGACGGTGGATTTGCCCGGCGGGCAGGCGGCGGCCACGCTGTCCTGGCGCTGGGACCGCCGCGTCGGGAAGCCGTTCGACCTGTCCGGCCGCCGCGAGGCGCCCTACAGCGCCCAGCGCGGCATCGCCGGCACGGAGGGCTTCGAGGAGGCCTGCGACGAACTGAAGGAGGCGTTGATGCAGGACGAATCCATGGAGGAGCTGCTGATCGCGCTGATGCTCCTGTTTGAGGCGTAAAGGACGCTTCAGACAGGAGGCGGATGGGGTCTGATCTCCGTCTGCCGCGCAAAAAACAGGGCCGCGCACGACCGAAAGGCGATGCGCGGCCCTGCGGCTTTCCGCAAAGGGCGTTATGCCGGATTCCCTCTCAATGCGGGCAGGGCGGCAGGTCCTTTTCGCTCGGGCAAAGCGAAGCGCGGCCAGGGCGGAAAAGACGCCGCGACGCCACGGCGTTATTTCAGGAAGCCGTTGATGATCTGCTCCTCCGCTTCCTGCTCGGTGAGGCCCAGGGTCATCAGCTTGGTCAGCTGTTCGCCCGCGATCTTGCCGATGGCGGCTTCGTGGACCAGCGCGGCGTCCACATCGTTGGCTTCCAGCGCGGGCACGGCCAGGATCTTGCCGCGATCCATGATGATGGAGTCGCATTCGGTGTGGCCGCTGCAGGGCGCGTTGCCGGCGATCTTCGCGTCGAAGCGCTGCCAGGAATCGTCCCGCGCCACGGAGCGGGAGACGATGTCGGCGCTGGCGCCCGCGCCGTTGAGGCTGACCGCGTATTCGCTCAGCGCGCGCTGGCTGCCGTGGGTCATCAGCCGCTCGCGCACCACGAGCTTTGCGCCCGCGGCCAGTTCGGCCCTGGTGGTGCGGTTGGTGTCATCGACCCCCTTGATCTGCACCATTTCCATTTCCGCGCTGCTGCCCTCCTCCATATAGACCTCGGTGACGGGATTCAGGATGCGCTTGCCCATGCCGTCGCCGGAGCCGTAATGCTTTTCCACATAGCGCACGTGGGCGTTTTTGCCGATAAAGAAGCGATGGATGCCGTCATGCCGGGAGTCCTGGTTGCCGCAGTTGTCGATGCCGCATCCGGCCACGATCACCACGTCCGCTCCCTCGCCCACGTGAAAGTCGTTGTACACCGTTTCCGTAAGCCCGCTCTCGGTCAGGACCACGGGAATGTGAACGCTCTCGTTTTTTGTGCCGGCCCTGATGCGGATATCCATGCCGCTGACGTCCGTCTTTGAGGTGATCTCGATGTTTGCCGTGGACTGCCGTCCGACCGACTGGCTGTTGGACCGGATGTTATAGGCGCCCTCGGGCACCCTGTGCAGGTCGGCGACCTCCTGAAGGAGGCGCTTCTGAATGCTGTCCAGCTTCGTCATGTCCGCTCAACCTCCCTTAAGATCCCATGCGGCAGCCTGTGACCGCCGCGGTGGTGCCGATCAGCTCCGGCAGGATATCCTCCCGCCGCCCGTGCCGTTCCAGCCGGCCATCCTTCAGGACGACGATCTCGTCCGCAATGTTCAGGATGCGTTCCTGGTGGGAGATGATCAGAATCGAGCTGTTCCTGATGTTTTCGCGCATGCTCCGGAACACCTCGATCAGGTTCTGGAAGCTCCACAGATCGATGCCCGCCTCCGGCTCGTCAAACACGGAGAGCGCGGCGCCCCTGGCCAGCAGCGTGGCGATTTCGATGCGCTTCAGCTCCCCGCCGGACAGGCTGCCGTTGATCTCCCGGTTGAGATAGTCCCGGGCGCACAGGCCCACGGCCGAGAGATACTCGCAGGCGCTCGCAACGGACAGCGGTTTGCCCGCCGCCAGCTGGATCAGGTCCAGCACCTGGATGCCCTTGAAGCGGACCGGCTGCTGGAACGCGAAGCCGATGCCCATCCGGGCGCGTTCGGTGATGCTCTTTCGGGTGATGTCCTCGCCGTTCAGCAGGACCGCGCCGGCTGTGGGCTGCTCAATTCCCATGATCAGCCGCGCCAGTGTGGATTTGCCGCCGCCGTTCGGGCCGGTGATGACCACCAGCGCGCCGTCCGGAATCGTCAGGCTGACATCGCGGATGATCTCCCTGCCCGCTCCTTCGTCGCTCACCGCGAAGGATATGTTTTTCAGTTCCAGCATGTTTGCTGCACCTCGCTTTGTTGTTTGTCGGATGTATTCCGTCCCCGCCCTGCAGGATTATTATAGAACCCGCAGGGCATAAAAACATTGATCGAAATCAAAGTTTATCAAAATACAGAGGCGCGCGGAAGCCGGCGCCACGGCCTTCCGTCAGCTTCCGCCCTCGAAGACGGCCCGCACGCCATCCGCGTCCATAATGCGGATGCCGCTCTGGCCGACGCGCCGCGTCAACCTCATGCGCTCCAGCTCCCGCAGCTTCCGGCTGACGGTTTCCGGGCGCAGGCTGATGCTGGCGGCGATGTCCTCCAGGCGCAGGTTGACGGTGTCGCTGGCGGCGTGGCGGCTGCGGTTCAGCAGGAAGCCCGCCAGGCGGGAGAGCGGGTCGCTGGTCGCCAGCAGGCGGCCGCGCGCGTTGGCGTCATGCAGCTTCTGGCTCAGAAAGCCGATGACGCGCAGCGCGATCATGGGGTCCTGCACCAGCTGCTCGAAGTCCTGCCGGCGAATCCGGCAGAGGTCCACGTCGGCGAGGCAGATGCCGGAGTAGGGGTAGCGGCTTTCCTCCGTCAGCATGCCCTCCCAGATGACGTCGCCGCCGGAAAAGATGCCGATGATCTGTTCGCGGCCGTCGCTGTCAAAGGCGCTGAGCTTGACCTTGCCGCTGTGCAGAATGAAGAGGGCGTCCACCGGGTCGTCCTCCCGAAAAAGGGCCGCGCCCTTTTTGAACGTCTCGCGCACCGCGCAGGAGAGGAGCTTTTGCCGCTGCGCCGCGGGCAGCCCGGCCAGAAAGCCTACTTTCTCCACGCACAGTCCGCCGCAGCTCTGGCATTGCCGTGAAGCGCACTGCATCGTCTGATCCTCCCTTCGCATTTTTCGGAACACGTTTATTATACATCTGAATTGCAAAGAAAATATTGATTTGAATCAAATTATTTGGCCATTTTGCGCCGGCAAAAGAGGCGACAGCGCGCCTCCACGGACGCAGTTGACATATCCATCTTCTGTGTTATAATGTTGCCTGTGAACATCCGGGAACGGGACAGAAAAAACCGGCGACGCAGTCGCGGGGCGGCTTCCGGAGGGAGATTGGACAATGATCGAAGGATTGAAGAAAATCATACGGGATCTCAGAGAATCCGGCGTGAGGCTTGGCATTTTGAACAACATCATAACCACGCTGGCCGTGCTGGTGCTGGCCGTGCTGCTCTATGCCACTTATCAGTCGATCGAGGGCTTCAACAGCCTGCGGATCGCCACGGAGCGCTATATCGGCTGTCAGCAGAACGCATTCCTCTTTCAGGAGGGCTCGGACTATCTGACGAACGAGATCCGTTATTTCGTCATGACGGGCGACGCGGTTCACGCGCAGAATTTCGTGGAGGAGGTCGAGGTGACGCGCCGGCGCGAGCGGGCCATCGACGATTTGGACGATTATCTCCAGGAGAACGATTCCTTCAGATATCTGATGAAGGCCATGGAGTATTCCAGCGCGCTGGCCGAGAAGGAGCGCTATGCCATCCGGCTGGCCGCGGCGGGCTATGGGCTCGATCCGGCGCTGCTGCCGGAGACCGTGCAGTCCGTCGAGCTGAGCGCACAGGACGCCGCGCTGAGCGCGGAGGAACAGCGCGCGCAGGCCGTCGGGATGGTCTTCGGCAACGAGTATCAGGAATACAAGGCGCATATCTACGAAAACGTCAATCTGAGCATCAATGCGCTGATTGACGACACCAAGGAGCAGCAATCGGCCAGTTCAAACCGCCTGAACAGCATTCTGCTGAGGCAGAGGATGCTCATTTTCCTCATGACGCTGCTGCTGTTCGCCATTGTGGCGAGCACCTATGTGCTGATCATCCGGCCGCTGGAGCGGGGCGTGGCGCACATCCGCAATCAGCAGCAGATACCGGTGGCAGGATCTTCCGAGATGAAATTCCTGGCGAAGACCTATAACGACATCTTCGAGCAGCAGACCAGGAAGACGGAGAAACTGACCTACTCCGCGACGCACGACGCGCTGACCGGCCTGTACAACCGCAGCGCCTATGAATCCTTCTGCAAAAGCTGCGACGAGAGCGCGCTGTGCGCGCTGATTGTCGATGTGGACGAGTTCAAGACCTTCAACGATACCTACGGCCACGACATGGGCGACCGCGTGCTCCGGCGCGTGGCGCAGGTGCTGCAGGAAAGCTTCCGCGCGGAGGACTTTGTGAGCCGGATCGGCGGCGACGAGTTCTGCGTGATCATGATGCACGCGAACAGCCAGATGCGCGGGCTGGTGGAGCGGAAGGTCGCGGCGGCCAACGAGCGGCTCGGAAGCTGCGAGGACGGCCTGCCGAGCATCTCCCTGAGCGTCGGCGTGGCGTTTGGAGACCGCGAAGCGCCGGCGGGAGACATTTTCAAGGATGCGGATACCGCGCTCTATCGCGTGAAGAGGGAAGGACGGGGCAGCTGCGCGTTCTATTGAAAGGCGGGGCCGCCGCGGCGAAAAGACGGATATAGGGGAGACAGGCCAAGTGAATACCGATGCATTGGTCCGAAGCGGCCGCCGCACCGTTCTCATCGTGGAGGATGAGGCGGTCAACCGCGAACTGCTTGGATTCATCCTGCAGGAGAGCTACAACGTGCTGTTTGCCGGCAACGGTGTCGAGGCGCTCGATCTCATCAATCGGCATGAGGGCAGCATTTCCATGATTCTGCTGGACATCAATATGCCCGTGATGAGCGGCATCGAGATGCTGCACCGCCTGAACGCAGACGCGCGGCTGAGCCGCATCCCGGTCATCGTGCTGACCGCCGAAAAGAGCACCGAGCTGGAGACGCTGCGCCTGGGCGCGCTGGACTTCATCGCCAAGCCCTACGACATGCCGGAGATCATTCTCGCGCGCGTGAAGCGGATCATCGAGTTCGTCGAGGACAAGGAAATCATCCAGGATGTGGAGCACGACGAGCTGACCGGGCTGTATACGCGCAGCTTCTTTCACGAGTACTGCCGCCGCCTGCTGAACGGCGCGGGCGGCCGCGATTACGACATGGTCGCTGTCGACATCGACCATTTCCGGCTGGTCAACGAGGTGCACGGCAAGGCCTTCGGCGACGAGGTGCTGCGCGCCGTCGCCGAAGGAATCCGCGAAGCGCTGCGGGACGGCGCCGGCATCGCCTGCCGCAACGGCGGCGACCTGTTCTACGTGCTCATCAACCACGCGGACGACCACGCGGCGCTGTACGGCGCGATCACGGCCCGGCTGCGCCGGCTGGACGGCTCGAACAACATCCGGCTGCGCATGGGCGCCTATCAGAACGTCGATTCGGCGCACGTCATCGAATGGTACAGCGACGCCGCCAAATCCGCGTGCAGCGCCATCCGCAACAACTACGTGCAGAACATCATGGTCTATGACAACGCGATGCACGAGAGGGAGCTGTACAACGAGCGCCTGATCGCCGACATGGACGAGGCCATCCGCCAGAAGCAGTTCAGGGTGTTCTTCCAGCCCAAGTACGACGTCAGGGGCGAGACTCCGAAGCTCTACAGCGCGGAGGCGCTGGTGCGCTGGCAGCATCCGGAGCTGGGCTTCATCAGCCCGGGCGCGTTCATCCCGCTCTTTGAGGAGAACGGGCTGATCACGAAGCTGGACGAGTATGTCTGGCGCGAGTCTGCGCGGCAGATCCGGCTCTGGCGCGACGAATTCGGCGTCGATCTGTCTGTGTCCGTCAATCTGTCGCGCATGGACTTTTTCAGCGAGGATCTCAGGGAGCGGCTGCTCGGCATCGTCGCGGAGAACGGCATCCCCATGAGGAGCATCGTGCTGGAGGTGACGGAGTCGGCCTACTCCGAGGATACGGAGCACATCCTGAACACGGTAGGGCTGCTGCGGGACGCGGGCTTCCAGATTGAGATGGACGACTTCGGCACGGGTTATTCGTCGCTCAACATGCTGTGCATGATGCCCATCGACGCGCTGAAGATCGACATGAAGTTCGTGCGGAACATCGCCGGCGCGGGCAGCGGCTACCGCATGGTCGAGCTGGTGATCGAAATGGCGCGCTGCCTGTCGATTCCCGCCATCGTCGAGGGCGTGGAGGACGAACAGCAGTACCGTATGATGAAACAGGCGGGCTGCGACGTGGTGCAGGGATATTATTTCTCCCGGCCCGTGGACGCGCAGGCCTTCCGCAAATTCCTGATCGAGGAACAGAATGACACAGAGGAGGAAGCGTCAAAATGCTGAAAATTGAGGATCTGAGGGCGTACGGCGCAAATGTCGAGGAGGGCCTGACGCGCTGCTTCAACAACGAGGCCTTTTATCTGAAGCTGGTGGGCATGGGGCTGGCCGACGCGAATTTCGACCGGCTGAAGGACGCCGTGGCGGCGCAGGACACCCAGGCGGCCTTCGAGGCCGCTCACGCGCTGAAAGGCTCCATCGGCAACCTGGCGCTGACGCCCATCTACAGGCCCGTGTGCGAACTGACCGAGCTGCTGCGGGGCAAAACGGGGCCCGTCGACGCGGACAGCCTGCTGGAGGAAATCTTCAGCGCGCTCGATGCGGCGCGGCAGCTGGACCGGTGATCTGACAGACGAACGGGGCGCGCTCTCTTTCGGGAGCGCGCCCCGTTTCTTTCACGCGCGGGACACGGGCTTTTTCGGCGAATGCGCGTTATGAATCCGGCAGAAGAGGCGCAGGAACAGCCGGCGCGGCAGCAGCCGGAAAAGCGCCTTTTCGACCCGGAACAGCGCCTCCCGCCGCGCGGGCGCCGGCGGCTGATCCCTCCACAGCGACCGGGCCTTCACGGCCTCGTAGAGCGCCTTCGCGGGGTGTTCGTTCCGTCCCGCCTGCCAGGGATAGTCGCCCAGGAAGCGGAAGAAGTGGATCACGGCGGGCTGATCGAGCGACTGGCGCAGCGTTTCGGCGTCGTAATACGCGCCGGGCGCCCAGCGATACACCGACAGATAGTCCTCCACGCGGTAGGCCATCAGCGTGCCCTGGCAGTTGTAGCGCGGGTGCAGCCGGGCGATGCGGCCCCTCAGGCAGTCGTTGAGCAGGTCCTGATCGTTGCGCGCATAGAGGGCGGCGTTTTTTTCGAGATACGCCGCCATGCGCGTCCCGATGTCCTGCGCCCGCCACGCTTCCAGATCGAAGACCAGCACGCCGGCGTTGAAATAGGGCTCTTCCTCCGAAAAACCCAGCTCGTAGCGCGCGCGATAGCACATGGAATCGCACGCCGCGGCCAGCGGGCAGCCGTTCAGCGGCATGTCCTGCAGCGGCTGGAGGCTGTCCAGCACCAGCGTGTCCGAATCGAGCCAGATCAGCCGCCGCGCGTCCGGGGGGATCTGGTCGAGCACGAAAAACCGGAGCCAGGTGGCCAGGGAGCTGTTCCACGCGCCCAGGCGGCGCTCCTCGATGCGCCGCATGGCGGCCCGAACGTCCAGAAAGCAGATCTCGCGGCGATAGAGCCAGGCCAGCCGCTCGAATTTTTCCCGGTTTTCCCGCGAGATGTCGGAGGCGGCAAAATACACCGTGACGGCCTCCGCGTCCCGGTTGTTCTCAAACAGGGACGTCATCGAGACGCCGGCGTAGGGCGCGTAGTTGTCGTCGCAGGCATAGAGCAGGCGCAGGTGGCTCACGGCGTTCCCTCCCTCGTCATTTTGTCCGCGCGCGCAGCCAGACGGCCAGCGGCAGCAGCCCCGCGCGCTCCAGCAGCAGGCAGGCGCGCACCATGCGCCGGGCATGGCCGGTGTCGGGCACGGCGCGCACGCTCCGCCAGGCCGCCGGCGCGGCGTAATCCGCCCAGACGGCGCGCAGGTCGGCGCGCATGGCCGACAGGGCGCGGCGGATGTCGCGCAGCCTGCCGGGGGGCATATCGAGCGCGTTGATGAAGTAGTATTTCAGCAGGAAATAGCGGAGCGCCGCCCGATCGGCCCCGCTCGCCGCCTCGCCGAGCACGCGGCCGGTCTGCGCGGCGATCTGCCGCCAGAGCGCGGTGGCCTTCCAGTCGGCGTGAACGGCGGTGTTCCGGCTGACGGAATCGTCATGGCGATACCAGAAATAGACCGGCTCGTGCACATAGACGGTGCTCCCGCAGTGCAGGTGCACCTGATGAAGGTAGCACAGGTCGTCCGGCAGCGCCTCGAAGCGGATGCCGAAGCGGCGCGGGATGTCCAGCCGATAGGCCTGCGCGTGATGCTGTGTGTAGAGCCAGCGGACGGGCGCGGCGGGCAGCGGGTGCCGCTTGATGACCGCGCCCTCGGGATCGACCTCGTCGAAGGCGCCGATGACGCAGTCGGCGCCCGTGCGGGCCAGCGCGTCATGCAGGCGCGCGAGGCAGTCGTCGGCCATGTAGTCGTCCGCGTCGCAGATCATGAGATACTGCCCGCGGGCGTTGTCGAGGATGCGGTTTTTGTTGGCCAGGATGCCGCCGTTTTCACCGCGCACGAGCCGCACGGACATGTCCGGATTGTCCACGATGAACCGCTCGATGACCGAGCAGGAGTCGTCCGTCGACCCATCGTCGCAGTACAGCACCTCGAAATCGCGGAAGGCCTGCTTTTTCAGCTGCGCGAAGGCGCGGGGCAGGAGCGCCGCGTAGTTATAGCTGGCGATGCCGACCGTGAAGAAGGGACGCTCCATGATGTCTTTCCCCCGTCAATGTAATCCGATGAGCCGATTTTATCACAGAACGCCGCCGCAGACAAGGGATGCGGCAAAATTTGCGCCGCAGGGACATCCCGCGCGGCCTGGCGCGCTGAAAACGCGCGGCAAAATGTCATTTCGGCAGTTGCCATTTTCTGTCGGTTGTTGTATACTGTATTTGTATACCTATTCGGAGGAAGAGGCAATGGATATTGGCGTTGTGCTGGTCACGTTCAATCGGCTTGGGGAGCTGAAAAAGGCGCTCCGACTCTACGAACAGCAGACAAAACCGCCCCGCTATGTGCTCGTGGTGGACAATCACAGCACAGACGGTACGGGCGGTTTTTTGGAGGCCTGGCAGAAGGCGGAGAGCCCCATCCGGCATCTCCTGATCACGCTGCCTGAAAACGCGGGCGGAAGCGGCGGCTTCAGCGCGGGCACAAAGGCGGCGCTGGACCTGGACGCCGACTGGATCTGGCTGGCCGACGACGACGCCTATCCGGACCGGCACGCGCTCGAGACGCTCAGCCTGTTCGCGGAGAACCACGCCGAGATCATGGAAAACACAGCGGCGCTCTGCACAAAGGTGGAGAACAGCGAGGGCATCGCGACGGCGCACCGCTGCTACGTAAAAAAGACGCCCATCGGCCTGGAATTCGTGCCGGTGCCGTCGTCCATGTACAAAAACGAGTATTTCCCGCTGGACGCCTATTCCTTTGTGGGCGCGGTGATCCGGAAGGACGCGCTGCTCAAGGCCGGCCTGCCGGACGAGGGCTTCTTTATCTACATGGACGACCGCGAGCACGCCCTGAGGGTGCGCAGGGTCGGGCAGATCCTCTGCGTGCCGGCGGCGGAAATCCTCCACCAGGACGGCAGCAACCTCACCCGCGAGGCCAGCTGGCGCGACTACTACACCACGCGGAATATCCTGCTCACCTACAAGCGCCATTTCGGGTGGAGCGCCTTCTGCGTGCGCGCCGTCCGCCGGATGCTCGCGGCGCTCGCTTCCTTCAACGGGGAGAAGATCAGGATGTTCTGGGAGGGCGTGAACGACGCGCGCCGCGACAGGACCGGCGTCCATCCGGTCTACCGCCCGGGCTGGCAGTCCAGCCGGAAAAAGTGAGGATGGCCGCGGGAATTCACGCGGACGGAGCCCATACGCAGGCCGCTCTTTCCACGTTCCCGCCTCCGGCTGCAAATCCCCGTGGGCAATCGCCGCTTTTTTTCGGGCCCGTCTCAAAACAGGCATTTCTTCAGAAGATCACACAACAGAACGACCGGGAGAGCGCGAGGTTCTCCCGGTTTTTTGCGCAATACGCGTATTTTGAGACAGCCCCAATTAGAGTGTGTTTCTAAAACCAAGAGGATGCAGTTTCGAGCGGATCGAGCAGCAGTTCAAGGCAGAAAACCGCAGGTTACCTGGAGGGTAATCAAGGTTTTCTAACGCAGAAATGCAGCCTGGGACGCCGAAAATGCGCCTCGGGGATTTTAGAAACACACTCTAGGAGCCCGTGCTCTTGTAATGCCTCACGCCGAAGCGCCAGAGCATCACCGCCGCGCCGAAGAACAGCGCGCACAGGGGAAGCGCCAGCCAGCCGAGCGCGGCGCTTCCACCCCAGCCGCACACCGCGGCGGCGGGATAATAGGTGAACAGGAACATGGGCATCGCGAAGGTGAACACGCGCCTCAGCCAGGCGGGCAGCAGCTGGGGCGGGGCCTTGGCCACCTGATAGCTGCCGTTGGTGAACAGGTTGATGAGCTCGCTCTGCCCGATGGTGAAGAACGACACCGCCGCCGCGATCAGCATCACGCCCGCGTAGGCCAGCGCGCCGCCGATGACGGCCAGAACCAGCATGGCGGCGTTCGCCGCCGTGAGCCGCGCCCCCTGCGCGCGGAGGCACAGCCCGGCCAGCAGGCCGCCCGCAACCACGCGGTTCAGCCGGTTCAGGTGAAAGCGCAGCGCCGCCGCCTGCAGGAGCAGCGGACGCGGCCTGAGCAGGATGCGGTCAAAGTCGCCGCCGCGCACCAGCAGCGGAAAGTAATCGATGCCGCGCGCGAGCAGCTCAGCCAGGCCGAACGAGAACAGCGCCAGCCCATACACCAGCAGGATGCGGGAGGCCGTCCAGTCGCCCAGCGCGCCGAAGCGGTCGAACATGAGCAGGGCGTCCAGCGGGTCGGTCACGGTGTAAACGAGGCTCGGCAGCAGACCCAATATCCAGCCCGTATACTGCAGCTGAGCGAGGGCCAGTATGCGGATATAGCGCGTCCACAGCCCGAACGTGGATTGTCTGAAGGTTTCGCCCATGCGCTCAGCCTCCCTGCACGATCAGCCGCCTGAGATTGAGGCCCATCCACGCGCGGCCCAGCCGCCAGATGGCGACGCCCCACAGCGCCTGCGTCAGCAGCACCTGCGGAAGCTCCGAAAGCGCCGCCGCGCCCGCCATGAAGCGCAGGGGCAGATCCATCATCGAGGCGAAGGGCTGCCACCGGAGAAACGTCTGCAGGGCGTCCGGCCAGAGCTGCAGTGGCAGAAGCGAGCCCGCCAGAATCTGCGCGACGGTCATCAGCGCCCCGGCCGGCCCGTTGCCCACGTTCACGTCCATCTGCGCGGCGTAGCACAGGCAGATCACCGCGCAGGACAGCATGAGGCCCGTCGCCAGCGTGAAGAAGCCGGCCAGGATCGAAAGGGGCGAGGCCGCCAGGCGCAGCCGCACCGTGCCCGGCGCCAGCAGCGCCATCACCAGGACCGGCCCGATGGACAGAAGGAACCGGGCCAGCTTGTCCGAGAGGGCGCTCACATACCAGTGATTGTACACGTCCAGCGGGCGCACCAGATCGTAGCCCACGTCGCCCCGGGAGATCCTGCTCCACACGGTCGTGTCCACGCCGAAGCCCGGCATCAGGTTCAGCGCCATTTCCTGCAGCCAGATCATGGCCGCCGCCTGCTCGAGGGTTATGCCGGCCTGGCCGTTGCCATGGCGATAGAAGACGGCGACGATGGCCACGCGCACATAGACCCACACCACATGGGTGATCGCGGTGCCCCAGAACCCCGCGCGGTACTGAAGGCCGCCGAGGAGCCGCTGGCGGAAGAGGGCGATATACGGCCTCATCTTCGCATTCATAGCGCCATCTCCTCATACATGCCGGCCACCAGCCGCTCGATGTCCGGGGCCTCGACGGTCAGGTCGGTCAGCGGGCAGGCGGCGGCCAGCCGCGCGATCAGGCGCTCCGGCGGCACCCTCGCGGGCAGGAAGGTGATTTCGGCGTTGAGTCCGTTCAGGACCACCGACTCGGCCTCGGGCAGCTCCAGCGCGGCGCATTGGCGCGCGAAGCGGGCGCGGATCATACGATGCGGCGCGTATCGGGCGCGCAGCTCGTCCAGCGCGCCGTCGAACAGCAGCTGTCCCCGCCCGATCACCATCACCCGGGAGCACAGCGCCTCGATGTCGTCCATGTCGTGGGTGGTGAGCAGCATGGTCACGCCCTCGCGGCGGTTGAGATCGGTGAGAAAGCCGCGCAGGCTCAGCTTGGTCACGGCGTCCAGCCCGATGGTGGGCTCGTCCAGAAAGAGGATGCGCGGCGCGTGCAGCAGCGCCCCGATCAGCTCGCACTTCATGCGCTGCCCCAGGCTCAGCTGCCGCACCGGCGTGTTCATGAGCTTTTCGACGCCGAGCAGGGCCGTGAGGTCGTCCAGCCTGCGCCTGTAGCCGGCCTGCGGCACGCGGTAGATGTCGCGCAGCAGCTCGAAGGACTCGTTCACCGGCGTGTCCCACCAGAGCTGGCTGCGCTGGCCGAACACCACGCCGATTTGCGCCACATGCGCCGTCCGCTCCTTCCATGGCACGCGGTTCATGATGGTTATTTCGCCCGAATCGGGCACCAGAATGCCGCTCATCATCTTGATTGTGGTAGATTTGCCCGCGCCGTTCGGGCCGATGTAGCCGACGAGCTCCCCCTCGTTCACCGAGAAGGACAGCTCGCGCACGGCGCGCACCAGCTCCTTGTCCCGCGTGAAGGCTCCGCGCATCGCGCCGAACAATCCCTTCTGCCGTTTGCGCACGACGAACGTCTTGCACACCTGCGAAAGTACAATCTGACTCACCTTATCCCTCCTCTTTCTGTTGCCGGGCAGACATACAGAGTATAGCAAAGCGCGGAGAAAACGGCAAACCCCGCCCGCATGCCGCGCTTTTCGCAAAACGGGCGGGAAGGAAAAATGCTCCCTTTTTCTCGAAAATGCTTGACAATTCTCGGCTTTGGCATTATACTATATTCAATCTCAGGGCGAAGAGCCTTGTGGTTTTATATACTAGCGCCTCAAGTACGTTTCATAAACGCCGGGGGCGGCTTTTTTATGCCTTTCGGCCGATTCACAAACGAAAATTGCATCTTGCCTCCGGCTTCCCCGTCTGCTATAATGAGGCGGGATCAAATAATGCAGGCGGCTGTTCAGTCGTATACAAATTGGCGTTTCGCAACAGCCCGAAAAGCGTCACTTTCCCGAACAGACTGAACAGCCGCCGAATGTACAGGAGGAACAACACCATGCCGAAAATTACATTCATGGGCGCGGGTTCGACGGTATTTGCCAAGAACGTGCTGGGCGACAGCATGATGACTCCGGCGCTGGCCGAATCCACCATCGCGCTGTACGACATCGACGCCAACCGCCTGAACGAGTCCAGGCTGATGCTGGACACCATCAACCGCAACAACGGCTCCAGGGCGAAAATCGAGGCCTATCTGGGCGTCGAGAACCGCAAGGCCGCGCTGAAGGGCGCAAACTACGTTGTGGACGCCATTCAGGTGGGCGGCTATGATCCCTGCACCATCACGGACTTTGAAATTCCAAAGAAATACGGCCTCCGCCAGACCATCGCGGACACGCTGGGCATCGGCGGCATTTTCCGCGCGCTGCGCACCATTCCGGTGCTGTTCGACTTTGCGCGCGACATGGAAGAGGTCTGCCCCGACGCGTGGTTCCTCAACTACACCAACCCCATGGCCATGCTGACCGGCGCGATGCTGCGCGGCACGGCCGTCAAGACGGTGGGCCTGTGCCACAGCGTGCAGGTGTGCGCCTCCGGCCTGATGAAGGGCCTGGGCATGGCGTATGACGACACGATTCAGTGGAAAATCGCCGGCATCAACCATCAGGCGTGGCTGCTGGAGATCTCGAAGGACGGCGTCGACCTGTATCCGGAAATCAGGCGCCGCGCGGCCGAACGCACCGAAAAGCACGGCGACATGGTGCGCTATGAAATCATGAAGCGCTTCGGCTATTACGTGACCGAATCCTCCGAGCACAACAGCGAATACATGCCCTACTTCATCAAGCGCAACTATCCCGAGCTGATCGAGCGCTTCAACATCCCGCTGGACGAGTATCCGCGCCGCTGCATCAAACAGATTGCCGACTGGGAGAAGCGCCGCGACGAGCTGCTGGCCGACAAGAGCCTCACGCACACCCGCTCCACCGAGTACGCCAGCTACATCATGGAGGCCATGGAGCTCAACAAGCCCTTCAAGTTCGGCGGCAACGTGCTGAACACCGGCCTCATCACCAACCTGCCCGCCAGGGCCTGCGTCGAGGTGCCCTGCATCGCGGACGCCTCCGGCGTGACGCCCACCTTCGTGGGCGACCTGCCCGAGCAGTGCGCGGCCATGAACCGCACCAACATCAACGTGCAGCTGCTGGCCGTCGAGGCCGCGCTGACCGGCAAGAAGGACTACATCTACCAGGCCGCAATGATGGATCCGCATACCGCCGCCGAGCTGTCCATCGACGACATCGTGGCCATGTGCGACGACCTCATCGAGGCGCACGGCGACTGGCTGCCGAAATTCAACTGACGCACAGGACGCAACGCGCCGCCGGGGGCATAACCGCATCCCCGGCGGCGTTCTTTTGCCGGCGCCCTCCAATTCATCCCATTCCGCCGTGCCGCGCCTCTCCGTCAAGAGGGAAAAAGGGCGCACAGAACAGGACTACTCAAACTCCCTCTCGTGCGCCCGGAAAAAATCGCGATAGGCCCGCACGGCCGGCAGCTCCGTCCAGCGCCGCACGACGGCGGGATCGGCGTCCAGGTCGTAGACCTTCGCTTCCCGCAGCGCCAGCAGGAAGGGCGAATGCGTCGCGACGACAAACTGGCAGCGGAAAAACCGCGCGGAATCCTCTATGAACCGCGCCAGCTCCTGCTGCCGTTCAGGCGAAAGGCTGTTCTCCGGCTCGTCCAGCAGATACAGCCCGTTCTCCTCTATTTTCTGCGTGAAGTACAAATAGGCGCTTTCCCCGTTGGACTGCTCGCGCACGTTGTCCTTCAGCGTGGCCCGGACATAGCGCGACTGGGTCTTGCTGCGCGCCAGGTTGATCCTTTTCAGCCGGTCATAGTCCTCGATCGAGCGCAGCCGGAAATCACGTTCGTTTTTGTTGTCCAGATATTCCTCGAACAGCGCCTCGCGCCGCTGGTCGATGCCGCTGTTAATGGTGCGCAGGTTCAGCATGAAGTCGAACACGTCGTCGCTGGTGATGACGCGGCTGTTCGCGGGGATGGCCGCCCGGGCTTCGAAATGGCAGAGGGCGGTGTAGTCCTCGAAGAAATTCGAACGGTTGTAGAGCGTATCGCGCGTCAGGTTCAGCTTTTCCGCGATGACGTTGAGCGCCGTGGTCTTGCCCGAACCGTTGCCGCCGTAAAGCATCGTCACCGTCGCGAATTCCAGCCGCCCGAGCCCTTTCCCGGAGAGCACGTGGAACGGATAGACGGTGTCGTAGCAGGTGCGCTTCACGCCCTGGCGGAAGTCAAACTCCCGATCCGCATCCGGAAACGCAAACTCAGACAGATAGATCATCGCGCGGCGCCTTCCTTTCCGGCAGAGTCCTCTCCCCCGCCGCCTCTATTCTACCCGCCGCCCGGTTCGCTGTCAAGCGCAGGCTTCGCCGCGGCCGGAAACGGAAAAACAGGCGCTCCCGCTGCGTCCAAATGGTGACATCCGTCTCGGATCGTGCTATACTGGGTCTGTGAGAAACGAACGCCCGCAAAGGAGACTTGCCTATGCCCCCGCTCAGCATGATGATCAAGCCCGTCTCGTCCACATGCAACATGCGCTGCCGCTATTGCTTTTACGCCGACGTTTCGGCCAGCCGCGCGGTGAAAAGCTATGGCGTCATGAGCCGGGAAACCGCGGAAAACCTGGTCCGGCGCGCGTTCGCCTATGCGGACGGATCGGTGTCCTTTGCCTTTCAGGGCGGGGAGCCGACGCTTGCCGGCGTCGGATTCTACCGCGATTTTCTGGCGCTGGCGCGGCGATACAACACCCGCGGGCTGCGCGTTTCCTACGCGCTGCAGACCAACGGCTACGAGCTCTCCGACGAGCTGTGCGATTTCTTCGCGGAAAACCGCTTCCTGCTGGGCGTCTCGCTGGACGGCACGCGCGAGATCCACGACGCGCTGCGCGTCGATGCGCAGGGCCGGGGCACTTATGACCGCGTGACGGGCAACATCGAACGGCTCCGGCGGCACGGCGTGGACTACAACATCCTGTGCGTCGTCACGGAGCCGGTCGCGCGGCAGGCCCGGACCTGCTGGGACAGCCTCAGCCCTCACCGGTATCTGCAGTTCATTCCCTGCATCGACGATTTCGGCGGGGCGAAACAGCCCTTTTCCCTCACCGCCGAGGCCTACGGCCGCTTTCTCATCGAGACGTTCGACGCCTACGAGGCGGCCTTTCGCGCCGGCCGGCCGGTCAGCGAGCGGCGGTTGGACAACTACATGATGCTCCTGCTGGGACAAATGCCCGAGCACTGCGGCATGGCCGGCCAGTGCGGCCTGTACTTCCTGGCGGAAGCGGACGGCGGCGTCTACCCCTGCGATTTTTACGTGCTGGATGAATGGCGGCTGGGCTGCGTCGACAAGGCGGGGCTGCGGCGCATGGCGTGCGGCGAGCGGGCGCAGGCCTTCCGGCGGCTGTCGCTGAAGCGGCCGCAGCGGTGCGCGGGCTGCCGGTATTTCGGCCTGTGCCGCGGCGGCTGCCGGCGCGACCGGGAGCCCTGGACGGACGGCGAGCCCGCTGAGAACCGCTTCTGCGAGAGCTATCGGATGTTCTTCGACACCCGCCTGGCTCAGATGGAGGCGCTGGCCCGCAAAATCGAAAACCGTCGTTAGCGCCCGCGCTCCCGCCGTTTGGTCGCCTGCCGGTCGCAGCGGCTGCCGACGACGACGCAGCAGTACAGCGCGAGCACAAAGGCCGCGCCCGCCAGTCCGATCAGCGCAAGAATCCACATGCGGCACGTCTCCTTTCCGCGATAGTCTACGCAGGCGGCGGCCGCGCCATGTGTGGAAAGCGCTGGAAGCGTATCCCGAAAAATTAACTTGCCGCCGGACATCCTGGATGATATAATAACCAAGTGCTGTGAAACAGCTGTGCCATAGACAGCAGGTGCGTTCGCTTAATGACACGTCAGTGTCGCCCGCCGAGGCGCAATGGATTATGACAGATTGAATTTGTCGCCCTTGCGTCGTGTGCGCAGGGGCGTTTCATATGCCGTCGATTCCTGGACGGATATGGAGGTGTGTAACAATGTCCAAAAACCTGGAGATCAAGCAGGCTGCCGTCGCCGAGATCAAGGAGAAGTTCCAGAAGGCCCATTCCTTTGTCATGATCGACTACCGCGGCATGACCGTCGCCGAGGTGACCGAGCTGCGCAACCAGTTCCGCAAGACGGGCTGCGAATACGCCGTCCTGAAGAACACGCTGGTGAACCTGGCGCTGAAGGAGATCGGCATCGGGGGCTTCGATTCCTTCCTGAACGGTCCCACCGCCGTCGCGTTCGGCATGGAAGACGCCGTGTCGCCCGCCAAGGTCGTGAAGGATTTCATCGAGAAGAGCAAGAAGGGCACCATCAAGTGCGGCTTCGTCGATGGTCAGCTGCTCGACGTCAAGGGCGTGGAGGCCCTGGCGAGCATCCCGTCCCGCGAGGTGCTCATCGCCAAGATCATGGGCAGCATGATGAGCGCTGTGTCCAAGTTCGTGTACGTCGTGGAGGCCATCCGCAAGCAGAAGGCCGGCGAAGAGGCGTAACCGCCCGCGCCGCCTGACAAGTCCAACCCAGAATGCAACAGAATATGGAGGTAAATATCATGAATCGCGAAGAGATCATTTCCGCTATCGAGTCCATGACGATCCTTGAGCTGGCTGATCTGGTCAAGGAAATGGAAGAGAAGTTCGGCGTGTCCGCCGCCGCACCCGTGGCCGCCGCCGGCCCCGCCGGCGCCGCCCCCGCCGCCGCTGAGGAAGAGAAGACCGAGTTCGACGTCGTGCTGAAGGAAGTCGGCTCCGAGAAGATCAAGGTCATCAAGGTCGTGCGCGAGATCACCGGCCTGGGCCTGAAGGAAGCCAAGGACGCCGTCGAAGGCGCTCCCAAGACCCTGAAGGAAGCTGTCTCCAAGGAAGACGCCGAGAAGATCAAGGCCAAGCTGGCCGAGGTTGGCGCGACCGTCGAGATCAAGTAATTCATATACCGGGCAAACGGCTTCCCCGGCGCGGGCGCTGCCATGCAGCGCGTCCCATCGCCGGTGAAGCGCGGAAGGGCGTCGGCAATCCGAAAGGGCTGCCGACGCTTTTTTTCTGCCCGCTTCCATGCGGGACAACGCCGGACCCCTGCGACGCCGCGCGCTTTGTCCCTGTTCCGGACGACGGCCTCGGGCGTCGCGATCTGCACACAAAAAGATAATCTGCGGCGGCTTGACCGGACCTTCCGGCTGTGCTATACTGTGCAGGCTTAGCGGCAGACAGTTCGAGACCATCCTGTCTATAAACAAAACTAGGGACGAAGACAAGCTTTCTGTTTTGTCGGGCGCGCCTGTGATGGTGCGCCCTGTTTTTGTCTGAGGAGGTGACGAAAATGGATATGAAGAATCTGAGCAAGACACAGAAACTCACGATTTCCGGCGCCGTCATGGCGATTTACATCGTGGTCATGTATGTCACGCAGAGCTTTGCGTTCGGTCAGTACCAGGTGCGCATTGCCACTGCGATCTACGGAGCTGCATACCTGTTTCCGTTCCTGGTTGTGCCGCTGGGCCTGTCCAATCTGCTCTCCAACCTGGTGATGGGGGGATTGGGTGTTTTCGACATCGTGGGCGGCGGGCTCGTCGGCCTGCTCACGGCCGGCTGCTGCGCCCTGCTGGGCCGGAAGCGCCGCCCGGTGTGGTTTGTGGCGCTGCCCATCGCGCTGATTCCCGCGCTGGGCGTCTCCCTGTGGCTGAGCGCGCTGATCGGCGTGCCCTACTGGACGCTGGCGGGCAGCCTGCTTGTGGGCCAGGCCATTGCGGGCGCCGTGGGCGCGCTGCTCGTGAGGGCGCTCAGGTCCATATGGAAGGAGAGCTGACATGAACGGAAGAACGCGCGAAGAGGCCGAGGGTCTGTCGCTGCTCGGCGGCCGGAAAACCGCGTATAAAAGCGACTACGCGCCGGAGGTGCTAGAGACCTTCGTCAACAAGCACCCGGACAACGACTATTTCGTCAAGTTCAACTGCCCGGAATTCACCAGCCTGTGCCCCATCACCGGCCAGCCGGATTTCGCGACGGTGTACATCGCCTATGTGCCGGGTGAGCGCATGGTGGAGAGCAAGTCGCTCAAGCTGTACCTGTACAGCTTCCGCAATCACGGCGACTTCCATGAGGACTGCATGAACATCATCATGAAAGACCTCATCCGCCTGATGGATCCCAAGTACATCGAGGTGTGGGGCAAGTTTACCCCGCGCGGCGGCATCTCCATCGATCCCTACTGCAACTACGGCCGGCCCGGCACCCGTTGGGAAGAGGTGGCCTGGCAGCGCCTGAGCCGGCACGACCTGTATCCCGAAAAGGTCGACAACCGGTGATCCGCATCACAGCGGGCTGAATCGCACGGGATTCCTTCCGGAATGCGGGCAAAGCGGCCCGTTTGGATAATACATGGCGATTCAGACGGAAGCAACCCCGCGGCGCTTTGCGATTGACACGACGCGGCGCCGCGGGATATAATAGAGGCGGCCCGGGCCGCCCCTATTCCGCTGATGGAGATGATACCGCCATGAAAAGAGACTACCGCAACGCCGCGTCCGACGCGTGGTATCGGGAGATCACCGACAACCCCGCCTCCTTCCCCTTTTCCTTTACATATGACGGCGTGCGCCACGAGGGCTTCCCCGCGGACGCCTTTGAGCTGACAGAGCGCAGCGACACGGAGCGCGACGACACGCTGATCACCGAAATGACCTGGCGGCGGGACGACGCGCTCTTCGTCAGGCTGCGCTGCGCGCACTATCTGCTCTATGGGGCGACGGAATGGACCGTTTGGTTCGAAAACCGCGGCGACAGGGACACGGGCATCCTGTCGGACGCCCAGACCTGCCTGCGGTTTGAGGGCGCGTATCCCACGCTCAAGGGCATACTGGGCGACCACACGAACTGGTATCGCCCGTATGCGCTGGACGTGGCCGCCTCGCCGCGCTATTTTGAATCCAACAGCGGCCGCGCCACGCACGTCTGCTTCCCCTATTTCAATCTGGAATACGGCGACGGCGGCGTCATGCTGGCGATCGGCTGGGCCGGCACCTGGCGGGCGGACTTCCGCTACGACGCGCGCCGCCGGACCACGGAATACCGCGCGCGCTCGGTGAACCGGCTGCACACCCGCCTCAGGCCCGGCGAGACGATCCGCACGGCGCTGTTCGTGTGCGCGCCCTATGCCGTGCGCGACGAAAACCACGCGACGAACTACTGGCGCAGCTGGTTCATGCGCCACAACCTGCCCCGCGCGGACCGGACCGGCGCGCCGCTGGAGCCCTTCTCCACCGCCTGTCTGGCCAGCGACACCGGCCTGCCCAACTCGGACGGCAGCATCTCCGAGCGCCACTCCACCTGGCGCCGGAGCCTCGAAAAGATGATCGCCGAGGACGTCAAGGTCGACTTCCGCTGGTTTGACGCCGGCTGGTACATCGCGCCGGACGGCTCCAGCCCGGAGAGCGACTGGTGGGGCACGGTGGGCACCTGGACGCTGGATCCGGTCAAATGGCCGGCGGGCGCCTTCCGTGAGTCGACCGACTTCGCGCGCGCCAACGGCATGAAGACGCTGATGTGGTTTGAGCCGGAGCGCGTGACCGACCCGGAAAACCTGGCCGCGCACTATGGCTATGACCCGTCCTGGGCCATCCGCCGCGAGGGCAGCAGCGTCGTCTCCAACAACATCGGCTGTCCTGACTGCCTGCGCTGGACGCTCAACCGCATCGAGCATACGCTGACGGAAAACCGGGTGGAAATGTATCGGGAGGACAACAACAGCGACCAGGCGTCCCTCTGGAACTATCTCGACGAGCGGGAGGGCGAGGCGCGCCGCGGCATCACGGAATGCAAATTCATCGACGCGCACTACCGCATGTGGGACGAGCTCATCGCCTGCACGCTCAGCTACGGCGGCTGCGGGTTTGTCGATTCCTGCGCCAGCGGCGGCGGGCGCAACGACCTGGAATCGCTGCGCCGCGGCATCCCGCTGCTCAGAAGCGACTCCGACAGGACTTCCACCGCCCTCCGCCTGTCGATGACCACGGCGTTCAACCGCTGGGTTCCCTTCTGCGGGGCGAACAACAAGGAAAAGAGCGAGCAGCTTGCCGCGACCGGCGTGCTGGACCAATATGTCTGGCGGGCCTCCTACCTGCCGGTGCTGAACGTCGATTCCCAGTTCGCGCAGGATCCCGACCAGGACTTTGACATGCTGCGCGCGGGGCTCGGGGAATGGAAGCGGCTGAGGCGCTACCTGCTCAGGGAGTTCTATGTGCTCACGCCCTGGCACACGGAAGAAGAAAAGACCGGCTTCACCGCCTACTGCTTCTATGATCCCGACGATCGGACGGGCGTGCTGCTGGCGTTCCGCCAGGAGAAGTGCGCGGAATCCGCCCTCTCGGTCACGCTGCCCTTCGTCGAATCGGATGCGGCCTGCGTCCTCACCGACGAGGACAGCGGCGAGGTGATTCGGCTGTCCGGCGAGGCCATGCGCGCGCACGGCTTCGAGCTGGCCTTCGACGCGCCGCGATGCGCGCGCCTGCTGTGGATCCGCGAGGAATAGCGCGCTGTTTTCCGCAAATCATAACCACCCGTCAAACGCAGATCACTGACAAACCCTGCATTTCAAGCGAAGTGCAGGGTTTTGAAATAAAAAAACAGGGAAAGAGTGTGCGCAAAGAGGCCACCAGCCTCCTGATATTCTGAATGCCGAGCATGCGGGCATAGCGAAGGCCATGATTGACTTTGACAGTACAACGGCGCGCACAGCTCATGGATGAAACTGAAATCCACAACCTGATCGATCTTTCTGAGCAGATGATTCTCCGGTATCATCTGTTCCAGTATCACCAAATCCATTTTCTGCTGCCGTTCACGTCGCTCTCTCAGCATGTTCTTCACCGCCTGTCCTCTTGTTTACTTCTTATATTCGACATGACCTCCTAATTCCCCTTTTGGTCTCTTTAAGCTTTTTCATAAAAAATTGCCATTGACAAGCACTTTGTCAACGATCTGAGCGCATCCAGCGCTCTTTCTCGCATGCGAAGCAGTAGCTTATGAAGCCATTCCTGCATCGTTTCCTCTGTCAGCGCTGCCGGCGTACCGGCATCCGAAGGGGGCGTTGGCACCTCCCGTATGATCACCCTTCTTGAACAATACCGCATTGCGGTTTCTCCTTTCAAGAATCTATCGTCGCATCATCATCCAGCGGCCAAATGGGACGGGAAAGATGATGATATTGTTCTGCAGTTATTTTTAGCGGAGTGCTGCCCGGCGTAAGCGCCATGATGTTTTCCTTGCAAGGGGCGCTGATTTCCGCAAACATATAGCCCATTTTCAGCACCACAATATCGTAATCCTCTGGCCGGATGCCAGCGGAGCAAAAGCATTCCATACAGGTGAAAGCCATCTGTGCATTGACCAGCACAATATCGATGGTTCCGGCCCGGAGAATGGCCGCATCCGCCAGGCGCACGACGCTCATGCCATGGGGGCCTGAAATCTCCCGGAATGCAAGGAGTTCTACATCCAGGGTTACACCGGCGCAGTAAGGCTCACGCCCGCTGCCGATACTCACCGTTGTTTTTGTGCCCACAGGCAGGGCTGATAGACGCGCATATGCGTCCGCATCCAGAATCGGGGCAAAAAGCACCTGTTGCCGGGGCTTTTTTTCCAGCATCAGCCGTAGCAGCATCGTAGCATCTCCCACACCTCCGGCAGTAGGATTATCACCGGAATCGGAAAGATACAGGGGCGCCTTGGTGCTCAGCAGCGCCCGCCTCACCGCATCCTCCGGCTCAAAAGTAGGATGGGCGTAAGGACATTCATTTCGATGGTCAAATAAATATCGCGCCAGGGAGAGGGCTTGATCCATGGCAAATTGGCTATGTTCGACTTGCGAAGGTGTGACGCACACGCTGGCGGCAGTATGCGCCGTATCGCTCCAAGCCATGCCCACATAGACGGTAGCCGCCAGAATGCGCCGGTCCTTTTCCAGCGTTTCGCAGGCGGCATACAGCGTGTGGAACGGTTCATCCCGGGATAGGGCGCGCTCGCCCACCAGCAGCATGGGCAGACGCACCAGTTGGGGCCGCACCCTTTCTCCGCTGTCAATCAGCCGGAGCAGAGCCCTTGCCGCTTTTCGCTGGGTTTCCTCTGCGTCCGTGTGCGGCGCAGTATGATAACCCGTCATTACGTTGGCCAGATTTTCGATGCCCGCTTTCTGGTTTGCGTGCATGTCCATGGAAACGGCAATGGGAATGGCATCTCCTAACGCCTGGCGCAGGGCTTCCAAAATGCGGTATTCGCCCGAGCCAACGTCTTCTACTGTCATGCCGCCGTGCAGAGAAAGATACACGCCGTCCAAGCGGCCCTGTTCCCGCCGAGCGGCATTCAGCAGCGTATCCAGAAAATATTGGAACGCAGCCTTTTCCACCGTTCCGGAGGACCATCATGCTGCGTAAATACCGGGGATCACTTCCGCACCCGCCGCCTGCAGGATATCCACCCCGGGCAAGCTGTCCAACAGTTTTTGCCCTCCAAAGCATTCAAATTGTTCCAGCCCAGTCATTTTTGGGCAAAAAGTATTCGATTCGTGATAAATGTGTGCTGCTAATATACGCATGTTCTCTCTCCTTTTGCTGTCCTATGCAAGTTATCTTGCCATTTCCCCTATGGGGACTGCCGTTCTCCTGCCGGCTGCTCACAAATCCCAAATTGTGATTACACTCCGGGTGACACACCCGTGCATGGATTGAATGGATCTTCCAAATTTAGGGGTCATTTTACCGATCACGCAATCACATCGTCGCCCCGCCCGCGCTGCGCGCGGACAGGGCGACGATATTTTAAGAAACGCGCCTCGGACGCCGGCAATCGGAGCCTGCCTTTTCAGATGCACATCTCCACCGCCGTCCGCATTCCCTCACTGTTTTCCGATCCTCTGAGCGTCCGACGCAGAACCCTGCGCGTCACGCGGCGGGCAGCGTGGCCGTCATCGTGAGCGAGCGGCCGTCCTTCGATGAAGCCGCGATCTTCCCCCGGTGCGCGGTCACGATGGCCTGCGCGATGGACAGGCCGATGCCATAGCCGCCCGTTGCCGAGCTGCGCGACGTGTCGGCGCGATAGAATCGGTCGAACAGGCGCTCCAGGCTCTTCGGATCGATGGCTTCGGCGGTGTTGGTCACGCTCAGGCGGATGCTGCGGTTCTGCTTTTCCAGCGCCAGCGATATCGACCCGCCCTCCGGCGTGTACTTCAGCGCGTTGTCCAGCAGAATGCCAACCAGCTGGCGGATGGCCTTTTCATCGCCGCAGAGCGTCAGCATGGGCTGGACGCGCAGCTCGAACGACTTGCCCTGCACCCGGGCCGGCGCCTGAAACGACTGGGCGGTCTCCGCAACCACGTCCGACACCGGAAAGTCGATCATCCGGAGCTGGCCGGCGTCCTCCTCCATGCGGGAGAGCGACACCAGGTTCCCGGTGAGATCCGTCAGCCGGGCGGTTTGCGTCCGGATGTCCTCCAGCCACTCGTTCGCGCCGGTGTCCAGCTCCAGCGCATCCGCATCGGCCTCGATGATGGCCAGCGGCGTCTTGAGCTCGTGGCTGGCGTCGGTGATGAACCGCTTCTGCTTCTCATAGCTCTCGGCCACCGGGCGCACAATGCGCGCCGACAGCAGCGAGATGAGCAGAAACACGCTGGCCAGGCCGATGGCCGCGATGGCCACGCTGGCCCACAGAAACGTCCTGAACGATTCGAGCGTGCCGCCGCAATCCAGAAACACGATCAGCGTGCCCTCGCCGGTTTCCGCGCGGGCGAAGCGATAGTCGCCCAGAAACCCCCGCGCCGCGCCGCCGGCATACACCGAGCGGGCATACTCGGCCGCCGCCGTCTCGTCCACCGCCGCAATCATGCCGGTGTCCACGGAGGCAATGTCGCCGTTTTCGTCGAACAGCGCGGAAAAATAGCGCGATTCGAACGGCAGCTCCGGCGAGGACAGCCGGCCCTTTCGCTCGACCTGGCCGCTCCGGCCGTCCCACCGGCCGGGCTGCGCGCTGTCCGGCCGCTGGTCCATGCCCTCCGGCGGCTCCTCCAGCCGTCCGTCCGGCGCATCGTCGGGAAAGCTGTTCCGGTCGCTCCGGACGGGCATGGTCGGAAAGCGGCCGCCGTTTCCCGTCAGCACCGCGAGCACGCTGTCGGCGTTCTGCGCCACGCTGCAGTAGTTCAGCAGGTTCACGCTGCCCATGAGCGCCGCGAGCACCACCAGCAGCGAGAGCATCGCCATGGCCACGAATTTGATGCGCAGCTTCCGTATCATTTGATTTCCTCCAGCGAATAGCCCGCGTTGCGGGTGGCCTTGATCTGAATGTCGGCCTTGAGCGCCGCGAGCTTCTTGCGCAGATAGGAGATATAGACCCACACCACGCTGATGTCCGCCTCGCTGTCGTAGCCCCAGATCTTCTCCATGAACCGCTCCGTGGGGATCAGGTTTTTCGGATTGGCCATCAGCATTTCCAGCATCTGGAATTCCTTGTTGGCCAGGCGGAAGCTGCCGCCCGGACCCTTCAGCTCAAACGTGGCCTGATCCAGGGTGACGTTGCCCACCCTCAGCTCGGCGCTGGACTGAACGGTCTGCGCCCGGGTCATGGCGCGGATGCGGGCCAGCAGTTCCCTGCTGTTGAAGGGCTTGGTCAGATAGTCGTTTGCGCCGCTGTCCAGCCCCAGCACCTTGTCGTCCACCTCGGACTTGGCCGTGAGGATCAGAACCGGCACGGCGTTTCCCTTCCCGCGCAGCTCGCGCAGCACGGAAATGCCGTCGCGTTTGGGCATCATGACGTCCAGAATCACGCCGTCGTAGTTGCCCGCCTCGAGGTAGTCCAGGGCTTCCTCGCCGTCATACACGGCGTCCACGGCGTAATTGTTCTTCTCCAGTATGGCCCTGATCGCCCGCGACAGCGAGCGTTCGTCCTCCGCCAGCAAAAGCCTCATAGCGCATGCCTCCATCGTCGAATACATATATATTATATACTATTTCCCGTTTCCTGTAAGCCCCCGCGCCGCATTTCAAAAAACTTTTTTTGATTTAAGGTTGGCTTAGGGTTCGCGGCGTATCATAAAACGCGTCAGGAGGCGATGCGCCATGAACGGTCATATCCCGGAAAAGGACGGAAAAAGACATGGTTTCTTAAGGTTCATTTAGGGTTCATGCCTTATCATGAAGCACATTGAATCAACCGCACTGAATTCAACACTGAAAGGAGTCTCATTATGAAAAAGAAATTGTGGGCCATCATCCTCACGCTCTGCCTGATCGTCGGCTGCCTCGGCGCGCCGGGTCTCGCAGAATCAGCCCAGACCGGCGTCGACATCGCCTCCCTCTTCAGCAAGCGCGACATCTCGGGCGACTACGACGCCGCCGAGGCGGTCGCCATCCGGCTGACCGGCGAGAGCGCCTCCTGCGACTCCGCCGCCGTGACCGTCGACGGCGGCGTCGTCACCATCACGGACGAGGGCGTCTACGTCCTCTCCGGCACGCTGAACGGCATGATCATCGTGGATGCCGAAAAGACCGACAAGGTCCAGCTGGTGCTGGATGGCGCGGCCGTCACCTCCGCGACCTCCGCCGCCCTCTACGTCCGCCAGGCCGATAAGGTGTTCGTGACGCTGGCTGAGGGTGCCGGGAACACGCTCGCCAACGGCGGCGAATTCGTCGCCATCGATGAGAACGACATCGACGCGGCCGTCTTTTCAAAGGAGGATCTCACGCTGAACGGCGCCGGCTCGCTCACCGTTCTCTCCCCCGCGGGCCACGGCGTTGTCTCCAAGGACGATCTGGCCGTCACCGGCGGCACATATGTCGTCGAGGCGGCCGGGCACGGCCTCTCCGGCAAGGACAGCGTGCGCATCCTGGACGGCGCCTTCACCCTCACCGCAGGTAAGGACGGCATTCATTCCGAAAACAACGACGACGCCGACAAGGGCTTCGTCGCCATTGCGGGCGGCGACTTCGCCATCGCCGCGGACGGCGACGGCGTCAGCGCCTCGAATGACCTGCAGATCGACGGCGGCCGCTTCACCATCGTGACCGGCGGCGGCAGCGCCAACGCGACGGCCCATGCCGGCGCGCGGGGCTTCGGCGGCTTCTCCCCCAACGGCTACACGGGCGGCGAACCGGCTGAATCGACCGGCGGATTGTCCGAAATCGGCATGCCGGCGGGCGGCCGGCAGGGCGGCGGCCATCGCGGCGGCCAGACGCCCGGCGGTCAGACGCCCGGGGGCCAGATGCCCGGGGGCTGGGACAATTGGGACGCGTCGTCTTCGGCCGATTCGGTGAGCTGCAAGGCGCTCAAGGCCGACGGCGCGCTCATCCTGAACGGCGGCGCCTTCTCCATCGACGCCGCAGACGACGCCATCCATGCCGGGAGCGACATCGTGATAGGCGGCGGCTCGTATGACATCGCCACCGGCGACGACGGCGTCCACACCGACGAGAACCTCATCATCAACGATTGCGCCATGAATATCACCCAGAGCTACGAAGGCCTCGAGGGGCTGACCATCACCATCAACGGCGGCGACATCGCGCTGGTATCCAGCGACGACGGCCTGAACGCCGCGGGCGGCAACGACGGCAGCGGCTTCGGCGGCTGGGGCGACATGTTCAGCGCGGGCTCCGACAGCCAGCTCGTCATCAACGGCGGCACGCTCACCGTCAACGCGCAGGGCGACGGCCTCGATTCAAACGGCGCGCTGGTGATCAACGGCGGTGTGATCCGGGTCTCCGGCCCGACGAACAGCGGCAACGGCGCGCTGGACTACGGCGCCTCCGCCGCCATCAACGGCGGGTCAATCATCGCCGTGGGCGCTTCCGGCATGGCCGTGAGCTTCGGCAGCGGCTCCACGCAGGGCTCCATCATGGTGAACGTCGGCAGCCAGTCGGCGGGCAGCACCGTCACCCTGACCGACGCGAACGGGCAGGTCCTGCTCAGCTGGCAGCCTGAAAAGGCCTACCAGAGCGTGGTCGTCAGCTGCGAGGGCCTGCAGGTGGGCGGCGCCTACACACTGACCGCCGGCAGCTACTCCGAGGAGATCACGCTGAGCAGCATCTCATACGGCGCTTCCTCGGGCATGGGCGGGTTCGGCGGCGGCTTTGGCGGCGGCTGGCGCTGAGGCGCAGGCGTGGGCTAAAGAAACAGAAATGCGCGCTCCGGAAAGACTGTTTTACGGCCTTTCCGGAGCGCGCGGCCTGTCTTATGCCATTTGACTGATGAAGCCTGTACAGGTTCGGGGCGGACTTTATCCGGGAGGGAACGCCGTCAGGCATAGCTGTGAATGCCGGGCAGGAAGGTATTCACGCCGATATAAGTGAATATGACGCACACAAAGCCGACAACCGCAAAGATCGCCGCGGACCTTCCCTGCCAGCCGCGGCGGATGCGCAGGTGCAGATAGATGGCGTAGATGATCCACGTGACCAGCGACCAGGTCTCCTTGGGATCCCACGACCAGTAGCTGCCCCAGGCGCGTTCAGCCCAGATGGCACCGGTGACGATGGTAAACGTCAGGAACAAAAGCCCCAGGGAGACGCTGCGATAGCCGATGACATCCAGCTTTTCCCGGTTTGGTATGTGCTGATCGAGAAAGCTCTCCGCCTTCACCCTGTCGCGCAGCAGGAAGATGAGCGCCAGCACGAAGGCCACGCCGAAGGCGCCGTAGGCGATGATCGCCGTGGAGACATGGAAGCCCAGCCAGTTGCTGCGCAGCGCGGGCATGAGCTCGCGCACCTCCCGGCTCTGCATCGCGGCATAGCCGATGATCAGGAAGATCACCGGCGCGGCAAAGGCGCCCAGCACGGTGAATCTGTACCGGAAGATGAACGCCAGGCTGACCAGGCAAAGCCCCCAGGCGAAGCAGGTGGCAAACTCATACTGATTGGTGAGCGGCAGCCGGCCCGCGCCCACGCCCCGGCAGACGAGCGCCGCCGTGTGCAGCGCGAAACCTGCGCACTGAAGAATCACGGCCGTCCGCGCAAGGGCGTCCTTTTTGACGGCAATGAAGATGAAATACAGGATCATCGCGGCGAAATAGGCCAGCATGACGATGGTAAACAGCGCGTTCTCAATTTGGAGCATCTTTCATATCCTCGTTTTCAGACTTGTGATTTGCCGGGTCGACGCCCGCCGCGCGCAGAACCCGTTCCCTGAACAGCGCGCCGCCCTTGCGGCTTGAGCCGTGCAGCGTCCAGAGGCCGTCCTCCGACTGAACGGCCCACACGGCCGAGGGCTGGATGTAGAAGGCCAGCAGCAGGCCCAGCATGGTGACCAGGCCGCCCGCCAGCGCCAGACTGGTGAAGCGGTCCTTCTTGATCTGAATCAGCGTATAGCTCTGCGGCGCGGAGAAGGCGACCGTGTAGTCGTCGATGGTCAGCGCCTCGTCCGCCATCAGCACGTTCATGCCGATCATCTGCTCCTGATAGTACACGGAATACAGATACGCCGGATTGTTCAGCCGGCCCGAGGCCGTCGCGGGGCGCGAGCCCGGGCTCTGAACATAGTCCGGATAGAAGGCGTTGAAGTCGATCACCAGATCCGGCTTGTCGCTGACGCGGAGGTATTCGCCGGCGCAGACGATTTCCTCCTGCAGCGGCTCGCCATTCTCCGAAACGCTGACTGTGGCCGCCCAGCCCGTGGAATTCTGGTAGAACTTCATGCCGAAAAGCGAGGCCGGATTATTCACGCTGAGGGCGGCGCTCAGCGCGGAGTCAGCGCCGGCGGCCGGATTGTAAACCGTGATTTCCGCGGTATACTGCTCCACCGTATCGTCCTCGCGAAGGTCCACGCGAAAATCGTCGATTGCGAGAAGATAGCCCGTGTCGCCGATGGGCCGCGTCTGCCCCGGAACGCCGTACACGACGTACGTCTCCCGCGTCATCTGGCCCAGACTGAAGCCCGCAATCAGCATCAGGATGCCCAGGTGGCACACCCACGCGCCCCACAGCCCCGCGCGGTGCTTCCCGGCGAACAGATACGCCCGGCCGTCCTCCGTCGTCCCGCGCGCCGGTTTGGGCATGCGCAGCCGCCGCAGCGCTTCCTCCGGCGCCGGCAGCCCCTCGACGCGAACCTCGCCCGCGGTGCGCAGCGCGCTGCGCGGGTCGGCCGCGGCCCTGGTGCGCGCGATCAGCCGCGGCAGCCGCAGCACGTTGCACAGCAGGAGATTCAGGCACAGGAAGGCGTTGATGAGGATGAACCACCAGCTGTGGAAGGCGTCGTCCAGATGAAGCGCCAAAATCAGCGCCGCCGTGCGCTCCGGGTAGCGCTGCGCATACCAGGCGTAATCCTGGCCCTGCGTGATCAGGCTGCCGACGGAGCAGACGACAGCCAGCACGGCCAGCAGCGCGATGGCAAACCGCATGGAGGATATGAATTTCCAGATTTTCCTGACAGCAGACATCATGTCTCCATTCAAACGACACGGCAGGACGCGGGCGGGGCTTCAGCCCGCCGTTCCCTGCCGTGTCCCGTTTCTTCAGATTATTGGCCGAGCAGCGCCATGGCTTCTCCGATCCTGGCCTCGGACGCATCCAGGCAGAAGGTCGCCAGCTCGGAATTGTGCGCGCCCTCCGAGTTCTCCACGTAGCAGAAGTCGAAGAACCACTGCGCCTCGCGGTACAGCCTGCGAAGGGCGTCGAGATCCTCCTCCTTCCACGCGCCGGAGGCCGCGGCCGCGGCCAGCGCGTCCTTCATCGCGCTCAGCTTATTGCCCACCTCCGTCTCGCGGGCGGTCACGCGATCCTGGATGCGGCGCACCATGTTCACCATGTCGGCGTCGCCGTGGCATGTCGCGCAGGTGGAGAGCAGCGTCTCGTTCTCCAGCGGGCTCACCAGCATGTGGCTGTGATAGATCGTGCCGTCCTCGGCCTGCTCCAGGGGCATGTGGCAGTCGGCGCAGTTGAGAAGCGCGGCGTGCTTGCCCAGCAGGAAGGTCTCCATCTCGGGATGCTGGGCCTTCAGCAGCTTCGCGCCGGTGCTCTCCTGAACCCAGTCGTAGAAGTCCATTTCATCGTAATAGGCCAGGATGACCTCGGGGCGCATGCTGTCCACGCTGTGATAGGGCATCATGGTTTCCGAATCCTCCCGGGTGAAGTAGTACTCGATGTGGCACTGGCCGCAGGCGAGCACCGCTGGATCTATGCCCGCCCCGGCGTCGCCCAGCGCCTTGTTCACATAGGAGTGGGTGATCTCGAGCATGCCGCCGTTTCCGGGGTTATTGCCGTGGCAGGTGTAGCAGCTGACGTTTTCCTCCATCAGCGCCATCACCTCGTCAAAAGGCATCGAATACACCCCCACGCCCTGGTCGTTGACCAGCTTGGCGAAGTTGGGCGTCTTGCACGTGAGGCAGTTGGCCTTGGGGTGGGGCCGCTGGGTTCTGGCAACGTCCGCCAGCGTGTACTCATGGCCCCGGGCGCTGCCGTAATCCTTCGCGAAGCCGTAGCCCTCGTAGATGTTCACCAGATACGGGTCCTGCTCCAGGTAGTCGACGACGTAGCTGTTCCTGTCGTTGTCGCCCATTGTGGCGACGATGTACGGATAGGTCTGCGACCAGTCGGCGGCGTTGATCGTGCCGTCCTTGCTGGAGGGCTCGGGCGCGTCGACGTTCAGGTATTCGATATCCGAACGGGTGAGCGGGCCGAGGCTGCCGCGGTTGCGCAGGTGATACATCATGTCCCGGCCGCCAATGAAGCCGCTCAGGCACACGATCGACGCCACGACGACCACAGCCGCTCCGATCAGCTTGTACAGTTTCTTTCTTTCCATCTCTGATCCTCAACCTTTCAGGCAGGATATTCCTCCGAATTTCAGGACGCGGCGGGCGGCGTGATGACCTTGACGGGGCACTTCTCCACGCACTTGCCGCACTGCACGCAGGCGGCGTAGTCGACATGGGCCAGGTTGTTGGTCACGGTGATGGCCTGAACCTCGCACTGCCTGGTGCACAGCATGCAGCCGATGCAGCCCGCGGAGCACACCTTTTTCACCATCGGGCCCTTGTCTCTGTTCGAGCACTGCACGGCCACGCGCCTGCTCTCGGGGATCAGCTCGATCAGCCCTCTGGGGCAGGCCTTCACGCACAGGCCGCAGCCCACGCACTTCTGCCGGTTGACCATGGCCACGCCGTTGACGACGCGGATGGCGTCCTGAGGGCAGACCGCCTGACAGGAGCCGAAGCCCAGGCAGCCATAGCCGCACTCGGTGACGTTCAGCCCCGACAGGACGGCGCTCCGGCAGTCCCTGATCCCGATGTAATTGCCCTGATTGCGCGTCACGTCGCAGGTTCCCTTGCAGCGCACGAAGGCAACCCGGCGCTCGCTGGCCTCCGCTTCGACCCCCATGATCCGGCCGATGCTCTCCGCCACCGGCGCGCCGCCCACCGGGCAGCCGTTCACCGGGGCCTCGCCCGCGGCGATGGCCGCCGCCATGGCGTCGCAGCCCGCGTAGCCGCACGCGCCGCAGTTGTTGCCGGGCAGGCATTCGCGCACGGCGGCCTCCCGCTCGTCCGTCTCCACATGGAATTTTCTGCCCGTGACCACCAGCGCCGCCCCGATGACCGCGCCGACCACGGCCAGAATCAGCGTTGTGATGAATACAGTCTGCATATCTACCGCCTCCTCAGAACGACAGGCCTGAGAAGCCCATAAACGCGATGGACATCAGCGCCGCGGAAATGAGCACGATGGGCGCGCCGCGCAGCGGGACGGGAATGTCCTCCTCGCGGATGCGGCCCCGGATGCTGGCCAGCAGCACGATCGCGATGGTATAGCCCGCCGCGGTGCCGAAGCCGGACAGCACGCTCTGGACAAAGTTGAAGCCGTCCTGCACGTTGGTCAGCGCCACGCCCAGCACCGCGCAGTTGGTGGTGATCAGGGGCAGGTAAATGCCCAGCGCCTTGTAGACGGCGGGGGATTTCTTCTTCAGGAACATCTCCACGACCTGCACCAGCGCCGCGATCACGAGGATGAACACGATGGTCTTCATGTAGTCGAGGCCCAGCGGCGCGAGCACGTGGTCGTACAGGAGGCTGCTGACCGCGGAGGCGATGGTGATGACGAAGATCACCGCGCCGCCCAGGCTGAGCGACGCCTTCATCTGCTTGGACACGCCCAGGAAGGAGCAGATGCCCAGGAACTGGTTCAGCACCACATTGTTGATCAGCGCGCTGCCGATCACGATCATGATCAGACTCTTCATCGGCCGCTCACCTCCCCGGCTTTGTCGCAGGCCGCCGTGCAGCCGGCGCACATGCCGTCGCACCCGCTCTCAACCAGCTTGCGCTGGCGGGTCTTGACGCCAATGGCGTTCATGACGCCGATGATCACCGCCAGCACCAGGAAGGCGCCCGGCGGCTGCACGAAGATGCCCATGGGCTCGACGCTCTCGGGCAGCACCTGCAGGCCGAAGAACGTGCCGTTGCCGATCACCTCGCGGATGATGCTCACCAGGGTCAGCGCCAGGGTAAAGCCCAGGCCCATGCCCAGGCCGTCCATGACCGACAGCCCCGGGGAGTGCTTGTTGGCGTAGGCCTCGGCCCGCCCCAGAATGATGCAGTTGACCACGATCAGGGGGATGTAGATGCCCAGCGCCTCGTAGAGGGCGGGGAAGCACGCCTGCATCAGCAGCTCCGTCACCGTCACCAGAGAGGCCACGACCACGATGTAGGCGGGCAGCCGCACCTGGTCCGGGATCACCCTGCGCAGCAAAGAGATCACCAGGTTGGACAGGATGAGCACCGCCATGGAGGACAGCCCCATGCCGATGCCGTTGATGGCCCGCGTGGACACCGCCAGCGTGGGACACATGCCCAGCATCAGGATCAGCGTGGGATTCTCCCTGACAATGCCGTTGTAAACGCGTTCAAGGTACTTTTTCATGTCACATTCCCTCCTCGATCACGGAGTGGAAGAAATCAAGCCCCGCGTTGACCGCGTTGACCACGGCGGAGGACGAAATGGACGCGCCGGAAACGGCGTCGATGCCGTCGTCGCTGTTGTCCGAAGCGCCCGTCTTGTTCAGCTTGAAGCGGGCCGCGTTCCGGCCGTTGAACTGGTTCATGAACGCGGGCTCGGCGCAGCGCATGCCCATGCCGGGCGTTTCGTTGAGCTCGGTGAAGGCGATGCCGTTGACCACGCCCTCCGTGTTCACGCCCACCACCAGCGTGATGTTGCCGTCAAAGCCGTCCGCGCTGGTCACGCGGATGACGTGGCCGACGACGTTGCCCCCGGCGTCGAGGCCGGCCATGGCTTCCCTGATGTAGACCCGGCCGAACGCGCTGCCGTACACCGCGCCGTCCATGTCCTCGATCGCCCGGTCGACGGCGGCGACCGCCTCGAAGCTCTCGGCCTCGGCGCATACCGCGCGGTATGACGCGGCGTTGGCCGCGCGCTGCTGCGCCTCGATGGTATCCTTGGTGAGGGCGTAGACGCCGCTCAGCGCCACGCCCGCGATGAGGGTGATGGCGGTCAGCACGATCACCGGCCTCGGAATGCGCTGCGTCAGGGGCCTGTTGTCTCCGCTCTGGCGCCGCAGGGCCGCCCTGCGATAGGCGAAGGGCTTGGGAATGATGTACGTGTCGAGCAGCGGCACGAACAGATTGGCGATGATGATGGCGTAGCTGAAGGAATCGGCCGTGCCGCCGTGCAGGCGGAACAGGCCGCCCAGCACGCCGATCAGCAGGCCGTAAACCGCCTGGCTCAGCTTGCTCACCGGAGAGGTGGCGTAGTCGGTCGCCATGAAGAACGCGCCCATCACCACGCCGCCGCCGCACAGATGCGCCAGCAGGAATTTCGGATCGAAGCCCTGGCCGCCGAACAGCGCCATGAACAGCGTGAAGCCGCCCAGCACGGAAAAGCAGATTTCGCCGTGTATGATGTCCAGCGCCCAGAGCGCGAGACCGCCGGCCATCAGCGCCAGCACGGAGCTGCCGATGACGCCGCCGGCCGTGCCAAGAAACATCTTCGTGATGTCCACGGCCTTGCCGGTCATCAGCAGCGCGATGGGCGTCGCGGAGGTCACGCCGTCCAGCTCGAAGCTGGACATCGCGCGGCCGAAGGAAATCAGCAGGAAGCAGCGGCCGGCGAGGGCGGGGTTGACGAAGTTCTTTCCCAGCCCGCCGAAGCAGCATTTCACCACCAGAATGGCGAACACGCTGCCCAGCGCCGGCGCGTACAGCGGCACGCTGGGTGACAGCGCCAGCGCCAGCATCAAACCCGTGACCGCCGCGCTCCCGTCCAGCCAGGTATCCGGCTTATGACACAGCCGGTCAAACAGAAACTCCGTGCCGACCGCCGCGGCGACGCTCACCAGGATGACCAGCAGCGCGTGCAGTCCGTTGACCGCGACGCCCACCGCCGCTGTGGGCAGCAGCGACACAATGACGGCCCGCATGATGAACGCCGTCGACCATTTGTCCCTCGCGTGGGGGCTGGAGGTTATATTCAATGCCGTATTCATTTTTTGCCTCCTGCCTCGGCGCGCCTGCGCGCCATAATTTCCGCCTTGACCCGCTTGAACGTCTGCATCAGCGGCCGCTTGGCCGGGCAGATATAGGTGCATGAACCGCACTGGATGCATTCAAGCCCGTAGAGCTTGCCCTCGTAGCGGACCATGTCGTTCGCCTCGGCGGCTTCGGCCATCAGCTGGGGCAGAAGCCCCATGGGGCAAACCGTGGTGCAGCGCCCGCAGCGCAGGCAGGACGTCATCTGCGCCTCGGCGCGCTCGTTTGCGTCCTCGGCCAGCAGCGTCAGGCCGTTGTTCTGCTTCTGAATGGGCACGTCCAGCGAGCTCATGGCGATGCCCATCATCGGGCCGCCGGCCAGCGCCTTTTTGAGCGTCGCACCGTCCTTCAGACCGCCGGACGCCTCCAGCAGCTCCGCGAAGCAGGTGCCGTCGCGCACAATATAGTTGCCCGGATTCTTCACGGCTTCGCCGCTGAGCGTGAGGCAGTGCGCGAACAGCGGCTCCCGATACACGACCGCGCGCTCAATGGCATAGATCGTGCCCACGTTTTCCACGATGCAGCCCACGTCGGCGGGCAGCTTCGCGAGCGGGAAGTCCGCCCCGGCGACCACCTGAATCAGGCTGCGCTCGCCTCCCTGGGGATATTTGGTCGCGAGGTCAAGCACGCGGACGCGGCTCCTGCCGGCCGCCGCCTGCCTCATGGCGGCGATGGCCTCGGGCTTGTTCCGCTCGATGGCAATCACGCCTTCGGCGTTCGGGAACAGCCGCAGCATCAGCTCCAGGCCCTCCACGATGGCGTCCGCGCGGCTGCGCATCAGCTGATCGTTGCCGGTCAGATAGGGCTCGCACTCCGCGCCGTTGGCGATGACATGGCGGATTGCGGCGGGATCCTTTGGCCTGAGCTTGACATGCGTCGGGAAGCCCGCGCCGCCCAGACCCACGATGCCCGCCTCCTGCACGCGGCGCACAAGCTCGTCGCCGTCGATGCCCGAAACGTCCTCCCGCGCGGTGTAATCCGCCGCGGGCGTGAACTGCCCGTCGTTTTCCACGACGATGCTCTCCAGCATGCCGCCGGTGAGCGTGCGGCGCGGCTCAATGGCCTTCACCCTGCCGGAGCAGGAACAAATAATATGCGCGGAGACAAATCCGTCCGCCTCTGCGATGCGCTGGCCGGCCAGCACGGCGTCTCCCTTCCCGACAATCGGCCGCGCGGGCTTGCCGATATGCTGCGACAGGGGAAAAACCATCTCGCCCGCGGGCAGAAATTCGCGCAGCGGAGCTTCCCGGCTCAGATCCTTGTGATCGGCCGGGTGAACGCCGCCGCGAAACGTGTCCTTCACCATCCTCGACTCCCCTCTGGTCTGTGATCGTATAAATGCCGGCGGAATCATCCCGCCAAATGGACCCGGGCGCCAGATTCATCCGCCGCGTCACGCCCGGCGGATAAGGGCCGGAATTCGCACGTATACACCTTGTGTATTATATCATATCTCTCCGGCTTTGTAAATGGCAACAAATCATTCTTCCGGGATCCTTTCATTATATGCTCATACATTGGCGTTTGCCGGGCTGCTGCGAAGCATGCCCTTTCCCTCTTCCGCGCACGGGCGGGCACTAAAGCGCCGCCGCTGCGTGTCGTCGCAGCGGCGGCGCTTTCCGGAAGCGATGCCGTCAGGTATGTTCGCCGGCGTCCTCCGGCGCGGGCTCGAGCCTGCGCACGGTGGCCCATTCCACACGGCGGTCGACGAGTTCGTCCACCCGGATGTGCAAACCGAAGCATTCCACCTCGGGATGGCTGCCGTCCTCCGGAATGGCGGTGAGCCGGCTGAACACCAGCCCGCCCAGCGTGTCGAATTCCTCGCTCTCGATCTCGTCGATGCCCAGAGCCTCGCACAGCGGTTCCAGCTCCACCGAGCCGGCGACCCTGAAGCTGCCGTCGGCCTGGGGGATGATCTCCTGCCCGGCCTGGGGGTCGAATTCATCGTAAATGTTGCCCACGATTTCCTCCAGCAGATCCTCCAGCGTGACCAGGCCGCTCGTGCCGCCGTATTCGTCCACGACGATGGCCATGTGCGATTTGCGGCTCTGCATCTCGCGGAACAGCACGTCGGTGCGCATGCTTTCCGGCACAAAGAAGGCCGGGCGCATCAGCTCGCGCACGCTCCTGCGCTCGTTTTCGGGCAGGCGCGCGTTGAGCAGGTAGGATCGCGTGGTGAGGATGCCGAGAATGTCGTCGATGTCGTCGCCGTAGACCGGGAAACGGGAGAAGCCGGTCATGCGGATGGTCTCAATCAGCTCATCGGCGCCGATGTCCGCGCTGATGGCGGTGACGTCGGTGCGGTGCACCATGCAGTCCTCGGCGGTCAGGTTGTTGAATTCAAAGATGTTTTCAATGAGCTCCTTTTCATTGCTCTCGATCGACCCCTTCTCCTCGCCGATGTCGACCATCGCGAGGATTTCGTCCTCGGTGACGTCCTCGTCGGCCTGGCTGGGATCCGCGCCCATGAGGCGCATGACCGCGCCTGTGGCCGCGTCGATCAGCGCGGTCATCGGCCGGAACAGGCGGCGCAGGAAGATGACGGGGCCGAGCAACGCGCGCAGCAGCGCGTCGATGTGCCGCGCGGCCATGCGGCGGGGCAGCTCTACGCCCAGGAAACGGATGAAAAAGCACAGCGCGAGCAGGACGATGAGCAGGCTCAGCGCGGCCAGCAGCCCGGCGGGCAGCGCGGCCAGGAACGAGACGCTGCGCAGCGCGCCGGCGAGCGGGCCGGCCAGGCCGATCGCCGCGAAGGCGCCCATGACCAGCTGAATCAGGCACAGCGCGGTGTGCACGCCGCTGACGGCGGCGCGGCATTCGGGCAGGCGGTTGATCAGCTGCTCGGCGCGCGCGTCGCCTTCCCCCTTCATGCGCTCAAGCCGGCTTTCGGTGAGCGCGTCGGCGGCGGCGTCAATCAGCGTGAGCAGCAGCGTCAGGAGAATAAGCCCCAGCTGGATCAGCAGGGTCTGCCACAAGGGAACAGGATCCAAAAATCATTCCTCCTAAAATCGGTCTGAATAAACGGGGACGCGATATACACATTTATTATAACATAGCGGCGTCTGTTTGCACAGAGGTTTGATGAATTTTTCAACTTTTTCACTTATTTTTCGGCCAAGTGAAAAAAAAGCGCTTTCCCCGACCGGGGCGATATGGTATAATAGTATGCGATATTTATAAGGAGTTGACGCTCTTGAAGCGAAAATGGATTGCGCTGCTGGCGGCCGGGTGCATGACGCTGACGGCCTGCAATTTGCTGCCGGAGGAAGAGACCTTTCGGACCGCGCCGCTCATCAGGGAATATCAGCGGGAAGAATTTACGCAGGCGGCCTGCACGCGGGGCGATCTGAGCCTGACGCGCTCGATCAACTGCGTGTACGTGCCGGTGCGCACGGAGTCGCTCAAATTCATGCTGGGCGGCGAGCGCTACGACGGCTTTTACGTGGTGGCGGGAGACAACGTGACGGAGGGCGAGCTGCTGGCTCAGCTCGACCTGAGCGGCATTGAGCAGAATATGGAGACGGCCCAGCGGAGCATCGAGCGGCTGCAGGTGCAGCTGGAGCACCTGGCGCAGGACCGTCAGCTTGCGCTGGAACGGCGGCGCGTGGAATATGAAGCCGCGGACGCCGCGGCGCTGGCGGAGGCGCTCGACGCGGTGAACGAGTCGTACGACGCCCGCAGGCAGGACCTGGAGGACGCGCTGGACATCGCCCGGCTCAGGCTGTCGGACTATGAGCGCCAGCTCGCCGAGCGGCAGCTGCGCGCCCCCATGGACGGCACCGTGACATATGTGCGCCGGGTCAAACAGGGCGACGTGAGCGTGGCGGGCGAGCGGGTCATCACCGTCGCCGACTCGACGATGTCGCTGTTCCGCGCGGAGACCGATCTGTGGGATCAGTTCGAGGTCGGACAGCTCGTGACGATCACCTCCTCAAAGGTGGACTACGAGGCCGTGGTGATGGCCGAGGAGGAGCTGGGGCTCACGCCGGCGGAAAAAAGGCCGGGCGAGAAAGCGTACGTCTATTTCGCGCTGACCGAGCCCACCTTCGACCTGGAGGACAACGACCGCGGCACGCTCGTGATCGAGCTCGATTCGCGAAAGGACGTGCTGCGTGTGCCGTCCGGCGCGATTTCCACCATCAACGGCGAGACGGTGGTCTACTATCAGGACGACGAGGGCATGAAGGCGTATAAAAAGGTGACCGTGGGCCTTGAGGCCGGCGGCCTGATCGAGGTCGTGGCGGGTCTGGAAGAGGGCGAGCTTGTCATTGCCGAATAGGAGTAATGGGAAAATGAAACGAATGCTGTATGGTCTGCTGGCGGCCGCGCTGCTGCTGGCCGGCTGCGCGCAGCAGCCGGCCGACGAACCGCCGGCGCTGCTGGAACCCGTGGGCGTCAAGACGGATACGGCCGTCGTGACGCGGGGCGATCTGTATACCGTTTCCGTGTATGACGGCTCCATCATCGCGGCGGCGGAGGAGCTGCGCTTCGACATCGACGGCAAAATCAGCAGGGTGTCCGTGTGGCCCGGCAAGTGGGTCGAGGCGGGCGAGCTGCTCTTCGAACTGGATCAGACCCAGGTCGAAAAACGCATGGAAGCGCTGCGCCGTCAGATCGATTACGCCACGACGGACGGCGCGTATAACGACGCGGCCGCGGACATCGACATCGAGCTGCTCGAGCGCCGGCTGGAAAAGCTGCGCTCAAGCGGCGAGGCCGACGAGCAGACCGTCGCCCTGGCCAGGCTGGATGTGGAGCAGGCGAAGCTGGATCTGAAGCAGGCGCAGGAGATGCGCTCGCTCTCCATCAGCGCCCTGCAGGAGGAGCTGAATCTGCTCGAGGCCGAATACGGGCGCAATACGATCGTCGCGCCGTTTTCAGGCAACGTGTTCTATCTGGATTCTCTGGTGGAGGGCACGTCGGTGCAGGCGGAAAAGACGGTGGCCTATATCGCCAATCCGAACGACCTGACCATGGTGATATCGACATATATGGCGGAAAACCGGCTGCAGACCAGCAATTACTACGCGCTGATCGGCGACAAGCGCTATGAGGTCGCCTACGAGCCCATGAGCCGGGAGGAAATGACCTCCATCCTGCTCTCCGGCGAATCGCTGCCGACGCGGTTCCGCGTCGTCGGGCCGGAGGAGGATCTGGACGGGGTGAAGGCCGGCATGTACGCCGCGCTGTGCGTCGAGAGCGGCCGGGTGGAGGACGCGCTCTATGTGCCGATGGGCGCGCTCTATTCGTCGGCCGGCGAGCGCTACGTCTATGTGCAGACGGAGGACGGCCGCGAGCGGCGCACCGTGAGCGTTGGCCTGTCGAACGGCATCGACATGCAGATTACCGACGGCCTGGCGGAAGGGGAGATCGTGTTTGTCAAGGAATAAGCGGCTGGCGGCGCTGCTGACGGCGCTGCTGCTGGCGCGGCCGACGGCGCTGGCCAGTTCCGAGCTGATCGCGCCGGAGCAGATCGTGGCGGACGAGGTCAAGTACAAGACCTGCACGGTGGAATACGGCGAGTTCGCCAAGCAGATCATGATGAGCTGCTCCCAGTACTTTCCGCTGGTGAGCACGGTGCGCTACCGGGGCGACACCGCGGTCTACGTCGAGACGCTGGTGAGGCGGGGCCAGGAAGTGAAGGCGGGCGACGCGCTGCTGCGCGTGCGCGTGCTCTACGACGAGGTTCAGATGGCGGAGCTCGAGCTGGCGTACGAGCGCGCCGCCGAGGCCTGCGAGGAAGGCGTTCAGAGCCGGCGGGAGGCCATCGACGAAATGGAGCGCGCGCTGGCGGCCGAGCGCGACGAGGACGCGCGCCAGACAATGCGGCTGCAGCTGAAAAAGCTGAAGCTGGGGCTGGAGCAGTTCATCTATCAGCAGGAGTATGCGCTGGCCGACCGGCAGAGGCAGATCGACGAGCTGAACGAGCGGCATGCCGTCAGCCTGGTAACGGCCCCGATCGACGGCGTGGTCTCCGAGCTGACCTACCTGCGCGACGGCGACAAGCTGTACGACGGCAGCGTGGTATGCCAGATTTCCAGCCAGGAGGTGATGCTCCTGCTGGCCAAGGACAATCGGCTGCGCTATGGCATGGAGGTCGGGCTCGAGACGGGCGTGAACAAAAACCGCGTGCAGCTGACCGGCCATGTCGTCGCCGCCACGGACTGCCTGAAGGGCGTGATCAGCGAATACGCGCTGGTCGAGGTCGATCCCTGGGACGAGGGCCTGGACTTCAACTGGCGCAACATCAGGCTGACGGCGGACCTGGTGAAGGTAGGGCGCGTGCTGATGGTCGACCGGAAGGCCACCGCGCTGAACAGCGGCCGATACAGCGTGACCAAACTGAGGGAGGACGGCGTGACGCAGAAGCGGTTCGTGAACCAGGCCATGACGAACACGGTGGACATCTGGCTGCTTCAGGGCCTGGAAGAGGGCGACGTCGTCATCATCGATTAGGGGGAAGAGCATGCTCAGGTTTGTCATCCGCAAAATGGTGAGCAAAAAATGGATGGTGCTGGCGCTCCTGATCGGCAACATTCTGCTCGTCAGCATCACGGCGTCCAATCCCATGTACACACAGGCCGTGCTTCAGCGCACGCTGCTCACCAACTTCAGCAACTATCTGGCCGAGCGCAACCGCTATCCCGGCCTGATCGCCATCCGCGCCACCGGCGTGCAGAACCGGAACGCCACCGTCGTCGAAACGCGGGAGATGATAAAGGGCATACCGGCGCGCTACGGCGTGCCCGCGCGCGAGCAGGTGGAGCACTACACCCTGCCTGCAATGCAGACATCCTCCGACCTGGAACGCGACGACCGCAATCACGCGTCGCTGACGCTGGGGGCGATGAGCGGCCTTCCGGCGCACATCAGCCTGGTGGCCGGCACGGGCTATTCCGCCCAGCCGGACGAGCGCGGCGTGATCGACGTCATCGTGAGCGAGCGGGGCCTCATCGAGATGGGGCTGATCCCGGGCGAGATCCTGACGTTCCCGAAGGCGCTCATGCCGGACGGCGAGCCGGTCCAGGCGCGCATCGCGGGCGTTTTCCGCAACAGCGAGGCATCCGACCCCTACTGGGTGCAGACGCCCAGCAGCTACAGCAAGGAGCTGTTCATGGATCCGGCGCTGTTCGACGAATGGTTTTTCAGCGGCGACATGCCCTACGCCATCGGGGCCATGTGGTATACGCTGCTGGACTACACCGCCATGCGCGTGGACGAGGTGGAGAACATACTGGCCGTCACGGACGAATGCAACGATTACATCAGCGGATTGCCCAGCGAGACGTTCAGCACCAATTTCGGGGCCACGCTGAAGGATTTCCTGAAGACGGAGCGCAAGGTGCGCACGACGCTGTGGGTGCTGCAGGCCCCGATCTTCGTGCTGCTGGCGGCGTTCATCTTCATGGTGTCCCGCCAGATGCTGGACATGGAGCAGGGCGAGATCGCCGTGCTCAAGAGCCGCGGCGCGGGCCGGGCGCAGGTCGTTACGGTCTACATCATCCAGAGCGTCGTGGTGGCGCTGCTGTCGCTGGCGGCCGGCCTGCCGCTGGGCGTGCTGCTGGTGCAGGTGCTGGGTTCGGCCAACGCCTTCCTTGAGTTCGTGAAGCGCAGCGCGCTGACGGTCGAGCTGAACCGGGAGGCGCTGATGTTCGCCGGCGCGGCGGCGGTGTTCTCCGTCTGCGCGATGGTGCTGCCGGTGATCCGCCATTCGCGCGTGACCATCGTCAACCACAAGCAGAGCAAGCACCGGAGCAGCGGCGCGCCGCTGTGGCAGAAGCTCTTCGTGGACGTGCTGGCGCTGGGCGTGTCGATCTACGGGCTCTACACCTTCAACAACCAGCGCGCCTATCTGGCGCAGCGCGTGCTGGAGGGCGAGTCGCTCGATCCGCTGCTGTTTTTGAGCTCCTCGCTGTTCATGATCGGCGCCGGCCTGTTGGCGCTGAGGATTCTGCCGCTGCTCGTGTGGATCATCTTCACGCTGTTCAAAAAGCACTGGAGCCCGGCGCTGTACGCCTCGTTCCTGCGGGTGCTGAGAACGCGAAACCAGCAGGGCTTCATCATGGTGTTTCTCATCATGACCATTGCGCTGGGCGTGTTCGACGCGTCGGCCGCGCGCACCATCAACACGAACGACGAACAGAACCTGCGCTACATGACCGGCGCGGATATCGTGGTTCAGGAAAGATGGGAGGACAACAGCGCGGTGGTGGCGGAGAATCCGGGCATTGAGATGGAATACAGGGAGCCGGACTACGGCCGCTATACGTCGCTGGCGGGCGCCGCGAGCGTGACGCGCGTGCTGGTGGACAAGAGCGGCACCATGAGCGTGTCCGGCGGCACGATCAAGAACATCCAGATCATGGGCATCAACACAAAGGAGTTCGGGAAGACGGCGTGGTTTGATGAAACGCTGCTGCCGCAGCACTGGTACAACTACCTGAACGCCCTGGCCCAGAAGGCGCGCGCCGTGCTGGTTTCCTCCAACTTCAAGACGGACTACGGCTATTCCATCGGCGACGCCATCTACTTCCGCACGAACACCGGCAGCTCGGTGCGCGGCGTGATTTACGGCTTCGTGGATTACTGGCCCACCTATGCGTCCTCCGTCTACACGCGGGGCAGCAACGGGCTGTTCGCGGAGCAGAAGAACTACCTGATCGTGGCCAATCTGTCGCAGCTGCAGGCTGTGTGGGGCGTGACGCCCTACCAGGTCTGGATCAAGGCGAAGGATTCCAGCCAGTTTATCTACGATTTCGCGGAGGAAAACGACGTCTCCTTCATGCGCTTCAACGTGGCCGCGGCGGAAATCGTTTCCCTCAAAAACGATCCGGTGATCCAGGGCACCAACGGCGTGCTGACGGTGGGCTTCATCGTGGTGCTGGTGCTGTGCGCGGTGGGCTTCCTCATCTACTGGGTGCTCTCCATCCAGTCGCGCGCGCTGCAGTTCGGCATTTTCCGGGCGATGGGCATGTCGATGCGCGAGATTGTGACCATGCTCATCAACGAGCACATCTTTATTTCCGGCGCGGCCATTCTGACCGGCGCGCTGGTGGGGCAGCTGACGGCCCGGCTCTACATGCCGCTGATCCAGATCGCCTATTCGTCGTCGGACAACGCGCTTCCGCTGCGGGTGGTGAGCCAGCAGAGCGACAACGTGAGGCTGGCGGTGGTCGTCGCGGCGATGATCTGCCTGTGCCTGGTCATACTGGGCGTTCTGATCAACCGCATGAAGATCGCGCAGGCTCTGAAGCTGGGAGAGGATTGAGTTATGGACTGCATCATCAAAACGGAGGGCGTCAAGCGCTGTTTCCGGACGCAGGGCGGGGATTTCTGGGCGCTCAAGGGCATCGACGTGGAGGTGCCCGCGGGTCGTCTCACCATCCTGCGCGGGCGCTCCGGTTCGGGCAAGACCACGCTGATGAACATCATGGGCGCGCTGGACAAGCCCACCGAGGGCAAGGTGCTCTTCGAGGGCAAGAACATCGCCCGGATGGACGAAAAAAAGCGCGCGCGGCTGCGGCGCATGCAGATTGGGTTTGTGTTTCAGTCTGTGGCGCTGATCCCGATGATGAGCGCGCTGGAGAACGTGGAGTATGCGCTGAGGCTGACCAGATACCGGGGCGACCGCACCGCGCGGGCCATGGAGTGCCTGAAGCTGGTGGGTCTGAGCCAGCGCGCGGGGCATCTGCCGCAGGAGCTTTCTGGCGGCGAACAGCAGCGCGTGGCCATTGCGCGGGCCGTGGCGCATCGGCCGAAGGTGCTCTTCGCCGACGAGCCCACCGGCGCGCTGGACACGAACACGGGCCTGGCCATGGTGAAGCTCTTCCGCGAGCTGACCGACGGCGAGGGCGTGACCATCGTGATGACCACGCACGATACCGATCTCATGCAGCTGGGCGACAGAGTATACGAGCTGGAAGGCGGTGAACTGATCCATGGCGAGTGAGCCGATCATCCAGTGCGACAACCTGGTGAAAATCTACAAGACCAAGGACATCGAGGTGCTGGCGCTTCAGGGTCTGGAGATCAACATCGACCAGGGCGAGCTGATGGCCATCATCGGCAACAGCGGCTCGGGCAAATCCACCTTCCTGAACATGATCGGCGGCCTGGACCGGCCTTCGGCGGGCAAGCTGATCGTGGACGGCAAGGACCTGTTCAAGCTGAACGAGCGGGAGCTGGTCGATTACAAGCGCCGCACGGTCGGCTTCGTCTGGCAGAATAACGCCCGCAACCTGCTGCCGTATCTCACCGCGTGGCAGAACATCCAGATGCCCATGCTGTTCGAGAAGGGCGAGCGCAAGAAGCAGCGCGCGCTGGAGCTGCTGGATATGGTGGGGCTGAGCCAGCGGAAAAACAGCCGGCTCAGCCAGTTGTCCGGCGGCGAACAGCAGCGCGTGGCCATCGCCATTGCCCTGGCGAACAACCCGAAGATCCTGCTGGCCGACGAGCCCACCGGTGCGGTGGACGTGAAGACGGGCGCCTATATTCTGGACATGTTCCGCGAGATCAACAGGACCACCGGGCTGACCGTCGTGATCGTGACGCACGACAGGATGCTGAGCAAAAAGGTCAACCGCGTGGCGGCCATTCGCGACGGCAAGATCAGCTCGGAGCGGATCATGAAGCAGAACTACCTCGAGCGGCTGAACGAGATCACCTCGCTCACGGAGGTGGAAGAGGTGCAGGATGAATTTGCCATCCTGGACCGCGCCGGCCGCGTGCAGATCCCGCACGACGTGCTCGAGCAGCTGGGCGTGGAGGGCAACAAGGTCTCCATGGAGGTGCGCAACGGCGAGCTGGTCATCCGGAAGGCCTCGAACGCGTCCTGACCCGCAACGGCGGACGCGCCGACCGCGGCGCCGCTCAGCGAATGATGTACGCGTTGACGATCCGGCCGATGTAGGCGGTGTGCGCGTCGCGGTTGGCCATGGGGTGCGTGCCGTCCACGTCCTGGGGATACATGCGCTCGACGATGTCCCGGGGCAGAAGGGAGAGATCCTGCTCCTGCGCGTAGAGCACGCTGCATTCGAGCGTCAGCGGATACTCCCGCACGGCGGGCACCGGCACGCTTTCGCCGGGCTCGAGCGTCAGGCCGGCCTCCCTGACCTTGTCGACATCCCGGCCGGACAGGGAGCCGCACACGCGCTGGATGACGGGCGAGATGTCCCCGAGCGGCACACTGACGGTGAAGCAGCCGGTCTTGTCGAGCTGGGCCTTGGTGAAGCGGCTGCGGCGCACGTAGACGACGAACGTGGGCACGTTCCAGATGACGCCCAGGTGGCCCCAGCCGATGACCATCGCGTTGAATTTGTCCGCCTGGGTGTTCAGAAGAATGCCCTTGGGCAGCTGCTTCATGATGTGCTGGGCATGGTCGTTGACATTGATGAATTCCTTCATGAACGATCACCTCTCTCATACTCTTTTCCCCCTGAAACCCATACAGCTTCAGGCGTCTTTTCCGCCGCCGCGTTGCTTCGGCCAACGCAGCGCTGCTGCGCCTCCCTTCGCTCAGCTGAGCGGCGGGGAAAAAACCATCCCGCATCCGTACGGGGTCCAGAAGTCAAACGGCATCAATTTGATTATCAGCTTCATCATAGCATGATTTTTGCTCGCTGATGTTGCGCAAATGTTAACAAGCGCGGCCAAATGCGGCGCGAGGGCGGCGGCATGCACGGCGATAACGCAAAACGCCTGCGCAGCGCGCGGAAATTCACGGGCGCGCCGCTTGAAAACCGGGCGGGAGCTGTGCTATAATAGGTCAGCGAGGGAGTAACAGCCGCAGCGATGCGGAGTCATGCCGTCAGCACGGATTTTTTCCCGGCAGACTTTAATTTGTGAGACTCATGCGGCATTGCTATGCATGGGTCTTTCTTGCGATCCGGATATAGCGCCGCTATATCTGTTTTTTTATGGGAGGTTGGTTTGTGTGAATCAGATGGTGCTGGCCCTGGCGCTGTTTGCGGTGATGTACGTCCTGCTGCTCGTCTTCTCGGAAAAGCGCTGGATCATCGCGCTTGTGACGGCGGGCCTGTTCGTCGCGCTGGGCATACTGCCGGCGGGCGGCGCGCTGAAGGCCGTAAACTGGAACGTGCTGATGATGCTGGGCGGGACGATGGCCACGGTCGAGCTGTTCATCCAGAGCAGGATGCCCTCGCGCATGGCCGAGGGCCTGCTGCGGATCGTGCCCAACGTCCAGTGGGCGGTGGTGGCGCTGAGCGTCTTTTCGGGGCTCATTTCGGCGTTTGTGGACAACGTCGCCACGGTGCTGATGGTCGCGCCGGTGGGGCTTGCCGTGGCCCGGCAGATCAAGACCAATCCCATCCCGGTGATCATCGCCATCGCCGTTTCGAGCAACCTGCAGGGCGCGGCCACGCTGGTCGGCGACACCACGTCCATCCTGCTGGGCAGCTATGCGGGCATGGGCTTCAACGACTTCTTCTGGTTCCACGGCCGGCCGGGCATCATGTTCGCGGTGGAGGCCGGCGCGCTGATGACGGTGCCGGTGCTGTTGTGGCTCTTCCGCCGGGAGCGCGCGCGCATCCGGCCGGCCGGCGGGACGGTGGTAACGGACTACGTGCCCACCGTCCTGATGCTGGGCACCATCGCCCTGCTGATCGTCGCTTCCCAGTTTCCCCAAAAGCCGGAGCTGACCAACGGCTACATCTGCTGCGGGCTGGCGCTCGCGGGCATCGTCTATGAGACGCTGCGCAGCCGCGCGGGCGGCGCTGCCCTGAGCGTCGCGCGATCGATTGACTTCAAAACGCTGCTTCTGCTCTCCGGGCTGTTCATGGTCATCGAGGGCCTGACGCAGGCGGGCGTGATCGACGCCATTGCGGCGCTGTTTGTGAAGCTGGGCGGCGGCTCCGTGCCGCTGATGTATGTGATGATCGTCGGCGTGTCCGTGCTGCTGAGCGCGTTCATCGATAACATCCCCTATGTGGCGACGATGCTGCCGGTTGTCACCAGCATCGCGCTGATGCTGGGCATCGAGCCGTATCTGTTCGATTTCGGCCTGCTGATCGGGGCCACGCTGGGTGGCAACATCACGCCCATCGGCGCGTCGGCGAACATCGCGGGCATCGGCATTCTGCAGAAGGAGGGCTATAAGGTCGGGACGAAGGACTTTGTCCGCATCGGCATCCCCTTCACGCTGATCGCGGCCTCTGTCGGCGCGGCGGTCATATGGATTCTCTGGGCGTAAGGGCGTTCACAGGCCGTATCGCTGCCCGCGGCGCCATCATCTACAGGGCCCGCTCGTTTTTCAGTCGCTCCACCAGCGCGCGGATGTGGGCGCGCGCCTCGCTCTGCTGCGCCCAGGTCTCGTCCTGCGTGGGCGTTCTGTCGCCCATCAGGCCGATGAACTGACTCACCTTCAGGCCCAGCGCCTGCTGCATTTCCTGGTCGGATCCCTTGGGACTGACCAGATAGTAGCACAAAAGCGAGTCCTCCTGGCCGATGCGGTGCGCGCGGTCCTCGGCCTGCGAGTGCACGGCGGGCGACCAGTCCAGTTCGCCGAACACCACGCATGTGGCGCGCTGCATGTTCAGGCCGCTGGCCGAGCGCAGCGATACGACGCACAGGTCTGTTTTGCCCAGCATGAAGGCGTTGAGCGCGGCGTCCTTCTGGGCGTCCGTCTCGCGGCCGGTGATAAAGACCGGCCTGTACGGCTTGAGTTCCTTTTTATACAAATCCATCACCCTGTGGTGATGGGCGAACAGCAGCACTTTCTCGCCGCCGTCCAGCAGCGTTCGCACAAACGCTGCCACGTACGGCGCCTTGGCGCAGCCGGTGGCCTGCCGCTCATCCTGCGAGATCTGGTCCTCGATGAGCGCCCGCCGGGATTCGTCGGCGCCGTCGAGCAGGCTGAGCCGCGCGAAGGCGGGCGAGATCATCTCGCGATAGAGCGCGTCGTCCCAGTCGATTTCCTGCACCAGCCGGCGCTTGGGCGGCAGCTGCTTGAGCACCTCCTGCTTGGTGCGGCGCAGCATGATGCCCTCGCTGCGCAGATAGTCGCCCAGGATTTCGGGCTTGGCGACGATGTTGCTGTTGTAGCCGTAGCACCATTCGCGCGTAAAGCTCTCCCAGTCGCCGAGGAAGTGGAAGTCGAGTATGTTCACGACATTCCAGATTTCACCGCCGTGGTTGTAGATGGGTGTGCCGGACAGCCCGACGACGTGCTCCGTCGCCCCGGAAACCAGGCTGGCCGCGGAGTACTTCTCGGTGCCCGCGTGCCGCAGCTCCTGAATCTCGTCGAAGATGACCGTGCGGAAGCCCTGCTCGGGCAGCGCCGTCTTCCAGCCGCGCAGCAGCAGGTAGTGAATGATATAGACGTCGGCCGCGGGCAGCGCGTAGGGCGTGAGGCCGCGGATGACGTGAATGCGCACGCCCTCCTCCGAGCGCAGAAAGCGTTCGGCTTCGCGCGTCCAGTTGCGCACCAGGTGCGAAGGCACGACGATGAGCGCGGGGAAGCCGGCCGTCGAGGCCAGGTAGGCCAGCGCCTGAACGGTCTTGCCCAGGCCCATCTCGTCGGCCAGCAGCGCGCGGTTGCTGCTCAGCAGGAAGGCCAGCCCCTGCTGCTGAAACGGCATCAGCTGTCCGTCGAAGCGCTCTTCGGGCGGCACGGCGAACTGAGGCGCGGCCAGCTGCCGCTGGCGCTGAACGGCGTATTCGCGCGCCTCCTCAAGCGCCTGCTCCCAGCGCTCCCGGTCGGCCTCGCGGATCTCCAGCGGGTAGCGCAGCATCAGCCAGTTCAGGTCGCCGATGATGCGCCGGTGCGCGGTGAAGCGGGCGACGCCGCGGCCGCGGCCCTCGCAGCCCGGAAACAGGCGCTTGGCCAGCTCCGTGACGCAGGGCTCGCCCTTGATGGTCCAGCATCTGCCGCGCCGGTTGTAGCTCAGCGTGCCGAAGGTTTTGCCGAGGAAGGACGGGTCGCGCAGGTAAGCCGGATAGATGTCCGGAAAATCATATTCATTCATGGCAATGCGATTCCCCACAATCTGTTCAGGCCGACGACGACGACCGGCTTGCCGCACAGCGTGTCCGGCAGGGCGACGCGCGTGTCCACGACGATGACAAGCGCCTCAAGCGCGGGCTGGGCCAGATAGCGGCGGCACTGTTCGAGCAGGCGTCCCCTGTCCGGCTTGCCGCGCTTGACCTCGACGCCCACGCCGTCCACCAGGAAATCGATCCGGCAGCGCGGTGCGAGCCGGGCCTCGTGCTGCACAACAAAACCGCCGTCGTCGAGGGCGGCGGCGATGAGCTCGTGGAGCCGGTATTCGCTGTCGGTGAGCGGGATGCGCAGCGTTTCAAGCGCACGCCGGACGGCGTCCAGCTTTTCGGAAAGGGCGTTCTGCATGGCGATCAATCAGTTGTCAGGTTCGGGCGCGTCGCACTCCGGACAGCGGGCATAGCCGGCGCGCAGCGCCTGAGCCAGCGAGACGGAGGGCGTGGTTTCCTTGACCCACTTGCAGTCCTTGGCGTGGTAATAGGTGCCGCCCGGGTTGCAGTACACGATGATGGGCGTGGGGGTTGGCGTGGCCTCGACGATGATGGCCGTGCGCCGGGGGGTGTAGACGTCGATGTCCTCGCGGTCTGAGGGGGCTTCGGGGCCGAGCACATCCACCTGCAGGCGGTCGCCCACCACGCGGACGCCGCCGGTCTGGCGGGCGGGCGGATCGGTCATGGGGGTGAGAATGATGACGATCGCAAAGGCAATCAGCGCCGATACGCCTATTTTGAGAAGACGCGGCCAGCGGGTGCGCGTCCACATGAGGTAGAGCCCCAGCGGGAAGCAGAAGACGAGGCGCAGTACGACGCCTATGTTCTTCCGACGTTTCAGGGCGGCGGCCCGGCTGGTTTTTTTGGCCAAGACGGTTCACGTCCTTCTTTTGTAAAAGCACGGGGAGGCGCGGCCTGTTCAGGCGCGTCCGCGCGCAGCTTACATCAATATAACATGGACAATGGTCCAATCAACTACTATATATTGTACTCCCGCCTTCAGCAAAACGCAAGGGGTGAAATGTTGCTTTTTGGCTTTTATTTGGGAACCGGCCAAAAATCCCCAAAAAATGGACATTCACGGAGAGTTGTGGGATCAGGCTTCCCTGGAGAACCAAAAGATGCGCCCCGCGAAGAATTTGACTTCGCGGGGCGCCGGTTTTTATGCTGTCTGGCTTCCAGACCCCGTACAGATCCGGGATGGGCTTTCGTCGCCGCTCAGTTGACCGAAGCGAAGCAACGCGGCGGCGGAAAAGACGCCCGGAAACGCATGGTTTCAGGAGGAAGAGCGTGTGAATGGGACCGGATCACTCGGCCAGGACGAGCTTCTCGCACTCGTTGGCGAAAGCGCGGGCCTCGTTCAGCTCCTGCTCGGAGGGATGCTTGCCGCCGGCAAACAGGCCGCCCTTGCCGTTGCACACGAAGGTCTTCGGCAGCACGTTCACGCCCTGAGCTTTCAGCGCCTCGGCCATCAGCTGGATGGCGGCGTCGCTCTTCTTGCCGTTGCAGCAGAACAGCGCGACATTGGCAACGCGGCTCTTGTTCAAGGATTTGATGAACTCCAGCGTGGTCTTGTCGGGCTTGGTGCCCTCGCAGCCCAGGAACATCAGCGCCACGCCTTCAGGCATGTAGGCGGGCAGCAGCGGCTCCTTGACGACTTTCATTTCGCGGGCAATCGCCTCAGCGACCATTTCGGCAGATCCCTTCGCGCTGACGTAGTGAACACGACCCTTAACTTTCATGGATAAAGCGCCTTCTTTCATATTCTTTTTTCTGTAATTTCCATATTAGCACAGGACTGTTAAGAAACAACTACGAAAATCCCATTTTCGGCGCATATTACAAACATGTCACATTTCTATCGAATTGCAAATTTTTCTTTGATTCTCCGGCCCAAACGGGTCTGATATAACGTGAATTTAACGAAAATGCGCTATAAATATGGTATGCTGTATGCGAGGTGCTTTTTGGATGAACGATGTCTCCGACCGCGACGGCGTGCGGCTGAATAAGTGGATTTCGGACAGCGGATTCTGTTCCCGCCGAGAGGCGGACCGGCTCATTGAAGCGCGCCGGGTCACGATCGACGGGCGCGTCGGCCGGCTGGGCGACAGGGTGGCGCCCGGCGCGCTGGTCTGCGTCGACGGACACAAGGTCCTTCCGAAGACGCAGCGGCAGAAGGTCTATATCGCGCTGAACAAGCCGGCGGGCGTCGTGTGCACCGCCGATCCGCGCGAGCCGATGAACGTGGTGGACTACGTGGGCCATCCTGAACGCATCTTCCCCATCGGCCGGCTGGACAAGGATTCCGAGGGCCTGCTGCTCATGACCAGCGACGGCGAGATCGTCAACCGGATCCTGCGCGCCGCCGGGCGTCACGAAAAGGAGTACGTCGTCACGGTGGACAAGCCCCTGACCGGAGATTTTCTCAGCCGGATGGCGTCCGGCGTGCCGATTCTCGACACCGTGACGCTGCCCTGCCGCGTCGTCAGGGAGGACCGGCAGCGCTTCCGCATCGTTCTGGTGCAGGGGCTGAACCGGCAGATCCGCCGCATGTGCGAGGCGCTGGGCTACCATGTCGTGACGCTGCGCCGCGAGCGCATCATGAACATTTCGCTGGGGCGGCTGAAAAGCGGCCACTGGCGCAACTTGACGGGCGCAGAGCTGAAGGAGCTGCTGGAGCAGCTGTAGGCGGTCTGCCGCGCGGCGGCTGCGCCGCACGATCCCGGGGGCTTGAGGATTAAGGAAAAAAACGGCCGCCCCGGCCGCGCGGCGGCGGGCGTCCGGAGACGGGAGGCGCGGCCTTTGACGACAGCCGTCGTTTCATCCGCACGGCGCGCGGGTTCCCCGCGGAACGTCTTTGCGGAGGCCGCGTGCGGATGAGATTCTGTCGAGATGATAGGAATCACAAGGGAGGTATTGCTTGTGAGAAAGCGGTTCGCCGTGTGCGTCATGGCGTTGCTCGCGCTGCTGCTCCTGCCGGCCCTGGCCGAGGAAGCCGCCGAGCCGACGGCGGAAGTGGAGCCCTTTGAGTATGTTACGCTGGACAACGGCATGCTCGAAATCACGAAATACGCCGGGGAGGACACGGCGCCGGTCATTCCGGACATCCTGTCCGGCCGGGTGGTTGTCCGCATCGGCCAAAGCGCCTTCGCCGGGCGTTCGGACGTGACGTCGGTCAAGCTGCCCATCGGCCTGACGGACATTGACGAGGGCGCGTTTAAAGGCTGCGACGGCCTGACCGAGATCGTCCTGCCCGGATTTGTCGGCCAGGTGGGCGCGCGCGCGTTCGAAGGCTGCGCGGCTCTGAAGAAGGTCGCGCTGCCTGCGACCCTGACGGCGATCGGGGAAGGCGTCTTTGCCGGCTGCACGGCGCTGACCGACATCGCGCTGCCGGAATCGCTTGGGTCCATCGGCGAGCGCGCGTTTGCGGGCTGCACGGCCCTGACCGGCGTCGCGCTGCCGGAATCGCTTGGGTCCATCGGCGAGCGCGCGTTTGAGAACTGCGCAAAGCTGGCGGCCGTGGCGCTGCCGGCGAGCGTCGCGGCGATTGGCCCGCGGACGTTTGCCGGGTGCGCCGCGCTGAGCGATCTCCTGCTGCCGGAAGGCCTGACGGACATCGGCGAGGGCGCGTTCGAAGGCTGTGTGAAGCTGACGGCGCTTGCGCTGCCCGGAACGCTGACGCACCTGGGCGCGGAAGCCTTTGCGGACTGCGCCGCGCTGACGGCGGTGGCCTTTCCCGAGGGCCTGACCGAGATCGGCGAGGAGGCGTTCGCGCGCTGCACGGCCCTGGCCGAAATCACGCTGCCCGCGGGCCTTGAGCGCCTGGACAGCCGCGCGTTCTATCACTGCACGGGCCTGACGGCCGCCACGCTGCCGGCCGGGCTGAAGCGCCTCGAGGAGGGGACGTTCGCGCACTGCGCCGCGCTGGCCTCCGTCATCCTGCCGAAAGATCTCGAGCACATCGGGGCGAGAGCCTTTTCCGAGTGCGCCGCGCTGGCCGACATCGCGCTGCCGGACGCGCTGACGGGCATCGGCGACGGCGCGTTCTATCACTGCGCGGCGCTGACCGACCTGATCCTGCCCGGGCGGCTGGTCAGCATCGGCAGCCTGGCGTTCTCCGGCTGCTCCGGCCTCGCGAGCCTCTACATCTCCGATTCCGTGACCGACGTGGCGATGAATCCCTTCACTAACTGCGGGAGCCTCTCGCTGATTCAGGTGGCGCCGGACAATCCCGTGTTCGCCGTGATCGACAACGTGTTGTTCTGCAAGGCGGACAGGCGGCTGTTCTGCTATCCGCAGGGCCTGCCCGGAGACAGCTACGCCGTGCCGGCGGGCATCCAGTATATCGGCGACTACGCCTTCTTCGGCTGCGACGCGCTGACGGAGATCAAGCTGCCCCAGGGCATTTGGGGCATCGGGGACAGCGCGTTCTTCGGCTGCGACGGCCTGACGGAAATCAAGCTGCCCAAGGGGCTGCAGCGCGTCGGCGAAAAGGCGTTCGCGAGCTGCACGGGCCTGACGGCCGTCTCGCTGCCCTCGGGGCTGAGCGAGATCGGCGGGCGCTCGTTCTCGGCGTGTCCCGGCCTGACGGAAGTCAAGCTGCCCAACGGCCTGCTGCTGCTTGGCAGCGGCGCCTTTGCGGAATGCGCGGGCCTGACCGACGTGACGCTGCCCGAGGGCCTGCTGAGCATCGGCGGCGGCGCGTTTTCCGGCTGCGCGGGACTGACCGCGCTCTATATCCCCAGCTCCGTGGAGAGCATCGGGCGGAATGCGTTCTATGAATGCGACGAGCTCATCCTCACCGTCGAGCGGGATTCGTTTGCCGCTCAGTACGCGAAGGAGAACGAGATCGAGTACACCTACCCGGACATCAACGCCTGGCTGAAGGGCTGATCCGGCTTTCAGGAAGCCCGCGCGTCCCATCGGCGCGCGGGCTTCTGTTTTCTGCGGCGAAAAGTGACAATACGGACGAAAAAATGCGGTTTTGGGCGGAAAAGTGATGACAGGGCGGCCCGGATGGGTTATGATGTCATTGTTCCGCGGGGAAGAATGCGGAGAGAGAAACGACAGGTTATACTGTCTGACCTCCAGAGTGTGTTTCCAAATCCAAGAGGATGCCGTTTCGAGCGGATCGAGCTGCAGTTCAAGGCAGAAAACCGCAGGTTACCTGGAGGATAATCAAGGTTTTCTAACGCAGAAATGCAGCCTGAGACGCCGAAAATGCGCCTCGGGGATTTTAGAAAAGCACTCAAAAGCCTGTACAGATCCGGGATGGATTTTCCGTCAGCGCTGAGCCGAGCGGAGAAAGGCGCGGCAGCGCTACGTTGACCGAAGCGAAGCAGCGCGGAAAAGACGCCCGGAGATGGATATGTTTCAGGAGGAAAAGAGAATGGGAGGGATTTCTAATGAAGAATACAATTGTACCGATTGTGGCGGCCGCGCTGGTTCTCGTTCTGCTGGTGGCCGGCTACAGCACGATGACCGTGCGCGTGCCCACGGGCTATACCGCCATCGTGACGACGTTCGGCAAGGTGGAGGATTACACGCTGGAGGCCGGCTTCCACTTCAAGAGTCCCATCCAGAACGTGGTGCTGATGGATAACCGCATCCAGAAGGTATCGTTCACCACGCAGGCGTTTTCCTCCGACATCCAGCAGGTCGACATCGCCGGCAGCATCAACTTCAGCATCGACAAGCAGACGGCCATGCGGCTGTACAGCGGCATCGGCGTGAACTACTTTGAGAACCTGCTGCATCCGCGGCTGCTCGAAAAGATCAAGAGCGTCATCAGCGCCTACACGGCCGAGGAGCTGATCGGGAAGCGCGACATGCTCTCGAACACCATCGTGGAGGAGCTGCGCGTCGAAATGCAGGATTACGGCATTTCCATCGAGTCGGTCAACCTGGAGGACATCGACTTCACCGACGCCTTCACCGACGCCATCGAAGCCAAGCAGGTGGCGACGCAGCGCGCGCTGCAGGCCAAGGTTGAGCAGGAGCAGAAGACCATGGAGGCCCAGGCGGCCGCCGAGCGCCAGAAGATCGACGCCGAGGCCGCGGCCGAGGTGGCGCGCATCCAGGCCGAGGCCGCGCAGTACGCCGGCGAAAAGGAAGCCGAAATGAACCGCAAGCTGGCCGAGTCGCTCACCAACGACCTGGTGCGCTACTACCTCGTGCAGAAGTGGGACGGCGCCATGCCGCGCTTCATGACCTCCGGATCGGACAGCCTGATGATGGACATCACCGGCGCCCTCGGCAGCGGCGAGGAATAATCCTCCGACGCATACACCGCGCCCCGCGCTTTCGGAAAGCGCGGGGCGCGGGTCTGTCCAGCCTATTCCGCCGGGATGCGCCCGTCCAGCACATCCCGCAGCGTGACGCGGTCGAGATAGCGGTTGACGGTCGCCTGCAGGCCCTCCCATACAGGCAGCGTGAGGCAGGAGTCGCAGCGCTTGCACCGGTCAGGCGCCTGCTCCAGACAGCTGACCGGCGCGAGGGACCCCTCCGTGGCGCGCAGGATCTGGCCGACGGTGTATTGCTCCGGCGCGAGGGACAGCCTGTAGCCGCCCTGATGCCCGCGGCTGGCGCGCAGCATGCCGGCCTGGGCAAGCTGCAGCGCGATCTGCTCCAGATACTTCTTCGATATGTCCTGCCTGAGCGCGATGTCCTTGAGCGCGACGTAGCCGTCGCCCTGATACTGCGCGGCATCCGCCATCATGCGCAGCGCATAGCGCCCTCTCGTCGATATTTTCATGAATCCTTCCCCCATTCTCATTCATCATAGCATGAGAACCGGGGATTTTCAAGAGCGAAATTGCGTCAGCGGTTGATGACCATTTCGCGGTAGAAGGCGAGATACACCTTCGCGGACTGATCCCAGCCGTACTGGCCGCGCATGGCGCGCCGGGCCAGCTTGAGGAAGGTCTTCTGGTCGCCGCGGTACAGGGCCACGGCGCGCTCAATGACATGCAGCATGTCGTGCGCGTTGTAGTTGAAGAAGGTGAAGCCGTTGCCGTCGCCGGTGTACTCGTTGTAGGAGAGCACGGTGTCGCGCAGACCGCCGGTCTCGCGCACGATGGGCAGCGTGCCATAGCGCAGCGCGATCATCTGACTCAGGCCGCACGGCTCAAATTTCGAGGGCATGAGGAACAGGTCGCACGCGGCGTAGATGCGGTGGGCGAGCGCGCCGTTCATCTCAATGCGCGCAGCGATGCGGCCCGGGTAGCGCTTCTGCGCCGAGCAGAACATCTCCACATAGTTGTCCTCGCCCTTGCCCAGCACCACGAGCTGCGCGCCGGTGCCCATGATTTCGTTCAGCACGCACTGGACCAGGTCCAGGCCCTTCTGGCCGGACAGGCGGCTCACCATGCCGATGAGCGGCGCGCCTTCGTCCTCATCCAGCCCCAGCTCGGCCTGCAGCGCCAGCTTGTTCTTCTGCTTGCGGGCGATGGAGTGCCAGGTATAGTTGACCTCGATAAACGGATCGGCGGCCGGATCGTACTCCACGGTGTCGATGCCGTTGAGGATGCCCTGCAGGTCGTTCGCGCGGACGCGCAGCAGCCCATCCAGCTGCTCGCCGTAGTAAGGCGTCTGGATCTCCTGCGCGTAGGTCGGACTGACGGTGGTGATTCGGTCGGAGAAGTTCAGGCCGCCCTTCATGAAGGAGCACTGGTTGTAGAACGCCACGCCGCCCTCGAGGTAGGCCTCGTTGCCCAGATGCAGCAGGTCCTCCACGTAGCTGATGGGGAAAATGCCCTGGTACTGCAGGTTGTGGATGGTGTAGACCGTGCGCATGGCCGCGTATTCGGGCAGGTGCGCGTACTGGATCTTCAGCAGCGCGGGAATCAGGCCGGTCTGCCAGTCGTGGCAGTGCAGCACATCCGGGAAGAAGCCGATGCGCGGCAGCATTTCCAGCACGGCGCGGTCGAAGAAGGCGAAGCGCTCCACCTCGTCGCCGCCGGTGCCGTAGATGTAGGGCCGCTTGAAATAGTATTCGTTGTCGATGAAGTAGCAGGTGATGCCGTTCAGCTCCAGCGTCTCAATGCCGCAGTATTGCCGCCGCCAGCCCAGCTCGATATAGAAATCACAGATATGAGTCATCTGGCTGCGGTAGTCCTCGCTGATCTCTCCGTACTTCGGGATCACAATGCGGATGTCCTCGCCCTCGGCCGCGATGTGCCTGGGCAGCGCGCCGATGACGTCCGCCAGTCCGCCGGTCTTGATGAAAGGAACGCATTCAGATGCCGCCATGAGAATTTTCATTGGCAATTCTCCTCCCATAGTCAATATGGAACAAAACTTCACCCCTTTCATACTAAGCGAACCGCGCGGAATTGTCAAGGCGGCGCGGATTAAATGTCGGGGCCCTCACATATTTGAGCATTGTCGTTTGCCGGACGATGGGGCCCGGCGGCAGATCATCCTCTCTGCCGTCGGGCCCCATCGCCTTTTCCCCGCGCTTTTGCCGAAAATCGAAAAACGCGGCTGGCCGACGGCGTCCGGCATGGAGGAAGACGCGCGATGCCGCCCGGCACAATGTGAACTCTGTGTTAACTGAATTGACCGCCGCCGCCAACGGGCTTATACTGACCACAAAAAGAACATATGTTCTTAATCGGTCGCGGCGCCATCCGCCGCACAGACAACGGGGAGGAAGATGAAATGAAGACCATTCGCTTTACGCAGCGCCGCGCAGAGCCGGGCCGCATCAGGCTGGGCGTGGAGCAGGACAACCAGGTGGAGGTGGTGCGGTTCATCCTGCCGCGGCTGAGGGATGATCAGGTGGAGACGCTGTACTGGCAGAACGGCAGCCATGCCGACGCCGTGCTGCTGGAGGACGGCGTGTGGCCGATCAACGCGCGGGTGACGCAGCATCCGGGCGAATTTACCTGCTATATCGCCATTGCGGCGGAGGGCGACCTGCTATGGCACAGCGAGGCGTTCTACGCGGCGGTGTACGACCTGCCCGAGATCGAAGGGGAAATCGACGAGGCCGCGCCCACGGCGATCGGACAGGCCACGGCGGCGGCCGGCCGCGCCGCCGCCGCCGCGGGCGACGCCGCGCTGTCGGCGCAGTCGGCGACCTTCGCGGCGGGACAGGCCATATCGGCGGCCCGCGACGCCAGAAACGCCGTGACGCTTGCCCGCCAGAGCGCCGCGGCCGAAGCGGCGCGGGAAACGGCCGAAACTCACCGCGAAGACGCGGAAGCCGCCCGCGAGCTGGCCGAAACCGCGCGCCAGGCGGCGGAAAGCTCGCGCGCCGCAGCGGAAAGCTCGCGCGCCGCGGCGGAGACCGCCCGGGCGGCGCAGACCGCGGACTGTACGGCGCGCGTGGCCGCCGTTGAGACGGCGCATCAGGCGCTTGCCTCGGCCTATGCGACGCGCATGGCCGCCGTTGAGACGGCGCATCAGACGCTTGCCTCGGCCTATGCGGCGCGCGTGGCCGCCGTTGACGAAGCGCTGGACGGCAAGGCGGATGTGCCGCTGACAGCCGACGAGCGGCCGTTCGGCCTGTTCTACGCCAACTACGGCGGGCCGTTCATCCGCTCCACCGTCCAGCAGAGCGCCGAGGCCATCGCCCGGTTCGCGATTTGCGTCTTCTCCTACGCGCCGAACCTGGAGAGCTCCTGCCCGGCGACGCATCTGGAGATCATCCGCCGGGCGAAGCGCCTGAACCCGGCCCTGCGGGTGTACAGCTATATCACGGCTTCGAGCAGCCACAATGGATACACGCTGAACGCGGACGGCAGCTGGACGGGCAGCCCCGCGCAGCAGGCCGGCGTGGCGCGCCTGTACAGCCGGCACGAGCTGATCCAGTATTTCCGCGACCTGAAGCACGTGGGCGGCGTGCGGACGAACGAGCTGGACGCGGAGGGCTATCAGATCATGACGGGCGGCTTCTCATTTGACGGCGTGTTCCTGGATGAGTTCGGCGCGGACGTGTCCACAGACGCCAAGCACTATCAGGGCGGCCAGACGGGCGGCGGCTGGCGCTGGAACACGCCGGCGGACAAGTGGAACGACATCGTGAACGAGGCCCACCGCGCGGGCATCAGCACGGTGAACAACGCCTGGGAGAGCGAACAGATGCTCAGGGAATGCACGGCCCTGACGCGTGAAGACTGCGTGCTGGTGGAGACCTGCGAATTCGCGGGCGACGAAAACGTGGCCGGCGACAGCGAGGTCAACTGGGCCACCTACGCCAGCGCCCAGCGCATCTATGACTACGTGAAGAGCGAAGCCTACGGCACCCGCGGCGCGCGCGTGGTCTCCTACAACACGCTGAACAGGGCCTTCCCCGCCGCGCTGGCCGAGCGTGCGTTTACCTGGGCGGTGTTCGACACGCTGGCCATGGGCGGGCACTACGTGTACGTATCGCACACGGAATCGCTCGACCTGCCGGAGGCGGCGGCGCTGTTCCGCGTGGCCGACAGCAGCGAGCTGACCATCACGCGCGTGGACAAGGGCTGGTTCCGGCTGGAGGCGAACGGCCACGTGCTCGAAACCATCCGGAAAAACGCGGATGTGTACGGGCCGGTGACGGAGGAAAACATGGCGCTCGCCACCGTGCGCATCGACGGCAAGCCGTTCTGGAACGCCTGCACAACCGCGCCGACGCTGGAATACGGCATGGCCAGCCGGCTGGACGCGGCCGAGGCGCGCGTCGACGCGCTGAGCGAGAACCGCAAGACGAACGCCCCGTCCTATGTCCGGCTGCAGATCGACGACTGGCAGGCCGCCATTTCGCCCGCCAGCTACACAAACCTCTTCCCGACGACGTTCAACACGGCCTCGGGGCTGAGCGTCGCGACGGATGCGCAGAACGGCCTGACGGACGCGGTGCTGTCGGTGGAGAATGCGTGGGGCTGGTGCCGGCAGGCATACACGGCGGAGCTGCTGACCCCCTTTCTGGGCAAGACGCTCGAGCTGGGCTGGACCAGCCTGCCGGCGTTCAGCGATTCCCTGCAGTTCTTCGTCGCGCTGGACGACGAACGCGTCCAGCTCAGGCCGTCCACGTCGGGCTCGTCGCGCTGCGGCAACACGGCGGGCTCATGCTACGTGTTCAGCGTGCCGGAGCGGACCGCGTCGCTGGAAATCGGCTGGCAGGCCTACGGCGCGGCGACGGGCGCAAGCCTGTCCATGACGGGGCTGTATCTGGCGGACACGGCCGAAATCGACGAGGCGGCGGCGAAGACCTGGTACACAAACATCATGCCCACCAGCGGCTACACGGCCTCCGCCTGCGGCGAGGTGACCATAACGCCGGGTACGAACGCGCTCGGACGGCGCGTCTATGAGATGAGCAACACCGGCATGGGCGACTGGGGCGTGTTCCGCGCGGACATCAGCGGCAGCGCCGTCGAGCCGTATCTGGGCCACACGCTTGAGCTGGGATGCAGCGCCTATGAGATCGTGGACGCAAACGGCAGCCCCTACGGGGGAACGAACCTGAAGCTCATTCTCGGCGCGGACTGGAGCAGCGGCAACGCCCTCTACCCCGGCGCGGGCGCGCAGTGCATCCGCTATACCGTGCCGGCGGACGCCACGCAGTTCAGCGTGGGCTGGCAGGGCTCCGGCAATATCGACGGGCTGATCTTCCGGGTTTACGGGCTGTATCTCAACGACCTGGACGAGGAGGGCGTGCAGATTCGCGGCCAGGACGCGGCGAACGCCTGGCTGCGCGTCTGCCGCGTGACCGAAGCCGCCCTGGCGGCCGACCAGCAGCTGCTCGGCAACGCGCTGTACATCACCGACACCGGCGGCCTGTTCGTGACGGATTACAGCGGCAGCCGAACGGACATCGTGGTGGGGCGTCAGGCGGAAGCCTGACCGCCGCGTCGGGTGGGAAAACCAACTCAGCAACGCGCGAAGAGGCTGGGACGACGACATCAGCCCTTCGAAAGCGCACGCCGGAACAAATTCATGAAATGGGGAGGATATTGTGACGACAGAAGCAATGAGAGAGGAAGCTGTGCGGCTGATGAAGAGCCGCCAGCACAGAAATAACTACACGAACGGGGCGGATCGCCTGTACTTCTTCGGCAAGCCGGACAACCTGCCGGGGAATACCGCACAGCGGGGCTTCAGCGATTGTTCAAGCGCTGTGCGCGCAGCCATCAGGGCGGCAAGCGGGCTGGACATCGGCGGCAACACCGACATGCAGCTCAGGAACCGCGCGCGGGGGCTGGTGATCCACGAGACCGACACGGGGCTGCCGGACGAATCGCAGCTGATGCCCGGCGACTGCCTGTACTTCCGGGGCAATCCGGCCCACCTGATGGATGTGGGGCATGTGGAGATGTATGTGGGCCCGAACGCGCTGTGCGGCCACGGCGGGGGCACCGGCCCGATTGTCCACGCGCTGGACGCGTATTGTGAAAAAAGGCGCGGCACGGACCGGGCCTACTTCATGGCTGTGCGCTGGATCACCGACGACACGGCGGCGCGCCCGGAGGACAAACCCGTGCTGCGCCGCGGCGCGGCGGGCGCGGCGGTGAAGACGCTGCAGGAGCTGCTGATCGGGCAGGGCGTCTCCTGCGGCCGCTGGGGCGCGGACGGTGAGTTCGGCCCCGCAACGGAGAGCGCGGTGAAGCTGTATCAGCGCGTTCAGCGCCTTGATCCGGACGGCGTGGTCGGCCCGCTCACCTGGGCGGCGCTCGAAGCGGGCGCGCGGGAGAGGCCGGATGAACCCGACACGGGCCGGGATGCGGTCGTCGCGCCGGGCACATGGACCGTGCGCGCCGGCCCGGACACGGCCTGCGCGCCGCTGGGCTACGTGAAGACGGGCGAAAGGCTGCCCCTCTCCGGTCAGGAGACCGCCGACTGGCTGGGCGTGGCATACGCCGGAGAGCACGCGTGGATCAGTCGAAAGGCGGTGCTGGCATGACCTGGGAGAAGCTCGTGAAGTGGATCGGCGCGGCATGCGGCGCGCTGGCCGGGCTCATGGGCGGCTGGGATATCACGCTGACCATCCTCGCCGCGATGATGGCGGTGGATTACGTGAGCGGATTGGCCGTCGCGTCGTGCGGGCGCTCGCCGAAGACGGAGGCCGGAGGCCTGTCCAGCAAGGCGGGATTCATCGGCCTCGCGAAGAAGGGCTTCATGTTGCTGATCGTGCTGCTGGCCGCGCTGCTGGATCAGGTGGCGGGCAACGACGGCATGATATTCCGGACCGCCGTGACCTGCTATTACATTGCCAACGAGGGCCTGAGCGTGATCGAAAACGCCGCGCTGATGGGCGTGCCCGTGCCGAAGGGGCTGAAGGGCGCGCTGGAGGCCATGCGGGAGGAAAAGGAAAAATAGCGTGCGAAAGGGGGCTGTCTCAAGACGGGCATTTCTTCGGAAGCCCGCACAGCAAAACGACCGGGAGAGCGCGATGCTCTCCCGATTTTTGTGCAATATGCGCATTTTGAGACAGCCGCCGCCGGCCTTCAGTCACGGCGCCGTCGCAAGATCCGCGCGTTCCTCCCTGAGCAGATGCGACACAAAGCGCGCGAAGAGCCCGATCGCGACGATGCAGCAGATGATGTCGGCGATGGGCGTCGCCCACACGATGCCGTAGATGGGCAGCAGCCTGACCAGGATAAACATCATGGGAATGTCCAGAAGGCCCTTGCGCAGGATGGCCAGCGCAAACGACTTGAGGCTCTCGCCCACGGCCTGGAAAAACGAGATGAACGCGTAGGCGCAGGCTGAGAACGGCCCGCCGATGCACAGAATGCGCAGGAAGCGCGCGCCATACTCCAGCGATTCGGGGTCGTGCTCCAGGAAAATGCCGACCAGCTGGCTGCTGAACATGAGGCTGATCACCATGCACAGCGTGGCCAGCGTCACGGAAATGGTCGTGGAGATGACCACCGCGGACTTCATGCGCTTGTGATTGCCGGCCGAATAATTGTAGCCGATCAGCGGCAGAACGCCCTGCGCCATGCCGCGCACCATGCAGTGCGCCAGCATATTGACCTTCTTCGCCACGCCCACGCCCGCCTGGCAGGCGATGATGCGCGTGGCCGCCATGAGGTTGTCGAGCACCGCGTAGGAGATGTTCTCGCACAGCGTCATCAGGCAGGCCGGCAGACCCGTGGTGATGACATCGGCGGGAATGCGCTCGGACAGCCCCGCCACGGTGGGCCTGAGCGAAAGCACCGACCGGTGATGATTGCGGAAGATCAGCGTGAGGAAATAGCAGGTGGCGATGAGGTTGGACAGCGAGGTGGCGATGGCCGCGCCGATGACCTCGCTGCCCGGCTGCAGGATCACAAACATGAACAGCGGGTCGAGCACGATGTTCAGAACGCCGCCCAGCGCAATGCCGAAGCCCGCCTGCAGCGAGCGCCCCTCCGAACGCACCAGATGCCCCAGCAGCGCGTTCAGCGACGTCGCCACGCCGCCAATCACGACCGTCACCATCAGGTATCCGCGGGCGCTCTCGTGGACGGCCGGCGCGCTGCCGCCCAGCGCGTTCACAAAGGCGTCCATCATCGCCCACGCGCCAAGCGAGTACAGCAGCGTGAGGCCCACGCAGCCCCAGAAGGCGAACGAGGCGGTGTGCCGCGCCTTCTCCACGTCCTTCGCGCCCAACGCGCGCGATATGACGCTCGCGCCGCCCACGCCGAACAGGTTCGAGATGGCCGACAGGAACATAAAGGCCGGCATGCACACCGTGACGGCCGTGATCATGGCGGTGTTGTCCGTCAGGCTGATGAAGTAGGTGTCGGCCATGTTGTAGATAACGAGGATGATCTGGCTGATGACCGTCGGGATCGCCAGCTTCAGAACGGACGAAACGATGGCGTCGTGTTCAAAGATGCGCATCTCCTTCGCATGGTCCCGCATGGCAATCCCTCCTTTGCGCCATAGCGGCGGGCCCCGCCCGAAGCGCGGCCGGCCGCTTTTCAATCATTTAATATTAACATATTCTATGCACGCCCTTCGATAAAGTCAAATTATAATTCGTTTGTAATCGATAAAATATTTGAATACACTTTCTTCCGACAAACGCGCTGCCCGCTCCGGAAACCGTCCCCGGCGCGGCCGCAGCGGGCGGCGAAACGCCGTTGGGCCTGCAGCCTTTTATGCAGGACCGCGCGCGCCTGGGCCTTTCGAACCGCCTTTGCCGGAAAACGCGCTCGCAGACATGTTATTATGGGATAATTTCAGAAAAGGGGAAAACCGGACCCGCCAAAACAGGCCGGTCGGCAAATCTCCGGCGCCTCGCGGCTCCCCCCGCTTCCACCGCGGCGCTGGCGCGCCTTCAGCACAGGGACCGGCGCAGTCTCCCGATTCGGCCTGTCATTTCATAAGCGCACATCACAATCTTAATCGGATTAATAAAAATACTTTATATTTTGCCGCAAAGCGGAGCCTTTAGCGGTCCGACGACCGGGGGCGTCTCATCTAAGGTTCTTCACGGAAAGCCTGATCCCACAACTTTCCGTGAGGAACCTCTTCTAATGGTATAAGCTCCGGCAAACCCCTATCGCCCCAGGTCCGCCCGGGCAAAAGCAGCGCCTCCCCGGCGGTTGTCCGGAGAGGCGCAAGGGCATTCCGACTGGAACGCGCCGCTATGGCGCGGAAGGCGCGAGGCGCAGCACGATGGGCTCCAGATGACGGGGGATCACGCATGGGACCCGGCCCGGATACTTGGCGTCCAGATAGTCGGCAAAGGCGGCTGGATCCTCGCTGTTGGAGGCGAACATGTCCCAGTGCCCCGGAATCGCCAGCCGGGGGCAGAGCTCGCCCGCCAGGTCGACGGCCTCCTGGAAGGTCATGTTGCCGATGCAGTTCCGGCGATAGCGCCGCGCGTCACGGCCGTTGATGGGCAGCAGCGCCGCATCCATGGGAACGAAGGCGCGCAGCTTGTCCAGCATGCCCTCGTAGCGCAGGGTGTCGCCGGCGTGGTAGATGCGCAGGCCGCCGCCCTCGATGATATACTGCAGGCAGGGGTACAGGCCGCTCCCGGGATCGGGCGCGAGGAATTCGTGGGCGGCGGCCACGGCGTGGACGGTGATGTCCCCGATGCGGCAGCTCTGGCCGTCGTTCAGGCCGTTCAGCCGCTCCGGGGCGATGCCGTCCTCGAGCAGCGCCTGCCTGTGCGCGGCGGGAAAGACAAACCGCGCCTGCGGGCAGTTTCGCGCCCAGACGCGCCAGGCCTCATGATCGATGTGGTCCAGGTGATCGTGCGTGCCCAGGAAGACGTCGACGCCCGACACCGCCTCCGCCGGAACGGGCGGCGGAACCTGCCGGTCCGGCCTGTCGCTGGCAAAATAGTCTATGCTGAGCACCGTTTCGCCGATCCTGATCCACAGGCCCATCTGCCCCATCCACCAGAGCACCGCGGTGCCATACGGCGCGGGCGTCTCCCTTACGCTCTGCAGAAACCGATTGTATTCCATGAAAACCCTCCCTGGCCCGCCGCCCGGCGGAAGAACGGGGCGGCCGGCTGGCCGGCGCGTTTCTCCGCGAAGGCCGGTAAATAATTCTTTCAGAGGATTGACTTAACCTGTCTGAAAGGTTATCATCATTATATGCGGAACGTTTTGACCTGTCAACCACAACATCGCGGCCGCAGGGACGGCATCGCGTCTGCGGAACAGGCAAAGGCGGCCTGCGGCGACGCGGACATGCCGGGGTGTGTTTTCGACAACGCGCGCCAGGAAAGCGAAAGGAACGAATTCGATATGAAGCTGAACACCCGACGCACACTTCTGATCGGTCTGGCCTTCTTCTCCATCTGCGCCTTCTGGCAGATGTATGACACCATCGTTCCGCTGATCCTGCGGGACACCTTCCACATCGGCGACAGCGTGTCCGGCTGGATCATGGCGGCGGACAATATTCTGGCGCTGTTCCTTCTGCCGCTGTTCGGCCGGCTGTCCGACCGGACGGATACCCGGCTCGGCAAGCGCATGCCCTTCATTATGGGCGGCACAGTCTGCTCCGTCCTGCTGATCGGCGTGCTCGCCGGCGCGGACGTGCCCGGCCGGTTCCCCCTGTTCATCGCCGCGCTCGGGCTGCTGCTGGTGAGCATGGGCACGTATCGCTCCCCCGCCGTCGCGCTGATGCCGGACGTCACGCCCAAGCCGCTGCGCTCCAAGGCCAACGCCATCATCAACCTGATGGGCGCGCTGGGCGGCGTGTATGCGCTGGCCGCCATTCAGCTGCTGGTGGGTGAACACGCGGACGGCCGCGCCGACTACGGCCCCGTGTTCCTCGCGGTCGCGCTGCTGATGCTCGCGGCCGTGCTGCTGCTGGCGCTGCGCGTGCGTGAAAACGCGCTGCGCCGCGAAAACGCGGACAGCGCGCCGGAGGAGACAGGCCGGGGCGAAAAGCTGCCGCCCGAGATGATGCGCTCCCTTTCGCTGATCCTGTGCTCCGTGGCGCTGTGGTTCATGGGCTACAACGCCGTCACCACCGCCTATTCCCGCTACTTCACCCGCATGTGGGGCGACCTGTCCGGCGCGGCGAACTGCCTGATGATCGCCACCATCGGCGCCGTGGTGTCCTACATCCCCGTGGGCGTCATCTCCTCGCGCATCGGGCGCAGGCGGATGATCCTCATCGGCGTCGCCATACTGGCCGCGTGCTTCGGCCTGGCCGGCGCCGTCCGGACGTTCAGCCCCGCGCTCTACGTCCTGTTTGTGGTCATTGGCTTTGCATGGGCCGCAATCAACGTGAACTCCTATCCCATGGTGGTCGAAATCAGCCGCAGCGGCGACGTGGGCAAATACACCGGCTATTACTACACGTTCTCCATGGCCGCCCAGGTGCTGACCCCCATTCTCTCCGGCTGGCTGCTCGAGCACGTGGGGTATCACACGCTGTTCCCCTACGCCACGGCCATGGTCGCGCTGGCGTTCTTCACGATGCTGTTCGTGAAGCACGGCGACAACCGCCCCGGCGCGGCGAAAAAACTGCTCGACCACTACGACGTGGAGGATTGAGGCCATGCGTCCGCTGCTTATCCTGACGGCCGCGATGCCCGCGCTCATTCTCTTCCTCGTCTCCCCGAACCTGCGCCGCGGCCGCATGAAGGGCTGGCGCGCCCGGCTGTTCGCCCACCGGGGCCTGCACGACCCGTCAAAGGGCCTGGTCGAAAACACGCTGCCCGCCTTTGAGGCGGCCTGCCGCGGGGGCTACGGCATCGAGCTGGACATCCAGTTTACCCGCGACATGCAGGTGGTGGTGTTCCACGACGACAACCTCGGCCGGCTCGCCGGAGACGCCCGCAACGTGTGCGACGCGACGCTCGCCGAGCTGCGCCTCCTGCCGCTCGCCGGCGTCGACGCGGCCCGCATTCCCACGCTGCGCGAGGTGCTCGACGCCGTCGACGGCCGCGTGCCGCTGCTCATCGAGCTGAAGACCGGCCGGAAGAACGCCGCCCTGTGCCAGGCGCTCATGGACCACCTGAAGGGCTATCGCGGGGAATACATCGTGGAATCCTTCAATCCGCTGATCGTGCGCTGGTTCAGGCGGAACGCGCCGGGCGTCGTGCGCGGCCAGCTGGTCTGCGGCAGGGACGGCTACCGCGGCGCCGTCGGAGCGGTTCCGGCGCTGCTCATGTCATCGCTCCTGTTCAACGCCCTCGCGCGGCCCGATTTCATCGCCTACGACGTCAACGCCCCGCGCTTTTTCGCCCCGCGGCTGCAGCGCGCGCTGTTCAGGACGCCGCTGGCCGCCTGGACCGTGCGCACGCCGCCCCTGCTGAGGCAGGTCCAGGCGCGCGGGGAAATCGCCATTTTTGAGCGCATCGAGCCGTAACCCTCCCAAACGGCCCTTCCGGATCCGGCCTGCGTTTCCAATGGAAATCACCGGCTTCGTCAAAACGGAGGCGGGTTCTGTCTGGCCGCCTGCCCGCGGCGCGGATCCCGCTCAGCATCCGCCGGGCCATCCCGCTGAACAAAGGCTTTGATCGGGCTGTGCCATGAACCGCGCTTCGGGGCAAACCCGCCGGCCGCTGCGCCCGGAACATGAAATCGCCTCCCGCCGCGCCCTCGGGGCGTCGTCGGGAGGCGATTTTGCATCATGTCGAACCGTCTGGCTTCGCAGGTCACCGGCGTGCGACCGCCGATCATCCGTGCGCCTTCCGTCAGAACAGGCTCACGCCCGTCATTTCCTTCGGCTGGGGCATGCCCATCAGCCTGAGCATCGTCGGGCAGAGATCGCACAGCTTTCCGCCGGCGCGCAGCTCGTGCTTCGGGCACGCGGGGTCGACGACGATGGCCGGAACCGGATTCGTCGTATGCGGCGTGAAGGGCTCGCCGGTCTCGTAGTTGATCATCTGGTCGGCGTTGCCATGGTCCGCGGTGATGATGGCCTTGCCGCCCTTGCTGACGAGCAGGTCCACCACCCTGCCCACGCAGGTATCCACCGCCTCGACGGCCTTGACGGCCGCCGCCATGACGCCGGTGTGACCCACCATGTCGCAGTTGGCGTAGTTCAGAATGATCACGTCGTATTTTTCAGAATTGATGGCCTCGAGAACCCGGTCGGTCACCTCGTAGGCGCTCATCTCGGGCTTCAGGTCAAAGGTCGGAACGTCCGGCGAGGGCACGAGGATGCGGTCTTCGCCCTTGAACTGGCGCTCCTCGCCGCCGTTGAAGAAGAACGTGACGTGCGCGTACTTCTGCGTCTCGGCGATGCGCAGCTGGGTCTTGCCCGTCTCGGCCAGGTATTCGCCCATGGTCATCTTCAGCTGCTCCGGCGGATAGGCCACCAGCACGTTCGGCATGGAGGCGTCGTACTGCGCCATGCACACGTAGGTGACGGGGAAGAAGCCGTTCCGGCGCTCGAAGCCGTTGAAATCGGGATCGACGAAGGTGCGGGTGATCTGGCGCGCGCGGTCCGGGCGGAAGTTGAAGCAGACGATGGAGTCGTTCGCCCTGATCATGCCTTCCTTCCGGATGACCGTGGGCACGACGAACTCATCGGTCACGCCCGCGGCGTAGCTGTCCTCGATGGCCTTCACGGCGTCGTCGGCCTGATTGCCCTCGCCGTACACCATCGCGGCGTAGCCCTTCTCCACGCGGTCCCACGCCTTATCGCGGTCCATCGCGTAGTAGCGGCCGCCCACGCTGGCCACGGTGCCCACGCCCAGCGCCTCCATTCGGTCGCGCACGGTCTTCACAAAGCCCGCGCCGGAGGTGACGGACACGTCGCGGCCGTCCAGCAGCGCGTGCAGGTACACCTTCTTCAGGCCGTGGCGCGCGGCCATTTCCACAAGGCCCATGATGTGGTCGATGTGGCTGTGTACGCCGCCGTCCGACACCAGGCCGATCAGCTGCAGCGCGGAATCGTGCGCCTTGCAGTTTTCGATGGCCCTGAGCAGCGCCTCGTTCTCGAAGAACACGCCGTCCTCGATGTCCTTGGTGATCTTCACCAGCATCTGATAGACCACGCGGCCCGCGCCGATGTTGGTGTGGCCCACCTCGCTGTTGCCCATCTGGCCGTCCGGCAGGCCCACGTTCAGGCCGGAAGCGCCGATCTCGGTCACGGAATACTCCCTCTTATAGCGATCCAGGTTGGGCGTGTTCGCCGCGAAAATGGCGTTGCTCTTCGGATCCGGACGGCCGTTGCCGAAGCCGTCCATGATGATGAGTGCGGTCGTCATCAGTAGTTCACCACCTGAGCGAAATCGGCCGCCTTCAGGGAGGCGCCGCCGATCAGGCCGCCGTCGATTTCAGGCTGAGCCATCAGGCCCTTGACGTTGGAGCCCTTCATCGAGCCGCCGTACTGGATGCGGACCTTGTTGGCCACGCGCTTGCCGTACTTGGCGGCAATGGCCTGGCGAATGACGCCGATGGTCTCGTTGGCCTGCTCGTCGGTGGCGGTCAGGCCGGTGCCAATGGCCCACACGGGCTCGTAGGCGATCACGACGCCCTCGACCTCTTCCGGGGTCAGGCCGTGCAGCGCCATCTGAGTCTGATAAGTGACGATGATGTCGGTGTAGCCGGTCTCGCGCTCCTCCTTGACCTCGCCGACGCACACGATGGGCTTCAGGCCGGCCTTCACCGCCGCGACGGTGCGCTTGTTGACGGTCTTGTCGGTCTCGCCGAAGTACTGGCGGCGCTCGCTGTGGCCGATGATGACGTACTCCACGCCGGAGGCCCTGAGCATGTCGGCGGAGAGCTCGCCGGTGAAGGCGCCCTTCGCCTCGAAGTGCACGTTCTGAGCGCCCAGCTTCACGTTGGTGCCCGCGATCACGGGCGCGACGGCGGCAAAGCAGACGGCCGGCGTGCAGACGACGACGTCGCACTGGGCGTCCCTGACCAGCGGAATCAGCTCGGTCACGAGCTGTTTGGCTTCTTCGGGGGTCTTATTCATCTTCCAGTTGCCGGCGATGATGGGCTTGCGCATGGATATTACCTCCTGTTAATGCATATAATCTAATCTTAAAACGATCCCCATACAGGGCTCAAGGCGCACGTTTCTGTGCGCCTTGAGCGAGGGGATGAAGAAGAATTACTTGTCCTGCAGGCAGGCCACGCCGGGCAGCTCCTTGCCTTCGAGGAACTCGAGGGAGGCGCCGCCGCCGGTGGAAATGTGGCTCATCCTGCCGGCCAGGCCCATCTGGGTCACGGCCGCCGCAGAGTCGCCGCCGCCGATGATGGTCACGGCGTCGGAATCCGCCATGGCCTGGGCGATGGCCAGCGTGCCCTTGGCGAAGTTGGGCATCTCGAAGCAGCCCATCGGGCCGTTCCAGACGATGGTCTTGGCCTTGGCGATCTCGGCCTTGAACAGCTCGACCGTCTTCGGGCCGATATCCAGGCCCTCGAAGCCGTCGGGAATGTTGGTGGAATGCGCGGTGATGCGCTCGCAGTCGTTGGAGAACTCGCTGCCGCACTCATTGTCGACCGGCAGCAGCATCTTGACGCCCTTCTGCTCCGCTTCCTTCATCAGCTCGGTGGCCAGGCCGACGCGCTCCTCGTCCAGCAGGGAGTTGCCGACCTTGCCGCCCAGCGCCTTCTGGAAGGTGTAGGCCATGCCGCCGCCGATGAGCAGCACATCGACCTTGTTGAGCAGGTTGCGGATGACGCCGATCTTGTCCTTGACCTTGGCGCCGCCCAGGATGGCGACGAACGGACGGACGGGATTCTCAACGGCGTTGCCCAGGAAATCGAGCTCCTTGCCGATCAGGAAACCGGCCACGGCGGGCAGATAGGCGGCGACGCCGGCGGTGGAGGCGTGCGCGCGGTGCACGGTGCCGAACGCGTCGGACACATAGATCTCGGCCAGGGACGCCAGCTTCTTCGCGAATTCGGGATCATTGGCCTCTTCCTCGGCGTGGAAGCGGACGTTCTCGAGCAGAACGGCCTTGCCCGGCTTGACCTCGGCGGCCAGCTTCTGCGCGTCCTCGCCGACGACATCCTTGGCCAGCTTCACCTCGAAGCCCAGCTTTTCGCTCAGGCTCTTTGCGACGGGCGCCAGCGAGAAATCGGGGTTGAACTTGCCCTTCGGGCGGCCCAGATGGGAGCAGAGAATAACGGCTGCGCCCTCATCCAGCAGATATTTGATGGTGGGCAGGGCGGCGTTGATGCGGGTTTCGTCGGTAATGTTCTTGTCTGCGTCCAGCGGCACGTTGAAATCGCAGCGTACGAGTACCTTTTTGCCCTTGACGTCGATGTCCTTCACGGTCTTCTTGTTCATGGTGGAACCTCCTTCAAATTCATACTTGCCGGCGCGCCGGGCGCGTCCGGCCTGCTTGACCCTCACCTGATCATCATACCACAGTTTCCCTGCACTGGCAAAGGTTTTTTGGCGATTTGGGCCCTTCGCGGCCGCATTTCTCCAAAAAATCACACCAGGGTCATGATTGCGCGCGCCGCACCTTCGTCGATCACCAGCAGCTCGTGATGATGGTGCCGTATGACCGCGATCACCGCCCGCGCCTTGGCGGCGCCCGCCGCAATGGCGACGACGTGCGGCACCTGACGCAGCTCCTCGCCGCTCAGCCCCACTTCGCTGGCCTGGAAGACCAGCCGGCCGTCCGCGCCGAAGTAATTGCCCACCGCCTCGCCCACCGCGCCGCGGCTCAGAATGCCCTGCAGCTCCGCCTCGGGCAGCGAACGGTTGGCCGCCATGACCTCCGCCCGCCCGATGCCGTAGAGCAGCACGTCGGTATGGTGCAGCGCGCGAATGGTCTCGCTCACCTCCGGCAGCGCCAGCAGCGCGCACAGCGCGTCGTGAGACACGGAATCCGGCACGTGCAGAAGCGAATGATGACCGCCCACCGCATGGGCGATCTCCGCGGCCAGCGTGCCGGCCTGCGTCTCAACCGCCATGCCCAGCCCGCCGCGGGCCGGGAGCACGTGCACGTCGAGCCTGTGCGCGCTGCGCGGCATGGCCTGCGCCACCGCGGCCACGCTCGTCCCGCCGGACACGGTGAGCGTCATGCCGTCCCGCAGCAGCGCCGCGAGATGCCGTGCCGCCACCCGGCCGGCCTCGAAGAGCACCTCGGGATTCTCGTCCGCGTTGCCGGGCACGATGCACACGCGGCCCACGTTCAGGGTGCGGGTGAGCGTGTGCTCCAGCGCCGCAAGCCCGCTCAGCGCGTGCACCAGCTCCCGCGCGCCGGGCAGCGCGGCCATGCCCTTCTCGGACAGCGTCATGCCCGAGGCCGCCACGGCCAGAAAGCCGTCGTCCTTGAGCCGGTCGCAGATGGCGCGGATCTCGCGCTCGGGCAGGCGCAGCCGCTGCGAAAGCGCGCGGCGCCCCACCGGCTGCAGCGCCGATATGCGCTCCATGACTGCGGCGCGCTGCCGCATCTCCTCCATCAGATCCGGCGCGAGCCTGCTCAGACAGGCCAATGTTTCCGTTTCCATGATCGCCTCTCGCGGGCATATTTCGTCCCGCCTGTCACATATTGTCCCAACAATCCCTATTGTAGCACATGATCGGCCGTTTGTCGAGGGTATTTTTCCGCATATCGGCCCGCGATATGTAAATAATTGGCGACGCGATTTGACCCTTAACGCGGTTGTGCTATAGTGACGGTAGATGATTGTCCGGTCTGTCAGGCAAATTGGGAGCTGTCAACAGACGCGACGACAGAATGAATCGGGAATCCAAGCGATTCCGCCGGAGTGTCCTATGAGCATCATTGCCGTTCAAAACGTCTTCTATAAATACCGCGACGACACCGACGAAGCCGTGCGCGGCGTTTCCTTTGCCGTGGACGAGGGCGAATTCGTGGCCATTCTGGGCGCGAACGGATCGGGCAAATCCACGCTGGCCAAGCTGATCAACGCGCTCTTCATCCCCTCCGCCGGCAGCGTGACGGTGTGCGGCATCGACACGCGCGACGAGGACCGCGTCTGGGAGGTGCGCGCCGCCTGCGGCATGGTGTTCCAGAATCCGGATAACCAGCTGGTGGCGACCATCGTCGAGGAGGATGTCGCCTTCGGGCTGGAGAACATGGGCGTCGAGCCGAAGGAAATCCGCCGCCGCGTGGACGAAGCGCTTGCCGCGGTGGGTATGAGCGAATTCAGGGAGAGCGCGCCCCACATGCTCTCGGGCGGCCAGAAGCAGCGCATCGCCATCGCGGGCGTGCTGGCCATGCGGCCGCGCGTCATCGTGTTCGACGAATCCACCGCCATGCTCGACCCGCTGGGCCGCCGGGAGGTCATGAACGTGGTGCGCCGCCTCAACCGCGAGGAGGGCATCACCGTGCTGTGGATCACGCACTTCATGGACGAGGCCGCGCAGGCCGACCGCATCCTGGTGGTCGACGGAGGCCTGCTGAGGGCGGAGGGCGCGCCGAAGGAGGTCTTCCGGCAAACGGCGCTGCTGAACGAGAGCGGGCTCGACGTGCCCGAAATGACGTCGCTGGCCCAGGCGCTGCGGCAGGGCGGGCTGGCGCTGCCGGACGACATACTGACTGTGGACGAAATGGTGGTGGAACTGTGCCGATTGAAGTCAAAGCGCTGACGCATGTCTATATGCCCGGAACGCCCTTCGAGAAGAAGGCGCTGGACGACGTGTCCTTCACGGTGCGCGACGGCGACTTCATCGGGCTGATCGGCCACACAGGCAGCGGCAAATCCACGCTCATTATGCACCTGAACGGGCTGCTGAAGCCCACCTCCGGCCAGATCCTGGTGGACGGGCTGGACCTGAGCGACAAAAACGTCAGCCTGCGCGAGGTAAGGAAGCGCGTCGGGCTGGTGTTTCAGTACCCGGAATACCAGCTGTTCGAGGAGACCGTTGTGGGCGACGTCATGTTCGGGCCCAGAAACCTGGGGCTGGACGAAGCGGAATGCCGGGCGCGCGCCGAGGAGGCGCTGCGCCTGGTGGGGCTGTCCGATCCCGCGCTGTGGGACAAGTCGCCCTTCGAGCTGTCGGGCGGCCAGAAGCGGCGCACGGCCATCGCGGGCGTGCTGGCCATGAAGCCGGGCACGCTCATCCTCGACGAGCCCACCGCCGGCCTGGACCCGCGCGGGCGCGACGGGATCATGAACCTGATGCGCGACATCCACGCGGGCGGCACCACGCTCATCATGGTCTCGCACAGCATGACGGATGTCTCGCGGCTGTGCAGCCGCATCCTGGTGATGAACCACGCCCGCCTGACCGCGGACGGCGCGCCGGCTGACATCTTCGCCGACGCCGCGCGCATACGCGAGGCCGGTCTGGAGCTGCCGCCCTGCGCCGCGCTGGCGGAAAAGCTGCGCGAGGCCGGCTTCGAGGGCATCCCGCGCGAGGCCTACACGCAGGACGCGCTCGCGCAGGCCGTTCTCGCGGCGCTGGAAGGGGGGAATCCGTGATGCAGATCACCATCGGCCAGTATTTCCCCGGCGATTCGCCGCTGCACCGCATGGATCCGCGCGCGAAGATCCTGTTCACCATCGCGCTCATCGCGGGCGTCTTCCTCGCGGACAGCGCGCTCTCCTACGCCGTGCTGCTCGCCTTCGTGTTCGCGGCGATCCGCATTTCCCGCCTCAGCCTGAAGTTCGTCGTCAAGGGGCTCAAGCCCATACTCTTCATCGTGGTCTTCACGTTTATCATCAACATGTTCTTCACCTCGGGCGGCCGCGAGCTGGTCCGCTGGCGCTTTATCCGCGTCACGGACAGCGGGCTGCGCGCGGCGGCGTTCATGGCGCTCAGGCTGGTGCTGCTGGTGATGATGGCGCAGCTGCTGACGCTCACCACCTCCTCCATCGCGCTGACCGACGGCATCGAGGCGCTCCTGAAGCCCCTCTCGAAGATCGGCTTTCCCGCGCACGAGCTGGCCATGATGATGTCCATCGCCATGCGCTTCATCCCCACGCTGATGGAGGAGACCGACAAGATCATGAAGGCGCAGATGGCGCGCGGCGCGGATTTCGAGAGCGGCAATCTGATCCAGCGGGCCAAGGCCATGCTGCCGCTGCTGGTCCCGCTGTTCGTGAGCGCATTCCGGCGCGCGGACGAGCTGGCGCTGGCCATGGAGGCGCGCTGCTATCGCGGCGGCCAGGGCCGCACGCGCATGAAGCAGCTGCGCTTCACGCGGGTCGACGCCGCGGGAGCGGCCTGCGTGGCGGCGCTGATCGCCGTCGTGGCCGTCCTGTAGCGCCGCGCGGAAAGGAGCATCCCATGCGTCGGATCAGGCTGACCGTCGAGTACGACGGCACGAACTACTCGGGCTGGCAGCGCCAGGAGAACGCCATGAGCGTCCAGCAGAGGCTGGAGGAGGCGCTTGGCCGGCTGCTGAAAACCGAAACCCGCGTGACCGGCGCCAGCCGCACGGACGCGGGCGTCCATGCGCTCGGCCAGACCGCCCACTTCGACACGGAGAGCGCCATTCCGCCCGAAAAGTACGCCTTCGCGCTCAACACCATGCTGCCGGACGACATTCGCATTCGCGCCTCGACGGCCGCGCCGGACGGCTTCCACGCCCGCTTTGACGCGCGCGGCAAGATCTATCGCTACCTCATCTACCAGAGCCCGCACGCCAGCGCGCTGCTGCGCAACACCCACGCGCACGTCATGTACCCGCTGGACGCGGGCAGGATGGACGCCGAAGCCCGCTCGATCATCGGCACGCACGATTTCCGGGCGTTCGCCGCCAGCGGCTCCGTCGCGAAGGACACCGTGCGCACCATCCGCGACTGCCGCGTCGTCCGCGCCGGCGACGAATTCATGCTGCTGGTATACGGCAGCGGCTTTCTGTACAACATGGTGCGCATCCTCGCGGGCACAGTCATCCAGGTCGGCTCGGGCAAGCTGGAGGAAGGCGCGATCGCCCGCGCGCTGGACGGCCGGAGCCGCCTCTCGCTGGGCGTCACCGCGCCCGCGCATGGTCTCACGCTGATGCGCGTGTTCTATCCGGACGACGAGGCGCAGGCCCGCCCGTGCTTCGACGGCTGGCTGAGCCGCTTTCGCGGATAAGCCGGACCCGGCGCTCTCATACTATGAACGACGGCTCCACAGCGGACAGCCGGACGAAAGGATACCCATGTTAGATCAAATCTGCGAATATCTCAGGGAGCAGGGCCGCGCCGTGGACCTGTTCGACCTGGCGGACGCGCTGGCGCTGCCCGTCGACGAGGCCGAGGCGGCGCTTCGCGAGCTGCTCTCGCAGGGACGCGCGGTGCTCTCAAAAAAGGGAAAATACGCCGCGCCCGAAGCGCTGGGGCTGATTCCCGCCCGGGCCGTCATCACGCGCAGCGGCGCGCCGCACGCCCGCCCGCTGGACGGCTCGCCCGAAATGAGGCTCTCCCGCGCCGGCGAGCTGCGGGCCATGCACGGCGATCTGATCCTCGTGCGCCGCGGGCAGCGCGGGGCCGGCCTGTGCGAGCTGGTCGCCGTCACCCGGCGCGCGACGGAAAAGCTCGTCGGCGTGCTGAAAATGGAAACGCGTTTTCTCGAAAAAGCATCGGTGATCGTGCGGCGGGGCCGCCGCAAAAAGCTCCTCCGCCAGCCGCCCGAAGCCGTCGAATACCTCTCCGCGCGGCCCTGCGACCTTCACGTGGCCTGCGGCATTGAGGTGACGGGCGATACCCACGGCGCGCGCCCGGGCGATACGGTGGTGCTGCGCATCCTCGAATGGCCGCGCCGGCACGTGCCGCTCCGGGCGGAGATCATCCGCGTGCTGGGGCGCGGGCTGGACGTCGGCATCCAGCTGGACGCGCTCATCGAGACGCACGGCCTGCCCGTCGCTTTCCCGGAGGAGGCGCTGCGCGAAGCCGACCGCCTGCCCGGGGGCGTCGCGGCCGGAGATCTGGAAGACCGCTTCGACGCGCGCGGCATACCGCTCTTCACCATCGACGGAGAAGACGCCCAGGACTTCGACGACGCCGTGTCGCTTGAAAAGACCGGGCGCGGCTGGCGGCTGGGCGTGCACATCGCGGACGTGTCGCATTACGTGCGCAAAAACGGCGCGATCGACCGCGAGGCGCTCAGGCGCGGCACCTCGGTCTATCTCCCGGGCCGCACGCTGCCCATGCTGCCGGAAAAGCTGTGCAACGACCTGTGCTCGCTGAAGCCGGATGTCGACCGGCTGGCGATGTCGCTCTTTCTGGAGCTGGAAAACGGCAAAATCGTGGACAGCCGCCTCGAAAACGCCGTCATCCGCTCTCGCGCCCGCCTGACCTACGAGGCGGTAAACCGGCTGTTCGCCGGTGAAGAAAGCGACGTGCCGGACGCGCTCCGCCCCATTCTCTTCGATATGGACGCCGTGGCGAAGCAGCTGCGGGAGAGGCGGCGCGCCCGCGGCAGCATCGACTTCGACCTGCCCGAGCCTGCGCTGACGCTGGACGAGGACGGCTATCCCGTGGACGTGCAGGCCCGCGTCCGCGGCGAGGCCGAGCGGCTGATCGAGGACTTCATGCTGACCGCGAACGAAACCGTGGCCGAGCTGGCGCGGCACTGCCGCCTGCCCTTCCTCTACCGCGTTCACGAGAAGCCCGACGCCGACCGGCTGGCCAGCCTGGCGCTGTTTCTCGGCAACATGAATCACCCCGTCCGCCTTGGAAAGGATCCTCATCCCCGCCAGATTCAGGCCCTTCTCGACGACACCGCCGGCCTGCCCGAGGAGGCGGTCGTCCGGCGCCAGGTGCTGCGCTCGCTGAAGCGCGCCTGCTACATGGCCGAGCCGCTGGGTCATTTCGGGCTGGCCGCACGGGATTACTGCCACTTCACCTCCCCCATTCGCCGTTATCCCGATCTGACCGCGCACCGCATGCTCAAGCTGCTGCTCGCGGGCCGGCTTGAGGAGGCCCAGAGGCAGGAGGCCGGCATGACCGAGCTGGCCGCGCAGACCTCCCAGCGCGAATTCGAGGCGGCCAGCGCCGAACGCGACGCGGACGACCTCATGAAGGCATACTTCATGCGCGGCCGCGAGGGCGAGACATTCGACGGCGTGGTGAGCGGCGTGCACGGCTGGGGCTTCTTTGTGGAGCTGGAGAACACCGTCGAGGGGCTGGTGCACATCCGCACGCTGGACGACGACTTTGACTTTGACGAGACGCGCCAGTGTCTCACCGGCGCGCGCACGCGCCGCGTCATCCGCCTGGGCGACCGCATGCGCGTGCTGCTCGAGCGCGTTGACACGCTGGCCTGCGAGATCGACTTCATGCCGCTCTGGGACGAATAGAGGAGGTTCGCCATGCTGACGCTGGTCAGGCTGGAGGCGGAATACCGCCCGCAGCTCGTCGAGATGATGGACGAGTGGACGGCGGCGGAGACGCACATCGTGCCCTACGCCATCCGCAAAAACGACTATCATGATTTCGACAACTATCTCGCCCGCCTTGAAGTCGGCGAGAACGACCCGGACGGCCTGGTGCCGGACTCGACATACTTTGCGCTGGACACCGGGCGAAACATCTTTGTGGGCGCGGTGAACATACGCCACCGGCTGAACGGGGACCTGCTGCTGCGCGGCGGGCACATTGGCGACGGCATCCGCCCCTCCGAGCGGGGGCGGGGCTTCGGCACGGCGATGATCGGCCTGGCGTTGGAAAAATGCCGCGCGCTGGGCCTAAGCCGCGTGCTGATGACATGCGACAGGAATAACATCGCCTCCGCCCGCACCATCCAGAAAAACGGCGGCGTGCTGGAAAACGAGGTCGACGCGGACGGCGTGATCATACAGCGATACTGGATCCGGCTGTGACGCGCGGGGATCCTCGGCCGGCGGGAGTCTGGCGGCCGGCAGAGTCGTTGCGCCCCGCAGCAGCCCTCCAAACGCCGATGCATGCATAAATGACCCTGTTAATTTCGCCTTTGCCCGTTGCATAAAGGCCAAAACTATGCTATACTGTTCATAACTTCATAATGGGCAAAGACGGAGAAGAGTACCCCGCGCAGGCTCGCCTTAAAGAGAACACGCGTCGTCGGCTGAGAGCGCGTGAGGCGGCGGCGGGCGAAGTTCGCTCCCGAGCCTCCGCGTTGAACCGGTCAGTAGGCGCGGACGAAGCCGTTCCCCGATAGCGGAACGAAAGGCCTGCGCTTTTTATGCGGGCGAAGCCGGGTGGTACCGCGAGTGAAATTCAGCTCGCCCCTTTTGTGGGCGGGCTGTTTTGTTTCCCCCGCCGCCATTCCCTCCATCAATTCATATGAACCGCGAAAGGAGTCCATTCACCATGCAGGATCAACTCAAATCCATCAGGGAGCACGTCGCCGAGGAGCTGAAAAGCATCCAGGATTCCAGTTCTCTGGAGCAGCTGCGCGTGCGCGTACTGGGCAAAAAAGGCGAGCTGACCGCCATTCTCCGCGGCATGGGCAAGCTGCCCGCCGAGGAACGTCCGAAAATGGGGCAGATTGTCAACGAAACCCGCGAAAAGCTGGAATCCGCCATTGACGAGGCGGCCGCCGCCATCCGCGCGAAGGAAAAGGAATACCGGCTGAAAAGGGAGACCATCGACGTGACGCTGCCCGGCGTCACCCGCGCCGCCGGCAGCCTGCACCCGATGAACATCGTGCTCAGGGACCTTTTGGATATCTTCACCGGCATGGGCTTCGAGGCCGTGGAGGGCCCCGAAATCGAATACGACCATTACAACTTTGAGCTCCTGAACCTGCCCAAGAACCATCCCGCGCGCGACGCGCAGGACACCTTCTACGTGGACGACAACGTGGTGCTGCGCACGCACACCTCGCCCGTTCAGGCCCGCATCATGACCACCCGCAGGCCGCCCATCCGCATCGTCTCGCCCGGCCGCGTGTACCGCGCCGACGAGGTGGACGCCACGCATTCCCCGGTGTTCCATCAGATCGAGGGCCTGGTCATCGACGAGAACATCTCCATCGGCGATCTCAAGGGCACGCTGGACACCTTCGCCGAGCGGCTGTACGGCAAGGGCATCGCCACCCGCTTCCGCCCCTCCTTCTTCCCCTTCACCGAGCCCTCCGCCGAGGTCGACCTGACCTGCGCGGCCTGCGGCGGCAAGGGCTGCCGCACCTGCAAGGGCACAGGCTGGATCGAGGTGCTGGGCGCGGGCATGGTCAACCCCCGGGTGCTGGACATGTGCGGCATCGACTCGAAGAAATACTCCGGCTTCGCCTTCGGCATGGGCATCGAGCGGCTGACCATTCTCAAATACAACGTGCCGGATATGCGCTATCTCTATGAAAACGACCTGCGCTTCCTGAAGCAGTTCAGATAAAACGGAAAATCGGGATTCCCGGTTTCCCGCCGCGCGAAGCATTAAATGTTGGGAGGACATAAGTCATGAAAGTGCCAATGAAATGGCTGAAGGAATATGCGGAAATCAACCTTTCCACGCAGGAATACGCCTCGAAAATGGTTATGGCCGGCAACGGCGTGGAGGGCGTCGACAACACCGGCGACCTGTTCGACAAGGTGGTCGTGGGGCACGTGCTTTCCTGCGAGGACATCGAGGGCACCCACCTGCATCTGTGCATGGTGGACGTCGGGGAGAGCGAGCCGCTGCAGATCGTGTGCGGCGCTCCGAACGTGCGCGCGGGCGCCTGGGTGTGCGCGGCGCTGGACGGCGCGCGTCTGCCCGGCGGCGTGAAGATCAAGAAGGGCAAGCTGCGCGGCTACGTGTCGAACGGCATGCTGTGCTCCGGGCCCGAGCTGGACGTGCCCGCCGGCCTCTATCCGCACTGCGGCGAGGAGGGCATCATCCTGCTGAACGAGGAGTACGCCCCGGGCACCGATGTGAAAAAGGTGTTCCACCTGGGCGACGACGTGGTCGACTTCGAGGTGCTGGCCAACCGGCCCGACTGCCTGAGCGTGTGGGGGCTGGCGCGGGAGAGCGCCGCGGTGCTCGACACGCACTGCGTCATGCCCGAGATCGCCGTCGAGGAGGCGCAGGGCGTCGGCCGGTTCGAGGACTACGCGCGCATCCTCGTGACCGACGACGAGCTTTGTCCGCGCTACTGCGCCCGGGTGATCAGGAACGTGAAGATCGGCCCTTCACCCATGTGGATGCGCGAGTATCTGTACGGCGCGGGCGTGCGGCCCATCAACAACATCGTGGACATCACCAACTTCATCATGCTGGAAACCGGCCATCCCATGCACGCGTTCGACCTCTCCCGGGTGCGCGAGGGCACCATCATCGTGCGCCGGGCGCGCGAGAATGAGCCGCTGACCACGCTGGACGGCAGGGAATACACGCTGACGCCCGACATGCTGGTCATCGCCGACGCCGAACACGCCACCGGCCTGGCCGGCATCATGGGCGGCGAGGAGAGCGAAATCGTCGAAGGCACCACGGACGTGCTGTTCGAGTGCGCCGCGTTCGACCGCACCAACAACCGCCTCACCTCCCGCGCGCTGGGCATCCGGACCGAATCCAGCGGCCGCTTCGAGAAGGGCGTGTGCGTGCGCACCACCATGGAGGCGCTGGAGCGCGCCTGCATGCTGGTGAACATGCTGGCGTGCGGCGACGTCGTGCCCGGCGCGTTCGATCACTACCCGCACCCGCAGGCCCCGCAGGTCATCGACGCCGAAGTGGACCGCATCAACCGCCGCATCGCCTGCCGGCTGAGCGGCGAGGAAATGGCGGACATCCTCGAACGGCTGGGCTTCGGGGTGGAGATAAGCGGCGGCGAACTGACGTGCACTGTGCCCGAGTGGCGCATGGACTTCGAGACCGACGCGGACATCTCCGAGGAGGTGCTGCGCCTGTACGGCTACGACAAGATCCCCTCCACGCTGATGACCGGCGTCACCATGGCGGGTCACCGCAGCGAGCGGCAGCGGCTGCTGGACAGGGTGAAGAGCAGCCTGGTGAGCATGGGCTTCTTCGAGGCGATGAATTTCTCGTTCATCTCGCCCAAGTGGATCGCCGCGCTGAACCTGCCTGAGGATGACCCGCGCACCCGCCTCATCACCATCCGCAACCCGCTGGGCGAGGACACCAGCGTCATGCGCACCACACTCGTGCCGTCCATGCTGAACACGCTCGCGCTGAACCTCAACCGGGGCAACCCGGAGGGGCGTCTGTTCGAAGCGGCGCCCGTGTTTTTCGAGGGAAAGACCGAGACGACGCCCGCCACCGAAAAGCTCAGCCTGTGCGTGGGCCTGTACGGCCCGAAGGCCGATTTCTACGCCCTGCGCGACGCCGTTATGTGCCTGCTGGGCCAGTTCGGCGTCAGGCCGGCCGTCACCGCGGGCGGCGACGGCTACTATCACCCGGGCCGCAGGGCCGTGCTCATGGCCGGCGACGCCGTGATCGCGCGCGTGGGCGAGATCCATCCGGACGTGGCCGAGACCTTCGACATCGAGGAGCGCGTCTACGTGGCCGAGGTCGACCTCTTCCGCCTGCCCTGCCTGGCGCAGCCCATCCCCGAGGTGCGGCCGCTGCCCCGCTTCCCCGCCGTGACCCGCGACATCGCGCTGGTGATGAACGAATCGGTCGAGGTCGGCCCGGTGATGGACGCCATCGCCAAAGCGGGCGGCAGGCTCATCGAGGACGTGAGCCTGTTCGACATCTACCGCGATGTCAAGCTGGGCCTGAACAGAAAGAGCGCGGCCTTCGCGCTGAGCTTCCGCGCGGCCGACCGCACGCTCACCGACGCCGAAATCAATGCCGCGATGGAGAAGATCCTCGCCGCGTGCGCCAGGGATTTCGGCGCGGAGCTGAGAAGCTGACCTCATCCACGGCTTTGTTTCCCCTGCGACAGCTGAAGCAACACCGACAACACGAACAGAGGAGAGCGATTACTCATGACGAGATCAGGACAAGCCCGGAAGTTTGCCCGGAAGACCCTGAATAAGACCGGGGGCGCGACGCGCAAGGTCATGTGCGTCCAGATGGCGCTGTACACGCTCATCATCGCCGCGGTCACCGTTCTGCTCGAGCTGGACAGCCGCAGGGTGCTTCAGCTCGGCGCGTTTAAGCCCTTTCTCCTGCCCTGCGCCGTGTTTCTCATGGCGCTTGTCAACCTGCTGATCAACGCGCCGCTCACGGCCATCGCCCGCAAGAGCGGCGACGGCGCGTTCTCGCGCATGAACTTCGGCCGCGTGCTCATCGCCGTTCTGCTGGCCGTGCTGCCCGCGGCGGCGTTCTACGGCATCGCCCTGCTGGCCAACTTCATCAACACGGAGTGGTCGACGCTGCTCGGCTGGGCGCTGGCCAGCTCCACCAACACGGCGCTGTCCTGCGCGGCCGTCATTGCCGGCCTGCTCCTCATCCTGTATCTTTGCGGCGTCATCGGCGTGTTCTCGCGCCAGCTGATGCTGTATATGGCGGACAACCCGGACAGGATGAAGGGCTCGAGCGTTGGCCAGATCGCGCGCAACGGGTTCGGACACGCATTCGTTCCCGTGCTGCTGGTGATCCGCTCGCTGTTCTGGTTCCTGCTGCTGCTGATTCTGACCGCCGCGCTGCTGGTGGGCGCCTGCTGCATCGTCGCGCCCGCGCTGGTCACGCTGACGGGCAGCGTCAACGACATCGCCGCCTCGATCTCCCTGGCCCTGATGCAGCTGCCTGCCTGGGCTGTCGGCTCGGTCGTCGCGCTGGGCTGCGTGTGGGTCCTGGGCTTCGGCCTCGTCTTCTGGCCGCGCTTTAATATGATGCGCCTCTACTATCACCGCCTCACGATGCGCGACACCGACGTCATGTAGCGGCAGAGCGGCCTCCCGCGCGCGGCCGCCTGATTCGTGCGGATTCACCTTCCCCCGCCTGCCCGGCCATGGATTGACGCCGGGCAGGCTTCGTTTTTCCTTCAGCGCGCCCCGGCCTTCCCCGGCCTGGCCGGGAGATTGGCGACCAGAACGCCGCACAGCGCGCCGATGACCAGGCCCATCGCCATTTCGATGACCAGCATCCTCGCCGTCACAAGCGCCGTGCCGGTCAGCGCGCACAGGCCGTAGCCCAGCGCGATGTAGACGAGCCCCACGCAGCCTCCCAGCGCCAGGCCGTGCCGGCCGCCGGGGCGCACCGCGTTCACCACGCCGGCCGCGATGGCCGCCAGCTTCAGCGTTTGATTGAGCGCGACCAGCGCGCTGTCGCTCAGGGCGGCCCACACGACCAGCGCCGCCAGAATCAGCATGCCGACGAGCGTCAGCAGGACGGCTGTCGCGAGCCCGCGCAGCACCGAAAGCGTCGCGTCCTTTCTCACATGATCTGCCACACGTCTCCCCCCTTTGCGGCCATGATATGTCTTTTCGGGCCCGGAAATGATGTTTTTGATCAAAATGCTGTACATTTTGCAACAACCTCCTTGAATTTCTCGTCCCAATCATGTATGATAAGGTTGATGGCTGGCGATGAAACCCCTTCAGAAAGGCCAGCCGCATCCCTATCCAACAGACGGTAAAGGAGGATTTTCATGAAGAACCACATCAATCGCGTCCTCGCGCTGGTCGTTGCCCTGCTGGTGCTGTGCGCACCGCTCGGCGCGATGGCCGAGGAAGGCATCAACGCCACGCTGGCGCTGAGCAACCTGTCGCTGAGCATTGGCGAGGACATCAACGTCAACGTGGATGTCACCGCCCGGCTCGACCTGACCGCCGACATGGAGAACGGCGTGTTCGCCGGCACGGTCACCGCGCTGTCCGGCTCCGAAAAGGCCCTCAAGGGCGGCTTCAATTTTGATCTCGCGACCATGGATCTCACCGCGAGCCTCGAGGGCATGCCCCACGCCGCGCTGGTTCCCATGGCCGAGGCCGTGGCCACGCTGCAGGAACAGCTGAGCAGCATCCTCCCCGAGGAAACCATGGCGCAGATCATGAACGTCATCAACGCCTACACCAACCTCATTGAGGCGGCTCAGAACATGGATCCCGAGGTGGCCGCAGCGCTGTCAGAAAATATGACGACGTGGGTTGAGCAGCAGTTCGCCGACAGCTATAAGGGCGAGACCTCCATCGAGGTGGACGGCAACAGCCTGACCGCCCAGCAGTACGATTTCGAAGTGACGATGAATGACATGCTCACCCTGTCCGCCGCCAACTTCGACATCCTGAAGAACGATTCTGAGTTCATGGCCGCCCTGCAGGCCTATGTGGATGCCCTTATGGCGCTCACGGGCGAGGAGTCCATTGACATCGCCGGCCTCGACATGAACGCCCTGACCGGGGAGATCGGCGACGTCTCCTTCGCCGGCAGCCTGTATCTCATCGGCAGCGACAGCATGCTGCTCGACATGACCATGACCGCCGCTGAGGACGACGAAACCGTCGTCATCCCGATGCAGTTCACCGTGCTGAGCGACGAGGGCGCCGCGTATGTGGGCTTCGCCATGGACGCCGACGTCGAGGGCCAGCGCGTCTCCATGTCCATCGACGCCAACGTGCCCACCGACGGCACGCCCGCGTTCGACCTCGCCATTTCGGCCGTCACCGGCACCTCCGATGACGATGCCCAGAACGTCACGGTGATCTTCAGCGTGGACGGCACCGAGGGCGCCGACGTGACGCTTTATCTTGAGAGCACCTCGACCTACACCTACGACGACAATACCTACAACTCTCTGACCGCTCTCGGCCTCAACTACGCCGGCACCATGACCAGCGACGAGAACGGCATCGCCTGCCCCGGCACGCTGTCGTTCTACGTCAACAACGACGGCATGGAGATCACCGCCGGCTTTGACACGCTGGTCAGCCTGAATGCCGCCAGCACCGTCGAGTTCAGCATGCCGGCCGACACCGTCAACGTGCTCGAAGCCGACGAGGAAACCATGAACGCCCTGTTCGGCGAATTCATGGAGGCCCTGTCCGGCGGCCTGAGCGCTCTGATGGGCGCGCCCGGCGCGCAGGATCTGATGGGCCTGCTCGGCTGATCTGGTTCATCGCTTTTCCCGGCGCTTCGCCTCCTGGCGAAGCGCCTTTTCGGTTTCGGAAAAAATGGGGCTTCACATCCATAAAAGGTTATGCTATAATCTGAACGAAGGGGGACGGGGGTCCCCACGACGCGAAAAATGGGAGGTAGTACCTATGGGCAAGAGCAATGCAGATGCGGTTCTGAGCCAGTTTACTCAGGCCGTGGAGGAGGAAGCCGTCGACACATCCAAAAAGCTGAAGGTGGGTATCATCGGCACCGGCTGGATCGCCGAATCTCATATCCAGAGCTACAAAAACATGCCCGATGTCGAGATCGTCGCCGCGGCGGATCTGATTCCCGGCAAGGCGGAAGCTTTCATGAGGAAGTTCGGCGTCGAGGGCGTCCGCTTCTATCCCAGCCACAAGGAAATGATCGACAGCGAGCAGCTCGACGCCGTTTCCGTGTGCACCTACAACACCGCGCACTGCGTTCCCACTGTCTACGCGCTTGAGCATGGCATCAACGTGCTCCTGGAGAAGCCCTTCTCCGTCACCACCGAAGAGGCCGTCGAGATGATGCGCGCCGAGAAGAAGAGCGGAAAGATCCTCTCAATCGGCTTCCAGCCCCGCGGCGACGAGAACATGCAGATGATCAAGAAGGTCGTGCAGAGCGGCGCGCTGGGCGAGATCTACTACATCCAGACCGGCGGCGGCCGCCGCCGCGGCATCCCGAACAGCACCTTCATCGAAAAGTCCACCGGCGGCATCGGCGCGCTGGGCGACATCGGCTGCTATTCGCTGGACGTCGTGCTGAACGCCATCGGCTATCCGAAGCCCCTGACCGTGACCGGCTACAAGAGCGACTTCTTCGGCAAAAACCCGAAGTACGCCACGCCGGATAAATTCCACACCGCCAAGGAAAACGCCGAGCGCTTCTCCGTGGATGACTTCGCGGCCGCGTTTGTGCGCCTCGAGGGCGGCATCATCCTCGACTTCCGCATTGCCTGGGCCATGCACGTCGACACCCCCGGCGATACCATCATCTTCGGCAAGGAAGGCGCGCTGCGCATTCCGTCCACCGATTGCTGGAACGGCACCTTCACCAGCCCCATGACGCTGTATCACGACGTCGCCGGCGAGCGCGTCGAGACCATCATTCCGCTGATCCCGCACAAGGGCCCCGGCCTGTTCGACATCAAGATCCGCTCCTTCCTGGACGCGATCAAGTATGGCCGGCCCGCGCCCGTGCCCTCCAGCGAGATCCTCTACAACCAGGCCATCATCGACCACATCTGCAAGTCCGCCGAACTGGGCCACGAAATCGAGGTCAAAATCCCCGAAATCTGACCGCAGAGGCCGGGCAGCGCCCGGTCTGATCGCGCGATCCCATCAAAACGGCCCGGCATCATGGGATGCCGGGCCGTTCAGACCGTTGACAAAGCCCTTGTCAGCGGTTATATTTTATGAAAAAGCCAAAAGAGACCAAAAGGAGAATTAAGAGGTGATGTCGAATATAAGAAGTAAACAAGAGGAGAGGCGG